>Ga0335081_10011737_pt1 | contig 14186 bp, 10 predicted proteins | sample Lox_Sample_35_FD_206713 | JGI IMG/M metagenome (GOLD analysis project Ga0335081, IMG submission 206713) | Soil microbial communities from Loxahatchee National Wildlife Refuge, Florida, United States - Lox_Sample_3.5 | ecosystem: Environmental > Terrestrial > Soil > Wetlands | place: USA... | reverse complement strand
CCAGACTTCAAAGGCGGGCAAGGCGTCCGGTGGAACGGCTCATATCCAACGACGGAGCCAGTACCAGGCTAAACCCGCTGTTTCATGTAGGGTGCCCTCGTTCCGTTTGATGGCTTTCCAACTTGGAATGAACTGTTCCCACTCGAATGAAAACTCACGGAACTCGCACGGCGCTGGAGTCACTATCATCCCTGCTTTTCGGAAACACGCCTCGGCACGGGGCATGCACTGTGCCTCGACCACAAGAGCTATCTTGTCGATTCCGTGCCTTCGAAGAATTTCCGCTCCAAAGACGGCGTTTTCGTGCGTAGAGTGGGAACGCTCTTCGGTCCATATCATCTCTTCGGGAACGCCTGCCCGGTGAAGCAACTGGCGCATTGTGACCGACGCAGCTTCCTCGTCCTTCACTCCGCGCCCGCCGCAAGCCAATACCGGTAAAGGTTGCCAATGCTGATGAAGCCATGCTGCAAATTCGCAGCGCTGGTATGTTTCTTTATCAGGCAGCGCATAGGGTCGCTCGGGCTTTGGTGGATCGACTGCCGAAGAAAGGACGACGATGACCTGTGCCGACGCAGGCGGAAGTGCCCGAATCGGATACCGCGCTTCCAACGGCCGCGAAAGCAACCAATCCACAGGAGGCCAGGATAAGAGTAGAAGTCCGACCATGCCCGCGCTTGCTACCAGAGAGCCCTTAGAATTCCGCAGGCGCAGCCCGATCAAAGCAATGGTCAGGAGAACGAGAATCATCGGCTGGATGTAGGTCATGGCCGCAATTATGGCGCTCTCCGGCGCGAGAAAACAAAGTGGCTGCAGGGCTTGTGTTCCGCTCAGGCGTGCCTGATGAGCTGCGAAATGTTAGTCGCAGTCCGGTCTCAATCTCCGACAGACTCCTTGCCTCGCCCCTACATCGTGAGTTGCGTAGAGACCGGGCATGTCCGGCGTACTCGCTACTGGATCGCCACGTGCACTTTCGTTGTGAAGCCCCCGATGTTCAACACGAGCGGCACAGCTGATCCCGATACACCCACCGGTAACTGAACCTTGATCTCCATCATGCCCGCAATGACGTTAGGCTCTGCCCCATAGGAAGGCAGGTTCGCATTGATTCCGCCGACGGTCACGGTTACGGGCAGCACGGGTTTGGGATATGGGGCAGTGGCGGCAATCTTGCCATCAACCCCCGGAGGATTAGTCTGCCCGCCGCCCGTCGCATAGACCGCAACGACCGATCCATGCGGTGCCGGGTTCGCGGTTGAGTTCACCTTCGAGTTTGGGTTCATGACCATGAATATGCCAGGCGACGCTGCTGCCACCGCCACGGATCGCGGACTGGTCACGGCCCCACCCGCCTTTACCACCATGCTGGTTGATGTCTTTCCCGCGATCTCGTACGGCGTAACCAGGTTGATCTGGGTAGACCCCGTATAGAGAATCGGCGCGGCGTGGCCGTCGAACGTGACGTGGGCCCCCGCGGTGAAACCCGAGCCCATTAATGTCACCACCTCGCCGGGCGAGATCGCCCCGGTCGCGTAGCTCGCCGCGTTTTCCACGCGCGTCACGGCCAGCCCCGCCCCAGGAACGTTAGCCTGACCGGAATTTGTCTGCACCATGAGCGACGACTCGTTCACCGCCTCAAAATCCGAACCTTGCAGTTGCGTGATCTGGTGCAGCACCTCGTTGTCCCAGCGATTGTCCGGCGCGCCGGAGAGATACCAGGAAGAGCCGTTGTCCGCCAGAATCATCCCGTACTTCTTCAGCGCACGCAGGATCACTTGCACCGGCTTCGCGAACGCGGAAATATCGAAGTTCGCCTTCAGCCGGAAGCGCTGGCCCATTGGCGGGAAGTAGGCGGCAGTAAGCTCTGAAGCCTCATGACGCGCCGGCCATATGTAGGTATTGCGCGTTTGCGGCGCCGTAAAACGAATCGCGTGCAGGATTTCGCCGGCCGCCACCTCATCGTAACGCACGAGGCCCGGGAAAATAGGCAGACCCGCGGCGTCGGCCGAGGTCCAACCCGCCGGCCGCAGCGCGTTCGATTTCAAATGAAAGATAGCGCCCGAGCCGGCTTGCCAGCTCCCATCCGGTTGCGGATAGGAAGACCACATCTCATAGAGAATGCAGTTATCGTGATCGATCACCAACACATGGCGATCGCCGCTACTCTGCGCACCGCCTTCAATAGGCACGTTCGCCGGAATCGGATAAGGCCCTCGGTCGCTCTCGTCGCTGTACTCGAAGGTGACGCTGACCTTCGGTTGCGTGCCCGGCACGGTCATGAAAGGAATGCCGATGGGTCCACCTGCATAGAGGCCCGAACCGAAATCGGGATGAGCGGGCACATTTGCGCCGATGGTGGTGACGTAGTGGTTTGAGTTCGGATCGACAGGGAGCTTGTCGACGGGCGTGTTCCAGATATTGTTGGAAGGAAATACTTCGCAGCCAGCGATGTGCGGCTGGCCTCTTGCCGCGAGCATCGTCGCCAGTGCGGCGAGTATGACACCGCCGGAGCGCGCGCCCATTCCGCCACTATTTTACGCCGCGCGCGTGGCCGAAGCGAGCTTAGCGAACGGACGCGACGGTCGCCGAGCCAACCTGGCTGAAGTCCGCCGATACCTGCATCGGCTTGCCGGGTTCCACGTTGATGTCACCCGTCCACGTACCCGCGCCGGTGATCTGCACCGTGTACGTTCCGGGCAACAGCTTGGTCACGACAGGGGTCTTCCCCGCGGGCTGTCCCCAGAACGAAACCGTGGCTCCCGCCGGCGTCGAACTGATCGTCACTGGCACCATCGCTGTAACGGAAGGCGCGGATTCGGGGGGAGCAGCCTTGGCGGTCTCCGTCGCAGCCTCGTCCTCCTGCTTCACGTGTTTTCCGGTCCTGGCTTCGAGCACTGGTGCAATGGCTTGATAGTCAGTCCTCCAGATTTCGAAAATAGCCGCTTCACCGGTGCCGCCATCGCCTTTGAATGCGATCGTCAGTAGTCTCCCTTGCTTCTTTCCGAACTTCGGAATCCAACTGAAGGCGACAGCCAGTTGCGACTTCACGCCCGCCTTGTCGCTGATTTCGAGTGTGGTGATGCGCTCATAGGGTAACTTGAACGAGCCGCCATCGTAATCGAAGCGCAACTCTTTGGCGTCTCCCAGGTTCAGGGAGCCCTCGGTACCGTTCGGAACGGCTGCGGAGCCGCTGACATAAACCGCGTGCGGGTTGGGCACGGAGCCCGAAAGCGCGGCGACAAACAACACGAGTGAGGCAACGAGTGCGGTGTGTTTCATGACTACAAGGTTGAGCCTTGCCGAGCGCCGATTCAATCCGACAAAAGTTAGCAACCTGTCGTGGTATGCCGAAAGTTAACGCCACTCTACGGGCTTACCCGGTTCGAGCGTCCACACCTCTGTCGAGGGGAGATCGCGGATCAGCTCCGCAAGTTGTTGTGGCGTGCCAGTGAGCGGAGGGAAGGTGCCAAAGTGCATGGGGATCACTTTTTTCGCTTTGAGCATCCGGCAGGCAACCGCCGCTTCGCGCGGGCTCATGGTGAACAGGTCGCCAATGGGCAGGAATGCCAGCTCGGGGTGGTAGAGCTGCTCGATGAGTTGCATGTCGGTGAAGACGTTGGTGTCTCCCGCAAAATAGAGCGAGCGGCCATCCGCAAATCGCAGAACAAAACCCGCCGCCTCTCCGCCGTAAACAATCTTCCCGTCATCGAGGATCCCGCAACTGTGAACGGCGTGCGTCATGGTAACCGTTACCGGCCCAACTTTCTGTGAGCCGCCCTTGTTCATGGCTGAGGTGTTCTGGACGCCTTTGCTTTCGAGCCATGCGCAGATCTCGTAGATCGCCACCACCTGCGGCGAGAACTTTTTGGCCAGCGGAATGGCGTCGTGCACATGATCGAAATGGCCGTGCGTGATTAGCAGCGCATCTACGCGCGAGATCTGGTGGCCCGCCGGATACTTGGGGTTGCGCTCAGTCCACGGATCCATCAGAATAATCTCGCCCGATGGCAAGTGGAACTGGAATGTGCCGTGTCCAAGCCAGGTAATTTGCATAGCGACATCTATTTTAGCGGCTGTTAGGCAAGCGCAGGCAGATCCCTTCCTGCAATGTTTCACGTCTGACAAACGCGTTAGAATGAAATCAGCCCGCTCCCTCCGCCGCACGAACAGCAGGCCGTCTGGAGGCGCGCCATGCGCGAGTGCGGAAGCCGCTCAATCGCTGTTCTGGCATCACCTGCATTTTTCCTCACTACTGTCTTTGCGCAGTCACCCGGACCGGCTCTTACAATTCGTTCCAACACCAGGCTCGTTCAGCTAGGTGTCATCGCCGTCGATAGGAATGGTCAACCGATGACTGGTTTAACCCGGGAGAATTTTGAGCTCTACGATCAGGGGCGGCCGCAGCAGATTCGGATCTTCACAGAGGACTCAATGCGCAAAGAGCCTGCGCCGGCGCACACCACCGGTGTTGCTAACAGTGCTGCTCACGTCTTCACAAACATCGTCGACACAAGATCCGCGCCGAGTGCCGTTACAGTAATTCTGTTCGACTCACTGAACACTGAGTGGACTCACCAGGCGTACGCAAGAAGGGAAGTCCTCAGATTTCTCAGTCAGCTACGTCCCGAAGATCACGTCGCACTCTATGTCATGAGTTATGGAGGTGCCCGGGTTCTTCACGATTTTACGCAGGATCCGTCAGAGCTTATCGCCAGGCTCGACAAGTTCCGGGGAGAGGTTGGGACACGGCACGCATCCACGGATCCAGGCTTGGACCGGCAGTTCGAACAGTGGATGAACGGTCGAAGCCGCGAGTACACCCTGCGCCAGAGGTTGGCCGATTCCCCATATTCAGCGCCGGTGCAATCGCTGCGGATCTTGACGGCGATTGCGAATCGTCTGGCTAACATACCGGGGCGCAAGAACGTTATTTGGATTTCGGACGGATTCCCGGCGGTGGATTGGGGCTCACTGGCAGACGCCGTGTACGGTGGCAATGCAGATTCTGAGACGGCTAAGAACCAGCGCAGCAACGCGGACGCCACCTCGATATACGACGAGATGAGCCTGACAATGCGCACGATCAGTGACGCCAACGTCGCCATTTATCCGGTTAGCGCACAGGGACTAGATAACCCAGCCTACGATACGCAAAACAACTTGGACCCAGTCCACATGATTATGGCGCTGGACGCAAGACTCCATGGTCTTCAGGATGTTATGGATGACATCGCGAAGAAGACAGGTGGACGGGCGTTTTATGAGACGAACGATATTGCGGGCGCTATCAGGAAGGCCGTGGAGGATACAAATACGACCTACACCCTCGGCTTTTATCCGGACTCGGTTCGATTGGACGGCAAATTCCACAAGATCAGGGTACGAATTGTGGGCAGGGATGGCGTTCGTTTGCGGTATCGGCAGGGTTACATCGATGCGCCTGAACTCTGGGGCGACGAGAACAATTATCGGCTGAGCCTTGAAAATGCGGTCTGGAGCCCGCTTGACGCCAACGGCATCGGCATGTCCGCGAAAATCGAGCCCACACCGGGGGACGGCCACAGAGAACGCTTACAGCTAAAGATCAGTCCGTCGGACCTCGCTTTCGTGGAGCGAGACACTATGCGGGTTGCGGAAGCAGAACTGCTCGTCGTCCAGAAAGACGACCGCGGGAGGCAGTTGAACGTAATCGAGCATGTTGTCCGAGTCGAAGCGAGCCCGCAGGATTACGAGGAGATCGCCAAAAATGGCATCGCTTTCAGTGGCTCCTTCTTTCTCGACCGTGATGCCCGGTCGTTGCGCGTGGTAGTTAGCGATGCGCACTCTGCCAGGCTTGGTTCCCTTACCATTCCGCGCTCGGCTTTGGTCCGCTGAGCGCACGGACGTCTTGCACACAAGGTAAGAATCGTCATTTTCCCTCTGGCACAAACTCCAGCGTGCTAACTGCCTCCACTTTTCGAAACTGCATGGGAAAGCTCGTGCCGTTGTAATACGCGTCCCACTGGTCCTTATAGTGCCGCGAGAGCACGTGTCCGGATTGGCCGATCGGCAGATTCATCAATGAGCGGTCCCAATCGCCCAGGTCCGCATTCATCCGCATCGATGGACCCAGCCGCCGCGTGGTCTGCTTCACCGAAGTGGACGAGCCACTCATCCAGACCGGTCCAATGTCGAAGTACTTCGCCACCAGCGGCAGCCGGTGGCCGATAGGATGCGCGATGGTCAACTCCAGGTAAGGGCCGTAAGCCCATTTCTGAATGTCCGGGCCCTGCATGCGGCGCCCTTCTTCTACCGCATCAGCGAAGTTCTGCAGCAAAGCCTCGTCATAATCGCGAAACCAGCCCGCCGGCCGCGCGCGCAGAAGGTTCTCAATCACCGCTGGTGCAATCTGGATTTCATAGGCCGCTCCTTTGCCTGGCGACGCCACATCTGCCACGGCTCGGCGGAAATGCAGGTACATCAGCGAGATCAGCAGCGGCTCCGGCCTGTCTTTATCCATTTGGCCATTCCAGGTGCGCAACAGCGTGATGGCGTCCGCCAGATCGCGTCGCCCGCCGCGGCGGTCATATGCTGCAATCACGGCACCGGCGAGGCACCGGCTGAATCCCGAGTACACATCCTTCTGCACGGCGAGCGTGTCTTCGGGACGCAAGCCGTTACGCCCCTTCAGCATGTCGCGGATCTGCTTGGAACGGTATTGTGCCGCGAAGATGCCGTTCACAGAATACGGATAGTCCGGCGGAAACGGGTTCTGGTTGGCAGTGACGATCAAGCCATCTGGTGGATTGAAAGATGTGGGCAACTGATCGAACGGAATGAAGCCCTGCCATTCAAAGTCGCCGGACGCGCCATCCACCGGCACGTCGCCGGAAAAGCCCTTGCGGATCGGCAGCCTGCCGCTCGCATGGTAGCCGATGTTGCCGTCTACGTCGCCGTATACGAAGTTCTGCGCCGGTCCCGGAAAGCGCGAGATTGCCTTGGTGAATTCCTGCCAGTTGCGCGCCCGATTCACGTCGAGAAACGGAAATTGAAAAGTCCCCGGCTCCGCAGCCGTCCACCGCAGCGCCAGGCGCAGCTTGCCCTCCGCCCGCACCGGACCGTGCACCGTCACCCAGTTAATCAGCTCAACCGGCCGACCGTTCTTCACCGGAATCAGCTCGCGCTCCGGCCGCGCCTGCATCACTTGGCCCCGGAATTGGTACCTCCCCGTGCGGTCGTCGAACTTTTCGATGTACAGATCCTGAACGTCGTAGTGCATGTTGGTGACGCCCCAGGCGATCCGCTCGTTATGGCCCACAATCACGCCCGGCACGCCGGGCAGCGATACGCCTGCCACATTCAGGCCTGGCGCTTGCAAGTGCACCAGATACCAGATGCCGGGAATCGAAAACTCGAGATGCAGGTCGTTTGAGACCAGCGGTTTTCCCGACGCCGTGTGCGAGCCTGCGATAACCCACGCGTTCGATCCCGGCTGCGTTTCCGCGCCCAACGGCTGGAGGATCCCTGGAGGCATTTCCCGGCCAGTGCGCGCTGGAAACAGAAAATCAACCTTGGCGCGATCGCCGCCCTCCAGCATCCGGACCTTCAGCAAATCGTCCGGATAGGACGTCGTCAGATCGCGAAACATGTACAGCCCAATCAGAATCGTGTCGACAACGCTCCAGGGCAACGGATCGTAGCCGAGCAGCGTGAATTCCAGCGGCAGCCGCCCCCGGTGCGTCGCGATATAGGCATTCACCCCTCGTGTGTACGCCGCGAACGCCGCGCGGTCGCCGGCTGGGAGCGTCATCGTGGCGTCTTCTGCAATTCGTCGCATTCGAAGCCGGCGCGAACCTTCGTCCAGCTCCAGCGCTGGCGCGCCCGCGACCTCGCACAGGTCCCCCGCCGCTCTCCGGCGCAGTGCATCCATCTGCCACATCCGCTCTTGCGCCGTCAGGTAGCCCTGTGCAAACAGCAGATCGTCCTGATTTGCCGCGGATATATGCGGCTCTCCCAGTCGGTCAAAAGTGACTGTTACTTTATCCGAGACTTCGGCTGCGACGGTTCCAGCGGTTTGAGGCAACGGCCGCCACGCCACCCACCAAACCCCGACCGCGATGAGCACAACCAAAACAGCCAGGATGGTGTTGACGTATCGAATAACCCGATTCAATCGCACGGAAACAATTGTATCGAAAACCATTTAGAGGCTTTGTCCGAACGCCACAGATTTTCCTTTAGTCCAAATACTCAGGAAAACGCCGCGACAGTTTTTGGGGAAATAATGTGTAACACGAAGAATTCAAAAGCATTGCTATCTTTGGAAGAGAGCGTGCTTACTTCTAAACGCCTAAGTGTGAGGTTGGAGCGGATCGTACAGAAATGACTGTAACGAAATGGATTCTGCTGGGGGCCTCGGTGCTCTTGATCACCCCTACCTGGGCGGACAATGTGTACTACGTCGGCTTTGAGGACGAGGTTCGCGGAGACTACGACTACAACGACCTGGTGTTTTCTTTGAGCGGCGACGGCATCCAGCTCCAAAGCGCAACCGGCATCTGGGGTTCTGATCCATCGCTCGGCACTAGTGGCATTCCCTTCTGGAACCGTTCTTCCGGGGACGGTTCTCAATTCAACGTTGGCTACTGCATTTACGGCACTGGAAATTGCGGCACGGGCTTGGCCCCCGGGGATCAGTATCTGGCTACTGGTACGGGTGGTCCCGTAAATGACGTGTACTTCACGGTTGACAACAAGGGAACAGTTTCGTCGCCGGTTTATCTGCACATTGCAGGCGATACCAACGTGGTTGGGTGGTATTTGATCTCGGATCCCTCAGTGATCCACTGGATCAATTCCCCAAGCGATCAAACGGACTTAAACTTGTCCTTCGATCCTACTGGCGCGTTCGGTTTAGTCGGAAACAACCATGGCGGCAAGGGCGGTGACACTTTCTATTCGCAAACCAGTGTCGGCGGAACGCAGGACCGATTTGGGTCGCATTTCGCCTTCTTCGGCGGCGACCCCCCGAGTTCGGTTCCGGAACCGGGTTCGGTGATCCTGTTTGGTTCGGCCTTGCTGGGTTTCAGCGTCCTGCTGCGCCGTCGCAAAAACTCCGGACAGTAACGATCTGAGCGCCGGTTGCTATATTTGAAAAGCCGATTCCACTCGGCGGCATGAGTGAGCACTACGGCTTTCGCCTTCTTTCGCTGCTGGTGATCCTGGGAGTCAACGCCTTTTTCGCCGCGGCCGAAGTCTCTTTGGTTTCCGTGCGCGAATCCCGTCTCAGGCAGTTGGCCGAAGAGGGCCAGGCGGGTGCGCAAGCCGCCCTCAATCTTTTGTCGAATCCCGAGCGCCTGCTCTCGGTGACCCAGATCGGCGTGACATTGGCGAGCCTGGGACTTGGCTGGGCGGGGCAGGGAACACTCTACTCCCTTATCCTGGCAGCGTTTCAGCCCGCCATCACGCCCGCCACCGCGCGCGTTTTCCATGCCACGAGTTTTGTGCTCGGCTTCCTCGTGATGACGTACTTTCATGTCGTCATTGGTGAGGTTGGACCCAAGAACCTTGCCATTGAGCGCGCCGACCGGCTGGCGGTGATTGTGGCGCCGGCTTTGCTGCTCTTTTACCGCATCTCCGAACCCTTTGTCTGGGTCATCGAGAAATCCAGTGCGGCCTTTACGCGTGCTCTGGGAGCGGGCGCGCGCGTGCGCGGCGGCGGACACTCGGCCGAAGAACTCAAGTTGATTGTCAGCTCGAGCCGCGGATTCGGCCACCTGCCCGAGATGCAGGAAGATCTGATCCACAACGTGCTTGACCTGGAGAATCTCGCGGTACGCGAGATCATGGTGCCGCGTAACGACATCGTCTCGGTGCCGGTCGACGCCACGCTGGACCAGGTGCTTGCCGTGATGATCGAGGCAAAGCATTCCCGGTTGCCGGTCTATCAAGATAAGCCCGAGCAGATTGTCGGCATCCTGTATTACAAGGATCTCCTGCCCGTCTGGGAGGAGCGGCGCGCCGCTATCCGTCTCGGGCGTCCGCCGCGCGTCTTCCGCATACGCCGGCTGATGCGCCAATACCTGGTGGTTCCCGAGACTAAGCCGGTTTCGCAAATGCTGGCGGAATTCCAGCAAGGGCACTCCCACATGGCGATGGTCGTGGACGAATTCGGCACCATCGTGGGCCTGCTCACCGTCGAGGACGTGCTCGAGCAGATTGTGGGTGGGATTGCCGACGAATACGATGAGCGGAGCGCACCGGTGGCGCCTGATGCCGACGACCTCGAACTCGAAGGCACCACCAAGATCCGCGACCTCGACACGCAGTACGGAATCGAGTTGCCCGTCAACGGCGGCTTCGAAACACTGGCTGGTTTTCTACTCATGCGGCTGGGCAGTATTCCCACGGCCGGACAAAGTGTGGAGCACGATGGCCGACGCTATACCGTCCTGGAAATGGACCGCAACCGCATCGCCAAGGTCCGGGTGGAAAAACTGGAGGCGTAGCGCTGCGCCGGAACAAGCCGTCGATGCGGAGCGAGTGCGCGCGTTAATCGACCTATTAGACGGCTATTTGTCCCATTCAGACCCTTTTGCCTTCCCTCTTTTCGCCTTTTGCCCTTTGCCTTTCGTTATGATGGGGCCATGCTGGGCATTGACCCGCGCGCCGCTCGATACACCTGGACCGCGGTCGCGATTCTGCTTCTGATCGCGGCGGTCTATCTGGTCCGCAAGACACTGTTCGTTTTCATTGTTGCCTTGCTGCTCGCGTACCTGCTCTCGCCTCTTGTCGACCTGCTCGACCGCATCCTGCCCGCCAGTCGCACACGCACGCCGGCCCTGGTGATCGCGTACATCATCGTCATCGGCGGTCTGGTTTACGGTGCGGTAAGTCTCGGCTCGCGCATTGGCGATGAGGCTAGCAATCTTGCCAGCCGATTCAGCCAGCTGAGCGGGCCCGAGCGCGTGGCCGGCACCAACCAGCCCTACATCGACCGCGCCATTGATCTCATCCAGTCGCAAATCCGGCAGCACGCCGGGGACATCGCCGCGTTCCTGCCACGGTTCGGCCTGCGCGCTCTGTCTGCCGCCGGCGATGTGGTGTACATCATCATCGTCCCCATTCTGAGCTTTTTCTTTTTAAAGGATGGCCGCGCGATGTGGGCGGCGCTGCTCGAGCTGGTGACCGCGGGCACTCCGCGCGCTCTGGTCGAGGACATTGCCCGCGACACCAACGTGCTGCTGGCGCAATACATGCGGGCGCTCGCCGTACTGAGCCTGTTTACGTTGACGTTTTTCGGCTTCTACTTTTCAGTGACGCACGTTCCCTATGCGCTCCTGCTGGCCGCCGTGGCAGGTCTCCTGGAGTTCATTCCCATGGTTGGCCCGTTGACTGCGGCGGTGATCGTGCTCGTGGTGTCCGGCTTTAGCGGCTATCCGCATATTATCTGGATCCTGGCCTTCCTCGGCATCTACCGCTTGTTCCAGGATTACGTGCTCTCCCCGCGCCTCATGAGTCACGGGATGCAATTGCACCCGCTGCTCGTGATGTTCGGCGTTTTCGCCGGTGGCGAGCTCGGCGGCGTCGCCGGAACTTTTCTCTCCGTTCCTGTGCTGGCGCTGATCCGCATTTTGTATAGGCGTCTCGAGCGGACGCGGAATCCTGTGGAACTGACCGGGGTTGGCCCGTGATTCCCAGGTGGCGCGCGCTCGCCGTACTGCTGTTCGCCGCCCCTGCCTTCGCCCACGTGATGAGCATGAGCACAGGGGACTTGAAGATCGACGGCCGCCGCGCTCATTATGAGCTGCGCATGCCGCTCTACGAGATGTCCCATGTGGCAAACGCCGAGCAGACGCTTCTCGATCACATCCGGTTTTCGAGCGCCGGCTCCGCCGCAACGCTGATCCGAAAAGACTGCAAAGCCGACGCGGCGCAAGCCACGTACTTGTGCATCGCCGACTACGAATTTCCCGATCCCGTGGACCAGCTGGACGTCGAATGCACGTTCCACGGCGTCACCGTTCCCAACCACGTGCATCTTCTCCGCGCAGTGATGGGCGAGCGGCGCGATCAGGCAATCTTCGATCTCTCTTTCTCGAAAGCCACGCTGCGCTTCCGGCCGCCCACACGCACCGAGATCGCGATCACCGAATCCAGCGCCGGGATCATGCGCGCAGCCGGCAGCATCGTGCCCGTGCTGTTCCTGGCGAGCCTGGTGCTGGCGGCCCGCAGCCGCGCTGAACTGGCGGCTATTACGCTCATGTTTGTTGCGGGACAGATCGCATCGGCGCTAGTCGTGGCTCGCACTGGCTGGCAGCCGGCGCCGCGTTTCGTCGAGGCGGCCACGGCACTGACGCTCGCTTACCTGGCCGTCGAAATTCTGCTGCTCCCCGGCGCTCGTGGACGGTGGGCCATCGCCGGCTTGCTGGGAGCTTTCCACGGCCTGTACTTTCTGCTGTTCCTGCAAACCACCGGATATTCGCCGGGATTCGTGCTCCTGGGCGCTGCGCTCGCTCAAGTGACCCTCATCGCTTTGTTCGCGCTCATCTTCTCCCGGATCGGCCGCTTCGCCGCCGCACTGCGCCCCGTGCAGGTGTCAGCGTCGGCACTGCTGGTGGTGGGCATGGTCTGGTTTTTTCTGAGACTGCGAAGCTAGGGCAGTATCCTGCCTGTTCCTTTTCAGCCCCCTGCGCACGCTTCAATGCCTGAACGCTCGATCTTAATCTGGTAACTTTCGCGACGAGTTGTTATTAAGTAGGCGATAATCCAATTAAGCCACTGGCGGATTAGTTTGAATGGCAGCCGCGAATATCACACCTTTCCTCAGGAGGTTTGACAAGGTCTATGCGTAATCTGGATGTCGATCAAAATCGATCAGCGTACCGCTTCATCACCAAGTTTCTGCACCTCGGTTTGCTCTTTTGCTGCATGCTCGGCGCCGCGCGCGCGACTCCGTTGCATTGGCAACTCAATGGCGTGACTTTCAGCGATGGCGGCAAAGCCTTCGGCGGCTTCGACTTCGATTCCAGCGGCAACAGCTATTCCAACATCAACATCACGACGACCCCGGGAAAGCTGCTACCGGGTGGCTATTACACCTCCGTCGCCCCGTATCCGAACCCCACGGCAAGTACCAACTTTAATGGCGTTTCCACTGTGCCCGTTTTCATCGGATCGACCCTGGCGCTCTCGCTCTCCTTTGTGTCGCCCTTGACCTCCGGTGGAGGCACAGTATCTTTCGGCGGCTCCGCGGCGGAATCGGTTTGCGCCAGCCCGAATTGCAGTACGTTTACCCCGCAGCGGACTATCACCAGTGGGACGGTGTCCGCCGTCTCGTCAGTCACGCCGAAACGGTGGTACATCAATGGCGTTGTGCTGTCCGATGGCACTCAAATTTTCGGTTCTTTTGTCTACGACGTCAACTCGGGAATCTATTCCTCCATCTCAGTCACGACTACCGCCGGACCTGTCGTGCCGAGCACGAGCTACGTTGTCCAGAGCCCCGCCGCCGGTGCGAAAGCTTCCCTTAATCTCGTCTCTTCTTCTGTGGTTGTTCCCTCGAGCACGACCGTATTGTCGCTGAACTTTCAATCGGGGCTGGGCAACTCCGGCGGCACCGTCGCGATTACAGGTGCCACGGAAGGTACGTGCACCAACGCGGATTGCAGCACAAGCAACACGCTGCGAACCGCGGCCGTCACCGGTTCCGTCACAACCAATCCGGTGCGCGGTGACAACCTGATTCTCCCTCAAATCGCCGACGGTGGCGGTTTCACAACGGTATTCATCATCACCAACCCCACCGGCGCGCCCATTACGTGCCGCCTGACGTTCTGGCAGAACGACGGCAACCCGCTGCTGCTTTCGCTGAACGGGACCGGCCCCCTGCCTTCTTACGTAGTGATGGTTCCCGCGCACGGTACGCAGTTTCTGTCAACGCCGGGAACGGGTGCGAGTGTGACAGGATGGGGTCTGGCGGAAAATGTCGCGCAACTCGGTGTCATCGCGGCATTCCGCCGGCAAGTTGGGAACCTGGAATCGGAGGCAACGGTCGAGGCCATCCCCGCCACCGTGGGCTTTGCCATGGCGTTCGACGAAACTCCCGGTTTCGATACCGGGTTTGCGCTCGCTAACGTGAGCCCCGTCGACACCGTGATCGAGAATCTGTACTTCTACGATACGACCGGTGCGCTGCTTTTCAGCGATTC
>Ga0335081_10011735_pt1 | contig 14188 bp, 9 predicted proteins | sample Lox_Sample_35_FD_206713 | JGI IMG/M metagenome (GOLD analysis project Ga0335081, IMG submission 206713) | Soil microbial communities from Loxahatchee National Wildlife Refuge, Florida, United States - Lox_Sample_3.5 | ecosystem: Environmental > Terrestrial > Soil > Wetlands | place: USA: Florida... | reverse complement strand
CGTCGGACCCATAAGTAAAGATGGGATACATCACCAGCGCGCCCTGCACCGAAACGAAGCTGCGGAGGCCGGAATCGACGCGTTCCAGTTCCTGCATCACCAGGCCGTACTCCACGTTCGACATGCCGGCGCATCCGTAGCCCTCGAGATTGGCGCCGAAGAAGCCCAGCTCGCCCATCGCCGGCACCAGCTCGCGCGGAAAACGCCCTTCGCGAAAACACTCTTCGATGATGGGAATGAGATTGTCGTCGACAAACTCGCGCGCCGTTTTGCGCACCAGCAGCTCGTCTTCGCTGAAGCTCGAGTCGAGATGAAGAAAGTCGAATCCCTGAAATTTGAAGCCCATATCACACCTGCCGTTCTTGTCTTTTACCCGAAACTGAAAGGCTAGCAGATGGGCAATGCGGCGGGAAAGTGACGCAGCACACGGGTGATGAAGAACGTGCCCGAGCGAGCGCATGCGTTGCGCCCACTACGGCTGGCGGTTATGTCGGCATGTCTTTCATCGGCGCGCTTCCCGATGAGCGGCAGCACAACGCGCCGCCGAGGGCCTACTCCAGAAACTCGCGCACGAACGGATTTTCGCAATGCACCAATTCATGCAGGGAGCCATCGAAGATGAGCCTGCCTTCTTCGAGCATGAGGAATGTGGTTCCGGGATCGCTCTGCCCCTCTGGCAGTTGCATCATACGGCCCTTCTCAGGATCGAAGCGATGCGTGCATAGGATAAAGGCGTCCTGCAGCCGGTGCGTGACCAGAATCGACGAGGTTCGGCGCACGTCGCGCTGCTTCATGATCAGTTCAATGATGGTGCTCGACGTGACCGGATCGAGGCCGCCCGTGGGCGAATCGTAGAGCAGCAATTCCGGCCCGTGAATGAGCGCGCGCGCGATGGCGACGCGGCGGCGCATGCCTCCGGAAAGGCTTCCGGGAAAGAGGCCGAAAGTCTGCTCCAGGCCGACGAAGCTCAACACCTCGCGCACTCTCCGGTCGATCTCGTCATCGGGAACGTGCTCGGCGGTCAACTGGTAGCCCACATTGTCGCGAATGGTGAGCGAGTCGAAAAGGGCTCCCTCCTGAAACACCATGCCGGTGCGCGTGCGCAGCGGAAAGAGCATTTCTTCCGGCGCGCGGGCGATCTCTTCGCCGAAGAGCCAAATCTCGCCCGAATCGGGTTGCAACAGGCCGTTGGCCAGCTTGAGCAGCACGCTCTTGCCGACCCCCGCCGGTCCGAGCAGGATTCGGGTTTCGCCGGGAGCGACGGAAAAACTCACATCCTTGAGCACCGGCGCGGCAAACTCGATGGAGACGTTGCGGAAGGCCATCACCGGACGCGATTTCGCAACGGCGGCGGCGCCTGGGGCGAAAGAGCGCAGGGCTTCGCTCATCGGAAGATCGTGAGCATCACCTGCGTGAGCAGGAAGTCCACGAAGATGATGAGGATGGACGCCCAGACGACGGCCTGAATCGTGGCTCGCCCCACGCCTTCGGTGCCGCCCGTGGTCCTCATGCCGTTGAAGCAGCCGATGCTGGCGATGATGAAACCGGAGAAGAGCGGCTTCACCAGGCCCTGGACGATGTCGGGAGCGCGCAGATATTCCCAGGCCTCGGAGAAGTACTGCGTCCCATTCAGGTTGTTCATGAACTTGGTGACGAAGGCGCCGCCCAGGATTCCGCAGAAATCGGCGATGATGGTAAGAAAGAAAAGCATGGCGATGCAGGCGTAGAGGCGCGGCGTCACCAGGCGGCGCAAGGGGTCCACGCCCAGCGCGCGCATGGCATCGATCTGCTCGGTCACCACCATCGATCCCAGTTCGCTGGCCATGGAGGAGGCATTGCGCCCCGATACCATGATGCCGGTCAGCACCGGCCCCAGCTCGCGTATCATGGTCAGGCTCACGAATCGTCCCGTGACACCCGTGGCGCCGAAGGCCGAGAGCGTGGCCGCCGATTGCAATGCCAGCACCCCGCCGGTGAAGAATCCTGAGAGCAGCACGATGGTGGTCGAGCCGACCCCGATGATGTCCGATTGCATCAGGAAGTCGGTCCAATAGACCGGAGGCCGGACAAGATTAACGGTCGCCTGGTAAGCGAACACCGAAAAATCCTGCACGGTGAAGACAAAGTTCTTGACCGTTTTTTCGATCAGCGGTATCGCCATGCGCCTTGCCGGATTTCCCGTCGAGATACACCAGATTCAGCGGCCTGCGCCGCCTCCTCGACAGGATAACGCATGCGGCTCCGGGCAGCTGCGTGGAGAAGAGGGCGTCGGGTCTTCGTGCAGGATTTACGCACTCCTGTGGAAAGAACTCCCTCATGGATGGCAACGTATTTGGACGTTGTTTTTGCCTTTTCAAGAACATAACTGTTGGTTCTTTCATTGCATCTAACGAATTGACACCTCTGCCAAGGCGCGGGGATGGGTCTGCGCCGACGGCGCGAGGTGTGTTCCGGGCAGGGAGGGCTGAGGTGCAATTGTTCCGATTGCGATTGATCCTTGCTCTGATCGTGGGCGTAACCGTCGTCTCCGTCGCTTCGACCTACTTCGATGTGCTGGCGCACAAACACACGATGCGCCGCGATCTTGAGCAGCGAACCGCTCTTCTGGGTGCGAGTCTGCAGCCGGAGATCGAAGCGGCCCTCGCCGGAGACCGGGTGGATGGGATCGCCGCAACGGTCGCGCGCCTGCATCCGTTCGACGAGGCTCTGGGACTCGCCGTCTATGACCCGCAGGCCTCGTTGCTGGCTTCCGCCGGCCCTCAGGACCTGTTCAAGCTCCTGCCCCCGGCCACAGTGAAGCGTGCGGCGCGGCGGGGAGAGCCCATCGCTAACTTCGGACATGACGGTAGCCGGCAATGGCTGGAAGAAGCCATTCCCCTTCATGCCGGCAACCAACTGAATGGCGTGATGGTGGTGCTTCAGGACGCCGGGTTCATTCGCGCCGAAGAGATGGCGGTGTGGGGGCGGAGCTTCTGGCGCATCGCTGCATTCGTTGTGCTGATTGTCGTGGTCACCCTGCTGATGGTGAGCTGGTTTCTCACCCGGCCGATGGCGCGATTCACCGAGCGGTTGAGGCGCGTGGGGGCGGGGCGCGCCGCCCGTGTGTCAGGCGACGACAGCATGGCGGGGCTGAGCTTCTTCTCTCCCCTGGCGCGCGAGATCGATACCCTGGCTGAGAACCTGATGCGGGCCCGCGCGGTGGCGCGCACCGAGGCGCGGTTGCGCGATGCCGGCGAGCACCAATGGACGGCGGAACGGCTCGCGGTGCATGTGCGTGAGCGCTTCGGCCCAAGCCGCATCTTCGTGCTGTCCAATCGCGAGCCCTATGTGCATCTTCGCCAGGGCAAGGAGATCGTCTGCGAGGTCCCGCCCAGCGGCCTGGTGACGGCGATCGAGCCGGTGCTCTGCGCCTGCGACGGGGTCTGGATCGCGCACGGCAGCGGTGGCGAGGACCGGGCAGTGGTCGACGAATACGACCGGCTGCGCGTGCCTCCCGACGATCCGCGCTACAGCCTGCGGCGCGTGTGGCTCTCCAGCGAAGAGGAATCGGGCTATTACGACGGCTTCGCCAATGAAGGACTGTGGCCGCTTTGCCATATCGCCCACACCCGTCCCATCTTTCGCGCTTCGGACTGGGAGTGCTACCGGCGTGTGAATCGCAAATTTGCCGACGCCGTCCTGACCGAGATGGAAGGTTGCGCGAATCCGGTCGTGCTGATCCAGGACTATCACTTCGCGCTGGCGCCGCGCATGGTGAAAGAAGCGCGCTCCGATGCCCGGGTCTCCATCTTCTGGCACATTCCCTGGCCCAACCCCGAAGCTTTCGGTATCTGTCCCTGGCAGGCGGAGTTGCTCGACGGTTTGCTCGGCGCCGACCTGATCGGTTTCCACATTCCCCTGCATTGCAGCAACTTTCTCGCCACCGTGGACCGCACGCTGGAGGCGCGCACCGACCGCGAGCACGGGACGGTGCGGCGCGGCGGACACACCAGCCTGGTTAAGCCCTACCCGATCAGCGTGGTCTTCGACGGCGTTACCCCTCGCGACGCGGGGAACTCCGAAGAGGGTTCGCTACGGCCCTCCGCGCGCGTACTCGAGTTGCTCGAGGAAGAATACGGTGTGCGCTGCGAGTATCTCGCCCTGGGCGTCGACCGGCTGGATTACACGAAAGGAATCGAGGAGCGGTTTCTCGCGCTTGAGGCTTTTCTCGAAGCGCACCCGCACTACCTCGAGAGTCTCACTCTGGTGCAGATTGCCGCGCCCAGCCGCACCCGCATCCCCAGTTATATGGAGTTGCGCCGGCGCGTGGAAGAGACCGCGCAGCGCATCAACCGCCGCTTCCAGACGGCGCGGTGGAGGCCGGTGGTGCTCATCGAGCGCCAGTGCAATCACGATGAGGTCAATCGCTGGTATCACGCTGCGGATCTTTGCCTGGTAACGTCGCTGCACGACGGAATGAACCTGGTCGCCAAGGAATTCCTGGCGGCGCGCGACGACGAGGACGGAGTGCTGGTGTTGAGCCGGTTTACCGGCGCGGCCGTGGAGTTGGCCGATGCGCTCCTGGTCAATCCGTACCACATCACGGCGGTGGCGGAGGCGATTCATCGCGGCCTGGAGATGCCGCGTTCCGAGCGGCGCGTGCGCATGCAGCGGATGCGTCGCCAGGTGATGGAAAATAATGTCTACCGCTGGGCGGCGAGTATTCTCGGCGATTTGAGCGATCTGCGCATGGAAGACTGGGAGGCGGCCGGCGCCAACCGGGTGGGTCCTTCGATGGTGATTCATTCGGCGGGCGGGGATCGGCGTAAGCTGGCTTAGGCGATGCAACCGAAAGGCGTAGCGAAGACCAGGGACGAAAGCGACGGCGGGATGACCCCCGGCGTTCTGCACGTGCTGGACGAGTTCTTCGCCGCCGTCACGCGTGCTCCCCTCTCAATCCTGCTGCTCGACTACGACGGTTCGATGGCGCCGTTTCGCGTCGACCGTTTCCAGGCGCGGCCGTTCGCCGGCGTGCGCGAGTTGCTTGTCCGCATTCAGAGCTTGAAGCGCACGCGCATGGCGTTGGTCACGGGTCGCCCTGCTGGCGAGATCCGGCCGCTGCTGGCGCTCGATCTGCCCGTCGAAGTCTGGGGGTTGCACGGCGCCGAGCGTCTCTCAGTGGATGGCAGCCCGCAGCTGGAGCAGCCTTCGCACGCTGCACTCAAGCACCTGGACGATGTGCGGATGCAGCTCCGGCGCGACAGTTTTGGCGGGCGGTTCGAAGAAAAGGCCAATGCTGCGGTCATGCATTGGCGAGGCATTCCGCGGAAAAAGACCCGCGCGATCGAACGTAACACGCGAGCCCTCTTCGAGGCCGCCGCGCAGCATGATGGCCTGCGGCTGCTCGAATTCGAATCCGGCCTGGAACTTCGCGTGGGCCGCGATAAAGGCGGCGCGGTCGAGGCGATTCTGGAAGAGACAGCACGACACGCGCCCGCTGCTTATCTTGGCGACGACATCACCGATGAATCGGCGTTTCGCGCCGTGAATGCGTCGGGCCGCCCAAGCTTGAGCGTGCTCATGCGCCGGCAGCGGCGCCAGACCTCCGCAAAGATCTGGTTGCGGCCACCCACCGGCCTCAGGATGTTCCTGAAAAGATGGATCGCGGCGCAAGAAGAATGAAGGAGTCGATTCGTCGTCCCACCCTTTCCGTTCACTGCGGCGAACGGAAGAGGGTGGGGCAACCGAGGGTTCGAGCCGGCGGCGATTGGAGCGAGTCCAATCGCCGAAAGCTCTTTCGATTGTGGTTCGGTCACCGCTCGCGATTCCACCCCTGGCCGCGATGGAATTCGAATCCCGTGATCAGCGTGCCGGTGTGATAGGTTGACGAGCTCCAGGGAACGATGGCCGAGAAGCGTACGTGTTCATCGCATCCCGCGAAGTCGATGGTGAACGCTGCGCTTGCCGATCCGCTGGTTGCAATATCGCCCAGGGAAATCGGATAGCTGCCTGGCGCGGTCACCTTGGGATGGCAGCGGCGACCTTCGATCTGCTGCAGCGTAAAGCCGCTGATCTGGGTCGCGTAGGCCGGACCGGCATCGCCGTTGGTCGCGGTGACGGTCCAGACACGCGCATCGCGCGGTCCCGTCCTGCTGGAGACCGCGAACTTCAATCCGTAGCCCGGCAGCTTCGTCGGGTCCACGACTCCCCAATACGCGGGTTTCGCCTGCAGGCCCATATCGAAGGGCAGTGGATAGTCGGTTCGCGCCACCGGGAAGCTGTCCAGCCAGGTGTCGTCGTCCGCCATGCCCCAGAAGGTGACGGCGCCGATCATGCCGCGCAGTCGCCGGAATGCGTCGAAGTAGCTCTTATAGAGCCAGCCCTGCTCGGCCAGGACCGCCGGAGGAATGTTGTTGCCGTAATTCGATTTGGTGTCGCCGGCGTTGTACACGCTCATGTCGAGCTCGGTGATCTGTTGCTCGAGGTTGGGGAACATCCAATGCACGGTTTCAATGGTGCTCACCATCGCATCGACACTCGGGTAGTTGATCGCGTTATGCGTCTCATGCCCGATGCCGTCGATGGGCACTCCCCGGCTGCGCAGCTGGCGCAGAACTTTGACGAGACACGCCAGCCGGTTGGGATCGTAAGTGCTGTACTCGTTGAGGAAGAGCTTCGTTCCCGGCGGCGCATATTGCCTCGCCGTCTTGAACGCCAGGTCGATATAGCCTGGGCCGAGAACGTTGTAGAAAGGCCCATGCACGAGGCAATCCGGCTGCGATGGGTCGAGCGGTTCGTTGACGACATCCCAAGCGTAGACCTTGCTGCCGAAGTGCTGCACTTCGTTCTGGATGTGCTCCTGGATGTTCGCGGTTACAACTGCCTGATTGGCTGGCGAGTTAGTTCCGTCGCCGAAGGCATACGACGGCGTTTGCGCGCCCGTGGACCATACGAGGTTCTGGCCACGCACCTTCATGTCGGCGCAGACCGCCTGGCCCACTTCGGTGTCTCCGTTGGCGTAGTTGAATTGTCCCTTGGCGCTTTCAACCGAGCTCCACTTCAGATCGTTGCCCGGCGTCATGCTGTTGAAGTGCATCGTGAGAAGCTGCGCGTGGGCTCCGGAGAGATCGGTCGTGTCCACGGCCGCGCCGATGGGGAAGAAATCCTCGTACGTCTTGAAGATCGACGGAATGTCGGTCTGGATCGTCGGCGGCGGCACGTACGTGAGCTGGAAGTCGTCGATGTAGAACGACACCAGGTCATCGCCGGACGATGGGACGGTCTGGAAGTAGAGCGACGCCGTGCCGGGATCGTAACCGGTCGGCATGGTGAACCCGGTCATGCTGATCTGGTGCCATTGCCCGTCGGCCGGCACCGTAACTCCGGGGTACGGCGTAATGCTCGGATAACTGGTATTGCCGTTGAGAGTGACCTGCAGGCTCATGTTGATGACGTGACTCGAGCCGTCGTTCGGCTGCAGCATGACCCACGCGCTCAGGTTGTACAGCGAGCCGTTGTACATCTTGTTATCGACGTCGATCTTCGGGCCATCCCAGTTGGCGATGCGGCCGGTGGTCAGCAGGCTGTGCGTGCCGCCATGCGCAGCGTCCGTGGCGTTGGCCAGCGTGGAGCTGCCTGACCGCGAGCTCCATCCATCCATCCCGCCATCTTCGAAGTCGCTCGAGATGCCGGAGTTGTCCTGCTGGCTGGGATTGGGCGGCGGCGGCGAAAGCTCGCTGATGGTGACGTCGTCGATGTAGAACGAGTCGGTTGCGCTGCTCGACTGAATGTAGAGGATGAGGCTCGTTGGCGGGCCGGGCAGATCACTGTAGCTGAACGTGCCCTGCACCTGCGTCCAGGCCGTGCTGGAGAGCGGGCCGGAAGTCGCGATGTTGCCGTAAGCCCCCGCGGTTGCGCAGTCCGCTGTCTTGAGCGAAAGGGTCGCGGTGGGATTGGTGCTGTCGGGCGCGGCCAGCAGCACATACGCGGTGACTTGATAGACTGCGCCGGCCTGGAGGCCATTCAAGCCGAGAAGATTGAGGCTCGGCCCCATATAGCCGGCGGTCCTATTCGTCGTCTCCAGGCTCAGAGCATCGCCATTGGGGTCGAGGACAGGCGGTGCGATGTTGGTGAGGGTCGGAGTGCCGAAGGGCGCCCAGCCATCGAGCCCGCCGTCGGAGAAGGTATAGGTCGCAATCGCCGTTCCGCCCGGCGGCGGCGCGGTTTGCGTAATCACCACGTCATCGAGATAGAAGGATTGCTCGGTGCTGGGGCCCACCAATTGGGCATAGAGCAGCAGCCCAGTCTCCGACGTGCTGACCGTATAGCTGCCCCCGATCTGCGCCCATCCCGAATCGTCGACAGCCACCTGGTAAGCCCCGATGGTGTCGTAGCACGCGCCCCCGGAGCAGACGCCGTCGCTCCGCTTGATGGTGAAGTTGGCATTGGTGGCGGCTTCGCCGCTGGCCAGCCTCACCCAGCCGGTGATGGTGTACTGGGCGCCTGCCTGCAGCACGGTATTTAAAGTGATGCCCGGCCCGCCTGCGCCGCCGGAATTGGTGGTCGTCAGCAGGCTGAAAGAGCCGCCGTGCGCAGCCGCGCTGGACGCTTCCGGCGTGCTGGCTCCATTGAAGGACGACCAGCCATCGGCCGTCGCATCCTCGAAGGTGTACGTGGCGACGGTTTGCGCCTTCCCCTGGGCGGCAATGAGAAAGACAAGAACAAGCGTTGCGAACCAAACGGGAGCGATCCGAATCCGGCGTCTGCATGGATTTGAATTCCAAGGCGATGGAAACATGATGGATTCTCCTTCCTTTGATTTGTCGTGGCCGCGAACTCACTTGCGGGTCGGGTTGTCTGTCTGAGCGTCTTCGAAAAATGCCGCGCGGCCTCTTGGCTGCGTCGTTTCGCCGTTGGGGGGCGGCGGAGACCGCCGACTTCATGTGCCGGGCGGAGTTATTTAGTTTCTTTTACTGACCTCAGTAATTCGATTTACTGAAGTGGTGGGAGTATAGACAGGGTTGGATTCGAGTGTCAAGTTACGCGATGCGGGTTAGACCGTCCTCAGGAATTAGTGTCCCAATGACGAAGACCCGTCCTTGGGGACCCCGGCGTGGCCGCGCCGACTCGACTATGGCGGCTCCGGATGCGCAACTTCCTGAAATGGGATGTCGTGGCGCGGAGCCCTAAGCCCAAGCGGGATTTAGGGTTGCCGCGCGCGAAATGGCCGAGCGGCCTGGCCCTTCCATAGCGGACGCTACAATTGTTACGGCGCAATGAAAGCGCTGCCCTGATTCTGCGACGAACTTGTCAACCTTACGAAAGGGTTGTCGATCTGATATGGCATTTGAACCTGGGCAGAAGATCGGCGACTACGAGATCGTTTCCAGGCTCGGCGCCGGCGGCCTCGGTGTGGTCTACGAGGTGACGCACACGATATCGCGACGGCGCGAGGCCATGAAGATCCTCCTCCCCGACCAGTCGGCGGCGCCCGAGATGGTGGAACGGTTTCATCGCGAAGTGCAGACGCTGGCCGCGCTGAATCATGTCAACATCGCCGCGTTGCACACCGCGTTCTATCACGAAAACCAGCTCGCCATGGTGATGGAGCTGATCCATGGCGAGACGCTGCGCGACAAGCAACAACGGTCCGCGATCCCCCTGAACGGGGCGCTCGAATATGTCGCGCAGACCCTCCGCGCATTGGCCTACGCCCATCGTCTGGGCGTGGTGCACCGCGATATCAAGCCGTCGAACATCATGATCACGGCGGACGGCATAGTGAAGCTGCTCGATTTCGGCATTGCCCTGAAGGGCCACTCGACCGGCTTGACGCGGGCGGGCTATCTGCTCGGCTCACTGAATTACATGTCGCCCGAGCAGGTCAATGGCGGCAAGGCCACCGCTCGATCCGATATCTATTCGGTCGGTGTCATGCTCTATGAGCTGCTGACCGGCAAGCTGCCGATTACCGGCGCCACCACGTACGAGATCATGCTCGGTCACATGAACCAGATTCCGGCTCCTCCGCATGAAGTGGCTCCCGAAATTCCCACGGAGCTCTCTTCGGCGGTCATGCGGGCTCTCGAAAAGGACCCGGAGCGGCGATTTCCGACCGCGGACGAGTTTCTGTATTCGCTGCAGGTTCCTCCCGGCGCTCTCGACCAGACCATGGCGCCGTCGCCCTCGATACGGACGCGCGCCACCGCCCTTACGACGCCGATCGCCGCGGCGGAGCCGGCTTCTTCGCCTTTGCCGTCGGGCGAGCCAAAGCAGTCCTCGGGCAGCGGCTTTGAGAGCCTGCCGCTCGAAGACCTGCGCCGCAAGCTTGCGATCTATATCGGACCGGTTGCCAAGTTCGTGGTGAAGAAGCTGGCCGCGCAGCACAGCGACATCGATGTCCTCTATCGCGAGGCGGCCAAGCAGATCCCCTCCGATGCGGATCGCGCCGCTTTTCTTAAATCCAAGGGCCGATCTCCCGCGCAGTGATACGGCTGCCGGGTGCGGCGCACAATGCTTTGGCTCGTGATGCGGGAATGGGCGCACGGCACTGCCCGCTGGCCGGAATTTGACAAGCCGCTTCGCCGGTTGAAAGAATCGGCTGCTGCGATTTCCCCTGAGGGACTCTGGGATCGAGGTGTGCACGCAATGTCATTCGACCCGATCCCGAGCGTTGCAGCCATGCTGGTCTGCGATCAGATTATTTCGGAACAGGGTACGAACAAGAAGAGCCTGATCGGAATCTTCCAGCGTGTGCAGTCGCCCATGTTTCCGGTCGTCATTCCGCGCTTCGGCATCTACGTCAAGCTGCTCGACGTGGTGGGCACGATCGAATTCAAGTTGCGCATCGTCAAGCTCGACGACGAGACCCTGCTGGCGGAGATGGCGGCGCCCATTAAGGATCAGGACCCCAGTCAGCCGACAGAACTGGCCATCAGCCTGCAGAACTTTCAGATTCCGCAACCGGGCAAATACGAGTTTCAACTTTATGCGAATGATGTATATTTACATCGAGCCACCATTGATCTTGTGGAGTGGGACGCTGGAGGTGCATGATGGCGCCGATCGCTGAAGCAACTTACCAGAACTTCGTTCCCGGGTCACTGAGACTGGCCGGCTCAGGCGAGACTCGCCCTGGCGCCTGGAGCGCCATCTGCGAGCTGCCGGGGCAGGGCTCACGGCAGCCTGCCCGCGCCGTCACCGCGGACCTGCGTTTCACGGGCCAGGATGCTTTCGCCGCCAGTCGGCCCGAAACCGTCCTCTTCGGAGGCCTGAACGACCCGCGGCTCCGCCTGCTCAAGCCGATTCCTTTGAAGGTATCGCGGGAAGGCGAGCGGACCAGGGTGAGCTGGGTCGAGGCCGACACCGCGGCGTCAGGCGAGACGCTGACCTGCGCGATGGAGCGATTCGGCACGCGTCTGCGCTCTCTTTTTTACGAGCTGGCCGACAGCCATTCGCTCGATGCGGATCGCGCGCGGCTTCTCGAGGTCCTCACGCGGCACGTCGCTCTCCGGCCTGCATAACGGATCGCATTCCATGAGAAGGAGCTGGGCCTCCAGGCCCCGATTTCTTTCTGCGTGGATGGGTCGTGAGATGGGAATGAAAACGCCCGCGGCCGAAGCCGCATTTTCTTTTTGTCTTCATTCAGGGGCCTCAAGAGTCTGCGTGAGAACTCTTGCCGTAGCAGTGAAAATTGATTTCAAATGCCCGCGGCTAAAGCCGCCGCGATGTTCTTCGCTGAATTCAGCAGCCTGAAGGCTGCTGCTCCCTCCAATTTGCACGTCCAAACTCTCTCGAATTGAGTTCTCACGCACACTCACAAGGCAGGCCCCTGCTCCTTCCGGGAAGCGCGTCGTTCTTCATTCGTGGAGCATCTCAAAAGCCTTGATCAGGCTGGTGTGCATGCGGTTGAACGAGGCCGTGACCTCGGCAATCTCGTCTTTGCCCTTGACCGCAAGCTGAGGCAGATCGATCTCGCCTTTGCTGATGACATCGGCGTTGCGTGAGACCAGGCGCAGCGGCCGGATCACGATGAGATACATGGCAAGATCGATCAGAACGATCGTCAGCAGGAAGATCGCGCCCAGGCCGATCAGCAGATTGCGAAATCCCTTATCGGCCAGGGCGATGGGCACCGACATGGGCACCGAGACCACCTGCGCGCCGACCACATCGTTCATCTTCCACCCGAATCCGTGATCGGGCCCATAGTGGCGGATCATAGCCTTGGGCGCAACCGATGGCTGGCCGTGGCACTGGTCGCAGCCCTTGTCCATGGTGATGGGAGTGGCGACGTAGAGCACCAACCCCGTAGGCGTGTTGCGCTCGCCGACGTGCTTCTTTTCGCCGGAATGGTTGCGGAAGTAGTTGATCAGGTCGGCTTCCCAGTCCGCGGCGCGGTCGTCGAGATTGGTGGGATTGAGCGCCGCCTCGCGCAGATCATAGTCGGGATAGAAATTGTGGAGATATTTGAAAGTGACGTTGACGGCAGAGAAGGGAATCGTCTCGGGCAGAAATTCGCTGCTGTGCTGGGGACTCTTCTCCAGCACCGGGCTCACGTGCTCATTGGTGTAGTTTTCCGTGGCGCCGGCGCTGGCCGTCATCAATTCGGCCTGTTGCAGCACCTGCTGCCGGGCGTCGTCCATGAGAAAGCCGCGCGCGAAGTAGGCGATCAGGCCCATCCCCACGCCGAAGACGACAATCAGCACCAGGTTGAACTTGGTGAGCAGCTTCAAGTGGACCTCCGAGGTCGCGGCAAGTGACGAGCGAGGAACGGGTAATCATAGCAAAGCTCGGCGAGGCGGCAGGAGGGAGCATGGGCCTTTCAGGCCCATAGATATGGTTGCGTGGAGGGAGCATGGGCCTTCAGGCCCATGAATGCGACTGCGGCTCTCGGGCCTTCAGGCCCGGGTTGTCGGCGCATCGGAGCGGTGGAGAATGCCCGCGGCTGAAGCCGCGATTTCATTGCGTCTTTAATCAGGGGCCTGAAGGCCCCTGCTCCTTCCGGCGAGTCGAAAAAGACTTTCGCGGATATGGGTTCGGCTTTGATCTCGATCTATGTTCTCTGATTTCCGACCCTGACCCCTGATCTCTGCCCCTACTCTTTCCCCTTCTTTTTGATCTCGATATTCAGCCGCTTGATTTTCTGGTTCAGCGTGGAGAGCGGGATGTGGAACTGCTCGGCGGCGTCGGTCTGGTTCCAGTTGCAGCGCTCGAGTTTCTCGATGATGATGCGCCGCTCGATGTCCTCGAGGATGTCGAAGAGCGAAGCATTGGGGTTGTGTTCCAGCAGCGCATCCTGGAAGCTGCGGCCGGTGATGTGACCGGGAAGCAGGTCGGAGGCGATCACGGGTCCGGACGAGAGCACCACGCCGCGTTCGATGCAGTTCTCCAGTTCGCGCACATTGCCCGGCCAGTCGTAGTCGACCAGGGCGCGCAGCGCATCGGCGGAGAGCTTGCGCGGCGAGAGATTGTTCTCCGAGGCGTAATAGTCGAGGAAGTGCTGGGCCAGCAAGGGAACGTCTTCGCGGCGCGCGCGCAGCGGCGGCAGGTCGACGGTGATCACGTTCAGCCGGTAATAGAGGTCTTCGCGGAACCGGCCGTCGCGCACTGCCTGGCGCAGGTCGGTGTTGGTGGCGGCGATGATGCGCACGTCGACCTGGATCTCCTGAATGCCGCCCAGGTGCATGAAACGCTTGTCCTGCAGCACGCGCAGGATCTTGGACTGCGTGTCGAGGCCCATGGTGGCGATCTCGTCCATGAACAGCGTGCCGCCGTTGGCCACTTCGAAGAGGCCTTTCTTCGAGGCGACCGCCGAAGTGAACGCGCCTTTCACGTGGCCGAAGAGGGTGGATTCCAGAAGCTCCGACGGCATGGCGCCGGTATTGATGGGCACGAACGGCTTGTCGCGGCGCGGCGAGTTGGCGTGAATCGCCTTGGCGATGAGTTCCTTGCCGGTGCCGCTCTCGCCTTGAATCAGGACCGTTGACCGGCTGGGCGCGACCTGCGCCACGAGGTCGAAGACGCGCAGCATGATCTCGCTCTTGCCCACGATATTGGAGAAGTTGTAACGCTGCTTGAGCGTGCGCTTGAGCTGCAGGTTCTCTTCTTCGGCGCGGTGGCGGGCGACGGCCGAGCGAATGTCGGCCATGAGCTTTTCGTTGTCCCACGGCTTCTGAACGAAATTTTCCGCGCCGGAACGGACGGCCTC
>Ga0335081_10011734_pt1 | contig 14188 bp, 11 predicted proteins | sample Lox_Sample_35_FD_206713 | JGI IMG/M metagenome (GOLD analysis project Ga0335081, IMG submission 206713) | Soil microbial communities from Loxahatchee National Wildlife Refuge, Florida, United States - Lox_Sample_3.5 | ecosystem: Environmental > Terrestrial > Soil > Wetlands | place: USA... | reverse complement strand
AAGGGTCAGGAGCGAGAACGAGGAAGGCAAGGGAGAGAGGGTCGGCCTCTCGGTCCTCGAGAAGATCCTCGGGCTATACAAGATCAGGGACTCGATTCCCCGGGAAAAACTGGACGATGAGCTGAGGCGGGAGTTGGCTGTAGCCGAGAAGCTCGACGAGAAGGGCATAAAGAAGCTCTTCGAAGTGGAGACTGCGGCTCATTTCGGCTACCGGCTCGAGCACCTGGAGCGCCTGTGCCAGATCACCGACCTTGAAGACCTCTACGAAACCGCCGCTTCCATAGCCGGATACGCCATCCCGCCGGAGCGGATGGAGAGCGCCGTGGAGGGGAGGGAGGATGCTGTGCGCACGCTCAAATGGTTCGGGAGGCTGTTCCCCGACTACGCAGCAAGCCCAGAGGACCGGCGCGCGAGGGAGAGGCATCTGCAACCGCAAAGTGAGCAGGACGGCGGGGCCGGGAAAGAATCTGACGCTGCGAATAGGGGTTCGCTGGAAGTCCACAGGAGGGACGTGATCATCGCCTCATGCCCAAAGTGCGGGGTCGAGAACATGATCGAGGTCCGCCTCAAGGCCCAGGTCACCCGTCTCGCCACGGACCCGCAGGGTGAGAGCATGACCGCTGTTCCCGATGTCGTGGTCGGTTGTTCAGTGGAGTGTTCCGGCTGCCGCAAAGGGTTCCACACCCTAGTCAAGCCGCTCGAGGGACGGAGGTACGCACTTGAGACATCCGTCTCGCCAAGATTCCAGGAACCGAGAGCGGTGGTGGAGGCGGTCGACCTGCACTTTGACTTCGAGAACCGGCAATGGCAGAAGGTGGCTGGGGAGAAGGTAATCGGGCTCGTCCGCAGCGGTGGGCGAGCCTCCACGAGGAAGTAGAGTTGTGAAAGAGCTTGCCAAAGACAAAGAGAGAGGAGGTCGCCGCCCTCATCACGATCCTGGCTCTGCTCGAAGGGGTCTTCTTCGACACCCGGGACATCAGGAAGCTCCCCTATGACGCCAAACTCGTCAGCAAGGTCATCAAGTCTCTTCTTGAATCGAACCTTTTGGTCAAGATTCACAGCAGACGAAATTACATCCTGACCGACGAGTTTCGGGAGACCCTCAAGAAGGAGGTCCTGAGAAAGGCCCCTAGCAGCGGGATACACCAGTTCCCCGCGCTCGACGTCTTCTACGTCGGTGGAATGGAAGACTGGGGAGAGCACGAGTTCGAGATCTACGTCAGCGAGATGAGGGAAATGTGGCAGAGGCTATCGCGAAGCCGGCGACCCGCTGCCCTCCCCTGAGCACGACGGGGATTGGCTGCAGTCGCCAATGTTCCAGGGTGGAACATTGCGCCGGACAAAATAATGTTCCAGGGTGGAACATTGGCAAGGGGCGACCGAGAGTTGCGCTTTTATCGCGCAACCAAGCTTCTGGTCATGCCTCGAGACCCTACGGCCAGGTGCCGCTACTGCGGCTGCGTATACTACTTGGAGAAGATGGCCGCCCACGAAGATGTTTGCTCGTCGAAGCCGAGAAGCTGTCGAAAGACGCATCCGGCTCCCCGCGTTATAATAGCTCGTGAGAATATCGTACGTTGAGGCTGGCTGTCCTTGCTGCGACCCTGTTGTTCATAGGAGGATCCGCGCTAGTCGCCACAAACTCGTCATTTCACGTCCAAACTGACCCGTGCGACGGATATGGCGACTGCGTCTCCTCATCGCTCTCCCTCGTGAGGTCCAATCCTGATAGCTCCCTCTATCTCGGCGACCAGTTTGTCATCTCCCTGCAGTCCACTCCAGGACGGGGCGGGGCAGCTTGCGGGAACGGCTGCTCCGAGAGCTGGTCAGGCTCGCTGTCGGGAGTGTCGTGGTCATTCGATCAGTCCGCCCTGAGCGCGAACCTCTCGGAAATCTCGGGCAGCTTCATGGTAACGACAAACACCACCAGTAGCTACACGATCAGCGCGGTTGCGGTTTTCCACGTGACAATCACCACTTGCACGACGGGATCGAACGGAGTGAGCACATGCTCGCAGTCGACGGTGGCGAGTCCCCTAACCGTCTCACAGCAAGTGCAGACGAGAGCCTTCTTCCTGACCCTGACAACTCGGCTTCTCAACGTCACAGACGAGGAGACGGGTTTCGTCCTCCGAAATCCCGACGGTTCGTTCTACCGCAACGACTCGTTCTGTGTTGCTTGGAACGCCACGTTCGAGTTCTCTGCTGTCAGGACCGACATCGGTATCAATGTCTCCTCGCTCACACCTCCGTCACTAAGCGTCCTGAACTACACATCGAGCGCATTGGGACGGGCTGGCCGCTTCTGCTACGACGTCAAAGGCGACTCCGGATACGCCCCCTACAATGCGACTCTTGAAGCGAAGGCCCTGGACTGGCAGGGCGCCACTCTGGGAACGAAAGAGGGCAGCCAGCGCTTCGCTGTCGTCAGATACGACCCGAAGTTCACGAGCTACGCCTACATGCTCTACGGAAACACGACCGCGCCGAGCAGCCTTCAGCGGCCCTGGGTCCTCCTCGTGAGGTACGACGGGAACCTTCCAGGGTACTCCTACGCCGGAGACAGCAACACCAGTCCCTTCAATGGGAGCTCGACCCTGGCGGAGAGGGCGTACTTTGACGACTTCCGATTCTCCACGGTGAGCTACGAACCGTTCACCTCGAGAGGCGGAGTCTTCGAGTTCCACGCGCTCAACACCACCGGCGCAGTCGACTACAGATGGCTCAACGCGAAGGAATCGGCTCCGCTCTACTATGGGAACAGGATCGAGAAGTACCTCTTCAACGTGACGGCGGCTAGTCTGTCCCCGCTGCTCGACCAGGGTTACGTTTACCAGAACGTGACCATGGCTGGTTGCTGGCAGAACGAGGACACGTGCGACCTGGCCCAGAACTACTGGCTCGTTCCCTTCCTTTGGAGCGGGAGGCTGAATCTGGTGTCGGTGGACTCTAGCGGCAACCCGGCACCGTCCACGCCCATCACTCTAACGATCTATAACCCCGCCCCGCTCGACGCCTGGCTAACCAGCAATTTCGAGCACGTCTTCGGGGATGACCCCCAGGCGCTCGCGGCCTTCGAGGCGGACCTCTACCCCACCAACCAGACGATGACCGTCAGCGGCGAGGGGAAGCTGAGCGTTGTCCTGAACCAGACGAGCCTTGCCCCTCCCCTAATCACGATTGACGCGGGCGGAGTCCCGCTCTCGGGGAACTTCACCTTCGCGCCGGTCTTCGTCAACAGCACCATCGGCTCCGTCCCGAACTCCCTGAACGGCACCGTCTTCGACGCCAACGCCACTATTCCGCTCTGGTCATACAACATGCTCCAGGGCAGCTTGGCATACCTCCCCAGTTCCACGTCCATCGATTCCCCGTCGGCGTTCTTGGAGCTCGTGAACTCGTCCGGGTGGGTCGCTGGCAACTCGACGGCGCCCCAGACTCCTTCCGCGTTCGCCTCTCAGCAGTACGGATTCTGGCCGATGGGCGAGAACCTGACGATTTATGTGAATACGGAAGGAGGCGGGGTCAGCCTCCTCGGGACCCAGAGGGTCGGCCCGGGCGAGTACCAGGCGTCGTTCTTCATCGAGCCCTGGAGCGGGGGGATATCGAGCGTTCAGCTCGACGAGGGTAACCAAACGCTCGCCCCTCAATCATTGCTCAACTCGAGCGCCTACCCATCTCCCCTGCCTCAAGGCGCGACGGGGTTCTACTCGGTCACATTCGCAGGGACGGGGCAGGACGACAGGGTCGTCTTCACGAACGTCTGGGACGGCACGACCACCTTAGATCTAGGGCTAGCCGCCATTCCCGCTCTCCCACCGAATCTTATCCCGGTCACGACCGCCACGGTCCTCGGCATCGCGTTCCTCCTGTGGTCGGTAGTCAGTCGCGTATTGAAGACCAAAAGAACCGGAATCCACGACTGAATCTTTCCAAGCGGTTTCGTACTTGGTGGCCAAGGCGTGTGCACGCTTCCATCGCTGTTTAGCACGAGGGCCATTCGGACATAGGAATAAATGAACACAGGCTAACTCGCTGTTCCATGCGGCGTAACCTTGCGGCTGGGGTGATAGTCGCCATACTACTCGTTGCCTTGGGCGGCATTTTGCTTCATTCTGGCTCTTCAAACACGACGTCCACGACCAGCTCAAGTCAGACCACAGCGGGCACATCCACGACCCAGGTTGGGAGCGTCACGAATGGCAACGGCCTCGAGTTCACGATGGCCCTTAACTCGTCGACCTTGCAGCGAGGGAGCAACCTGACAGTTTCTCTGAATCTGTACAACACCCTCGGCAGAATCAACAACGTGTCGGGCGCGGAGGACTGGCAACTGACCAATCAGTCCGAGTCCGGTCCCAGCATGAACTGCGCCCAGAACGACCCCTTCAGGACCGAGGTGCTCGCCGGATACTACGACCAGGGCAACTTCTCGGAAGGAGCGCCACTCGTCTTTACCGTGTTCGAGCCGCCCCTTGGCTTCAACCAGTGCCTCCTTTACATCGTATCCGCTAACAACACCGCGCCGCCTCTCTTCTACACCTACTCCACGAACAACTATGTCTTCAGCCCCACGAGCAATCGGGCCCAGTGGATAGCCACTGGCTTCCAGACGGCCGATCAGGAAGCCATCATGGGCGAGACCGTGGTTCTCAAACCATCTTTGTTCTCAGACTCGTCTGGGACATTCACGGTTGTTAGCGGGGACGAGTGGGGTGACCTTCAGATTGCCCACTTCGTTATCGAACCTTGAGCGACGTCAGAGTCCATACTCTAGCTCGGGGAGTCAGTCCGCCTCAGAAGGAAGGCTAGAGGCAAGCACACCACCCAGACGAGTCAGGAAGGCTCTGACCCTGCATCCGTTTTAAGCCAGACTCGTCTAGGCGTTCATGGCACTCGGCACAGCGATGCAGAAGATTGAGACAGCGATAATCGCCGTCGTTCTCGGAATCGCCTTCCCGTTCATTGTGACCTACCTCGTCTCCGGCGGGGCATCGTCGTCCTTCCTGATACCATGCACCAATGCGGCCAGCGGGGTCTGCCAGGTCGGGACCGTTTCTGGGAACATCATCACCCTGCCCGAAATCTTGGTGAGCACCGCTAACCTCGTGATAACGCTCCTCGTCGGGATCCTGATAATCTTCGCCTCAATCTTCGGAATCTGGGGAGCGATAGAGTATGTGGGGGCGCGTGGCGGCAGCAAGGGCGGTGTCTAGCCAGTGGAAGGAGCCGCTAATGGGGCCGATCGTGATTCAGGAGCTGACGATCGAGTGCTTCCGTTTTAGGCCGTTCAGCGCTCGTTTTCCGAGGTTAGTGTGAAGTGGGAGTCAGGTCGAGCCTCTACCAGATTTCTGCCGGTTATCGGGGGCTGTCGCACTATTTCTTCTACGGCCTGGTGATCGTCGGGCTGCTGGGAACGGTCACGGGGGTCTTCGCGCAGAGCCAGCAGCAGCCACAGTTGACGATAGTCCCGTCCAACGTGAAAGTCTCGTTGGGCGCGCTTTACGAGACCTCCATCACCTACGCAACCGGGACGATCGCCGTCCAGGGCCAATGGAACGGCGGGCCCCTTCACTTCGGCGGATGGATAGCCACCACCGACGACAAGGGGGTCATCAACGGCACCTTCTCCAGCAGCAACTTCAGCCCCTCGTCCCTGAACTATCCGTCCGAGACGGCCTCGAACTTCACCTACGACGGACAAGGCCGCGACCAGATCCTCTCCTACGTCCTCGTCATCAACGCGTACGACCAGAGCGGCCAGCTGGTCGGGACGACCGGCCAGCAGTCGGGGGTGGGGACGGGAGGCTCCGAGGCGAACCTCTTCATCCTGGCGATGGAGATCCCCCTCTTCCAGGTTCCGCAACTGGGCATCTCGGCGAGCAACCCTGACTTTGCGAACCTCTTCTCGACCTTCGACCAGCTCCCCCTCGGAGACTTTTACATGCTGCTCGCAGAAGTGGCCATCATCCTGCTTCTCGGTGCGGGGCTAATCAACATCATAATGTACATGACAGGGAAGGGCGAGAGCCAGAAGGGAGGGACGGCGGGCACCCTCGCGGGCATCAGCAACGTCTTCCTGACCCTCCTGCTCATCCTCGTGCTGCCCTACGCCTACAACGCGGTGGCCGGATTCGTCAACATCCTCGACCAGCAGATAATCGCGGGGCCCGGCAACCCTTACACCGCCTACCTGACGAACAGCCAGCTGATCTGGAACAAACTCCCTACGGGCGGGAACATCCTCACGGACTTCATCGGGGCTATAGCGAGCCTGATGGCTTGGGCGATGTCCTGGCTGCTGGGAAGCGCCAGGATTTTCCTCATCGGCGCAGTGACTGTGGCGATGCCGATTGTCCTCGTGCTCAGGAACATCAGCTTCACGGCCAGGTTCGCCGGCGTGGTCGAGGACACCTTCTTCGGACTGATATTCGCCAGCGTGATCAGCGCACTCTTCATAGGACTCGCCGCGTACATCCTGAACAACTGGAACGGCTCCATGTTCCAGGCCGCGGACATCGACCAGACGTGGGTGGCTCTTGCGGCGCTGATGGGCGCGATACTCGCCCCCACGATTTTCGCGCCGATGACCGGGGTCTTCTTCCAGACGATGAGCCAGGTTGGGATGGCGGCGGCGGGGACCGCAGTCGCTATCGGCTCCGGAGCGCTGGGCCCTGGGGCCGCAGGCGTCAGGGGAGGGCTGGCCATGGCGGGACAGTCCCTCGGAGGATTGGCCATGAACAACCCCACGGCCGGGATCGCGCAGAAGGCCGGCGCCGCCCTGGGAGGGTTCGGCGGAGGGTTCGCACGTTCCGTGCCGAACATGGCCCAGAACATGGTCCTCATGGGAACCGTGGGGACGCTTGGTGGCCTTGGCGCAGGCAGGTCGATGTCGGGCGTCAACAGGGCGATAGAGCTCAAGACGCCAGGGCAGACGACCCAGCATATCGTTTCGTTCAGAGCGGGAGCGCTCGCGAACGAGCTCGAACTTCCTGGGGAAATGAAATCCTATTTCGACAAGGCTCTTGCAGCCGGAGTCCAGCACAATAGGCTCCGGGACTTGGACATCGAGTTCCACAACAATTTGTCGGGGTTTCAGAACGCCATTGGGGACGAAATAAGGAAGTCGAAGGGGATATCGTAGGACCCAATCTAAGTCTAGGAAAACATCTTCCGAGACTCAACGACGGGCAAGAACGGGCTTTTTCTCAGTCGGGTGATATTTCCAGTGCTGCTTCAAGGAGTTTACGTAGCCGTTGAACGCCTCGGTGATGTAAGGGCCGCTCCCAAGGCCGAATCTGTTGAGGATGCCGGGCCAATCTTCCGGCCAAACTTCATCGGTGGAGTAAACGATGTCGCTCTTCTCCGCCTTCGATCCCACGATCATTCTCAGGAATCGTATATGGCGAACCTTTACCACCGCCAACTGCACCTCATGTGGCTGCTTTTCCAGCTCCCAAAACGAAATTGGTGTGCCTTCCGCTCCTGGGTTGAAATTGAATTTGGCCCCAATGATGTTCCCCATCCGGGTGACGGTCTCGTCATATCTCGCCTCCTCTTCAGGCGTCGATCTCAGAGTTTTGTCCTGAGGATCTGTTTCTATCCGCGCGAGTTTGGCCTCCAGCTCCTTTCTTGTGTCGCGATATAGTCTCTCGAATACCTCGTCCAGTCCAGCGACAGAAACACCTGGACGATTGGACGCAGAGTCTCCAAGGAGTAGTGATGCGACGGCGGTCATGGGTTCAACCCTGACGGATTTCACCTCGCTCCCAGCAGAGTAGGCGACAATCATAGCGTCGCCGTCGGGCTTTACCATCCTAATCGCAGTCCTTTCGAACCCACTCACCTTGCCGCCCTTCTCGAACATGACGGACTGTTCGGTGATGTGAAGAACCGCCTCTTCCCCGTCAACCTTCACGTGCGTAGAGCCACTTTCACCCAATGTCTCCAGACCGCTAGTCTCTTGCAATGTTCCGCTTTATTTCTACGTTTTTGGTATTAAAGCCGCAATGCATTCGGTTCGTTAAATCCGATCATTCTCATTTCAAACGTGGTCCGCATCCTCTGGTTCAAGGAGACAACGCGTTGGTCCAGGAGGGGGATACCGCTCAGGGTCGTCTGGGTTAGCCCCAGGCAACTCGCGATTCTTGGCCTATCCTTTCTGTTGGGCTTCGTGGTGTCCGCCCCTCTTCCTAGCCAGACGCTGAGGTTGGTCGCGTTGGGGTCAACGGTCGTCGCAGGAGCCGTCGTCTCGTTCTGGAGGGTGAAGATGCTGACTCCGGAGCAGCTGGTCCTTGCGAGGTTGCGGGGACTGACGGCCGTTCCAGAGCCCCCTGAAAATAGCGGCGAGGACAGGGCTTCCAAGTTGGAAAAGCCGGAACAGAACGTCTTCGAGATGGTCACGGAGAACGCCGAGTCGTTCACCCCCCTCTCGATAAGCGGGAGGTGCAGGAGGACGAGGCTTCCCCGAAAGGTCTCCTTGCGAGTGGACGGCGTCGACAGGCCCGGTGCAGAGGCGCTCGCCACCCCGGTCAGCGACGTCGAGAGTGGCTACACCATAGTGTTCGTCCCTACCGCCGCCGACATGGGGGCGCATGACCTCGAGGTGATGGCGGACGGAGAGGACAGGCCGATCTATAAGGTGAGAGTGGACGTGAGGGTGAAAGGAACCCGCTCACTGGAGATGAAGAAGGTATCGTGAGCGCTCCCTTCGTCTACGAACTCGGCCCTGTCAACTACTTCAACCTCATCGAGCCTGAGCGCAACGCCGTTCTCGCCGGCTTCGCATCTTCGCTCCAGCAGCTGAGCTCCCCCGTGGTCTTCCACATCAGGCTGGACGTCATGAGCGTCGTGGTGGGGGACGAGCTCTACTCCGTGAAGTACAGGCGATACTTCGTCGAGGGCGACGAGCCTCTCGAGGGCTTCTTGGGCGCCCTAGGCCTGCAGGAGAAGTACGTCCGCCTGATGGAGATGCCCCGCTATAACGTCGCCAGCAACCTTCCCCGTTACGCGGTGCTCGACAACGGCGACCTGGCGAAGGCCTACACCGTGACGGGGCTCTCCTCCGACCTGGACGTGGCGTTCCTCGCGGCGGACGCGGGCGAGGGGAGCATAATCGACATGACCGACGAGGTTAGGATCAGAATCGACCCGCTAAGGAGGGACGAGTCCAAGGGAACAATCAGGCTGCACGCCGACACTCTGCGCGCGAAACTGGCCCTCATCGAGGGCGCCGGCGGCCTGGACAGGGAGCTGTCGCAGGAAGCCGCCATGGCCGAGGAGGCCGCGCACACGGTCATTTCGGGAGCACAGAAGCTCTTCAGGGTCTCGTGCGTCCTAGTCCTGAGGGAGAAGAACCTCGACTCGTTGAGGAAGAAAGCCGGCACCTTCTGGGACAGGGTGATGGGCGTGGTCACCGAGCTCGACTCCCCAAAACGCATCCAACACCTGATGGTCGCCGGAAGCGGCCCGAGGCACCTCCGCGGAGCCAACCTGCTGATGCCCACCGACAGCGTCCTCGCGTTCTTCCCCTTCGCGGGGCTCGACATTATCGAGCAGAACGGGGTCTTCCTCGGCACCAACACGATGACCAAGGGCCCCATAGTCTATGACGTCTTCAGGAAGGGGAACCCGCACGTACTCGTGGTCGGCAGGACGGGGATGGGCAAGTCGATGCTCCTGAAGAGCTGGGTCTCGAGGATGGCCCGGACCCACCCCGACCTAGCCTTCATGGTCTTCGACAGCGTGACCCAGAGCGAGTACGGGAGGGGAGCGGACGGCACCGAGGAGCACAGCTTCGCGGGGGTCACCGGGGCCAAGGTCGTGAGGTTCAACCCCTCGCAGCCCATGGGCCTCGACCCTCTCCGGTTCTTTGGGAAGAAGCACGCCGCGTCGCTGCTCGCCAAGATGGCCGGGATAGGGATCGACGAGAGGGACCTCAGGGCGGAGCTGAGCGAGATAGTGCAGTCGGGGAGCACCTCTACGGTTCAGGACGTCTATCAAGCGAAGATGTCGGAGGAGCTCAGGAGGAGGGTCAACGGGAACCTCAAGCCCATGGACTTCATGTTCGAGGGCGAGCCCCAGCGCCCTTACACGCGGACCGTCTTCGTCCTCGACGACCTCCCCAGCGACGAGGAGATCCGGGGGTCCGCGGTCGTGCTCGCCACAGCGCTCGCGATGGCCGCGCTCAAGTCCCTCCCGACACCGCAGAAGAAGGTGCTCCTGATAGACGAGGCCTGGGCCTTCCTCGCGACCGACGACCGCGGACGACTGTACTTCTCTGAAGCCATGGACATAGTGTCGGAGATGGCCAGGACGGGGAGGCACTACAACATCGCCCTAGTACTCGCCACCCAGTACGGGAAGGACCTGATGGGAGGGCAGGGGAAGACGGTGCTGGAGTCGTGCGCCACCAAGGTCCTGCTTCACCAGGACACGGCCGGTCAGGGCGGCGGCTCGGACCTGGCCCAGCAGATCTTCGGCATGAGCGACCAGGAGAAGGCCTTCATCGAACGGGCGGACAAGGGGTTCGGGATACTCTTCACCGAGCAGGGAAGGGTCCCCTTCTACAACATGCTGACGCCGATGGAATATGGCTGCTTCACAACAAAGCCGGAAGAGGTGGGCCGGCCGGAACGGGAAAGTCGGACCTGATGCGAAGCGATTTCATCTCTGCCGCCCAGCAGCACGAAGCCTTTCGTCCTGCCCAATCACTGCGTCGAGTTGAGCGCGAGGTTGCCCGACGCTCCAGACTGGGGCGTTACATCTTCGGAATAACATACCTCCCCACCCCTACCAAGCAGGTAGTGCGCCAGGGTTTCGTAGCACTTCTGGTCGATTACCTTGAAGCTGGTGATTCCGCATGACAGGCCCCCGCAGCCCTGACCGGGAACCGGAACGGAGCCGACAGGCCGCGAAGTGGTTACCACCGGAACTATGAGGACGAAGAGCACGACGCTGACGGCGAGGATCAGGCCAATCGAGGTGCCTCGTTCCATTGTCCAAGAAGGGCGCATCGCGAATTATTATGAATTGCCGACAAATCGTCCAGCCTTCCCCCGTTGTTTTAAGCCCGAACTGGCAATTCGGACGTGGAAGAAGAGCTCCCCGACATCGCCGAGTTCGAGCGCGCCTTCGGGGTCCAGTGCGAGGAGACGCTCAGGGAGGTGCTCGGGGCCAGCGGCTTCACCTCGATGATCCATTACTTCGTCGAACACAAGCTCTCTCTCACGGACAGCGCCGGACGCCCGGCCGAATTCGACGACGCGCTGTCCTTTTTGTTCAACCCGGTCGGCGCTGCCCTCCTCGAGGGCAGGATTCTCAAGCGGTTCTACCATTCAATCGGGATGAGATTCGAGTGGAACGATGGAAGGGTCTTCAAGGAGGAGGTGGAGGAAGCCCTGAAGCAGTTCAGGAAGCGCACGCCCCAGCCTTCCACCGGGAGCCAGGAAGGGGGATAGACGGATGGCTCTGTCTGGAAGGTTCTCACGCAGCAAGCGACCGAAGGAGGAGGGGACAGGCCCACAGGAGTCGGAGCCTCCAGAATCGCCTCCTCCTCTCACCATCCAGGGCGAAGTCATCGACTCATACCGCGTCCCCGCGGACGCCGACCCCGACTCTTCCGCCGAGTTCACAATCGTGGACCGCGACTCCTTCGGCAGCTGCGTTGTGAGCCTCCCTTACGTCACGAGAAAGGAGGAGCAGGCGCTCGCGCTCCTCAAGGAGAACCTGCGCAACGCCATCCCCGTCGATACCGCCGGAAGCCCCGAGCAGGTCCTGCGCAAGTATCTCTGGGAGACGGCCGAGAAGGCGGGACTCCTCTCAATCCTAGAGAAGGCCCACCGGAAGTTCCTCTACTATCTCCTGAGGGACTTCTCGGGCTTTTGGGAGATCGACCCTCTCGTAAACGACGACAACATCGAGGAGATCTCCCTCACTCGGTTCGACAGGCCGGTCAGAATCTTCCACCGCAAGTACAGCGAGTACATGTTCATGGAGACGAACGTAGTCTATCCGACGGAGGAGAGGCTGCAGGCATTCATCCGCCGGCTGGCTCAGTTCGGGGGGACGACGGTGTCGCTGGCCCAGCCCTCTCTCGAGGTCGTCCTGCACGGACCCTCGGACCGAAGGGTCTCCGCCACCTTGGGAGACGAGATCTCTCGTCCCGGCTCCACCTACACCATCAGGAAGCAAAAGGAAAAGCCCCTGACCATCGTCCAGATGGCCGCGCCAGAGGCCGCAAGGCCCCGTCCCATCACGCCGCCCGTGCTCCAGGAGGCCCCGGCGAGGTACGAGGAGGACCACGGCCACAGGACGCTCACCGCGCTGATGGCGGCCTACTTCTGGCTCCTCCTTGAGCGGACCTCTAACCTCCTGATCTGCGGGGAGACGTCCAGCGGCAAGACCACCCTGATGAACGCGGTCCTCGCCCTCGCTAACCCCCGGGTGAAGATAGTCACGGCCGAGGATGTCCTCGAGATCAACCTCCCAGGCGACCTCCACTGGCAGAGGCTCAAGACGAGGAGCCACCGCGCGGGCCTGTCGCCCATCACCGGGCGCTACGAGTACTCGCTGTCGGAGCTCCTCAAGCTCGCCCTCAGGTTCTCGCCGACGGTGCTCTCGCTGGGAGAGATGAGAGGGGAGGAGTCCGAGACCGTCGCCACGGCCATCACCCTGGGCTTCTCGACGATAACCACCGTCCACGCCGAGGATGCACTCCGGTGCGTCCAGCGGGTCACCAACCCGCCGATGCGCTTCACTGAGGGGCACGTGCGGGACGTGACGGCGATAGTCACCATGCGGAAGGTGGTGCTGCCGGACGGCAGGATTCCGAGGCGAGTGATGAGCGTCGACGAGATCTGCCCCGTCGGGGCGGACTCGCACGAGATCTCCAACATCTTCAGGTATGATCATGCCACGGACTCGTTCTCTCCGGGGACGCCTGAGGAGGTCCTCGAGAGGAGCTTCAGACTGAAGCAGATTGCGGAGAGCTTCGGGTGGACACGAGGCCAGGTCCTACACGGGCTGGCGAGCAGGGCGAGCTGCTTGGCAGGCGCTGTCTACGAGGGGGAGTTCTCGACCGAAGGTCTATCGTCCATCGTGAGGAAGTACGTGTCGAGACAATCCCGCCACGAGGAGAGGCGGGGTTGACCTCGTTCAGGGCCCGGAGGGCCGCCTCCTATTCGCTGCTCCTCCTTTTCGGAATCGTGTCGGCCCTTGGTTACCTAACCATCCCCGCAGCGACGACTTTCCAGGGGCGGCTCGAGGGGGCCTTCCTGCTCAGCGCCGGGGTGGGTGCCGCGATGGCGCTGGCCTACTCAATCATCAGCGGTTCGAGCTTCGTCGTCAGGGCGTCCAAGAACGTCGTCGCCTTCGACCTGAGGGTGCCCGTCTCGGTGGTGAGCATGAGTGCCGCCTTCGCGCTGTACTACGTGTACCGAATCACGGGGTCCGAGTGGTTCTTCATCCCGGTCCCGGCGCTGGCCGCCTTCACCCTGCTCGCCCTGCGCGGAATCTACCCGCTCCGGGGGGCGGCGAAGGCTCCCGCGCTCGAGCCGCTCAGGGAGGACGGACTGGTGAAGTTCGTCACTGGCAGGGAGAGGCTCAGACGGCTGGCCGAGTTCAGAGCTCAGCGCTTCTCATCGCTCCTCGCAAAGTCAGGGAAGGTGGGGAATCCGTACATCCTCGCGGCAAAGTCCGTGTCGGAGACGGTGCTCGCAGCCGCGTTCACACTTCCGGTCGCACTTGCCTTGGGCATCTTCGTCTGGCGCCCGCTCGCCCTCGCTGCCCTGCTCCCGGCCCTGTTCTACGTCTACCCCGAGATGAGGCTCAACGACGGGGCCTCCGAGCGCAGGGAGGGAGTCGAGAGGGAGGCGCCCTTCTTCTCGATCCTCGTCAACGTCCTCGGGAGCGCCGGCCTCCCCCTCTACACGATATTCACCGAGGTGGGGGGGACGAAGATCTTCAGGTTCATACAGCGCGAGGCGATGCTCGTCAAGCGCGACGTCGAGATATTCGGGATGAACCCGGTGGAGTCCTTCGAGAGGCTTGCGTCCTACCACCCTTCACGGAAGTTCGGCTCGTTCCTGTTCGGGTACACCTCCAAGGTCAGGTCGGGCGGTGACGTGTCCGGCTATTTCGCGGGCGAGAGCGGCTCCCTGCTGAGGGAGCTCGAGGAGGGCTGGGGCAG
>Ga0335081_10011731_pt1 | contig 14190 bp, 12 predicted proteins | sample Lox_Sample_35_FD_206713 | JGI IMG/M metagenome (GOLD analysis project Ga0335081, IMG submission 206713) | Soil microbial communities from Loxahatchee National Wildlife Refuge, Florida, United States - Lox_Sample_3.5 | ecosystem: Environmental > Terrestrial > Soil > Wetlands | place: USA... | reverse complement strand
GGAGCTGGACGACATCGACGCCGCCGCGAAGCGCCGCGTCGAGCAGCGCCTCGGCACAGGCCTCGACAACGAGCATGAGCCGGGCCTCCGCCAGTCGCTCTCTCCGGTCCATCCCGCGGAGCGTAGTCCGAGGCTGATAAGCTGACGTTAACGTAAGAAAGCGATTCTCCCTGACTGCGCTTCGACCCGACACCGAGCCCGCCGTCCTCGTCGACGACCTCGTCGTCCGCTTCGACGAGGTCACGGCCGTCGACGGCGTCTCCTTCGCCGTCGAGAACGGCGAGGTCTTCGGCCTGCTCGGCCCGAACGGCGCCGGCAAGACGACGACGCTGCGCGTGCTCACGACGGTGCTGAAGCCGACCGCCGGCCGCGCGCGCGTCGCGGGCCACGACACCGTCGCCGAGGGGCTGCACGTGCGCGCGTCGATCGGCTACATCCCGCAGGCGATCTCCGTCGACGCAGCGCTGACCGGGCGCGAGAGCCTCGAGTTCTACGCGCGGGTGAGCGGCGTCCCGCGACGCGAGCGGGAGGCGCGCATCGCGCAGGCGATCGAGACGATGGGGCTCGAGACGATGGTCGAGCGGCTCGCCCGCACGTACTCCGGCGGGATGCTGCGCAGGCTCGAGGTGGCGACCGCGCTGCTCACGCGTCCGCGCGTGCTGTTCCTCGACGAGCCGACGGTCGGGCTCGACCCGACCGCGCGCCGGCTCGTCTGGGAGCACCTGCACATGCTGCGCGAGGAGGAGGGGACGACGCTGCTCGTGACGACGCACATGATGGAGGAGGCCGAACGGCACTGTGAGCGGATCGCGATCATGGACCTCGGCCGGCTCGCGGCGCAGGGAAGCCCGCAGGAGCTGAGGGAGGAGTACGGCGCGGCGAGCCTCGACGACGTGTTCGCCGCCGCCACCGGCCGCGAGATCGTGGAAGGAGGGTCGTTCCGGGATGTCCGCCAGCAGCGCAGGCTTTCCCGCCGGCTCGGCTGAGCTCCGGCTCGATCCGCTCGCACGGCTCGGCCGGCTCGTGTTCGGCACGGCCGCGATCGCGCGGGTCGAGGCGCAGAAGCTCCGCCACGACAACCTCGACATCCTCACGCGCTCCGTGCAGCCGCTGCTGTGGCTGTTCGTCTTCGGGACGGCGCTCCAGCACGCGCGCTCGCTGAACGGCGGCTACGGCGACTACCGCGCGTACATCGCGCCCGGCGTGATGGCGCAGGCGGCGCTGTTCGTCGCGATCTTCTACGGGCTCGCCGTCATCTGGGAGCGCGACCTCGGCCAGCTCCAGCGGCTGCTGGCGACGCCGCTGCCGCGACTCGGGATCGTGCTCGGGAAGGCGAGCGGCGCCTCGGTGCGCGCGATCGTCCAGGCGTTCGTCCTCTTCGCGGTGCTCGCCGTTGCGCGGATCGACATCCACTGGAGCGTCCTCGGAGTGCTCGGCTCGATCGTGCTGCTGGCGCTCGGCACGGCGGCGTTCGCGTGCCTGTCGATGGTGCTCGCCGCGGTCGTGAAGACGCGGGAGCGGTTCATGGGCATCGGCCAGCTCGTGGCGATGCCGCTGTTCTTCGCCTCGAGCGCGCTGTACCCGCTCGCGCTCCTGCCGGTCTGGCTGCGCGCGATCGCCCGCGTGAACCCGCTGACGTACGAGGTGGAGGGAATGCGGCGGATGCTCCTCTCGCTTCCGGTCGGCGACGCGCTGTGGATCGACTTCGCTGTGACGTTCGCCTTCCTCGCGGTCTTCGCGGGTCTCGCCGCCCGGCTCTATCCGCGCGCGATCCTCTAACCCGACCCCGAGGCCGGCGTCGCGGCGCGGGCGAGGATCGGTTGCAGTGCGACGAGGAGCAGATCGAGCACGACGAGCGAGCCGAGCAGCCTGGGGGCGAGACTGCCGTTCGGTTGCGTCCAGACGAGCACCGCGAAGAGCGACGCGGCGACGACGGCGGTTCCGGACGAGACGGCGAACAGCCGGCGGACGACATGCGGATCGGCGCGGCGGCGGCGCGCGATGAGCGCGGAGATCTGCGTGCCCGCGAGCGCGAAGGCCGTCACCGACCCGACCGTCTTGCCGAGCGTCTCCGAGTCCGACCAGATTCCGGCGAGGGCGACCGCGGCGCCCGCCGCGGCGAGCGAGGCCGACGCGAGCGCGAGCCGGCGGCAGCGGCCTTGGTCGAGGAGGACGACCGCCGGCAGCGCGAGGAGGCCGTAGCCGGCGAGGAGGGCGGTGGAGCCGAGGATCCGGCCCTGCGTGCTGCCGAAGTGGCCGGCGAGGAGGATCCCGATCGCGAGCAGGGCCGTGGCCGACAGGAGGCCCGCCACGCCGAGCAGCAGGATCCGCTTCTTCCCGCGCACGATCGCTCCCGGGTCGAGCATCGCGCCGCCGTCGGCAGCGGGCATCCGTGGCCCCACGTATGGTAATCGAACATATGTTCGTGTAGAACAGGAGGGTGAGCTACGCCGAGCTGCACGCCCACAGCGCCTACTCGTTCCTCGACGGGGCGTCGCAGCCGGAGGAGCTCGCGGCCCGGGCTGCGGAGCTCGGGTACGAGGCGCTCGCGCTCACCGACCACGACGGGGTCTACGGCTCGCTCGAGTTCGCGCACGCGGCGAAGGACCTCGGCGTCCGGGCGATCACCGGCGCGGAGCTGACGCTGGAGGGGGGCTTTCACGTGACGCTGCTCGTCGAGACGTCGCAGGGCTATGCGAACCTCTGCCGGCTCGTCACCGCCGCGCACGCGCGCACGCGCCCGAAGGAGGGTCGCGAGCCGCTCCCGCCGTCGCTCGACCCGGCGCTCTTCGAGGAGCACCACGACGGGCTCGTCTGCCTCTCCGGCTGCGCGCGGGACGGGCTCGCCGTCCGCGACCCGAACGCGGCGGCGCGGCTCGCCGGCGTCTTCGGGCGGGGCAGCTTCTTCGTCGAGCTGCAGCGTCCGTACGAGCGCGGCGACGCGCGGCGCAACGCGGCACTCCGTCATCTCGCCGAGGCGCTGCATGTGCCGACCGTCGCCACCGGCGACGCGCACGCGCACGACGCGCGGCGGGCCACGCTGCAGGACGTGCTCGTCGCGATCCGCTGCCGCACCTCGCTCGACGGCTGCGAGCGCGAGCGGCGCGGCAATCACGAAAGCGTCCTCGCTGCGCCCGCGGAGATGCTCGAGCGCTTCCCGGACGACCGCGACGCCGTCGCGCGCACGGTCGAGCTCTCCGACCGGCTCCGCTTCGACCTGACGGAGGAGCTCGGCTACCGCTATCCCGACTTCTCGGACGGCGACGAGCCGGCGATCGTCCAGCTCCGCCGCGTGTGCGAGCGCGCGTTCGCGGACCGGTACCCGCCAAGTAACACAGTGTTACTTGGAAGGGTGAGGAGCCGGTTGGAGGAGGAGCTCGCGCTCATCGACGAGCTCGGGCTTGCGGGCTTCTTCCTGCTGCATTGGGAAGTGTTGGAGCTGGCACGCGAGGTCGCGTCCGAGGTGCGCGGGCCCGGCTCGATGCGGCACGTGCTGCCGCCGGGGCGCGGGCGCGGCTCGTCCGTCGGCTCGCTCGTCTGCTACCTGACCGGGCTCTCGCACGTCGATCCGGTGGCGGCGAACCTCTCGCTCGGCCGCTTCCTCAACCGGGAGCTCGCGTCGGTGCCCGACATCGACCTCGACTTCCCGCGCGACATCCGCGAGCAGCTGATCGTGCGCGTGACGGAGCGCTACGGCCGCGAGCACGCCGCGCTCGTCGCGACGTTCGCGACGTACCGCTCGCGCGGCGCGATCCGCGACGTCGGCAAGGCGCTCGGCCTCCCGTTCGCGGAGCTGGAGCGGCTGGCGAAGGTCTCCGACGGCTGGAACGCCGCGCGCGTCGCCGAGGAGCTGTCGCTGCTGCCCGACCACGCGGAGAAGCTGCGCTCGCCGCGCTGGCGCGCGTTCGCGGAGCTCTGCTCGGAGATCGCCGGGCTGCCGCGGCACATCTCGCAGCATCCGGGCGGGATGGTGATCTCGACGCGCCCGCTCGTCGAGCTCGTGCCGGTGCAGCCGGCGGCGATGGCCGGCCGGCAGATGTGCCAGTGGGACAAGGACTCGTGCGCCGACGCGGGCTTCCTGAAGATCGACCTGCTCGGGCTCGGGATGCTGTCGGCGGTCGAGGAGTGCGTCGACCTGATCGCGCGGCACCGCGGCGAGACGGTCGACCTCTCGCGCGTCCCGCTCGACGACGCCGCGGTGTTCGCGGAGATCCAGGACGCGGACACCGTCGGCTGCTTCCAGATCGAGAGCCGCGCGCAGATGCAGTCGCTCCTGCGCACGCGGCCGGGGAACCTCGACGACATCACCGTCCAGGTCGCGCTCGTGCGACCCGGGCCGATCCAGGGGAAGGCGGTGCACCCGTACATCGACCGGCGCCAGCGGCTGCGCGAGGACCCGGCCTACGTCGCGCCCGCCGACCATCCGCTGCTGCAGGAGCCGCTGCGGGACACGCTCGGCGTCGTCGTCTTCCAGGACCAGGTGCTCGACGTGGCGATCCATCTCGCCGGCTTCACCATCGGCGAGGCGGAGGGGCTGCGGCGGGCGATGAGCCGGAAGCGGAGCCTCGCCGCGCTCGAGGCGCACCGCACGCGCTTCGTCGAGGGCGCGCGCGGGAAGGGCGTCGACGAGGAGACCGCGCACATGGTCTACGACAAGCTCGTCGGCTTCTCCGGCTTCGGCTTCCCGAAGTCGCACGCCGCCGCGTTCGGGCTGCTCGCGTACCAGTCGGCGTGGCTGCGCCATCACTACCCGGCGGAGTTCCTCGCGTCGCTGCTGAACGCGCAGCCGATGGGCTTCTATCCGCCGTCGACGCTCGTCCGCGACGCGCAGCGGCACGGCGTCGAGACGCGTCCGCCCGATGTGTGTCGCAGCGCCGCGCACTGCGACCTGGAGGAGGAAGCCGTCCGCATCGGGTTGGCGTACGTCCAGGGCATCTCCCAAGAGGACGCTTTCGCAATCGTCGAGGAACGAGGGAACGGGCAGTACGTGTCGCTCGAGGACCTGGCGCAGCGCGCGGCGCTGCGCGAGGACGGACTCGTCGCGCTCGTCGAGTCCGGCGCGTGCGATTCGTTCGGGCCGCGCCGCGACTTGCTCTGGCGGCTCGGGCTCGTCCCGCGCCCGCAGTCCGTCCCCGGGTCGGGTGGGGAGGAGAAGCAGCTCGCGCTCCCGCTCGGGCCGACGGTCGAGACTCCGGACCTGCCGGAGCCGACGGTGTGGGAGCGGATGCTCGCCGACTACAAGCGGACGAGCCTCTCGATCGGCGTCCACCCGCTCGAGCTGCTGCGTCCGCACCTGCCGCCGGGGACGCTGTCGAGCCTCGAGCTCCTCGACCGCCCGAACGGCTCGCGGGTCGCCGTCGCGGGGATGGTCGTCGCGCGGCAGCGGCCGGCGACCGCGAACGGCGTCGTCTTCATGCTCCTCGAGGACGAGCACGCGCAGGTGAACCTGATCCTCCCGCCGCAGGTCTACGAGCGGTTCCGCGCCGTCGTGCGCGGCGAGCCGCTGCTGCTCGCCCGCGGCCGCTACGAGCACGTCGACCGGAACCGCAACGTCCTCGTCGCCGAGCTCCGGAGCCTCGGCGAGCTCGCGCGCGCGCTCACCGAGGGCGCGGACGTGCACGGCACCCTGCCGAACGCGCACCACTTCGGGCACCGCTGAGGGCCGCCCCGCACGGAGCGGCCCTCGAGCGGGGAGCCTCAGTGCGTGAAGAACTCGTCCATCGGGGACACCTGGTTCGCGTCCGAGGCGTTCCCGAGATAGCCGAGGTTCCAGTTCTCCTCGACCGTCGCGAGGAACGAGTAGTGGTTGTACGGCGCGGCACTGACGTAGCCGCCGGTCTTGCCGTGGTTCGTGACGATCACGGCGGGGATGAGGCCGCCGCCGTACGTTCCGCCGGGCCAGGACGCGCTGACGTCCGGGTCGCCGGCGGTCACGATCGGCGAGTCGCAGCAGCCGTCGGCCGTCTCCCAGCCGCCGGTCTCCGCGTTGCCGGTGTAGTCGTTCTCGTCGGTGACGATGAAGATGGCGGAACGGCTGTCACGCCACGCGGGGCTGTGCATGATCAGCGTCACCGCGCCCTTCACGAAGTCGTCCGCCTTCTGCTTCAGTGCCGCGTCGTTCGGGTCGTCCTTCGTCGAGCCGTATGGGCACGGCGTCCCGTCCGACCCGTCCGTCGCGACGGCGCTGTACACGCCGCCGTGCATATCGTGGCACTGGTTCGGCGTGATCCAGACGAAGTCCGGCGTCGTCCGCTCCCGCTGGAGATCGGTGGCGAGCGCGGTGTACGGCTTGATGTTCGCGAGCCGGTTCGGGTCGTTGCGGATGTCGTCGAAGAGGACGAACGGGTTGTGCTTCGACGCGTACAGCGGATTCGCCGAGCTCGGGTAGAAGTCGCCGAGATAGCCGGCGCTCGGCATCGACTCCATGTACGCGCCCCACGTCAGGTGGTTCGCCTCGAGCTGGTCGACGACGTTCGTGTGGTCGAACCGGTTCGCCGGGTTGTCGGTGTTGACGAACCAGTTCGAGCCGGAGATCGCGGCGACGTAGTTCGGCTCGCTCGGATGCGTGACGCCGTAGTAGTCGGCGGCCATCGCGTAGTGCTGCGCGAGCGAGTTGATGAACGGCGCGTTCGCGTCGCCGATCACGCTCGACTGCGAGTGGTTCTCGAGCATGATCAGGAAGATGTGATCCAGGCGCGGACCGGGACCGTGCGGCCCGTCGCTCGGCTCCCTCCCGCCTGCGGACGCGGGCAGCGCGATCGCCACGGCGGCGAGCGCGACGAGCCCGAGCCGGATCAGCCAGGGCTTTCTCATGGTTCCCTCCCCTCGGGTGAACTGCGGCGAGGGCGACGCTACCTCACCACTTGTTCACATTTCAATGAGCGGGGGTCAGCGGTTCTCGATCTCGAGCCCGAACGGCGGCCAGCGCTTGCGGACGGCCTTGTTGAACGCGGCCTCGTACTCCTCGGCCGCGGTTTCGTCGAGCGTCCGGGCGAAGCGGTCGCGCATGTCGGCGAGCGCCTCCGTCGCCGTCTCGACGAGGTCGACGTAGTCGCCGTAGCGCGCCTCCGCCTCGTCGCGCGGCGCGCGGTCGTACCTGCGCTCGGCGGTGCGGCAGTCGGCGATGAGGTCGGACTCGTCCTCGGCGAACACGTCGAGCTGGCGGGAGATCACGTCGGCGAAGCGGCGGCGGAAGATCACGTGATCTCCTCGTAGATCGCGAGGTGCGCGCGTGCGGCGGCGTCCCACGTCAGCTCCTCGCGCGCGCGGCGCGCGCCCGCGCGCGCCTGCTCGAGCGCGTCGCGGTCGCCGAGCAGCTCGCGGATCGCGGCCGCGAGCGCCTCGACGTCGCCGGCGGGGACGACGCGGCCCGCGCCGTAGCGGAGCACCGGCTCCGCGACGCCGCCGACGTCGTATGCGACCGCGGGAACGCCGGCGCCGAGCGCGCGGAGGAGAGCGCCGCTCTGGTCGAGCTCGGGGCGGTACGGGAACACGGCGATGGTCGCGTCGCCGAGCGCCCGGTCGACCTCGGCCTGCGGGAGGTAGCCGAGCCGCCACTCGACCTCGACGCCCGCGGCGGCGGCGCGGTACGGCTCGATCGGCTCGAGCGGGTCGCCGGCGACGAGCAGGCGTGCGTCGCCGGCGCGCCGCACCGCCTCGATCGCGTCGCCGAGCCCCTTGTACGGGCGGATCACGCCGAAGGAGAGAACGGTGCGGCCGTCGTCGCGGCGCTCCGGGTCGCTCGCGAACACGGGATGCGAGACGACGCGGATCCGCGACGGGTCCTCGAGCAGCCCGGAGAGCATGTCGCGTCCGCTGAGGCTGTGCACGATCACGCGGTCGAAGCGGGAGAGCAGGCGGTTCCAGAGATCCGGCCGGCCGGCGGTGCGCCGCGGCAGGAGGTCGTGGGCCGTGAAGACGCTCGGCACGCGCAGGCGCAGGAGCCGGTCGTCGAGCTCCGGCGCCGCGAGCCACTGGAGGTGGACGACGTCGGCCCGGCGCCGGCGCAGCGTCGCGACCCCGAACGGGTGCTCCGCGACCTTCACCGGGACGCGCAGGCGGGACCGGCCGAACAGGCGGGACGACACCGGATAGAAGACCTCCGCGCGCACGTAGCCCTCGGGGGCGGGCACGTCGCCGAAGCGGAAGCGCGACGTGACGAGCTCGACCTCGGCGCCGGCGCGCGCGAGCGCGGCCGCGAGCTCGTGGTCGTAGGTCGGCGTGAAGGCCGGAGGATCGGCGAGCACGACGCGCATCCGCCGTAGGCTACGCGCGTGCCGCTCCTCGTCCGCACCTGGAACGTCTTCCACGGGAACGCCGTGCCGCCGGAGCGGGACGCGTTCCTCGAGGAGATGGTCGCGCTCGCCGCCGCGGACGATCCGGATGTCCTGTGCCTGCAGGAGGTTCCGCTCTGGGCGCTGCCGTTCCTCGGCGGTTGGAGCGGGATGACCGCGGTCGGCGCCGTCGCCGCGCGGCCGCGCATCGGGCCGGTCCCGTCGTCGGCCGCGCTCGGGCGGGCGCTGACGGATCTGAACCACGGCCTGCTCCGGTCGGCGTTCACCGGCCAGGCGAACGCCGTGCTCGTCGGGCCGCGCCTGCGCGTGCTCGAGGAGTGGACGCTCGTCCTCAACCCGTTCCGGTTCCGGCGCGAGCAGGCCCGCTGGCTCGGGCTCGATCTCGTCACCGAGCTCGCGTGGGCGAAGGAGCGCCGCGTCTGCGTCGCCGTGCGCGCGGCGCTGCCGGACGGCGGCGGGACGGCGCTCGCGGCGAGCCTGCACACGACGAGCCTCGCCTCCGAGGAGCGCGTGCCCGACGCCGAGCTCCGCCGCGCGGCCGCGTTCCTCGACGGGCTCGCGGCGCCCGACGAGCCGGTGTTCCTCTGCGGCGACACGAACGTCTCCGCTTCGCGCTCGCGGACGATGGCCGACCTGCGCGAGTGGGGCTACTCCGAGCCCGGGCCGCACATCGACCACGTCCTCGTCCGCGGGCTGCCGGCGACGCCGCCGTTTGTCTGGCCCGAGGAGCGCCGCCGCGTCGACGGCCGGGTCGTCTCGGATCATGCTCCCGTGGAGGTGACCGCCGGATGACGTTCGAGGAGGCGAGGGCGCAGCTGCCGGTGCTCGAGCGGTACGCGTATCTCAATGCGGGGACGAACGGGCCGCTGGCGCGGGCGACCGTCGAGGCGATGACCGCGGAGGCGGAGCGGGAGCTCGTTGACGGCCGCAGCGGCCGGGCGACGTTCGACGCGTTGCTCGAGCTGCGCGAGACGGCGCGGCGGGAGCTTGCGGCGGTGATCGGCGTCGACCCGGCGCTCGTCGCGCTCGTCGAGTCGACGACTCGCGGGTGCGCCGTCGTCATGGCCGGGCTCGGGCTCTCGGCCGAGGACGAGGTGGTGATCACCGACCAGGAGCACTTCGGGCTGACCGGGCCGGTGCACGCGTCCGGCGCGCGCGTCGTCGTCGCCGAGGCGGACGAGGACGCGATCCTCGCGGCGGTGACGCCGCGCACGCGGCTGATCGCGACGTCGCACGTGCTGTGGACGACCGGGCGGCGCTTCGAGCTCGCGCGGCTGAAGGGGGAGAGCGGCGTGCCGCTGCTCGTGGACGGCGCGCAGTCGGCCGGTGCGATCGCTGTGTCCGCCGAGCCGTTCGACTTCTACACCGTCTCGGCGCAGAAGTGGCTGTGCGGGCCCGATCCGACCGGCGCGCTGTACGTCCGCGACCCGGAGCGGCTGCGCGTCGCCTCACCGGGCTATCCCGCGCAGGCGGCGTACGAGCCGTCGGGCGCGTTCACGCCGAAGGAGGGCGCCGCGCGGTTCGACGCGGGCTGGATCGGCGGGCCGACGCTCTACGGGCTCGTCGCGGCGCTCGCCACGCATCCCGAGTGGCGCTACGAGCGCGCGGCGGAGACGGCGGCGCAGTGCCGGGAGCTGCTCGAGGAGCGGGTGGAGGTCGTGACGCCGGCCGGGCACTCGACGCTCGTATCGTTCCGCCCTCCCGGCGACCCGACGGAGCTCGTCGCGCGCCTCCACGAGCAGGGCGTGATCGTCCGCGAGCTCCCCGGACGGAACCTCCTCCGAGCCTCGTGCGGCTGGTGGACGAGCGAGGACGACCTGCAGCGGCTCGTCACCGGCCTCGACGGCCACTGACCAGTCGGGACACCTCCCGGTGTCAGACACGAGTGGGGGCGAACCGCGCAACGACGCCGTTTCGGGCCATGGACACCGTCCGCGCCGGGCACGTCCTGGTGTCAGACACCCACGCACGAGTGTCACGGCTTCTGCGCGGAAGTGTCGCGAGTTCCCGGCGGAAGGGTGACGGCTAGCCGGGCAGGCCGAGCTCGGCCGCGATCGGCCGCAGCGCCTCGACCACCGTCGCGATGTGCTCGTCGAGCTCGACGCCGAGCTCCTCCGCGCCCTTGTAGACGTCCTCGCGGTGCACGCCCGCCGCGAACGACGGCTGCTTCAGCTTCTTCCGCACCGACTTCGGCTCGAGCCCGTCGAGCCCCGTCGGCCGCACGAGCGCGCACGCGTGCACGAACCCGGAGAGCTCGTCGCACGCGAACAGCACCTTCTTCAGCGGCGTGTCCCGCGGCAGCCCGAGATGCTCGGCGTGCGACAGCACCGTCTCGACGATCTCCTCGGGATAGCCCTCCTCGCGGAGGATCGGCGCGCCGTCCTGCGGATGCTTGTCGAGCGTGGGATGGATCTCGTAGTCGAAGTCGTGGAGCAGCGCCGCGACCCGCCAGAGCTCCTCGTCGCCGTCGTACCGGGACGCGTATGCGGCCGTCGACGCCTCGACCGCGAGCGCGTGCCGCAGGAGCGACTCGCTCGTCGTGTACTTCGTCAGCGTCTCCCAGGCCTGGTCGCGGGTCGGAGTCACGGCCCGGCTAGGATAGCCTCCCGTGGCCGTGGCACCAGCCCTCGCCGACGCGTTCTTCATCGAGGGCGCGCGCCCGCTCAACGGCCGCATCCGCGCGGCCGGGAACAAGAACGGAGCGCTTCCGGTCCTCGCCGCGTGCCTGCTGACCGACGCGGAGGTCGTGCTCCACAACGTCCCGCGGATCCTCGACGTCCAGACGATGCTCGACCTGATGGCCGACCTCGGCGTCGAGGTCGACTGGCTCGGCGACAACGACCTGCGCGTCCGGGCCGCAAACGTGACGAAGACGGAGCTCGACGAGGAACTGTGCAGCAAGATCCGCGCGTCTGTGCTCCTCGCCGGCCCGCTGCTCGCCCGCTTCGGCAGCGCGATCGTCCCTCCGCCCGGCGGCGACGTGATCGGTCGCCGCCGCGTCGACACGCATCTGCACGCGTTCCAGAAGCTCGGCGTCGAGATCGAGGCGAACCGCCGCTTCGCCATGCGCACCCCCGGCCTCGTCGGCGCGAGCGTCTTCCTCGACGAGGCGAGCGTGACCGGCACGGAGAACGCGGTGATGGCGGCGACGCTCGCGCGCGGCGAGACGACGCTCGGGAACGCCGCGTCCGAGCCACACGTGCAGGATCTCTGCCGCTTCCTCGTCGCCCTCGGCGCGGAGATCGACGGGATCGGGACGAACGTGCTACGCGTCACCGGCGTCGAGTCGCTGCACGGCGGCGAGCACACGATCGCGCCGGATCACATCGAGGTGGCGAGCTTCATCGGCCTCGGCGCGATCACCGAGGGCGAGATCGTGATCGAGAACTGCCGCCCCGAGGATCTCGTCGCGATCACGCCGGTGTTCCGCCGGCTCGGCATCCGGATGGAGTTCGAGGACACGAGCATCCGCGTCCCCGACGGGCAGGACCTGCTGATCGAGGACGACGTCGGCGGCCACATCCCGAAGATCGACGACGGCCCGTGGCCGGCGTTCCCCGCCGACCTGACGTCGATCGCCGTCGCCGTCGCGACACAGGCGCGGGGCACGGTGATGATCTTCGAGAAGATGTTCGAGAACCGGTTGTTCTTCGTCGACAAGCTCGTCAATCTCGGCGCGCGCATCATCCTCTGTGACCCGCACCGCGTCGTCGTCACCGGGCCGGCGCGCCTCTACGGCGAGCGGATGTCGAGCCCGGACATCCGCGCCGGAATGGCGATGCTGCTCGCCGCGCTCTGCGCCGAGGGCACGTCGACGATCGGGAACGTGCGCGAGATCGACCGCGGCTACGAGCGGATCGACGAGCGCCTCCGCGCGCTCGGCGCGCGCATCGAGCGCGTCGAGAGCTAGCCGCCGGCCGTCTGCCGCTTGCCCGGCACGGCGACGGTCAGCGGCGTCGAGGTCGCCGCGGTCGCACCGCTCGGATCGATCGCGGCGACGGTGAACGCGTACGCGTGACCCGGCTTCAGCGTCACCCACGCGCTCGTGTCCGAGGTCGCCTGGAGCACGACGCGGCTCGCTCCGGCGCTCGTCAGCGTCAGCGTGTACCGGCTCGCGTCGCCGCTCCACGTCAGGTGCAGCTTCGACTTGACGCGGTTGCCGGAGAGGAGCACTCCGGGCCGGCCGGCCTGCGCCGCGGCGACGGCGGCGGCGACGTCGATCACGCCGAAGCCGAGCTGCGGCGTCCACCGGCCCTGGCCCGTCGCCGTCTGCTTGAGGATCTGCGCGACCTGCTGCGCGGTCAGCGACGGGTTCGCGGCCCAGACGAGCGCCGCCGCGCCTGCGACCTGCGGCGCCGCGAACGACGTCCCGCTCGCGTAGCCGTAGAGCCCGGCCGACGACTCCGGCAGCGCGGCCCGCGGGTACGAGGTCGGCGACGAGAGCGACGACACGTCCCCGAAGACGTTCGTGCCCGGAGCGGTGAGCGAGATCCACGAGCCGGTGTTCGAGAAGCCGGCGCGGGTCCCGACCTGGTTCGACGCGCCGACGGAGAGGCCGGCCCCGCCGGCCCCGTCGGAGCCGACCGGCTGGAGCAGCGCCGCCGGATACTCGACCGGATTGCCCTGGCCGAACTCGTTGCCGGCGGCCGCGACGACGAGCGCGCCGTGCCCGATCGCGTACTGGATCGCGTGGCGCTCGATCGGCGTCGTGCCCGGCCCGCCGAAGCTGAGGTTGATGATCTGCGCGCCGTGGTCGATCGCGTACATGATCGCGGCCGCCTCGTCGACGTCGGTGAACGTCCCGTCGTCGGAGCCCGCCTTGACGACGAGCAGCTGCGCGTCGCCGCCGAACCCGGCCATGCCGTCGCCGTTCGTCACCGAGCCGGCGGCGATCGACGCGACGAAGGTGCCGTGCCCGTTCACATCGCGGACGTCGCCCGTGCCCGTCCGCGTGTTGTAGGAGATGGGGGACTTCGCCGCGAGATCCGGCGCGGTCAGGTCGGCGCCGGTGTCGATCACGGCGATGCGGACGGAGGCGGCGGCCTGGAGCACGGCGGCGGGGACGCCGTCCTCGTGCGCGCCCACGAACTCCCACTCCCACGCGGCCGCCGCGCTCGCGGGCGACCGGGCGAGCGCCGGCTCGGCGGCTGCGGCGCGCGCGACCGGCGTGGAGACGAAGCGGATCCCCGGCGCGCGGCGCAGCGTCGAAGCCGGCTCGGCCGTGCGCACCTCGACCGCGTGCAGCGCCGGCAGCCGACGGACCACCGCGCCGCGGCCGCGCAGCGCCTGCGCGAGATCCGCTTGCATGCGGTAGCCGACGACGAGGGTTCGCGTGGATGCGCGCGCGTCATCGATCCGACCGGATGCCGCCGCGGCAACGCCGACGACAACCAGGGCCGCGATCCCCATCGCGACTCCGACCCGCGCCCTCTCCATCGTTCCCCGAATTGACCATAGTCCACCCCGGGGGCAATGCGATAGGCCGACCGGCCCATCTTTGCAATCAATACGGGCGAGTTTCGAACCACCGCTGTAGCCTCCGAGGAGATGAGCGCAGGGGAGGCAGCCGCGGGCCGGAGCGGCATTCGCGTCGACGTCGACGGGACCGGGGTCGCCAATGTCGAGACCGGCGTGCCCGTCCTCGACCGGCTGCTCGAGCGGCTGGCGGAGTCGGCGCGGTTCGACCTCGTGCTCGAGGTCGAGCCCGGCGAGGCGGAGGCGGAGGTGACCGCGGCCGGGCGCGCGCTCGGCGAGGCGCTCGCGGGACCGCTGCGCGCGCCCGGCGCGCGCGGGCACGGCTCCGCGTTCATGCCGTCGTCCGAGGCGCTCGCGCATGTCGCGCTCGAGGTCGCGGACACGCCGCTCGTCGTCTCCAACGTCGACCTCAGCCAGGCGC
>Ga0335081_10011730_pt1 | contig 14190 bp, 14 predicted proteins | sample Lox_Sample_35_FD_206713 | JGI IMG/M metagenome (GOLD analysis project Ga0335081, IMG submission 206713) | Soil microbial communities from Loxahatchee National Wildlife Refuge, Florida, United States - Lox_Sample_3.5 | ecosystem: Environmental > Terrestrial > Soil > Wetlands | place: USA... | reverse complement strand
GTAACAGTGAAAGCATCACCCGCGCCTGCGGCACCACGCGCCAGGGCAGCAAGCGCTGGCGTGGGGGGAAGTTCGGCAACGCAGACTGCTACCGTGCGCACGACCTCAGCCAGGCCTGCCAACACGGATGTGTCTCATTTCCAGCAGCCTGAAGCCAATATGTCCACCGCTGCTGCCAAGCCGCAAACTGAAACTCCTCACATCGCAGTTGACCCAATGATGGATGAGGGTAGACAGGCCTCAACTCAGGGGCCAAGTTTCTCTGATATTGATGAGTTGCCTCCATTGAAGGAGGCGTACGTGGCGCCGCCGCAACCTGCTTCGGAGGAGCAGCTAGAACCCGGCACTGCCACGAAAGCAGTTGTATTCGAAAAAGCTGCGCTCGAAAAACCAAAGGTACGGCCAGGTGAGGTGGCAAAAAAAGCAGTTGGCGAAATCAAGCAGACACCGCCGCATTTATTTATCTATTCGATCGCGGCAGCAGCCGTCATCATTTTGTTGGTCGTGGCGGGCATTGCTTATCATATTCATTCTGGGGAGTCGGATGATGACAGCACCCCCGTGCGGGCAACCAGCGAGGCGGCGAAGCCTTTGCCAGCATCCCCTGCCACCATTGCGCAGGCCCCTGTCAGCCAGGCAGAGCAATCAGTAACGGCTGCACCTCCGGTTAACGTTCCACAGGAGATCAAACCGGAGCCAGTTCAGGAAGCGCCGGCGCCGAGATCACCGGAGAGCAGGCATTCTCGTGTGAAGAAACCTACACGCGCCAGGAAATCTGCCGCGCCGGGTATTGTGCCGGGACAACTTAGCATTGACTCCAGTCCGCAAGGGGCGCAGATCACCCTTGACGGCAAGAAACTGGGGTCCGCGACGCCGTTCAATGTTGCAGATTTGCTGCCCGGCCATCATACGATCATCATCAGCAAGCCTGGATACACGACTGAGACTCGCGCCATGGATGTCGCGTCAGGAAGCAAGTCCATGATGAGCGTACAACTTGCACCCACGACGGCGAACGTAGCAATTACTAGCGACCCTGCGGGCGCAACGGTGTGGATCGATGGCCGCGATACCGGGCGAACCACCCCAGTGCAGATGTCTCTTGATAAACCAGGCAATCACACCTTCACCTTCAAGAAGCAAGGCTATCTCGATGAGGCGACCACAGCGAATCTCCAGATTGGCCAAACTCTGCAGTTAACCCCGACACTGCGGCCGCTGGGCAACACCGACGAGATCAAGATTGGCGGCAAATTCAAGAAGGTGTTTGGCGGATCCGAAACAGCAGGAATGGGAACCGTCAGCATCAAGACCCAGCCTAAAGGGGCGCAGATCGCAGTCAATGGTCGCGTTGTAGATAAAGCTTCACCTGTCGTGTTCTATCTCAATCCCGGCAACTATGTCCTCGACATCACGATGTCAGGCTTCAAGAGCATGCAGAAAGTGATCACCGTCGAAAAGAACGGCAAAGTGGCTATCGAGGAAAGCCTGGACCGGGAATAAAGAAGTAGCCAGTAGTCAGGAGTCAACAGTCAGCCAGCAAATCATAGCCCAGTGAACCACTTCCTCACTCTGGTTTCTCGCTGCTGACTCCCGACTACTGCCTACTGTCTCCTGCCCCGCCTTACAACTTCGCCCAGTGATAGACTTTGAAGTTTCTTGGCGGAGAAAGCCTGATGAAAGTCGAGACCGTCGGTGTCGTTGGCGCTGGCACCATGGGCAACGGCATCGCTCATGTTTTTGCCCGGACAGGCCACCGGGTTTTGCTGTGCGATGTGGAACAGCGCTTCCTCGATCGCGCCCTGGACACGATTAGCAAGAACCTCGATCGTGAAGTCGCAAAGGACAAAATCACCGTCGCGGATAAGTCGGCAGCACTCGGCCGGATCGAATTATCGATCGACCGCGCGAAACTAAAAAACTCCGACTTCGTCATAGAAGCAGCCACCGAACAGCTTGAAATCAAGTCCCAGATCTTTCGCGATCTCGACCGCATTTGCCGGCCGGAAATTATTCTCGCTTCGAATACTTCATCAATTTCCATCACGAAACTGGCTGCCCTGACGAAACGCCCAGAAAAAGTCATCGGAATGCATTTCTTCAATCCCGTTCCGGTGATGAAGTTGGTGGAAGTGATTCGGGGCCTGGCAACCAGCGATGAGACCTTTCAGACCGTACGCGAGTTAGCAATCAGGCTTGAGAAGACACCCGTTGAGGTCAACGATGCTCCCGGTTTCGTTTCTAACCGGGTGCTGATGCCCCTGCTGAATGAAGCCATGTACGCGGTGATGGAAGGCGTCGCCACGGCGGAAGCAGTAGATGAGGTCTTCAAACTCGGAATGGCGCACCCGATGGGCCCCCTCACCCTTGCTGATTTCATCGGACTGGACGTCTGCCTCGACATCATGCGGGTGCTGCACACTGGACTCGGCGATCCGAAATATCGGCCATGCCCATTGCTGATCAAAATGGTGGATGCCGGTTGGCTGGGCAGAAAATCTGGTAGAGGCTTCTATAAGTACTAATTCCCCGGCCGTCATTCTGAGCGAAGCGAAGAATCCATGCATTCTTCGTGTACCTCCTAAAGTTGCGGAATTTTTTTCGTTCCAGTCAGGCCAATCGAGTTGAACCCATGATCGAGAAGGCATCTGCTGGCGGCATCCTTAGGATCTACATTCTCGGCGCCATTCTGGGTATTTGCGCGGGCGTTCTAGATGTGAAAATTGGTGACCTGTTGTTGACCGCGCTCTTCGTCCTCGCCTCAGCTATGCTGCTCGGAGGCCTCCGCCCGCAAAAGCCCTGGCGATGGACGATTACCGTCGCGCTCTTCGTTCCTGTCATTCAACTTCTGGCTTACTTGTTTCTCACCGAGAAACCGTACGCCGCACAGATCTACGAATCTTTCCTCGGTTTTCTCACCGGCATTGCCGGAGCCTATGGCGGGTCGTTTTTTCGGCGCGGGGTGAATGAGATCCTAAAGAAGTAGTCAGGAGGCAGCAGGCAGCAGGCAGCAGTCAGCTTCGTCCTGACTCCTGACTACTAGCTACCGACTCCTGGCTCCCAGCACCAAGGTCTCGGCTATCCAGAAAGTTATCGCGCTTCCACAATGTTTGCGAGTATGCTTCGCGCATGGGAGTCTCTGTCTCCGTGCTGGCGAGTGGCAGCCGGGGAAACTCTGCCATTGTCGAAAGCTCTTCCACGCGCATTCTGGTCGATGCGGGAATCTCCTGTCGCGAAACATTCAAGCGCATTAAAGCTGGCGGTGGAGATGCGCGTTCGCTTACTGCCATTCTGATCACCCACGAGCACTCGGACCATGTAAATGGCCTGCAGATGCTGGCAAGAAAACTAAACGTGCCGGTATTCATGACCGGCGCTACTCACCACGCCTGGGCGCGTGCTGTGCGCGATGCCACGGGTGAAGTGCCGGACACGCAGAGCATTGAATTCTTCTCTTCCGGCCATAGCTTTCAGATTGGCGATATTGAAATCAAGCCATTCACAATTCCTCACGATGCTGCCGATCCCGTCGGATTTACCTTTCGCGCCGAGGGCGTAAAGATTGGCTTTGTAACCGACCTCGGCTACATGCCGCCAAGCATCTGTGATCATTTGCAGGCCTGCGATGTTCTGGTGCTTGAATCGAACCATGACCTGGAGATGCTGCGTGGGGGCCCGTATCCGTGGTCGGTGAAGCAGCGCGTGATGAGCCGGGTAGGGCACCTGTCCAACGATAAACTCGCGGAATTCTTTGCCCGGGACTATGATGGAAATGCAGCATTTATTGTGCTTGCGCATCTTTCGGAGCAGAACAACCATCCGGAAATTGCGCTGCAGGCCGCGGAAAAGGCCTTGGGGACACGCCGTACCTTGCTGCTGAACCGGGTTCTGTTGGCCAAACAATCGGAAGTTATGCAACCAATCCGGTTGTGAGTAGATCATTACCAGTATGAGTCAGTGCGTTGATCCCATCGTAGGGAAGATCCTGGCGGGCTGGCGCTATGACATTTCCGGCCTTGCGCCCGAGATGCGGGAAGATTACGAAGACCACTTTCGTTTGTGCGAACACTGCCGTAGCCGCCAACGTTTACATCGCACGATTGATATTTCACTGATCGTTCTTGCCTCCTTGTCAGCTGGCGTGTTTCTGCTGGCATTCGGAGTGATTCGACATTTCGGTCCGCAGAACGCATTCTGGCTGGAAATAGCGGCTCTTGCCGGATTCGCGCTCTCAGCCCTGATCTGGCTGATTGTTGCAGTTGCCACTCCAGCTCCGACCGTGATGGTAGATGTTGCCAGAATTGGCGCACGTCGCGTGCACGATCGGCTGCCGCAGGAGATTCGGGAACGTCTTCCCGAAGAACTACGCGTCAGAATTACGGGGTCATAGCGACTTCATTCATTGAAGCTCCATGCCAGACCAATTCAAGTTCGTGGCTGCTCTGCTGATGCTGGTGTTCGCACTTGCCTCAGGACTGGCCGCGTTACCCTTTGAAGTGGTGGCGCAGTTCCCTGCCTCGGGCTGTCATCATCCTGATCATCAGAGTCCCGCCCCACAATCGACCGATTATTCCTGCTGCAAAAATGGCCATTCCACGGCGTTGCTGCAGAGCAGTTGTAGGGTCGAAATCGATTGCTTGCAGAGCGATGTTGTTCCTGTGGCTTCTCCAATCTTCTCAGGAGACTCGCTCCGCAGTACTGATTTAGGTCTTCCTTACGAAGGCCCTCCGGGCGTATTTCCGCTCCGTATCTGAAACCTTCCCGAGATGTGTGGCTTGTCCTTTATTGGGAAGAACTATGCGAACTCACCTGTTGCGCCTCCTGTTCCTTGCTTGTTCCGCGTTGTCGTGCGCACAGCAGCAACAGCCCGACGCTCAGGGCCATGGCGACGATATGTCTGCCATGAAGATGAACCAAAGCATGTCATCTGATCTCCCCTCGTTTCACGTCTCATCGGGCACCTCTTGGCAGCCTGCTTCCGTCCAGGAGCCGATGTGGATGACTAATGTCGGCAACTGGCAAATAATGCTGCATGGCACGGTTTTCATTACCTACAACCAGCAGGGCGGTCCGCGCGGTGAAGGCAAGGCCGAATCGGTGAATTACGTGATGACCATGCAGCAACATCGGCTTGGGGCAGGCACGTTGCTGGTTAGGCAAATGTTTTCAGCGGAGTCTCTCACCTCGCCGCATCCGGGATTTCCCGAGCTTTTCCAAACCGGCGAAACGTATCATGCTCAGCCCTTAATCGATCATCAGCACCCGCACAATGTTTTTGCAGAACTGGCGGCGCTCTATACTTTGCCGCTCAATGACAAGATTTCATGGCTGCTTTATGGCGGACCTTCGGCTGAGCCGGCGCTCGGCCCCGTCACGTACATACATCGCCAATCAGCTTCGGAAAATCCTGCGGCCCCTCTCGGCCATCATTTGCAGGATTCCACCCATACCAGCTTCGGCGTGGTGACAACTGGATTCATTATTCATTGGTTCAAATTCGAGGCGTCAGCTTTCAATGGTCATGAGCCCAATGAGCAGCGTTGGAGCATTCAGCTGGCACCATTAGATTCCTGGTCCTTTCGTGGCACCCTTGCTCCGTCTCGTAACTGGACCGCACAGTACAGCTACGGATCGCTCATCCATCCAGAGGCCCTTGAGCCAGGAAGCCAACGCCGACAGACCGCCTCGATCGAGTACAACCGTCCGCTGCCGCGCGGATACTGGGCAATATCGCTGATCTGGGGCCGAGTGCAAAAAGAGTTTGAGATTTTCCCCCTCAACAGCTACCTGCTCGAATCAACCTTGAATTTTCTGCAAAGAAACTATGCTTATACGCGTCTGGAACTCGTGGACAAAGACGAGCTGTTCGGCGACGGCCCGGGTCATCCGAGTTCTCGGATTGGCGCTTACACGTTCGGCGGGGTTCGCGATCTCGTGCACAAGCATGCTTGGCAACTCGGCTTGGGAGCGGACCTGACTTTTTATTCCAAACCTGCGGTCTTGAATTCAGTCTATGGACCTGACCCGATTTCGTTTCATGTCTTTCTGCGAGTGCGTCCGGGATTGCCGGAGCGCCATCACTAGTGTGAAATAGTGAAGAGATTCTGGAGGAAGGATGTCGATTAACGGACCGGAAGAGTTGCAAGGTATGCGCGCCGCTGGCGCGGTTGTCCGCGAGATGATTGATGCAATGAAACAGGCTGTGCAGCCCGGGATTACCACCGCGGAATTGGACGAAGTTGGCGCGAAAGTTATGGAGCAGCACGGAGCCAGATCGGCGCCAATCATGGTCTATCAGTTTCCTGGAACGAACTGCATTAGCGTGAATGAAGAAGCGGTGCATGGCATCCCGAAACTTCGCGCGCTTCATGAGGGAGACCTCGTAAAGCTCGACGTGACGATCGAGAAAGGCGGATTCATGGCGGATGCGGCCGTGACGGTTCCCGTCGGCAAGATTTCCGAAGAAAAGCAACGCCTGATCGACTGTGCCGAGCGTGCATTTGCTAAAGCCATGCTAGTGGCGCGGGCCGGGTTCCGCGTGTCGGAGATCGGCCGAGTCGTAGAGCGCGAAGTGCGGCGCAGCGGATTCTCCGTCATTCGTGATTTAGGCGGCCATGGTATCGGTCGTACCATTCATGAAGAGCCACGCGTTCCAAACTATCCCGATCCTGCAGCCAACCAGGTGCTGACGGAAGGCTTGGTCATCACCATCGAGCCGATCATCGCTGCGGGATCTGGCCGCTCAATCGTGGCGAAAGACGGCTGGACCATTCGTACAGCCGACGGCAAACCGTCCGCCCATTACGAGCACACATTAGTGATCACGAAAGGTGAGCCGATCCTGCTGACCGCGGCATGATATAGCTCTGAAGGTCGGAGGCCCGCTGTAGCCCATCCCAGGCGCAATTCGTTTATTCCGCCGCCTTGCTCGCGAGCGTCTCGACGACGGCAATGTTTTGCAGCAATTCCGCCGGCAAACCGTGTCGCTGCTGCAAGTATTCAGGACTGTTATAGCTGACCCAGGTTTTGCCCTGGGCATCTTCCCAGACTAGAAGTTTCAGAGGCAGATCGATGGCGATGCTGGGAGCTGCCTGCATGAGCGGTGTTCCGGCCTTGGGGCTGCCGAAGATCAGCAGTTTCGTAGGCCGCATCTTCATTCCGACTTTTTCTGCCTCGCCGCTGTGATCGACCAGCGCGAATAGCATTACACCTTTCGCCTGCAGAATGTTCTTCAGCTTCTCGACGGTTTGGTCGACCGAATGATTGCTGGGCTTATCGACAATTCCTCTGTCTGCCGCCGATGCCATGATGGCCTCCTGATAATTTTGTGCCTGCGAATTGCCTGTGCCGCGCGTTGAGACTAAGTAGACGGCCATGGCCAGTCCGATCAATGCAAGAAATATGGCGATCGCGACCGCCTGGATCGAAGGACGCGACGGCAGCGGCCCTCCGCGATTCAGTTCTCGGACTAGTCGAAGATGATGCCAGGCGGAGAGAAGATTCACGAGCACTCCCGTCCCGATCAGCGCTGTGCCAAACCAGATTGAAAGGCCGTAGGAATGGGGCTGCGGGGTCGGCTCGATCAACTGAAGGCGCTGCAGAAACAAGCCAAATCGAGCCACCACGAAGCCGAAGCCCATCAAAGCCAGGCCGGTGCGAATCCAGGCCAGAAAGGTCCGTTCCGCCGCCAGAAAGTCGCTTAATGAAGCTTTTGTGGTTTCCATTGTCGCGTGATCCCTAAGCGTTTGTTTGACAGCAGGTTCCTCACGGCTGAAGCGGTTGCGGAATGACACGGGTTGAGGCAAGGATTGCGGCGATACATCGCTGTGCCACCTCACATATGGGCAGTTGAGACGATATCACCCGCCGTCGCGCTGCGCCCGACCGGACAGCCGGGGGCGGCGGCTGTCCATCACGCTTTGATGTGGCAGGTGGCTAGGCCCTTCTTCTCCAGATATTGCTGGTGATACTCCTCGGCTTCGTAGAAGGTTGAAGCGGGAACAATCTGGGTCACAATTGGCTTGCTGTAGCGATGTGATTGGTCGAGTTGTTCTTTTGAAGCTTTGGCAGCCGCTTGCTGTTCCGGGCTGGTGAAGAAAATCGCAGAACGATACTGAGCGCCCCAATCGGGACCCTGACGGTTGAGTTGGGTGGGGTCGTGATTCTCCCAGAAAACATCGAGCAACTGTTCGTAGCTCACTTTCGCCGGATCGTACTCAACCTCGACGGCTTCGGCGTGACCGGTGCGGTCGGTGCACACATCTCTGTAGGTCGGATTGGCAAAATCTCCGCCAGTGTAACCGACGCGCGTTGAGAGGACGCCAGGCACCTGGCGGAAAGTGGCTTCAACTCCCCAAAAACAGCCTGCTGCAAAGATTGCCTTAGCCATAAAGAACTCCGTTGAAAGTCATCGATTCTATTCGATGAGATGGGCCGCGGAAAGTAGCAATATCAGGGTGACTATCGGAACTTCTGGCTGAGTGGACAGTGCTTTGCCCGATTGACGCGTCGCGATCGAAAGGCTACATTGCATAAGCGGCTGTTCGACAAGCCTTCCTGAGGTTGCGTACCATTGCATTCCAGCTCTAAGCACCATCTTTTGTTGGGTTTAGCAATTCTAGGCGCGCTGATCATTACACCCCGCGCTCTAGCCGCCGGAGTCGGCTTTTCGCCCCAGGCCCGTGTCGGCTTCAACGTGGGCGATCAGTGGGAGCCGGCGATTGCTGCTGACCAATACGGTCACGTGTATGTCTTATACCCGCAATATGGAAGCGTGCCGGGTTGCCCAGCCTGTGCTTTGCCAGCAATGACACTGGTCGTGAGCGCTGACAATGGTGCAACTTGGCAGGCTTCGCGCGAGATCACCCCACATGTGACTGGGCAATTTGATCCGCAAATCGTGGTCGATCCGGTTGATCATCGCACCGTTTACGCGTCGTGGCTACAAGACAACAACATGGACGCCGTCGTCGCGAAGTCTGTCGATTTTGGGCAAAGCTGGTCTGTGGTCATTGCGGATCGCGGAAGCGAAGACGCGGATAAACCCAGCCTAACCGTGCATGGACGAGACGTTTACGTAACGTTCAATCGAGAACATCGAATCCGGGTTGCTTCCTCTCACGATGGTGGTGTGAGCTTCACCTCTGCGGACGTGAATCCCGCTTTGCAGTTGGTAAGAGCGATCGCTGGAGGCGCGACCGTCGACCTCAACCAGAGCGCTTTTGTAGCCTGGGCGGGGTACACGGCCCGGGATGGAACAAGCGGACGAGTGAATCTCTATATCAGCAAGTCGTCGGACGGCGGCAACACTTGGACCACAACATTGATGGACTCAGCGGGGGCACCGCCGGATTGCTCCCTCTTCCATTGCGAGTCGGGCTACCTGGGCGCGCAGATCACGATGACGTCCGACGCAGCCGGAACTCTGTACGCGTTGTGGAATGCCGGTAAATCTGACAAACAGCCGGAACGGATTTACTTCTCGTACTCGACTACGGGGGGAGAAACGTGGTCCGTCAAGGCGGAGGTTTCGAGTGCTCCGTCCGGCGCGGAACACGCGTTCCCAACCATTTCCGCGGGCGTTGCCGGTGATGTGCGAATAGCGTGGATGGATACCCGGCGGGCTCCAATGTGGAACGTCTATTACCGAAACTCAACTAATGGTGGCGTGACATGGTCACCGGAGATCAAACTCTCCAGCTACGTGCCTGGATATCGCTATATTCGCGGCGCGGGATTCAGCTTCCCATTTGGCGATTATTTCAGCATTGCAATTGACGCTGACGGATACACGCAGGCGGTTTGGGGAGAGGGTCTGAACTTCCGATCGCCCGGATCGATTTGGTACGCGCGCGGACGGTGAGCGATCGACAGTTCGCTTCGTCAGGCCTGGGCTACGAATTGTTGAATGCTCTGCAGCAACTGGGCGGCGGCTTCTCCGGCCTCTAGCGTGGCAAAATTGCTGTCTAGGCGCATTACGGGAACGGATGCGGATGCATTAGCGAATGCCTGCTCGGCGCCGGGCGAACCCATCAGGCTCGGACCAACGATGAGCACCAGAGGCCGCGCCACTCGAATCAGGATTACGGAATCTGCAAGGCTCGTCGTTGTGTGTACATCGTAGCCGCCGCGGCCTAGTAACTCCCGCAAGTAAGCCAGCACGTCGGCATTCTTATCGACGCAAACGATAGAGTGTCCCAGCGACGGCTTCGCTTCACCTGCTTTTGGGCGATGATAGAAGGCCGAAATTGCGTTTTCCTCAGAGCTGTGCGCATCAAACAGCGTGCTCAGGTTGGTCATCTTAAGAACTTTTTCGATATTCGGCGGAACATTGCACAGCTTCAGGTCGCCATGCAGGCGTCTAGTGGCAGAAAGCAATCGAACTACAGTTCCGAGCCCACTGCTGTCGATGAAGCCGACATCGCCGAGGTGAAGAAGAAAGTCCTTGTGCTTTGCGAACATGCTGTTGACGTGAACGCGCAACGATTCTGCCTCAGTACCGGCGGTGATGCGCCCATTGCAGCGGATGACTGCAACTTTGCCAACAGTTCGCGTATCCATTAAGAGCGGCAAGGGGAACCTCCTGGCCGAAATGCTAGTAAAAATCGCGCCATTATAGCCCAGGGTCGGTGGCGATAGTTAAGGTGAGCAGAGCCTTGCACGCGCAGTGGCTTGCGTAGAGGCAAGGGGCTGTGGACCGGCGGCCTCTTGCGGAACGTAGGCAACGCTGACAAGATGCGCGGTGCGTCCGGCGCCTTCCCTTTACGCCCGCCGATGATAACCGTCACGGCGGGCTTTCTAATCAAGCAGCATTCCGCCGCTCAAGCTCGCAATTCGATCGATTTTGTGTCCGGCACACCACTCCTGGAGTTCGTCGACGATCTTCTCTGTGGCGCATGGATCCCAGTAGCTTGCGGTGCCAACTTGTACCGCGGTCGCGCCAGCGAGTAGGAATTCAATGACGTCCGCCGCGGTTGAGATGCCACCCATTCCGATGACCGGAATTCGAACCGCTTTAGAGGCGTCATAAACCATGCGTATGGCAATAGGCTTAATCGCCGGTCCTGACAATCCGGCGGTGACGTTGGAAATTCTTGGTCTGCGGGTCTCGGTGTCAATCGCCATGGCGAGAAATGTGTTGACGAGCGAAACGGCATCCGCTCCGGCCTCCTCAGCGATCCGCGCCATCTGAGCAATGCTGGTCACGTTAGGAGAGAGCTTAACGATCAGTGGCCGTTGGGAATGGCGCCGCGCCATGGCCACCACTTCGTCCAGCGCGCGGGGATCACAGCCAAACTGAATGCCCCCTTGAGAGGTGTTAGGGCAGGACACGTTCAACTCGTAAGCGGCGATGCCCTCGCCTTCATTCAAGACTTGGATAGTCCGCTCGTAATCCTCTCGCGTATAGCCAAACACATTGGCAATGACAACCACGTTTCTGAGCTGCCTCAGCTTGGGAAGCTTCTCCTGAACAAAGGCTTGGGCTCCGATGTTTTGCAGTCCGATCGCATTCAGCATACCGGCAGCGGTTTCATAAAGACGCGGAGGAGGATTGCCGGCCATCGGCTCTTTCGACAACCCTTTCACGACAAGGCCACCGAGCTTGTCCAAATGGACTACGTCTTCGAACTCGACGCCATAGCCGAAAGTGCCGCTAGCCGCAATCACTGGGTTTTTCAGCTGAATGCCGGCTATGCTGACACTTAGGTCGGAATGACGTTTTCCGTCTCCGGCAGATGTCATTGCGGTTGTAGTGTACCTTACGGCTGATCGCGGCAACCATGCAGATGCAATCAGGCTGCGTTTTCCGATACAGTAATCCCATGCTGGATTTGAATTTCGTTCGCGATAACCTGCCGCTGGTCGAAGAGAAGCTTCGCCAGCGCGGGATGAATCCAGCCGAGGTTTTGAAAGATTTCGGTCAAGTAGACGCACAGCGCCGGCAGGCCATCACTTCTGCAGAGACAATGAAGGCGCAGCGCAATCAGGCATCGGAGAGAATTTCGAAGTTAAAAAAGGCGGGCCAGGACGCTACGGCACTGATTGCGGAGACCAAGCAAATGCGCGAACAGATTCAGGAGTTGGAGAAAGCTGCTGAGGAATATGACAGCCGGCTGCGTGACATTCTCTCTGGTATCCCGAACCTGCCGCATTCGAGTGTGCCGGTCGGTCAAGGCGCTGAGCAGAACGTCGAAATACGCCGTTGGGGCACGCCCCCAAAATTCGATTTTGCACCTAAGCCGCATTGGGAATTGGGAGAACAGCTCGGGGTGCTGGACTTAGAACGCGCGGTGAAGCTTACTGGAGCACGCTTCGCCGTGTACTGGGATTTGGGCGCGCGACTCGAGCGAGCACTGGCCAATTTCATGCTCGACCTACACACCCGAGAGCACGGCTACACGGAGGTATTGCCCCCATATCTGGTGAATTCGGATTCCCTGTACGGCACTGGTCAGCTACCAAAATTTGCTGCCGACCAGTTTCGCGTTCCGCACGGCGATAAAGATCTGTGGTTGATTCCGACGGCCGAAGTGCCCCTCACAAATTTATATCGCGATGAAATTCTCGAGAGCTCACGGCTTCCGGTCTACCTCACAGCTTACACTCCATGCTTCCGCAGCGAAGCGGGATCGTATGGCAAGGATGTCCGCGGCATCATCCGGCAGCATCAATTTCAAAAGGTGGAGTTAGTAAAGTTCACACGACCGGAAACATCCTATGACGAACTCGAAAAGCTTACACATGATGCCGAAGAAGTGCTGCAGAAGCTGGGACTCCATTATCGTGTGATGGCGCTCAGCACAGGCGACATGGGTGCGTCCTCGGCAAAGACCTATGATCTGGAAGTATGGCTTCCGGGCCAGCAGCTTTTTCGCGAAATTTCTTCCTGCTCGAATTTCGAGTCGTTTCAGGCGCGGCGAGCCAATATCCGCTATCGTCCTGAAGGCAAGAATAGAACGGAATTTGTGCATACGCTGAACGGGAGCGGATTGGCGATTGGACGAACCTGGGTGGCTATTGTCGAGAATTACCAGCAAGCGGATGGTACCGTGCTGATTCCGGAAGCCTTACGTCCTTATATGGGCGCGGACCGACTGACACGCCGCGAAATTGCGAAAGCAAAGATCAACTTTAGCTGCCATTCCTGATCTACACTGGATAAGCCGCAGTAAGTACGGGATACCAAGTGGCCACTGTCGAAACCAAAACGGCATCAGTTACAACTTCGCCCGCCCCGTTCACCGCAGCCTGGCATGTAGTCCGCAGCTATATCTTATGGTCTCACGAGCGTGGCACGATTCAATACGATGTAATGGTTACGCTGATCCTGCTGTTTGTATTCTTCTCTCCCAAGCTCATAAATTTTAATGACAAACCAGTAGAGCACAATCCTCATCGTACAGGCGTAGTGGTCACGCCGGACGAGCAAGGCGGCTTGGTTTATCAGGTAGATGCCTCGGCTATTGTCAGCAAAGATGACGCGGAAGTACGAAGTGAACTGTTGCGCATCATCGAGCCGATTTCAGGCGGAGTCGCAATCACAAAAATCGAACCGGTCCGTGATGGCCTTGGCCACATACAGCGATACAAGGTTTGGGTAGAGCGAGAATAACTTTTCGATACATGAGCCTGCCGAAAATCTCTCAGCTCGCATTAATATTCGGCGTTGCAGCCGCAGCTTGGTCTACTGCGGCTCGAATACCAAGTCAGCCCATAAAGTCTGAACAATCGGCCGCCCAGCCAGACCAATCCAAGCCGAGTACTGACGAACTACAACGCGTGGTTGCGCAGATGGATCGCACCGCCGCCAACTTTCGCACAACGCAAGCCAATTTTGTGTGGACCCAATACACGGCAGTGATAAACGACATCACAGATACACAAAAGGGTACCGTCTATTTCCGTCGCACAGGCAATCAAGTGGAAATGATGGCGGATATCAACGATCCCGCCCCGCCAAAGTACGTCCTTTTCACGGGCAGTAAGCTCCAGGTCTTCCAACCCAGGATTGATCAAGTCACTCAGTACGACACCGGTAAAGATCGAGCGGCATTTGAAAGTTTCCTGGTCCTCGGTTTTGGAGGCAGCGGACAGGACATGCTTAAGTCGTTTGACGTCAAGTATCTCGGGACTGAAAACGTAGGGGACATCGAAACCGCGAAGCTCGACCTGATACCAAAATCTGAGAAG
>Ga0335081_10011729_pt1 | contig 14191 bp, 12 predicted proteins | sample Lox_Sample_35_FD_206713 | JGI IMG/M metagenome (GOLD analysis project Ga0335081, IMG submission 206713) | Soil microbial communities from Loxahatchee National Wildlife Refuge, Florida, United States - Lox_Sample_3.5 | ecosystem: Environmental > Terrestrial > Soil > Wetlands | place: USA... | reverse complement strand
GTCGAAGCGCTTCTGCTGCATGAAGGCTTCGGCGCGATGCGTCGCGCTCTTGCCCTCGCCGCGGATGCCGTAGAGGTAGATGTTGTTGCGCACGATATGCGCCACATCGACCGGCACCTCTTCGTGCGCGAAGGCGGCAAGGCAGACGCGGCCGCCGCGGTTCACCATGCGCACGGCGTCGTTGACCGCGCTGGTCGCGGCCGAGCACTCGACCACGTAGTCGACGCCCTTGCCGCCGTTGAGCTTCTTTACCGCCGCCACCACGTCCTTTTCCTTGCGGATGTTGACGACGCCGTCGGCGCCGAGACGCTTGCCGATCTCGAGGCGATTGTCGCGCGTGCCGGTGAGGATGACCGGCTGGGCGCCGAGCGCTTTGGCGACCGCGACCGCCATCAGGCCGATCGGGCCCGGGCCGGTGACGCAGACGCTTTCGCCGGCGACCAGGCCGCCGAGCTCGGTGAGCGCGTACATCGCGGTGCCGGCGGTGACGACCAGCGTGCCCTCCTCGTCGGACATGTCGTCCTTGATCGGCACCAGCGTGTTGATGTTGTTGACCTGGTATTCGCAGAAGCCGCCGTCGGTGGTGAAGCCGTTGGCGCGGTGGCCCTTGTCGACGTCGCCGTAGTTGAGGCCGTAGTTGTGGCAGGCGGTGTACATGCCCTCGCGGCAGCGCTTGCACTGGCCGCAGCCGGCATGGATCTCGACCGCGACGCGCTGGCCGATGCCGTATTCGTCGACCCCGGGACCGAGCGCAACAACAGTTCCCATGTACTCGTGGCCGGGGGTGAAGTTCTTGTTGAACGGCAGACCGCCTTGGATCGAGGCCGGCGGGCCGTGATAGATGATCTCGAGATCGGTGGCGCAGATCGCCACCGCGTCGATGCGCACCAGCACTTCCGCCTTTTTCGGCACCGGCACCGGTTTTTGTCCGATGCTGAGCTGACCAGGATCGCCGAGCAGCCAGGCCCGCATGGAGTCGGGGATCGGAAATTCGTTATGGTTGGTCTTCACGCCGGCCGGTGCGTACATTGTTCCTCCCGAAGAATTCTTGGCGCTGACACGCGCCGATCAATTGGCGACAGCTTGCGCTGCGTTTTGTGAGCCGGGCTCGCCGAATTCGGCGGAGAGCCCGCGCGTCGCCCGTACGATTTCGTCGCGCATGAGCGCGATATGCTCGTCGGTTGCGCGCATGGTCGGCATCGAGGCGCTGATCGCGCCGATCACCGTGCCGGCCTGATCGCGGATGGCGGCGCCGATGCAGATGACGCCGGGTAGGAATTCTTCGCGGTCGAGGGCGTAGCCGTTGCGGCGCACGATGCGCAATGATTCCAGCAGCGCCGGGAATTCGGTGATGGTCTTGTCGGTGTAGCGCTTCATGCCGCCGGCGAGAATGCGGTGCATTTCGTCTTCCGGCAGCCAGGCCAGGATCGCCTTGCCGACCGAGGTGGCATGCGGCGCTTCCATCTTGCCGACCTTGCCAGTCTCGACGCGCACGGCGTGGCGGGCATCCCGCACCGCCAGCGTGATGATGTTGTCGCCCTGCAAAGCGGCGAGGTGGACGGTTTCGCCGGTGACGCGGTTGATGGTCTCGAGATAGGGCTGCGCGCGGCGCGGCAGATCGACCTGCAGGCAAGTATGGCCGAGATAGAGGATGCGCGCCCCCAGTGCATAAAGCCTGCGGCCCGGCACCTTGGCGGCAAAGCCGCGCTGGATCAGCGTCGCCAGCAAATGGTGGCAGGTGGAGATGTTGAGCCCGGTGCGGGTGGCAAGCTCGGTCAGCGTCGCCTCACCGCCGGCCTCGGCGATGGTTTCCAACAGGAACAGCGCGCGGTCGACGGATTGAATGCTGTGGCGGTCGCCATTGGCGCGCGCGCGTAGCGGGCGGGCGCCTGGCCCGGGCAGGATCGTTGCGTCCATTGTTCGTTTCTCCCTGGAGCGGCAGGGAAATAGGCCGGGGGCTGTGAGTCAAGAGAATTTCAGGATTGCGAATCGTGATTTCGACGCGTGAAAAAGGCACAAAAATAGCCCGCAGTACGGGCTTTCTGAACAGGAACGGCCGGGGTTTTAGGCGAGTTTTGCCAGTCCCAGCTCGATTTCAATGGCGCCGCAGAGCATCTGGCCGAGCGTGATGTGCATTTCCTGGATACGGGCGGTGGTGGCGGACGGCACCGCCAGCACGTGGTCGGCGAGCCCGGCCATGGCGCCGCCGCCCTGGCCGCCGAAGGCCGCGGTAACGAGCTTCATGACTTTGGCCTGCTTGAGCCCAGCAATGACATTCGGGCTTTTGCCGGAGGTCGAAATGGCGATGGCGACGTCACCGGGTTTGCCGAGTGCCTCGATCTGGCGGGCGAAGATGCGCTCGAAGCCAAAATCGTTGCCGGCGGCGGTAAGCGCCGACGAGTCGGTGGTCAAGGCGATGGCGGCAATCGGTGTGCGATCCGCCTTGTAGCGGACGGTCAGCTCGGTCGCGAGATGCTGGGCGTCGGCGGCGCTGCCGCCATTGCCGAACAACATCAGCTTGCCGCCGCCGCGGATCGACGTGACGCAGGCGCCGACCAAACCCGCGAATGCCGACGCGAGCGCGGCTTCGGTCTTGCGCGCGACCTCGCCATGCTCGGCAAATTCGGATTTGAAATAGGCGGCGAGGTCCATTTAGGCGGCCTCGCCGCGGAATTCCGGCACTGCGTCGCGCAATGCCTTGTCGATGACCGCGCGTTCGTTGCGCGCCAGTCCCTGTTCCAGCCGTGCCACCCAGGTGCGGATCGCCTCCAAGGTCGGCTGCACCGGTTTGGCGGCGACGATGCCGGGAATGCCGATGTCGGCGGTTTCTTCCTCGCGCGCGAATAAAATTTCGTGCAGGCGCTCGCCCGGGCGGATGCTGGTGAAGGCAACCTTGATGTCGCGGCCAGGCTCAAGGCCCGAGAGCCTGATGATGCGTTCGGCGAGATCGACGATCTTCACCGGCTGGCCCATGTTGAGCACATAGACGGACACGTCCGCGGTCTTCGATCCGAGCGCGTGGCTCGCCGCGGTGATGACCAGATCGCAGGCCTCGCGGATGGTCATGAAGTAGCGCACCATGTCCGGGTGCGTGACGGTGACCGGGCCGCCGGCCTCGATCTGCGCCTTGAATTTCGGTACCACCGAGCCGTTCGACGCCAGCACGTTGCCGAAGCGCACCGAGATCAGCCGCGTGCCGGCGCGGCGGCCAGTTTCGTTGTCGAGCGCTTCACAATACATTTCCGCCAGCCGCTTGGTGGCGCCCAGCACCGAGACCGGCTCGATCGCCTTGTCGGTCGAGATCATCACCATGGCGGCGGCGCCGGCGGCGGCGGCCGCATCCGCGACATTGATCGAGCCGAAGACATTGGTCTTGATGCCCTCGTCCCAATCGATTTCGAGCAGCGGCACGTGCTTGAGCGCGGCGGCGTGAAAGACGATATCGGGCTTGAATTGCTTGACCAGCGTCATGATGCGGTCGCGGTCGCGCACGTCGGCGAGGCGGCCGGAGATATCGGTCCGAACCTGCATGCCGGCGAGCTTTTCCAGGACCGCATGCAACGCCGGCTCGGAATTTTCCAACACCAGCAGGCGCGCGGCGCCGAAAATCAAAATGCGCTCGCAAATTTCCGCGCCGATCGAACCGCCACCGCCGGTGACGACGACCGACTTGCCGGCGACAAACTGCTCGAGCCGGCGATAATCGATCTTGACGCTGGGGCGCAGCAGCAGGTCCTCGACCGCGACCGGCGCGAGCTGCACGGCCGGTCCGCCCGCATCGAGCGACGGCAATTGGCTCAAGTTAAGCCCGAGCTTGCGGGCGCGGATCAGAATCGATTCGGGGCGCGCCTCGGGAGACAGCGCCGACGGCGCCAGCACCGCGCGCATGATCCGGGTGCCTTGATTGCCGAGATCGCCGACCACCCGCTCGAGGTCGCCGATGTCGCCCAGCACCGGAATGCCACGGATCGATTGCCCACGGTCATTCGGCGACGGCGACAAGATGCCGACCGGCCAGATTTTCTTCACCGCGCCGCTTTCGATCGAGCGCAGCAGCACTTCGGCGTCGGCGGCGCGTCCAAGGATCAGAGCCGGCAGCGCGTCGGCGATTTTGGCGCGCTGCAGCATGCGCGAATAGTGGAAATAGCGATAGGCGATGCGCGAGCCGCCCAGCAGAAACATCTGCAGGAACCAGTACAGCAGGATCGTGACTTTGCCGAAAAAGAACTGACCGTAGACGTTCGGCGCCAGCAAGACGTAATCGAGCGCCAGCAGCGACAAGGCCAGCGCGGTGGCGGCGCGAAAGATATTGTAGAGATCGGGGAGCGAAGTGAAGCGCCACTTGTTGCGGTGGATGCCGAAGAGGAAGTAGACCACCGCGGCGTAGACCAGAAAAATCGGCAGGAAGCGTTCGAGGCCGGGCAGCTTGAGGAAGAGCCGCTGGTCCTCGAAACGCATGAGGAACGTGAGCACGATCGCCGCGGCGGTGGCGATCAGATCGTGCAGCACGATCAGGATTTGACGCGGCGTGAGATTCGGCAGCCGGATCATTTGCGGTTTTCCAAGCGGGCTCTGCGCAGAGTTATAGCGGATTTGGCCGAAGACGACGATTTTCAACCGCGGCAGGGTTAAAATCAGCGCTGTTATTCAATGATTTAGGCAACGGCGCAACTGGCAAATTTCACACAGCCCGGCGCCGGCCGCTGCCAAGGAAGTCGGCGTAGGCGGCGGCGAGACCGTCGCGCAGCGATATTTTCGGCGCCCAGCCGAGCTTGCTGAGTTTCGAGACATCGAGAAGTTTTTGCGGCGGACCGTCGGGACGCGACGTGTTGAATGCGATCGTTCCCTTGTAACCGACGACGTCGCGGACCAATTCGGCAAATTCCGCGATGGTGACGTCCTTGCCGGTGCCGACGTTGAGAAAGGCGGCGTCGGAATAGTGCTTCATGATGAACACACAGGCATCGGCAAGATCGTCCGAGCAAAGGAACTCGCGGCGCGGTCTGCCCGTGCCCCAGACTTCGACGGTCGGCGCGCCGGCCATCTTGGCCTCATGGAACCGTCGAATAAGCGCGGCCGGCACGTGGCTGTTGTCGGGATGATAATTGTCGCCGGGGCCGTAGAGATTGGTCGGCATGACGGAGATGAAATCGGCGCCATGCTGGCGGCGATAGGCTTCGCATAATTTGATCGCGGCGATTTTCGCAACCGCGTACCACTCGTTGGTCGGTTCCAACGGCCCGGTGAGCAAAGCTTCCTCGGACATCGGTTGCGGCGCCAGTTTCGGATAAATGCAAGACGAGCCAAGCGCCAGCAGCTTCTTGACGCCGACCTTGAACGAGCCGCGAATGACGTTCAGCCCGATGGCCAGATTGTCGGTGATGAAGTCGGCGGGGAACGTATCATTGGCATAGATGCCGCCGACGTGGCCGGCCGCCAGGAACACGGCGTCTGGCTTATTGCCGGCCAGCCACTTTTCGGTTTGGCCCTGGTCCGTCAGATCGACGAGCAAGCGATCGGCAGTGAGGATGTCGCAGCCCTCGCGGGCCAGCCGACGTACGATGGCGGAGCCCGCCATGCCGTTGTGGCCGGCGATGTAGACGCGCTTGCCGCGAAGGTCGAAGAGGATGGGGCGGCTCATAGCGAGGACAGTATTCAGTCGTCAAATCGGGTTGGCGGCGCAGGACTGTCACCTAGCACACCAAATATTGGATTTGGTAGTTATTCGCCTTCGTGGCGAAACGTTTTACCGACCTCGCGCAGGCGCCAGGCGTCCAGCGCAGGCGCCTGATTTTCTTCCAAAGGTTGGGACAGCACGCGGTCGCAATTGACGTAGCCTTTATCCCACATATTGCCGTTGCGATTATCGAGGACGAGCTCCCAGCACAGATTTCCACGTTGGAGATCGGTAAAAATCGAACCGGCATAGCGTTTGTCGACGTTAAACTCATTTAATTGCGGCTTCGACTCAGTCAGTTGCGATCGCATTGCGCTCTCGCGGTGAATTGGAGACCAGTAATAGAGCGAAAGTACAAGAAAGCTCGCAACGAAGACGGCGCAAACGAGCACGACATAAGTTCGTGGCAGATCACGCAGCACGTGGTGGCGGGATGATGCGCGCGAGATCATGATGCTCACTTGCACTACGCAGATCCAAAAATTCCAATTGGTTCATGCCACGCACAATCTAACGCGCATCGAGTAAAGGGCGGGTTCAGCCGTTGTTTCGCAAAATATTCAATTGTGAACTGATTTAGCAGTCAAAATTGAACACTCAGAGCTCCGCTCGCGCTTTTATCCGATTAAAATTTAACCGAGCGCAATAACGGCATGACAACAGCCATCCCATAAGGTTTGCGCGCCTAAAACCCCGCGGAGCAATAAACATGACACGGTTCTTCTTTGACGTCGTACGCACCACATCGCGAACTTACGATTTCCATGGGCAGTATTTCAAAACGTTAGCTGAAGCCCGCGAGATGGCGGAAATCGTTTGCTTTGACCTTGCCTGTTCTGACAACGATTGTGGAGACGGCAATATCGTGGTTCGCGATGCAGGAGGCGCGGAATTGCTTTCTTTGCCCGTCGGCGCACCAGATCAAGTGTTCGCTTAACCAATGGCAAAGTCATGCGCTCGATCTTGCCGAGCGCTCAGACGTTGCTGGGATGGCGAGCATTTGAATTCGTCGATATCGACTTAATATCGGCGGCGACCATCTCGCGCACGAGATCGCGGAAATCGACTCGCGGTTTCCAGCCCAAGGTGTTGCGCGCCTTTGCCGCGTCGCCAAGCAAGACATCGACTTCGGTCGGGCGGAAATAACGTGGATCGATCTGCACCAGACTGCGTCCGGACTTGCTGCAAACGCCACGCTCGCCCGCGCCGGCGCCGTCCCATTTTATGGCAATGCCGATTTCCGCGAACGCCAGCTCGACGAATTCCCGCACCGAGTGGCTTTCGCCGGTGGCGAGAACGTAATCGTCGGGCTTGGCCTGCTGCAAAATGAGCCACATGCCCTCGGCGTAGTCGCGCGCGTGGCCCCAGTCCCGCTTGGCATCGAGATTTCCGAGATAGAGCCGCTCCTGCTTGCCCAGATGGATGGCGGCGACCGCCTGCGTGATTTTGCGCGTGACGAAAGTTTCGCCGCGTCTCGGGCCTTCGTGATTGAACAGAATGCCGTTGCTGGTGTGGAAGCCGTAGGCCTCGCGATAGTTCACCGTAATCCAATAGGCATAGAGCTTGGCCGCCGCGTAGGGACTGCGCGGGCGAAAGGGCGTGCTTTCGTTCTGCGGAGTTTCGGGCGTATTGCCGTAAAGCTCCGAGGTCGAGGCTTGATAGAAACGCACGCGATCGCGCAGACCGAGAATGCGCACGCCCTCCAGCAAGCGGAGCGTGCCGAGCGCGTCGGCATTGGCGGTGTATTCCGGCGTTTCGAAGCTGACCTGCACGTGGCTTTGCGCCGCCAGATTATAGATTTCGGTCGGCTGCACCTCCTGCATGATCCGGATGAGGTTGGTGGCGTCGGTGAGATCGCCGTAATGCAGGTGGAAGTGAACATCGGACAGATGCGGATCCTGATAAAGATGGTCGACGCGCTCTGTATTGAACGAGGAAGAGCGCCGCTTTACGCCGTGAACCTCGTAACCTTTTTCGAGCAGGAGCTCGGCCAAATAGCTGCCGTCCTGGCCGGTGATGCCGGTGATGAGCGCGATGCGTTTGGTCATATCGAGCGTCCCGCTAGCTTTCGCTCAATTCACGAGACAAGGCCTCGCGCACGCCCTGATCGGCCAGCAGTTTATCAAAATACGCAACGGTCCTTTCGAGACCCTGCTCGAGCGGCGTGCGCGGCGTCCATGACAGCAGCTCTTGCGCGCGTGAAATGTCGGGGCGGCGCTGGCGCGGATCGTTCTCGGGCAAAGGCCTATGCACGATGCGCGAGCGAGAGCCGGTGAGTTCGATCACCTTGCCCGCGAGTTCGAGCATCGAGAACTCGCTCGGATTTCCGATGTTGACCGGCCCCGTTATCTCATTTTCCGTTGCCATGAGACGCACCAGGCCGTCGACCAAGTCGTCGACGTAACAAAACGACCGGGTCTGCGTCCCGTCGCCGTAGACGGTCACGTCGCGGTTGAGCAGCGCCTGCACGATGAAATTCGAGACCACACGGCCGTCGTTCGGATGCATGCGCGGCCCATAGGTATTGAAAATGCGCGCCACCTTGATGCGCAGCTTGTGCTGCCGCCAGTAGTCGAAAAAAAGCGTTTCGGCGCAGCGCTTGCCCTCGTCGTAGCAAGATCGCACCCCGACCGGATTGACGTTGCCCCAATAGTCTTCCGTCTGCGGATGGACCACCGGGTCGCCATAGATCTCCGACGTCGACGCCTGCAGGATTTTCGCCTTCACGCGCTTGGCGAGGCCCAGCATGTTGATCGCGCCGTGCACGCTCGTTTTGGTGGTTTGTACAGGGTCGTGCTGATAATGCACGGGCGAAGCCGGACAAGCGAGATTGTAAATCTCGTCGATTTCGACATAGAGCGGGAATGTAATGTCATGGCGGATGAGTTCGAACTTTTTGTCGTCAAGCAGGTGCTCAATGTTCTGGCGGCTGCCAGTGAAAAAATTGTCGACACAAATGACATTGGCCCCTTGAGCGAGTAATTTTTCGCACAGGTGCGACCCGAGAAAACCGGAGCCGCCCGTAACCATAATGCGCGATTGCAAGTGCATGTAAAACCTCACCGACTAGACCATATCGCATCTGTCCTGCCAAATAAATTGCAAGCACGGATCATCGGCTTTTGCCGTTCTTACATATCCAGCGCCAAGCATCCGCAATCTGCACATCCAGTTCGGAGCGTGAAGGCGCCCAGCCAAGCCTGGACCGCGCCCGATCAGCCGCCCCGATGAGAACCGCCGGATCGCCGCGGCGGCGGGGCGCCACTTCAACCCGAATTGGCTTTTGCGTGACACGTTGCGCGGCTTCGATGACCTCCCTGACAGAATAGCCGCGCGCGTTCGCCAAATTCAGCGCGCCACTCGCCCCGCCGGCAAGCATGTCTTCAGCGGCACGGACATGTGCATCGGCAAGGTCGGTAACATGAATAAAGTCGCGAATGCACGTTCCGTCGGGTGTTGGGTAGTCATCGCCGTAAATCGCAGCGGCCATTCCGTCCTGCCGCCAGTACGCTCGGGATCAGATGGGGTTCAGGATCGTGGGCTTCACCGATTTCGCCGGCCGGGTCGGCGCCGGCGGCGTTGAAATAGCGCAGCGAGAGAGACCGCAGTCGGGGAATACCCCCTAAATACCAATAGTGGCCAAAATCTTAGGGCGCAGCTGCTAAACACGCGGCGGCCGAAGCCGATCGTGGAACCAGGCGCGGTACTTCGTCATCTTCACGCGTTGCGCCGGTGGCGCATACCGCTTGCAGGTCGACGCCTCGGCGCTTTTGGCCGCTGCGCCCCACCGCAACTCGACGCAGTCGTTCGGGTTGTATGCCATCTCGAGATCCACCGCGCGGTCAAAAACGTCTTTGAGCGTGAGCGTCCACGCGGAGCCGTCGCTGCGCGTATATGAAAACTTGCGCGCTGGAAGTTCCGACGCGAGCACGTTCTGCAATTCGGTCTTCACGTCCGCAATGCTCTTGTCCTTCGGCATCGCATAGCGCTCGGGTCGCCGCGCGACGTGATCCGGAAAGCCACGCACCACATCGAGCGCGATCAACAGGCGTAAATCGCGCGCCGGAGTCGAGAAATCTTCCCACGGGCCGGTCGTCTCGAAGATCGTCGCGCCGTCCGGCATGCTCACCTCGCCGTGCCCGCCGTTCTGGTACTTTCGCCCGTTTTCGATGGAGGTCACGCGTACCTTCACTTGTTCTTCGAGTGAGGTGATGGTCTCCTGCATCGCGCGCAAGGGATCGAGCGGCTCGGGCGACATCACATCGTCCATGCGATCGTAGAAGTCTTCCATGCTGAGCTTCGACTGATCGAGCGAAAAATCACCATACTGCGGATTTTTCGCGATTTCATCGTTGGTCAGCCGCCGCAAGACGTCGTTCTTCCCGAGCACGATCGGCCGGAAGCGCTTGAACCCTGGACCGCCGAGCGCGGGATCCTGCACGAACAGGAAATTGCCGCGCCAGAAACGCTTGCGCGCAACCGTCCCATCCGGTTGCGCGTCGACGGCGAGAAAGATACCCGCCCCACCGCCCGCCTGCGGCACGCGCCGCACCAGCACCAGCGTGTGCCCATATGGATCGGCGTATACAGTGCCCGGGCGCAGCGTGTTTTCCGTCAATGGCACCGGATATAAATCGGTGTTGTTGTCGTTCAGCGGGGTTCGTGCAGTTCCGGAATGGACACCGTCGGCGAGCGTCCGCAAATACTGGCCGAACGTGGTGGCGAGGCCCAGCTGCTTCGCCGGGCCGCTGCCGTCAGTCGAATTCTGCTCTCGGTTTTGAATGCTCAGCCATCCGACGCAGTAGGGCGGCTTACCGTGACCGCCGCGCGAGCACTTCGAAAAACCGAACGGCAGCCCCATCTTGAAAGCGAAATACGCGCGCAAGAAGTAGGGAAGGTCGGCGCAGTCGGGTCGATAGATGATCTTCGTATCGTCTTCCCCGAGACCCAAATAATCGAACAGAAAATTGCGCGATCGATCGCGGAGCCCGACATGCAGCGCCGGCCACGACAGCTCGACGTCGAGGGGCGCATCGAAGAGCTTCTCGATCCAGGCGGAATACAAGTTTTCTGTGGCACGACTCCATGCATTGTGCATGGGCCAAATGCTCCCGGGAGTCCCGTGCGGCCGCGGCGGCTTGTCAGCGCGCACAGTGATTTCACGCGCGATCGTGCTACATTCGATCGGCGCATGGTCGCGCGCGAGTCTTGCGTGCCACGTCCCGGCAGCCGGTGAGGCAACATCTGCGAACCAGAAATAGGGCGGCCCGCCATGCCGGTCGCGCGAGTGTGCTGTGACGCTTCCATCGGGCGCAATCAACGAAAGCTCGCCCTTAAACGGCTTTTCAGTGACGAAGAGCACGCGCAAAGGCGCTCCTGTCCACGGCGTGACCGGTGAGGGGAGGACCGCAAGCTCGGCCGCATCGTTACAGGTTCCCGGGGCACCTTGAGCCTGCGTGCCGACCGCCGAGCCAAGCAGGCCAAAAAGCGCGCCTACACCCAGCAACAATGCTATCTTCGCGGAGCCGACAAACTGGCGTGCTCGAACTGATGAAGTCCTAATCACCATCGGGAAAGCTCTGTCTGACCCATAGCTCACCTCAACTGCAGCAGCACGAACCATTTCTGGTCATTGAGCGAGCATGTCTCATCGGCGGTCGATGCGCTTGGCGTGTCGGTTGAAGGCGGAGGCAAGGTCCATTGGCCCGGGCCGCCACAATTGCCCTTTTGCACCGCTGAGAACTTCAGGTCGTCACGCAGGTTTAGCTTTCTCGCGGTTACGGCTTGATTGACGTTGCCGCCAATGGTGTAAATCTTGCGAGCGGACTTATCGATGTAGGCGACCACCTCACAATGGGTGTGCCGGACCGAGCGGGCATCGGTTAGGGCGGCGATCTCCTGGCGGACGCGTTCGCGCACCGACGCATCGCTGGCTTTGGCAAGCGCGCGCTCGCGCTGCTGGCAGATCAGATCGCCCGGGCGAGGTCTGGTACTGGTCGGACACGCACGATAGAGCCAATCGCCGGTCTCGTTGGTTTCTTCGGCTGCGCTCGCGGCGAAAGCATCGTAGATATAAACGCGATGGGCGTTGGCGAACTTGAAGGAGTTCGCCGATACGCCCGACTGCCGTATCACGTAGCTGACGAAGGCCGCCGACCACGGGGTGTCGATGATGGCAGCGCGTAAGACAGCCTCGCGCAGGATTTCACGTGCTGCCGGATCGGCGACCGCCTCGGCCGCGCGTAGAAGCTCGCCGACATCGGTCCGCAGAAGCGCCGCCGCCTGCGCCTTGTCCGTTGCGTTCGATGCGTCGCGATAGCCGCGCACCTCGAGCTTATCCCCGATGTCATCTCCGTACAGTGAATGCCAGTATTTCATCACTTGCGACCAGCCGAGATCGCTGAGACGCGTCGGCCGATCACCATTATGCTCCTGCTCGTGTTCGGCCTCGGTCAGGCCGAAATGGAACAACCGGCCGGTGGAATCGATCTGATGGCCGCCGAAACGGTTGAATTCCTCCATCGCAGTCTGCGCAATACGCAGGCCGAGCGCGCTTGGAGGCTTTGCGGCCGTCGCGTCGCACCGGGATTGCACGGTTTGCCAGAAAGCCGCCGCGGTACGGTCGCCTTGTGCGAATGCCGTATGCGCGGTCAAGCTGAACACCGCAATAATGGTGCAGACACAGGCACGCATGACCCCTCCTCGGCGGCTAACGGTACACTGTAGCATAGCACAGTCAGAGTCCCGACGATCACGACCGAGGGCATAATTCCGAAGGCAGTGCGCAGCCCCTTTAACTCGCTACCTGGCGTGGCCAGTCGACGTTGGTGATGTCACCCAAAAAATTATTATGGATTGGCTTCAATTTTAGGTCAGCGGATCGGCGGTGCGTATTGAATACCACCCTTGTTCCATAATTTGTTCAAACCGCGATCAATATTTAGCGGCGAGCCAGAACCCACATTTCGTTCGAACACTTCGCCGTAGTTACCGACGAGCTTGACGATGTTAACGGCCCAGTGTTTCGACAGACCTAATTGCTCTCCGTAATTTCCTTCGGTGCCGACGAAGCGCTTGATGGAGGGATTGGTCGAAGCCATCATTTCATCGATATTCTTCGACGTGATGTTTAACTCTTCGGCATTGATCATTGCAAACAATGTCCACCTGACGATATCAAACCACTGATCGTCGCCTTGACGGACCACCGGTCCGAGCGGCTCCTTGGAGATGATTTCTGGCAACAAGATGTGATCATTCGGATTGGCAAGCCGCAAGCGTTCCGAATAAAGACTCGACGCATCGGTTGTGTAGGCATCGCAACGTCCTGCATCATAGGCCTTGACCGCTTCGTTCGCGGTCGCGAATGTTACGGATTTCAATTGTATATTGTGGGCGCGAAAAAAATCCGACAGATTGAGCTCGGTAGTGGTTCCCTGCTGCACGCACACCGAGGCCCCTTCGAGCTCAAGCGCTGACTTCACTTTCAGCGACTTGCGGACCATGAAGCCTTGACCATCGTAGTAATTTACGCCGGCGAAGCTGAGGCCGAGCGAACTGTCGCGCGAAATTGTCCAGGTCGTATCACGCGCAAGCAGGTCGACTTCGCCTGACTGCAGTGCTGTAAATCGATCCTTTGCCGATAATGGTACAAACGTCACTTTTTCAGCGTCGTTGAAAATAGCTGCGGCGACGGCGCGGCAAAGATCGACGTCCAGGCCGACCCACTTACCGCTTGCATCCGGTAGTCCGAAGCCCGCCAACGTTCCGTTGGATCCGCAATTGAGGACGCCACGATTCCTCACGGCCTTCAGTGTTTGAGCGGCTGCGGTTTGTGCCACTAAGATTAAGCCGAGCGCGACAATTGTGACAAAGCGCTTCATTCGATGACCTGACGGGTTTTGTACCAGCGTCACGGCGAAATTATTGTATTTGTAAACCATGATCTAGCGGTGTCAGGAAGGGGTTCGCTGTCGGTGTACCGGCGCGGGTAGACCCCGATGATCGGTCCCAGCGGCCACAAATAATCGGCACGGTGAATCGACGGCGCATAGATGCTTGATATGGTGCCGTTGAGATATAGAGCATTTGAACAATGCAATAGATCTCGGAAAAATTTGGCGAACTCGTCAAATATCACCGGTCGCTTTGACTATGCAGCAATTGGGACCGTGTCCAATGTTGCATCCCGCCTTTGCGACGAGGCAAAGCCCGGGCAAATTCTAATTAGTCCGCGTGTTTTCATGGCGGTCCAGAAAGACATAGAAGTTGAGCCAGTCGGTGAATTTGCGCTCAGGGGCATCCGACGTCCTTTGGCTACGTACAATGTCGTGGCAATCGTAGCCTCAGACAGCAATTGCTAGTACCCCGCAAATGTCACCTTATGGCCCAGCAGCGACATTATCCGGCGTTTTATGTTGCAGCGCGAAGCGAGTCTCAGCTCTATCAAAACATTTGCTTGAGCCGGTACGATGCAGTCTCCTCGGCAGCTGGAGGGTGGCCCGTTAACGGTGC
>Ga0335081_10011728_pt1 | contig 14191 bp, 10 predicted proteins | sample Lox_Sample_35_FD_206713 | JGI IMG/M metagenome (GOLD analysis project Ga0335081, IMG submission 206713) | Soil microbial communities from Loxahatchee National Wildlife Refuge, Florida, United States - Lox_Sample_3.5 | ecosystem: Environmental > Terrestrial > Soil > Wetlands | place: USA... | reverse complement strand
GCGATACAAACGGATGACGAGAGAAGCGCGGCCCAGCATGCTAAGCAAATTCGTGGACGCGGCTTTCGCGGTTTCCACCTGCTCGAACTTGAATTTATCCGCCCAGGCGATGACCGGCCGCCAGATAAGCTGATCCAGCAGAACAATGACCGCGACCATGGCAGCCAGTCCCCAGAGAATCGAGCGAGTATCGCCGTTGCTAGCGGCAGTTTGCAGAAAAGAGCCGAGGCCGGGCAGGCGGAAGTCGCGGTTGCCGAGCACGAACATCTCGCAGGCCATCAGAAAAAACCAGCCGCCGGCCACGGACATCATGGAATTCCAAACCAGCCCGATGGTGGAGAAGGGCACGTCGAGCTGTAAGAATCTTTGCCAACTGCTGAAGCGGTAGATAATGGCCGCTTCGCGCAGGTCGCGCGGGATGGTTTTCAGGGAGGAATAAAAGCTGAAGGCGATGTTCCAGACCTGTCCGGTGAAAATCAAAATGATGGAACCCAATTCGATGCCCAACTGGCTGTGCGGAAAGAGCGCCACCATGGCGAGCATCACGCCGGGCAGAAAGCTGAGCACAGGGATGGACTGCAAGATGTCCAGCAGCGGAACGAGAACGATTTCCGCGTGCTTGGAACGGGCCGCGAGGTAGCCATAGGCCAGAGCGAACGCCAGACTCAACAGGTAAGCGATGGCGATACGCACGAGAGAGTAGAAAGCGTAGAGCGGCAGGGAGCGCGGGCTTTGCGAAATCACGGCGCGCGTGGAAACCGGCGCGAGCCAGGTGCGGCCAATGGCGTAGACGCCGTAGATCGCCGCCAGGACAACGAGAAAGACGGCGATATCGATGAGAAAAGCCCAGGCCCAGTGCGAGCCGGCGGGACGCCGGATAGGCGGCGGAACGGGAGTGATGAGCTCGGCGGCAGACGTGGGCGCGGACACGGAAAGGTCAGGCCTCGGTCAAGGTGAGCTTGCCGGAAGCGGCGTCATAGTCAAAGATTTCGGCGTAACGGCCCCACTGGATGGCGGTTTCGAGCTGGCGGCGCGATTCGTCTTCGCTGAAGTGCTCGTCGAGCAGGTCGCGGAAGAATTCGTCGGAGAGCGTGCGGTCCGATTTGGCTTTGAGAGCGCTTTGCATTTGCGCGAGCAGCGGAATGTTGGCGAGCACGGCTTTGCGAAAAATGGCTTTGCGCGATTGGATGTCGCCCTGCGCCAGAGCCTGGCCATCTGGAGTGATAATGGCATCGCCTTCCTCGACGCGGAGCATGCCCAGCAAACGTGCGGTGTCCACGGTGGGGAGCAAGGCATCGACTTCCAGGCTGAGTTCGTCGGCCAGCTTGTGGAGATCCGCGCGGCCGCCTTGGTCCACCAGAATCTCGAGCAGGCCGGCCATGCCGCCAGGGCGCGTGTGCGGCAGCATGATGACTTTGCGCGGCGCCGGCTTGCCTGGTTCGGCCGATCTTTGCGGAGTTGCGCCGTGTTCATGATCGGCATCGGTGCGCGTGAGCGCGCGATAGATAGCATCCACGAGATCGACAAAATCCTCGGACTTGTGATTGCGCGGATGCGGAATGGTGACGTGGAAATCGGCGTGAATATGCGCGGGGTTGCGGCCGAGGACCACGATGCGGTCGGCGAGCACGACGGCTTCTTCAATGTTGTGGGTGACGATGAAAATGGCGCGCGTGGGAATTTTGTGGCCGAGCCAGAGTTCGAGAAGCTCGCCGCGCAGCGTTTCCGCGGTGAGCACGTCGAGCGCGGAGAAAGGCTCGTCCATGAAGAGCACTTCCGGCTCGACGACGAGCGCCCGCGCCACGCCGACGCGCTGCTTCATGCCGCCGGAGAGCTCCTTGGGGTAAGCGGACTCGAAACCGTCGAGGCCGACGGCGTCAATGATGCGCAAGGCGCGCTTGTGGCGCTCGATAGGCACAACGCCGCGCGCTTCCAGCGGTGCTTCTACATTTTCAAGGACGGTGAGCCAGGGAAAAAGCGCGAAGCTTTGGAAGACAATGGAGACGTTGGGCGCGCCGTCATGCACCGGCTGGCCGTGCCAATAAACGGAGCCGGCACTGGCCGGCGAAAGTCCGGTGAGCATGCGCAGCAGCGTGGATTTTCCGCAGCCGGACGGCCCGAGCAGCGCGATGATTTGCCCCGGGTAGACGGCGAGATCGGTAGCGGAAATCACTTGAATGCGGCTGCCATCGGGCTGCGGATAGAATTTCTCGAGCTTGCGGGCCTCGATGATGGGCGACGGCGCTGGAGTCGGCGTGCTCATGAGCCGTGTATTATCGCCCAAGTCCAGGCCAAGGCGCACGAAAGGTTGCGGACGGCGGCAGATTTTCTTTGGCGGTTGTCATTCTTGGTTACAATTGCGTGAACCGCGCATGACAACTTCCGATCCAGCACCGCTAACGGATATGAACTCCCGAAAATCCGTGCCAGGAATTTCCGCGGCGCGCGCCTGGCTTCCCGCGCTGGTTCTGTCGTTTGTAGTTTCCTTGGCGATCGTGGCGCCGTTTTTCTGGCTGGGAAACGCCACGGGGCACGACTTCCAGTATCACGCGGAATCCTGGCTCGACGCGGCGGGCCAGTGGAAGGAAGGGATTCTCTACCCGCGCTGGATGCAATGGGCGGACTATGGCTACGGAGAGCCGCGGTTCATTTTCTACCCGCCGCTCTCCTGGATGCTGGGCGCGGCGCTGGGGCTTGTGTCGCCTTGGAATCACGTGCCCATCGTGTTCATCATGCTGGTGCAGACGTTCGCCGGAGTCAGCGCCTTTGCGCTGGCGCGGCGGGTGCTAACGAAGCGAGCGGCGCTCGTTTGCGCAGTTTGCTATGCAGCGAATCCCTATGCGCTGCTGAACGTTTATATGCGCAGTGATTTCGCGGAGCTGCTGGCGGACGCGTTTTTTCCGCTCCTGTTTCTGCTGGCACTGCAACTGTGTGCGTTGCTGGAAGATTCCGCCTCGCCGCAGTTTCGCCAGCGGTCCTGGCGCTGGACGGCCGCTTGTTTTGCCGCTGTTTTGGCGGCGATCTGGCTGGCCAATGCACCGGCGGGAGTGATTGCGAGTTATAGCGTAGCGGCCGTGTTTGGATGTGCGGCCTTGCTGCGCAAGTCGTGGCAACCGCTGGTGCGCGGCGCCGCCGGGCTGCTGCTCGGATTCGGTCTGACGGCGTTTTATTTGCTGCCGGCGGCGTACGAGCAGCGCTGGGTAAACATCGCACAGGCGCTTTCGACCGGCTTGCTTCCTGCGGAAAATTTTCTCTATACGGAAATCAACAATCCGGAGCACACAATTTTCAATTGGATGGCCTCGAGCCTGGCGGTGCTGATGATCGCACTGGCGGGACTGGCGGCGATCGCCGCCGGGCGAGGAGAGGATGCCGAGCGAGCCTCACCCGACCGCAAGATGGGGAGAGACATCTGGCGCATGCTCCTACTGCTTGTGGCACTCGCGACATTGCTGATGGTGCGGCTCAGTTCCCCTTTGTGGGCGCTGTTGCCGAAGCTGCGGTTTGTGCAGTTCCCGTGGCGCTGGATGTCGCTGCTCGCCGTGGCGTATGCGGTGTTTCTGGGTTGTGCGATAGCGCGGCGGCGGTGGGGCTGGCTGTGGGCCGTGGTTCTTGCGGTGTTCATCAGCAGCGCCGCGGTGGGACTTGTGCGAACGGGCTGGTGGGACACAGAAGATATCCCCTTGTTGCAGCAGGCTATCGCGAACGGGCAGGGCTTTGACGGCACGGACGAATATGATCCCGCGGGAGACGACCACACGAATATTCCGACAAAGTCTCCGGAAGTGCAGGTGATGGACACGGACACGATGCAAGGGCCGAACAAGAAGCCGGCGGTGCGCGTGGAGCGCTGGAGCCCGGAAGAAAAAATCGTTTCCGTCAGCGCGCCGCAGCCGTTTTTTCTGGGATTGCGGTTGCTGAATTATCCGGCGTGGCGCGTGGAACTGAATGAGGCAGCCGTCACGCCGCGCGGCGGAGAGGACTACAACCAGATGATCGTTGCGGTGCCGGTGGGAGATTCGCGCATACGGGTGCGGTTCCTACGGACCTGGGACCGCTGGGCCGGAGGAACGGTGAGCCTCGGATGCGCGTTGATCTTGATACTGGCGGGCCTTGCCGCGAGAATGCGGAAAGGCACGGAAGGGCATCCGGCGACTTAAAGCTGCCCGGCCTGCCTCTCCGCGTTTATGCACCCCCCCGTTTTTTGTAAGTGTTGCATCTACAGGACTTAGATTATCTATGTGGGGCCGTGTGCTGTGCCGATGGGCAATGTCAGGGCGCGCAGCCAAGAGGCATTGCCAAACGCCCTACCTCGACGGACGAGCGGGGCGGGCTACCCCGGGCCTTGCTCGAGAAGAGCGGCGGTGGGATCGAGGCGAGAGGCGCGCCAGGCGGGCAGCCAGGACGACGTCGCGGCGATCAGGAAGAAGAGCACGGCCATGGTGACGAAGGTCAGCGGATCGGTGGCCTTGATGCCGACGAGCATGGAAGTCATCTCGCGGGTCATGGCGAAGGCAGCGAAGAGGCCAAAAAGCACGCCGATGGCGGTGAGGCGCAGACCCTGTCCGACGACAAGCTGGAAGATGTTCGCGGGCTGCGCGCCAAGAGCCATGCGAATGCCGATCTCGGCGGTGCGCTGACGCACGACCGTGGCGAGAACGCCGTAGAGTCCAACGCCAGCGAGCAGGGCGGCGATGACGGCAAAAGCTCCGATGAGGAGCAGAGAAAAACGTGTGCCGGCCTGGGCTTTTTCAACGACCGCATCCATGGGCTGGAGGTCGGTGATCAGAAGGTGCGGGTCAAAGTCCTTGAGTGCGGCGCGAACGGCGTCGGCATACTTCGCGGGATCGCCAGTGGTGCGCAGGGCCCAGTGGTCGGTGGCGCCGAAACCGACGTACGCGTCAGGCAGATAGACCTGCTCGCGCCCGGGATCGCTTAAGGAGACGCCGCGCTCGTGGGCCACGACGCCGATGATTTCGACCCACACGGGTTCCGGCGTCTGAATGCGGATGAGGATGCGTTTACCCACGGCGGATTGGCCGGGATAGGCGCGGTCGGCGAGGAATTTATCCACGACGGCATAGGTGCGGCCCGGCTGGTTATCGTCTTCGGTGAAGGTGCGGCCTTCGAGCAGAGGCGTTTGCATGGTGGCAAAATAGCCGGGAAGAACGATGAGCGGATCCACGGCCTTGAATTTGCTGGCGTCAGCGAGCGCCTCTTCGGTGCCCCAGCGAATCGGGCTGAAGCCACCGGTGAGGGGAAATGGATTTGCGGCGGTGACGCCTTGAATGCCGGGGATGGCGCGGAGGCGCTCTGCGAGCTGGCGGGTGGCGACCGCGCGTTCTTCCGGCTTTTGGAGAAAGCGATCGGACTGAACTTGGAAGGTGAGGAGGCCGCGAGGATTGTAGCCAGGATCAATGCGTTGCAATTCGAAGAAGCTACGGAGCATGAGGCCGGAACCAATGAGGAGGACGTAGGCGAGAGCGACTTCCAGGCCGACGACGATTTTGCGGGAAAGGCCGCCCGTGGCAAGGCCTTCGCTTCGGCCCATGCCGCGGAGAACGATCATCACATCGGGACGCGCGGAGCGCCAGGCGGGAGCGAGTCCAAAAATGACGGTGGCCAAAAGGCTAGCGACGACGGTGAAGATCAGGACATTCGAATCGATGCGGATGGTATCGAGGCGCGGGAGATGCGCCGGAGCGATGGCCAGGAGCTCATGAATCCCGAACCAGGCGATGCCCAGGCCACCGAGAGCGCCGAGCAGCGCCAGCAGGAGCGCTTCCGAGAGAATCTGGCGGGCCAGATCCCACCAGCCGGCGCCGATGGCGGAACGAATGGCGAGTTCGCGCTCGCGCAAGGAAGAGCGGACCAGCAAGAGATTGGCAACGTTGGCGCAGGCGATGAGCAAAAGAAAAATGACGGCGCCCATGAGGGCGAGAATGGCGGGGCGAACTTCCGAGACGAGATGCTGGCGCATGGGCTCGACGCGAATGGCGTAACCGGCGGTGTTCTCGATGTTGAAATTTTTGCGGGCTTCGGCGGCGACTTGGTCGGCGGCAGCTTGTGCGCGGCGGATGGTAACGCCGGGTCTCAGTCTCCCGATGACACGCATGGATACGCCGTTGCGGTCTGCAGCGTCGTAGCCGAGGCGATTGGCGATCCAGATATCCGGAGCTGCTTCCAGGTCCGCGGAAGCGGGGAAGTAGATTTGAAAGCGCGGCTCGAGTACGCCGACAATGCGCGGACTGAAGGGCTTGCCTTTATTGAGGGACTGTCCAATCACGGAGGGGTCTGAGCCGAACTGGCGCTGGAAATATTCGTAGGAAATGATAGCCATGATTGGCAAACGCGGCGGCGGCGTTGCCGACTGGGTGCCCGGTGCGGGAGGAGGCGGCTGCGGTTGGCCGTCGTCATCGGAGAAATCACGGCCGAACAGGATTCTGGCGCCCACGAGCTGAAAGTAGTTCGTGGTGACGACGCCCACGTTCGCTTTTTCGGGTGTGCCATCTTCGCCGGTCAGGGTGAGCGGAAAGGTGAAGACGCCGGCGAGGCCGGCAAATTCACTTTTGGTGCCTTCGCGGAGGTCGATGAAATCAGCGTTGGACAAGGGAAAGTCTTTAACGCCGCGGTTGCGCAGGTCGCTGGGGAGGATGACGAGTTGGTTAGGATTTTTGTAAGGAAGGGGACGAAGCAGGACGGCGTTGGTGACACTGAAAATGGCGGTGCTGGCGCCGACGCCGAGGGCAATGGTGAGCGCGGCAGTCAACGTAAAGAGCGGACTATGGCGAAGGGTGCGGCCGGCGAGCGCGAGATCTCGTAAGGGCATGCTTCCTCCCCAGGAATAGACGGCAGATACGTAAGAATCGTACCGCCACCGACCGAAATGGGCTGCAAGTTTCTTCGAAAACAGAGGCCGGCGAGGCAGGCACAACGGAAGACAGACTGCAGGCCGCGCGGCAGGCCAGCGGTTGTGGAGGTGCTAGCGGCGGTCGACGCTGGGGTGGCGAACGTCGCGGCCCTGGACGATGTAAATGACGTCCTCGGCGATGTTGGTGGCGTGATCGCCGATGCGTTCCAGGTTTTTGGCGACGAGGATCAATTCGAAAGCGGGAAAAACGACGCTGGAGTCGCCCATCATGTAGGTAAGCAACTCGCGGAAGATTTGATCGCGGTAGTGATCCACCTGGTCATCGGTAGCCAGAACTTTTTGAGCGAGGTCCACGTCGCGGCGGACGACGGCGTTGAGGGCGTTGCGGACCATTTCTTCGGCCAATTCGCTCATGCGCGGCAAGTCCACATAGGGCTTGACGCGGGGATGGCGGAGAATGCGCTGGGCGGATTGCGCGATGTTGACGGCCTGATCGCCGATGCGTTCGAGGTCGTTGTTGATGCGGGAGACGGCCAGAACGAAGCGCAGGTCCACGGCCATGAGTTGGTGGAGAGCGAGTAACTGGACGACGCGATCGTCGAGTTCGATCTGGAGTTCGTTGATGGCGTCTTCTTCGTCGAGGACACGCTTGGCGAGCTGCTCGTCGGTGTCAAGAACGGCGTGAACGGCCTGGTGGACGGCGCGTTCGGCGAGGCTGCCCATCCAGAGCAGCCGCTCTTTCAACTCGTTAAGGTCTTTTTCGAAGTGACGTTCCATGAACTGGTGTCCCTCAGCTTGTCCAAACTGTGCGCACATCTTAATACACTTCCTTTGATGAAAAATTATCCGAAGCGGCCGGTGATGTAAGCCTCCGTGCGGGGATCGCTCGGAGTGGTAAAGAGATGCGGCGTAGGGTTGAATTCGATGAGCTGACCGTTGAGCAGGAAGGCGGTGAAGTCGCTGATGCGCGCGGCCTGCTGCATGTTGTGGGTGACGGTGACGATGGTGCAGAGATCTTTCAGTTGCACAAGCAGCTCTTCGATTTTTGCGGTGCTGATGGGGTCGAGGGCGGAGCAGGGTTCATCGAGGAGCAAGACCTCGGGTTCGACGGCGAGGGCGCGAGCGATGCAGAGGCGCTGCTGCTGGCCGCCCGAGAGCTCGTACGCGGATTTGTGAAGATGGTCTTTGACTTCTTCCCAGAGCGCGGCATGGCGCAGGCTTTTCTCGACGGCGTCGGCAAGAGGAGTCTTGGACCCATTGATGCGTAAGCCGTAAGCGACGTTGTCGAAAATGGACTTGGGGAAAGGGTTGGGGCGCTGGAAGACCATGCCGACGCGGCGGCGAAGAAGGGTGACGTCCTGAGCGAGGATATTGTTGCCATCGAGGAGGATTTCGCCTTCGAGGCGGGCGTGGCGGACAGTTTCGTGCATGCGGTCGAGGGTGCGGAGCAAAGTGGATTTGCCGCAGCCAGAGGGGCCGATGAGGGCGGTCACCTTGCTGGTGGCGATGCCCAGATTGATGTTGAAGAGCGTTTGTTTCGCGCCGTACCAGAAGTTGACCTTGGAAATGGTCATGCGCAGATCCGCAGGGGCCGCAGCTTCGCGACCCGCGGCGGTAATTACTGGTGGTGTTATGTTTACGGACACTGCCTGCCTCACAGAAGCGTGCATGAATTAGGACCTCGGAACCGAGATGCCACGAGCCAAGATCGACCGGGCAATGATATTGATGATGAGAACCAGGGCCAGCAAGACGAGTCCGGCAGCCCAAGCCTGGCGATGCCAATCGTCGTACGCCGAGATGGCATAGGTATAGATCATGACCGGGAGCGAAGCGGTAGGCTCATTGAAGCCGTGGCTCCAATAGCGATTGCCGAGCGCAGTGAAAAGCAGCGGAGCGGTTTCGCCGGCAACGCGCGCGAACGCCAGGAGGATGGCAGTGAGAATGCCGCGATAGGCCGCGGGAACAATAACGGTGGCGATGGTTTTCCACTTGCTGGCACCGAGGGCCATGGCACCTTCGCGGAGAGCGCGAGGAACGCCGAGAAGAAACTCTTCGGTGCTGCGCAGGGTGATCGGAATCATCATGACGCCGAGAGCGAAGCCGCCGGCGTAGGTGGAGAAATGATTGAAGGGGTGGACAAGGATCGCGTACGCAAAGATGCCGATGATGATCGAAGGGGTGCCGTTGAGCAAATCGGCAGCGTAGCGAACGACAAAAGCGATCTTGCTGCCGCTGAACTCGGCAAGATAGATGGCGCCGAAGAAGCCGTTGGGAACACCTACGAGGGTGGCGAGCAGGAGGAGTTTGGCGCTGCCCACGATGGCGTTGGCCATGCCGCCGCCGGTTTCCCCGACAGGAGCGGGGAGCTTGGTGAAGAAGTTCCAATTGATGGAGGCCCCGCCGTTATAAACGAGATAGCCCAGAATAAAGAAGAGGACCGAAACCGAGACAAGAGCACAGACGCCGGTCATGGTCAGCATGAAATTGCTGACCAACTTGCGCCAGCGGAGTTGGCCGTTCATGGTCATGCGTGGGCCGTTCCGGCGCCGCGCCGCGAAGTGAGCAGGATGAGCAAGCGGGCGAGGCCGTTGAGAACGAAGGTCAAAAGGAAGAGAACGAGGCCCAATTCGACGAGCGATTGCGTATAAAGGTCGCCAGTGGCTTCCTTGAATTGACTGGCGACAACCGAAGCGATGGAGTCGCCGGGCGAAAATAAAGAAGCGCTGATGAGCGGGGTATTGCCGATGACCATGGTGACGGCCATAGTTTCGCCAAGCGCGCGAGCGAGGGCCAGGAAAATGGAACCCATGATGCCCGTGCGGGCAAAGGGAACGACGACCTTCCAAGTCGATTCCCAGCGGGTAGAGCCAAGGGCCAAGGCGGCTTCGCGTTGATCGCGAGGAACGGAAAGGAGCACCTCTCGGGAGACAGAAATAATGTAGGGAACGACCATGATGGCGAGGACCATTCCCGCAGTCAGGAAACCAATGCCATAGGCCGGGCCCTTGAAAAGTGGAAGAAAGCCGAGAGTTTCCTTAAGCCAGGGCTCAATGAAATCGCGCATTGCGGGCACAATGATGAAAATTCCGAGCACGCCGTAGATTACGCTGGGAACGGCGGCCAGGAGATCAATGAAGAACTCCAGAGTGTCGGAAACGCGTGCGGGCGCGAGTTCGGCCAAGAAGATAGCAGCCCCGATGCCAAACGGCACCGCAATCACCAAGGCGACAGCCGAAGTAACCAGCGTGCCGTAGATAAAGGGAAGGGCGCCAAACTGATCAAAGACCGGGTCCCAAACCGAAGTGCGAAGGAACGCGAAACCAAATTTGTGGCGGGGCAAAACGGAACTTTGCCAGAGTTCAAAGACAATCACCAAAGTGAGGAACACAACCCAAGCGGCGAACAAAAACGTAACCAAGCGGGCGATTTCGTCGCCATCGCGCAGGCGGCTGAAAAAGGAGCGCGAGCCCGCGACGGGGCCCGCGCTCGGAACAGTTGTGCTCGGGGCGGCCATGTGGTGGAGTCGAAGTTACTGGATCCTGTCTAGCGCCTTCATCTCCTTGGCGATTACTTCTTTAGGCAGACGCGCATAAGCAAGAGCTTCCGTATCGTTTTGTCCGTCGGCGAGCATCCACTTCACAAAGCCTTTGAGGGCATCGCGCTTGGAAGCGTCCGAGAACTTCGAAGGAATCAGCAGCCACGTGAAGCTGGAAATGGGGTAGGCAGTTTTGCCGGGAGCGTCGGTGATGGAAACGCGGAAGTCGTCGGGCATGTTTTTAGCTGCTCCCGCGGCCGCAGCAGTGACGCTGGCGAGATCGGCCTTGATGAATGCACCGGACGAGTTTCTGACTTTGCCGTACGGCATTTTGTTCTGGATCGCGTAAATGAGCTCGACGTAGCCGAGGGAGTTTGGCGTCTGCTTCACCAGGCCTGACACGCCTTCGTTGCCCTGGCCACCGAGGCCAACGGGCCACTTGACGGAAGTTCCTTTACCCACTTTGTTCTTCCACTCTTCGCTTATCTTGGAAAGATAGTCTGTCCAGATATAGGTCGTGCCACTGCCTTCCGCGCGATGGACGACGATGATGTCGTTGGCGGGAAGATTTACGCCCTTGTTGGCGCCGGTGATGGCGGGATCGTTCCATTTAGTGATCTTGCCCAGAAAAATCCCCGCGATGGCGTCCTGGGTAAAATTCAGCTCTTGCGTGACACCCGGGATATTGTAGGTCGGCACGTCCGCCCCGAGCACGGTCGGGAAATGCAGGACGGGAAAGCCGTGCTTGTCCTGGTAAGCCTTGAGTTGATCGTCGTTCATGGGACCGTCGGAAGCACCGAAGTCCACGGTGCCTTCGGTGACTTGTCTGATTCCGCCGCCAGAACCGATGGACTGGTAGTTGATCTCAATGTTCGCATCTTTCTTGTGGTACTCGTCAAACCACTTGGAATACATGGGATAAGGGAAGGTAGCGCCTGCTCCGGTAATGGAAAGTGCCGCATTGGCGACGAACAAGGTAGCCAAGCCGAAGGTCGTCAGAACAATTGCTGCGAGTCGTTTCATCCGTCATCTCCACACGATAGATTTAGGGTGTTTCCCGGGGAAGACTAGTGTCGCTGATTTGTATTACAGGATTGTTACAGGCGAGTGTGATTCTTGAATGCGGTCTGGGTCATCAAGTCTTGCGTATTCAGGCACTTGGCTGTTGGCAGACGGTCTTCATTTTGGGCCTGGGAGGGCTAGGCCGGATGTCTCTTGCGATGGGGAGAAATGCCGGCCGGAGGGATTGGCAGGCAAGGCCCGACCTCGGGGTGTCGCGCAGGGCGCCGACTAGGGTACGTGTCCAACCCTTTCAAGGCTTAGAAAAAGCTTGACAGGCCGTGCCGTGCTTTCTAGGATATCGAATTTCGATATCTAAGTCCGATAATATGCAGCTGACCCAAGTCAAGAATCTGAGGAGCCAGGAGCTCCTTTCCGGGTTGATTCGCATTCACATTCTGTACCACGCCTGCAAGGAGCCCATTTTCGGTTTGGGAATGATTGAGGAGCTGCAACGCCACGGTTACAAACTCAGCGCGGGGACGCTCTACCCCATGCTGCATGGGCTGGAGAGGAAGGGGTTGCTACGCTCCGAGGTGACGCGCGCGGGCCAACGGAGGCGCAGGGTGTACGTGGGGACGGCGGAGGGGCGAAGGATGCTCGCGAGGGCGAAGCAGAAGGTGAAGATACTCTTGGGCGAGCTGCTTGAGTAGCGCGAGCGAACGATTGTGCTTTTAGCGATTTGGGGATTGCGAACGAGGAGCGTGCCAGTCGCGGAGGAAGGATCGGAATCGTGACCAGGAACTTTCGGACGCACAGGCGAAAATGGCGGGGTCTTTTGTTGTTGTTGCTTTCTGCCAAGGTTGCCGCAGCACAGACAAACAGCATGCCTGCGAAGGCACTGACGCTCGAAGATGTGCTGCACTACGCGCTGGAGCACTACCCCGCGGTGCGCGCCTCGCTGGAGCAGGTGAAGGCGGCGCACGCGGGCGTGGCGCTGGCGCGCTCGCAATACTTGCCGCAGTTGAGCGGCGTTTATCAGGACAGCCGCGCGACGCAAAACCAGGTGCCGGGCATCTGGCTGCCGACTCCAATAACGCCAACAGTGGAAGGGCCGATTGGCGCATCTTCGGGGCAGAGTTACTGGGCGAGCCAGGTGGCGGCGCTGTTTTCGTTTGAGCCAGTGGATTTTGGCTTGCGCGGGGCCAGAGTGAATCAGGCGCGATCGGCGGAAGACAAAGCGCAGGCGGAGCTGTCCGTGGTGCGGCTGCAAGTCGCGACGGCGGCGGGGAACTACTTTTTGCTGGCGTTGGCCAATCACGAAGCTGTTGGCGCGGCGCGGGCGAATGTTGACCGCTGGCAAGTCGTGGATCGGACGGTGCACGTCCTGGCGGACAACGAATTGCGGCCTGGGGCGGATGCTTCGCGCGCGGACGCCGAGTTGGCACACGCCAAGACGCAGCTCTATCAGACACAACAGGCGGAGCGCACGGCGCTGGATACGCTTGCGGCGCTCATGGGAGCGGCAGGGAACGACATTCAGCTCGACGGCAGCCGGCTCTTGCAGCCGCCGGGGCGTGCGCTGACGGATCTTCCGGCCGTGGAGCATCCACTCGCGCGCGAAGAGATGGCTGCCATTCGGCAGGCGCAAGCGGGAGAAAAGGTGTTGCAGCGGACGGATTATCCGCGGCTGTATTTGCAGGCGGAGGGTTTCGGACGGGGCAGCGAGATTCCGAATAACGGAGCCATCATCGGGAACGCGAATGGACTGGAACCGGCGCGCGGGAACTGGATTGCCGGCGTGACGGTGCTCTTCCCGGACGTGTTCAGCTTCAAAGCCCTGAGCGCAGAAAAGCAGATGGCCAAGGCCGACGAGCGCGCGCAAGAAGCCCGCAGAGAGCAGACGATACAGGATTTGACCGGGCAGATTCAAGCCGCACGCGAGCAATGGAAGACCGCTCAACTGGTGGCGCAGGAAACCCAGACGGAGCTAGCGGCGGCCCGACAATCGGAAGCGCAATCGCGCGCGCGTTACGAAGCGGGGCTGGCGACGCTCGTGGAAGTGGCGGAAGCGGAGAATTTGCTGGGACAGGCGGAGATGGACGATGCGCTGGCGCGATTGAATGTGTGGCGGGGGCTGTTCAGCATCGCGTACGCCCAGGGAAACCTTGAGGATTTCCTGCAAGTACTGCGTGGCACGAGCGCAGGGGAACATTAGTCATGTGGCTGATTCTTGCAGCGCTGCGGAGGCCGATTACGGTGATGGTGACCGTGGTGGCGTTGGCGTTGATGGCGGTGCTGGCGCTGCTGCGCACGCGTGTTGATATTTTCCCGGACCTGAATCTGCCGGTCATTTATGTGGCGCAGCCGTACGGCGGGATGAGCCCGCAGCAAATGGAAGGGTTTCTGTCGTACTACTACGAGTATCACTTCCTGTACATCAACGGGATCGAGAGCGTTGAGGCAAAGTCCATCCAGGGCAACGCGCTGCTCCGCCTGACATTTCATCCTGGGATAAACATGAGCGAGGCTTTGGCGCAAACGATTTCGTATGTGAATCGCGCGCGGGCGTTTATGCCGCCGGGTACCGTTTCGCCGTTTGTGATCCGCTATGACGCAGGGACGCTGCCGGTCGGGTATCTGGTGTTCTCCAGCCCGTCGCGAACGCTGGGCGAGATTCAGGACCTGGCGCTCAACCGTGTGCGGCCGGTCTTCGCCACGCTGCCCGGAGTTTCTTCGCCGCCGCCGTTTGGAGGCAACCAGCGCACCATTGTCGTCAGCGT
>Ga0335081_10011726_pt1 | contig 14192 bp, 17 predicted proteins | sample Lox_Sample_35_FD_206713 | JGI IMG/M metagenome (GOLD analysis project Ga0335081, IMG submission 206713) | Soil microbial communities from Loxahatchee National Wildlife Refuge, Florida, United States - Lox_Sample_3.5 | ecosystem: Environmental > Terrestrial > Soil > Wetlands | place: USA... | reverse complement strand
CTTTTGCTCCGATGAAAGTGACGAGGTCCTGGCCGAATGGCAGTCGTGGGGCCGGGTGCTCGGGCTCCCGCTTCTCGTCGCCGAGCGCGACGGCAGCCTTTACGAGCCGTTCGCGCGCCTGGGCGCCTTGCGCATTGACGCGCCGGCATGGCGCCGCCGCCGTCGCACGGCCATCGCGCGCCGCCGTCCAATGGCTCTTTTGCGGCGCCGGCCGGGAGCACCGCGCAACGCTTCCGTCGTTTATCGCGGCGAGCGCGAGATCATCGCCCGCACGTGAGGCGTTGACATTAGACGTCGATCAGGCGAGGCGCCGCAATGCGGCGTCGGCAAGGAATCCGGCGAACAGGATCAATCCGGCGTCGCGGTCGGATTTGAAGAGAGCGAGACAGATATCGGGATCGGTCATGTCGAGCCGCCTGATCTGCCAGGCGAGGTGCGCGGCAAAAGCGAGGAGCCCCACTGCGAAGGGAAGACCGGCGCCAGCCGCAAAGCCGGCCGCGCCCAGCAGGACAACCGCCAGCCCGTAGAACACAGCCAGCATCGGCTTGGTCCGGTCGCCGAACAGAAGCGCCGTCGATTTGATGCCGATGAGCGCATCGTCCTCGCGGTCCTGGTGAGCGTAGATCGTGTCGTAGCCGATTACCCACGCGATCGATCCGGCGTAGAGGACGAGAGCGGGCAGATCGAGACGGGCGAAAGCGGCCGCCCAGCCCATCAGGGCCCCCCAGGAAAAGGCGAGACCGAGCACGATTTGCGGCCAATAGGTGATCCGCTTCATGAACGGATACACCGCGACGATTGCCAGCGAAGCGATGCCGAGCGCGATCGTGAACGCGTTGAAGACAAGAAGCACGGCAAGTCCGACAAGAGATTGCAGCAAAAGGAAGATCGCCGCCTGGGCGACGCTCACCTGGCCGGACGGGATCGGTCGCGAACGGGTGCGCTCCACCCTGCCGTCGAGATCGCGGTCGACGATGTCGTTCCAGGTGCAGCCTGCCCCACGCATGGCGAACGCGCCGAGGAAGAACAAGACCAGATGCACCAGGCTGGGCTTGAGGCCTTGGCCGGCAATCGCCGCGAGCCCTGTCGACCACCAGCACGGCAACAGCAAAAGCCAGGAGCCGATGGGCCGGTCGAGCCTTGCCAGCCGCAGGTAAGGTCGGGTCCATGCCGGAGCGAGCGTGTCGACCCAATTGCCGGTCGCGTCAGCGACCGAACCGGCCGCTCGAATCATTTGGCCAGGGGGTTGCCGGTCAGGGAATCGAGCGTGCCGCGGCCGGTTCTGGTATTGCCCGCCGTATCGATGGACGGCGTGGCAATAGCGTCACTCAAGGTCGGCTGCTTCGGACGCGCCGCCGGAGCCTCGGAGCATGCCAAGGTGCGGAACTTCAGGGTTCGCTCGTGGCCGATCTTGGCCTGCTTGATCGCCTGATCGGGGATGGAGCACCATGTTTTGTTGGCCACCAGGAACTTCAAGACGGATTCTTCGGCGGCCGCGAACCGCTGGATCAGCGTGCAGATTTCCTTGCGCTCCGCCTTATGCTCGGTTGCTGTGCGCACGGCGAGGGCCTTCTGCTGCGCCTCGTCGCGCAGCTTGAGGAAATCGGTGCACTGCATTCGGGCCTGCGCGAAGGCCACGCTGGGGAGTGCGACAACCAGCACAACGAGAGTGGTGGCGAGGCTCCGCTGCATGATCAAGTCCCTTCTCGATTCCCCCTGGCTTTCCCCGACTCTGCGCGGAACTCGCGGAAACTATCCGCGCCAGTATTTAATGGCTCGTTGATTTCGGCGACAAGGCGGCAGAACGTCTCGACCACCGAAATAGCAATGCCCCCGGCGGTTCCGTACTGGAGTTTTCACAGCGGCACTTCAATCATTATGGCTGAGATTTTGCCCATTTCCCATGCCCGCTTATGATTTTCGCCATCCTCGCCTTTACGTCGAACAACCGCTCGGCGAGGGCGCGACCGTAGCGCTGCAAAGCGCGCAGGCGCACTATCTCGGCCGGGTTTTGCGCCTGAAAGCGGGCGATCGCGTCCTCGTCTTCAACGGCCGCGACGGCGAATGGAGCGCGTCGCTAACAACTCAAAAGCGCACGGCGGATCTCATCGTGGGTGCGCGTACGCGCACGCAGACCGCGCCAGCCGATTTGCACTACGTGTTCGCGCCGCTCAAGGCGGCTCGCCTCGACTACATGGTGCAGAAGGCGGTCGAGATCGGTGTCTCGCTGCTGCAGCCCGTGTTCACCCGCCACGCGCAGGTCGCGCGCATCAATGTCGAGCGCATGCGTGCCAATGTCATCGAGGCCGCAGAGCAATGTGGCATTCTTTCTCTGCCGCAAGTCGCTCCACCGGCGGCGTTTGCGCGGTTTCTTGCCGAACGCGAGGCATCGCGCTGGCTCATATTCTGCGACGAGGATGCTCAACTGGCCGATCCAGTCGCCGCGCTCGCCGCCGTGCCGCGTGCGCCGCTCGCGGTCCTGATCGGCCCCGAAGGCGGTTTCGCGGAGGAGGAGCGCGCCGCCCTGCTTAAGCTTGTAAACGTGGTCCGTCTGTCGCTCGGGCCGCGGATCCTGCGCGCCGATACCGCGGCAGTCGCCGCGTTGACCTTGGTGCAAGCCGTCGCCGGTGACTGGCGCTGATCCCCGTGGTGCCGGGCCACCGCGTCGCGATCGGAAAGTCAGTGGATAACGCCGGGGCGATCGATGCAGACGAAGCTGATGTAATAGCCATATCTGCGCTGGACGCTGGTCACGTGCGACAGGCGGCCCCAGCGGGCGCAATAGTCGGCGGCCATGGCGCGGTAAATGTGCCTCACGTCGGGCGAGTAGGGGATGATACCGCCGGTGTCATTGCCGGTGATTCCCGGGCCTGGGTCGGCCAGCGCCACGCCCGCCGCTGCCACCGTGCCGGCGACGACGCTCAGCGCAATGGCTACCAGGGGTTTTCTCAGCATTGCTGGCCCTCCGCATCGCTCGCGCGAACCAGCGTAACTCTAGAGGCTGGCGCCGGCATTGGAAAGCGCTCTCGCTTTCGCTGGCCGAATCTCGTGCCACCGCTCGGTCGAAATCCACAAAATGTATCGCTTGCATCGTGGCTCGGCGGCCACGTTGCCCGCCTACGTTCTGCGTTTTGTACTTTGCGGCCTTGACCGCAGGAGTCCGACGCGGCACGGTTGCGGTTTCTGCTGGCAAGGGGCCAGGAGGCCAGAGGGGCTATGTCCGGCCGGATCGCTTCGGTTGCGCTTGCGTTCGCGCTCTGCGTGGCGTCTCTGTCACAGCCACGGGCCGAAAGCTGGCTCGAGAAGAACTTCTGGCTCTCGGGCCCGCGGTACGATCGCATCGTACCGACGTGCGATTATGCCCCCGCCCTCGACCGCATCATCGGCGACTTCCGGACCACAGAGCGGGCGTTCTGGAACTCCGAGCTTCAGATCCTCGGCATCGAAAACATCCATGAGAACGCGGAACTGCCCTGGGCGGCGCAATCCATTCCGCGCCGCTTCTGCTCCGGTACGGCCTTGATCAGCGATGGCGTGCGGCACCGGATTTACTACTCGATCGCCGAGGATACCGGGCTGATCGGCGCCGACTGGGGCGTGAATTTCTGTGTCGTAGGGCTTGATCGCGAACGCGCCTACGAGCCCCACTGCCGGGCAGCTCGGCCCTGATAGCCGATCGTCCTGAAGGACTCAGCGCACCCCGTGCCACGGGTCGTATTGCTTGTCGGGCAGGTTGCGAAGCGCAGAGTTGTAGGCCTTCTCTTCTTTCTTCCTCTGGCCTTCGCTCCTTTGGTCGGATCCCCGCTCCGACTGCTGCGCCGCGTGCTGGCCGATTTGGCTTCCGCCGGGCACTACGCCGGGGGCGCTGACTTGCGCTTGAGCGCTCGCCGTCGTCAGCGCGATGCCTGCTGCTGCGATTAGCCACCTCATCATCTCACCCCTGGACTGGCGTTGCCGATCAATCGCGGATTATCGCCGCAACCGGCCTCGCTGCAAGTCTATCGCAAGCAGTCAATCACCTAAATCCGGCAATCTTTGGCCGCGAGGTCCTTTTTGTTTCCCGCATCACTGGCTGCCGCAGGCCGAGAGGCACCCATCCGCTTTGCTGCCGGCGGGGAGAGCTACCGCCAAGCCTATTTGGTCCGACAGGCGGATCAAGCCTTTTCTAATCAGCAGATGTTCCGCGCCGGCCCGGCACGGCGATTCCTTTGCTATGCCGCGATCCCAGTTTGTTCTTGATTTGTTCGAGACCCGACACTAGACTGAAGCTGCAGGGGACGAAAAGTGGGGGAGTAGTTATGACAAAGCGCTTTGTTTTTGCTGCATTTCTTGCCGTTCTCGTTATGGCGTCGGTCCCTGCTCGGGCGGAAGACGCGCGCCAAAACGAGCCTGGGCAGTTCGACTTCTACGTCCTCGCGCTCTCGTGGTCCCCATCCTTTTGCGCCGAAGCAGCCGAGCGCGGCGGGGGTCGTGCCGGCGGGCCGCAATGCGGCGCTCGACCTTATTCCTTCGTGGTGCACGGGCTGTGGCCGCAATACGAGAAAGGCTTTCCGGAATATTGCAAAGTGCCCGCGCCGCGGCTCGATCGTGCCATCGTTTCCGTCATGCTCGATCTGATGCCGGCGCCGCATCTCATCTTCAACGAGTGGGATAAGCACGGCACCTGCTCGGGGCTCGCGCCGCGAGCTTATTTTGAGACCGTGCGCAAAGCTCGCGCGGTCGTGAAAACTCCGGCCAATTACATCGATCTCAAGGAGACGATCACCGTCACGCCCGCCGAGGTGGTGGACGCTTTCGTCAAGGCCAATCCCGACCTGACGGCGGACGACATGGCCGTCACTTGCGACAGGAAGCGGCTCACTGGGGTGAGGGTTTGCCTCTCCAAGGATTTGCAATTCCGCGAATGCCCGCAGATCGCCAAGCGGGGTTGCCATAGGGATCATGTGGCGATGCCGCCGGTGCGTGGCGGCTGAGCCGGTAGGATGCGCGGCCGGCGGGCGCTGCACATTTTTTCGCGCAGTTCGACAACCGCAAACGGGGCCGGGAAGCTGTGGGCCCTCACGTTCGGTGCGCGATGAATTATCGCCACGCGTTCCATGCAGGTAACTTTGCCGACGTGCACAAGCACGCCGTGCTGGTACTGATCCTGCTGTATCTGCGGCTTAAACCGGCGGCGTTCCGCGTAATCGACAGCCATGCCGGAGCGGGGCGGTACGATCTCTTCGGCCCGGAGCCGACCCGCGGCGGCGAATGGCGCGACGGCATTGCGCGGATTTGGGACGCTGCGCGCCGGGGAAAGCCGCCGCCGCCGCTGGCGGCTTATCTTGACGCCGTGGCCGCGCTCAATCGCGACGGTCACCTGCGCGTCTATCCCGGCTCTCCGGTCATTGCGCGGGGCCTGCTGCGGCCGCAGGATCGGCTCATCGCCTGCGAGGTCGAGCCGTCCGCGGGCGCTGCGCTGGCGGCGGCATTGCGCGGCGACAGCCGCGCCAGGGTGATCGCGATCGACGGCTGGACCGCGCTCAAAGCCTATGTCCCGCCCAAGGAGCGCCGCGGCCTCCTCCTGATCGACCCGCCCTTCGAAGACTCCGCCGACTTCATGCGCCTGTCCGCAGCGATTGCGGCCGCGCATCGCAAATGGCCGAGCGGCATTTACATGCTCTGGTATCCGATCAAGGACCGCCAAGCGGGGGAAGCGCTGGCGCGGCGGTTGCAAAGGCTCGCGATCGCCAAGATGCTGCGCTGCGAACTTCGCCTGGACGCGCCGCGTCAGCAAGGCGGCCTCGCCGGCTCCGGCCTGATCGTCGCCAATCCGCCGTATACACTCGAAGCCGACCTGAAGGGTCTGTTGCCCGTGCTGTGCAAGATGCTGACCCCGGAGGCGGTCGCGCGGATCGATTGGCTGGCGCAGGAACAATAACGGGACGTCGGTGCGCAAGCGGGCGAACAGTAGTCGCCCACTTTTCCACACGCAAAAATTGGTCTAATTAGATGTTGCTGGCTTAGACGTTCCGCCTCCTGTGGGGGGCCGGCGGAGTGACTGACGCTTTGCCCGTGCGGATGTCCAGCCGAGCCGTCGCGCCGTGGGGGCCGGCGGCGAAGCAACCACGGGAAGGAGCTTTTCCGATGGCAATGACCGGTACGGTCAAGTTCTTCAACGGCGAGCGGGGCTACGGATTTATCAAGCCCGACGATGGGGGGCGCGACGTATTCGTGCACATCACGGCCGTTGAACGGGCGGGGCTGAAATCGCTGATCGAGGGGCAGCGCATCAGTTTCGATGTCGAGCCCGACAAAAAGGGCAAGGGTCCGAAGGCTGTCAATCTCGTCGTTACCAGCTAGTGGTTCGCTTCCAACAAGCGCATCCGTTGCGGCAAGTCGCTGTGCGAATGTTGGAATCAAAGGACCACTGGCAAACTATGAGTTTCTGGTGGAGTTTTAGATTTGACCTTCGCTTCGCGGATCCGCGGCTAGCTGGGTAGCGAACGTCAAATCCACTCCACTAGGACGACGTGGGCGGCGCCCCGCTCGGGAGCGGCGCAGAGCCGATGCCGCAGACGGCTCACAACCGCCGTCGCGCAGCGTCGTTTTTCAAATTCGACGCTTCAGGCGGATGATTGATCGCCGATGCCGATGGTGTCCCGATGATGATCCTCCGGACGGCGGCGCCTTCTCCATTTGGTCGCAAAGTGCGCATCGCGTTGTCTCTGCTCGGGTTCGAGGATGGCGTACGCATCGAGGCCGCCGATACCTTGGACCCGCACGACACCGTTCGCGCACAGAACCCGCTTGGAAAGATACCGGTGCTGCTCCTCGCCGATGGCACTGCGCTGTACGATTCCCGAGTGATCCTCGAATATCTCGATCATCGTGCGGGCGGGGGCAAAATCATTCCACACGAGACCACGCGCCGCTTCGCGGTTTTGCGGCTGCAGGCCCTGTGTGACGGAATCCTCGACGCGTCGATCCTCACCGTCTACGAGTCCCGTTGGCGAGCACCCGCCAACCACGAGCCGAAATGGCTCGATCACCAAGCCGGCAAAGTGACCCGCGCGCTCGCGCTGCTCGAATCGGCGCCGCCGCCGCTCCAAGGCATGCCTGATGTCGGCCAGATCGCGCTCGCCTGCGCGCTCGGCTATCGCGATCTTCGCTTTGCCGGAGGTTGGCGCAACGGTCATCCGCGGTTGACCGCGTGGCTCGACGATTTCGCCATGCGCGTGCCGGCCTTCGCCACGACGGCCGTCCAGATCTGACGGCTGCCGCGGCAATGCTGTTGCGGCGGCGCTTCAAGCAGAAAGCCCCGGGCGCGGGCCCGGGGCTTTCTGTAACGCGCTCTCGCGATGTGGCCGCTTCTAGGCGCGATCAGAACCGATAATTGATGCCGGCGCGCACCAGATTGGTCTTGTACGAGACATTGTCGATCGTCAGTGCGCTGCAGCCGAGGCCGCAATTGAATTTGCCGAGATCGACATAGAGATACTCGGCCTTGACGGTCCAGTTGCCGATCGCGGCAAACTCAAGGCCGGCGCCGATGGTCCAGCCTGCATTGACTGCACTTCCTCCGGGCAGGGCGGGGGCGGAGGCGCGGATGTCGCCGAACGCACCGCCGCCAGTGATGAACGGCATGAACCGCCCCGCGGCGTAGCCGAGCCGTCCGCGAACGGTGGAGAGCCATGTGTCGCTGGTCTGGCAGCCGCCCAGGCAGCCGGCCGTGTTCGTTCCCCTGATATCACTCCAATCGATGTCGCCTTCGATGCCGAGAACGGCGGGGCCGATCTGGTAGTTGTAACCGACGGTGCCGCCCACCAGGCCGCCGGAGATGTCGAAGCCGCCGATCGTGTCCCAGGTCGAGCGGCCGAAGCCGCCACCGCCGTTCACACCGAGATAGAACCCGCTCCATGTGTAGGGGGGCAGGTACGCGGGGAGCGCCTTGTAATACGGCTGGCCGGGCGGCGGGAGGTCGGCCGCCGCAGCCGCACCCGCAAGCGCCACCAGGCTGACGCACGCAAGAAGAAAACGCTTCATTTTGAGGACCTCCATCACTCAGGTCCGCGGATAGTATTCGTGGAAAGTATTGCGTCTAGTGCTCAAAGGACACAGTTGTTATTTGATTAGTGCAGAAATTGTGGCGAGATTAGACTAATGACGTCACAAATATACATAATTATGTCTTAAGATCGGCGAATGATGGTTAAGGAAATACTAGTGTCGGGCGGTTGAGCGGTTCCCATCACTCCGGGTTTCCCAGGACTTTTTCCCCGTCGTTAGATTGCCCGGCCGGCTGCGCTTCGCTTTCGCAACAAGGATGAAACGAAAACTCGGCGTTCACCGCCCCGCCGTTTATGCGTCGCCTCGCCAGCCAATCTGCGCGGGCGACAAAACTGCGGGGAAGGACGACGTGGTCCCCGATCCCGCGGCCTGTTGCGTTGTGGAGGACCGCGGCTGAGCCAGCAGCGGAGGCGGGCACACTGGCCGTCGATCGGTTGAAACCTTACGTTGACGCCAGCGAGGCGCGGCTGATCGCACATAATCCGTTCGACGGCAAGTCGAGAAGCATGAGCGTTCCGAAGAAAGACATCGAGCCCGAGATCGAGATCGCCGAGGAGGACGAGGAGGCATCTCTTCCCGCGGCGGAGGACATCGATGCCGTGAATCCCGGCGGCGGCGAGTCGAACTCACTCGCCGCCGGGCGCGATGCAATCGTCGGCTATGCCAAGCTGGCGCCGTCCAGTCCCGGCGTCTACCGAATGATCGACGCCCGCGGTGACGTGCTCTACGTCGGCAAGGCCAAGAACGTCAGGAACCGGGTTCGTGCCTACGCGCGCCCGACCGGCCACGATACGCGCATCGAGCGGATGATCGGTGCCACGCGTGCGCTCGAATTCGTCGTCACCCGCACCGAGACCGAGGCGCTTCTGCTCGAGGCGAACCTGATCAAGCGCCTGCGGCCGCGCTTCAACGTGCTGCTGCGCGACGACAAGTCGTTCCCCTACATCCTCATTACCGCGGACCACTGGGCGCCGCAGATCCTCAAGCATCGCGGTGGGCGTGCTCGGCCGGGACGTTACTACGGGCCTTTCGCGTCGGTGTGGGCCGTCAACCGCACCATCAACGCGCTGCAGCGCGCTTTTCTGCTGCGTTCGTGCAGCGACCCTTTCTTCGAGAGCCGCACCCGGCCCTGTCTTCTTTATCAGATCAAGCGTTGCTCGGCGCCATGCACCAACGAGATTTCGTTCAGCGAGTACGCAGTGTTGGTGCGTGAGGCCGACCAGTTCCTGTCCGGCCGCAGCAAGGCGGTCAAGGACGAGCTCGCCGGCGAGATGGAAAAGGCCTCCGCGGCGCTCGATTTCGAGCGCGCGGCCGTCTATCGCGATCGCCTGGCTGCGCTCTCGGCCATCCAATCGCACCAGGGCGTTAATCCGCGTGGGGTCGAGGAAGCCGACGTCTTCGCGCTGCACCAGCAAGGCGGTTTTAGCTGCGTCGAAGTGTTCTTCTTCCGCACCGGCCAGAACTGGGGCAACCGCGCCTATTTCCCGAGAGCCGACCGGTCGCTCTCGCCTGCAGAGGTCCTCGCCGCCTTTCTCGCCCAATTCTACGACGACAAGCCATGCCCGCGCTTGATCCTGATCTCACACGACATCGAGGAGCGCGTGCTGCTCGAAGAGGCGCTCGGCACGAAGAGCGGATACAGGGTCGAGATCACGGTGCCGCGGCGCGGCGAGAAGAAGGATTTGATCGAGCACGCGCTCGCCAATGCGCGCGAGGCGCTTGGTCGCAAGCTTGCCGAGACCTCTTCGCAGGAGAAGCTTTTGCGTCAGCTCGCGGAGACCTTCGCGCTGGCGCGCGTGCCACGGCGCATCGAGATATTCGATAACAGCCACATCCAGGGCGCTAATGCGGTCGGCGCGATGGTCGTCGCCGGGCCGGAGGGCTTTCGCAAGAAAGAATATCGCAAGTTCAATATCCGCTCGGCCGATCTCACGCCCGGGGACGATTTCGGCATGATGCGCGAGGTGCTGGAACGGCGGTTCAAGCGCCTGCTGGCCGAGGCGCCGCTGCCGGCGCAGCCGGCTGAAGCCAAGGGCCCGCTGGGAAGTTATTCCGCGGTCGCGGCCGCCGGACCGGGCCTGGAGCCAACAACAGTCGCGGCGCCGCTTTCCCCGCAAGGCGACACGGAGGGACATGCGGAGCCCGAGAGCGATACCGAAGAATCTCCCTGGCCCGATCTCGTGGTGATCGATGGCGGCCAGGGCCAGCTCGATGCAGCGCAGCAAGTGCTCGCTTCGCTTGGCGTCGAGGTCCCGCTACTCGCCATCGCCAAGGGACCGGATCGCGACGCTGGCCGGGAGACCTTCTTTATTCCCGGCCGCGACTCGTTCAAGCTGCCACCGCGCGATCCGGTTCTGTACTTCGTCGAACGGCTGCGGGACGAGGCGCATCGTTTCGCGGTCGGGTCGCATCGCGCGCGCCGCAAGCACGATTTGCGCGAGGCCGGCCTGCAGGAGATTGCGGGCATCGGGCCAGCGCGGAAACGCGCGTTGCTGCACCACTTTGGCACGCTCAAGGCGATCGAGCGCGCCTCGGTCACGGACCTGATGCAGGTTGATGGTATCAGCGCTGAAACGGCACGTCGGATCTACGCATTCTTCCATGAGGGCGCGGCATGAGCGGGCCTCGGGGTAAACCGCGGCCGGGGATTCTCCAGGCGGACGCGGTCAGGCTGGCATGCAGGGCGGGGGCCTGTTGGCCATCCCAAGGCGGCGTTATGGTGCAGTTATGAATTCGACGACCACAGCGACGCAGAGCGGTCGGGTGCGTACGCATCGGCTGGCGCTTCCCAACATCCTGACCTACGGGCGCATCGTCGCGGTGCCGATCGTCGTCGGCTGCATGTTTTGGCAGAGCATTCTCGACGGGCATCTCTGGCTGCGCTGGTTTGCGCTCGCCGTCTTCATCGCCGCCGGCATCAGCGATTTTCTCGACGGCTATTTCGCCCGCATGTGGGCTCAGCAATCCTCGCTCGGCCGCATGCTCGATCCGATCGCGGACAAGCTGCTGGTCTCCTCCTGCTTGTTGATGTTGGCCGCGGAAGACACCATTCACGGCTGGTCGCTGTTCGCCGCAATCGTCATCCTTTGCCGCGAGATCCTGGTATCGGGATTGCGCGAATATCTCGCGGAGTTGCGCGTGAGCATCCCGGTGACGCGGCTCGCCAAGTGGAAGACGACGTTGCAACTGGTGGCGGTCGGCTTTCTCATCGCCGGCGATGCCGGCGATGCGGTCATCCCGGTCGTCACCAAGATCGGAATCTTGCTGCTCTGGCTCTCCGCGCTGCTGACGCTTTACACCGGATGGGACTATCTTCAGGCGGGCCTCCATCATCTAAGCCGGGAGGATGCGTGAAGCTTTTGTATTTTGCCTGGGTGCGCGAACGCGTCGGCAAAGCCGAGGAAGAGATCGATCCTCCGCCCGGAGTGGCAACCGTCGGCGAGTTGATGGCGTGGCTCGCCCAGCGGGGCGAGGAATACGCCCATGCTTTCGAGAACGCGAAGGTGATCCGCGCCGCCATCGATCGCAGCCATGTGCGCTCCGAAGCGAAGATCGCCGGCGCGAGCGAGATCGCCTTCTTTCCGCCGATGACCGGCGGCTGATTCCAGGCCTGACAACTCGCAGGACCGCAGGCGCCGGCGAGCGGAGCCGCACGGTATGACAACGACGATACGCCTCCAGCACGAAGCGTTCGACATCGCCGCGGAAGTCGCGGGGATGACGCGCGGGCGCATCGACATCGGCGCCGTCGTCACCTTCACCGGCCACTGCCGGGCCGACGAGAACGGCGAGCCGATCGCGGCATTGACGCTGGAACATTATCCCGGCATGGCCGAAGCGGAGATCGCGCGCCATGTCGAGGAAGCGCAGACGCGCTGGCCGCTCCTCGGCGTGACCGTCATTCATCGCTTCGGGCGCATTCGGCCGGGCGAAGTCATCGTGCTGGTGGTAACGGCGTCGAGCCATCGTGCCGCCGCGTTCGCCGCGGCCTCGTTTCTGATGGACTACCTCAAGACGCGCGCTCCGTTTTGGAAGCAGGTCGAGAAGGCCGACGGAACGGCTTGGGTCGAGGCCAAGGCGGCCGATGATGACGCAGCCGAGCTATGGTCCGCCCCGCCGGCCCGACGCGAAGCGGCGAAATAGGGTCGCGACAATCGCTTTCCGCGACGACATCGAGGCCGGACAGTTCGCTGCGCGGCAAAGCCGACGAATGCCGGTGGCCTACGCGGCCGCGGCCTTGCCTTTGGGCTGCACTTCCTCGCCGTAGTCGTGCATCAATTGCTGGGTGATCCGGCCGGGCGTGAAGGTCCAGTCGGCGATCTGGGAAACGGCAGTAACTTCGGCGGCGGTGCCGGTGATAAAGCACTCGGAGAAGTTGCTCAGTTCCTCCGGCAAGATCCGCCGCTCGACAACTTCGATATTATGCCGCCGCGCCAGCGCTATCGCGGTGGCGCGGGTGATGCCGGCGAGGAAGCAGTCGGCGATTGGCGTGTGGATCTTGCCGTCCATGATGAAGAAGATGTTGGCGCCTGTGCACTCGGCAACGCGTCCCTGCCAATCAAGCATCATGGCATCGGCGAAACCGCGGCGCTCGGCGCGGTGCTTGGAGATGGTGCAGATCGCATAGAGGCCGGCAGCCTTCGCAAGAGTAGGTGCTGTTTTCGGGTCTGGGCGGCGATACTCGGCGAGATCGAGACGAATGCCTTTGAGGCGTTGCGCCGGGTCGAAATAGCTTGGCCATTCCCACGTCGCTATGGCGAGATGAATCTTGTTGTTCTGCGCGGAGACGCCAAGCTGCTCGGAGCCGCGCCAGGCAATCGCCCGCACATACGCATCCTTCTGATTATTCTTCTCCAGAACCAGGCGCTTGGCGGCATCGATTTCGGCGACGCTCGCAGGGATCTCGAAATCCATGATCTGCCCCGAGCGTCTGAGCCGCTCGGAATGCTCGGTGCTCTTGAAGATCTCACCGCTATAGGCGCGCTCGCCTTCAAATACGCAGCTTGCGTAATGAAGGCCGTGCGTCAGTACGCTGATCTTGCAATCGGCAGTGGAAACGAGCTTGCCGTCGAACCAGATCAGGTCCGATCGTTGATCGAAGGGCACAGCCATGGCCTTGCCTCCCTGCTAATTATGGCCCTTTCCCGGGTCGAAATCCCGCCCCATGGTGCCGGGCCTTGCGCTTTTGCGTCCGAACGGGACTCCCGGTATGTTCGACGCGGTTGCTCCCGAGAGCGCCCAGGCGCCGTAGCGACGTCGCGCCGGAAGCGGGGGCATGATAATGCCGCGAGATACTCTCGGGTAACAATCACAGCGAAATATGTCAATATAGCTGACATAATGGCCGACATTGGTGTAACGACGGCAAGTAAGCTCCGCTCCGCAGCGGCGCACGCCGCCTCAGAATCGGAGAACGCGGAGCCGTACTGGGACCTCATCGAGCTTTTGTTCTTCGCCTATCGCGATTTCGTTGGGGATCCCGACGAGGTTTTGGAGAAGCTTGGTTTCGGGCGCGCGCATCACCGGGTTCTTCATTTCGTCAACCGCAATCCCGGCATGAAGGTTGCCGACCTGCTCGACGTCCTCAAGATCACCAAGCAGTCGCTAGGCCGCGTGCTCAAGCAGCTTATCGACGAGGGCTACGTCGTGCAGAAAGAGGGGGCGCACGATCGCCGCCAACGGCTTCTGTACGTGAGCCCCGCGGGCGAGGCGCTGGCCATGAAGCTTGCGCGGCTGCAGACCGCCCGGATCGGGCGCGTTCTGTCCGAGCTCGGGCCCGGCACCCGCGAAGGAGCGCGACGCTTTCTCGCCGGCATGATCGACGCCGCGGATCGCGACCAGGTCCTGCGCCTGATTGCGCGTGCGGATCGCGGTGTCTCGAACGGGCGAGACGGCCCTTGACCGTAATGCAAGCCGCGCATCCCGACGATGACGCGCCGCACCTGCTTGTGGTCGACGATGATCGCCGCATCCGCGCGCTGCTGCTTCGCTTTCTCCTTGCCGAGGGCTACCGCGTTACGACCGCCGACAGCGCTCGCGACGCACGGGCCAAGCTCGAAAGCCTCAAGTTCGACCTTCTCATCCTCGACGTGATGATGCCGGGCGAGAATGGTTTTGATTTCGCCCGTGCGTTTCGGGCCAGA
>Ga0335081_10011725_pt1 | contig 14193 bp, 15 predicted proteins | sample Lox_Sample_35_FD_206713 | JGI IMG/M metagenome (GOLD analysis project Ga0335081, IMG submission 206713) | Soil microbial communities from Loxahatchee National Wildlife Refuge, Florida, United States - Lox_Sample_3.5 | ecosystem: Environmental > Terrestrial > Soil > Wetlands | place: USA... | reverse complement strand
GCACCGCCAACTCGAGCGAAATCTGCGGCGGCTCCTGGCTGAACAGCATCTATTCAACAACCATCACCCCGCCTACTCCGACGCCCACCTCCGCTCCCTATGACGGATGCTATACGGACAGCGCCACGCGCGCCCTCGGTTCGGAGCTTATTTCCTCGGGAGCCACCGTCGAAACCTGCGTCGCGGCCGCACAGGCCAAGGGATTCAGCTACGCGGGCCTCCAGTATGGCGGTCAGTGCTACGCGGGCAATACCCTCGGCTACACCAAGGTCGCAGACAGCCAGTGCACCTCTCCGTGCACCGCCAACTCGAGCGAAATCTGCGGCGGCTCCTGGCTGAACAGCATCTATTCAACAACCATCACCCCGCCTACTCCGACACCCACCCCCACCCCAACACCGCCGACGGGCTCGGTCGTCACCGTCTCCACGACCGGTCATGCCGGCACCGCTGCCGATCCGTATCCCGGCGCAAACATCCAGGCCGCGATCAACAGCGTTGCCTCGGGAGGCACGGTCCGCATCCCGGCAGGCAACTGGTCTCTGGCCGGAGTTAGCGGCGGACAGATCACGGTATCGAAGGCCAATATCACTATCCAGGGAGCCGGGTCCGGCAACGTGTTCGATCAATATGGACACCCGGTCTACTCTGCTTCGCCCTCCGGGACGTACACTCGTCTCTTCACGAACAACGACACCAATCGGTTCGTTCTCCAGGACGCGACAGGCAACGTCACTGTTCGCGATATCTTCTTCGATGGGGCCACGCAGGGCACCGGTGGCGGTGCATACAACGCCTTTCTTCTCGTGATCAATGCCAAGTCTGGAATCCAATTCCGCAACCTTCGCGTCACGCAATCGAGCCAGACCATGGAGGCCTGCGCGAGCACGTTCAACACGCCCGGCACGACCTGGTACGACACCGCGTTCTTTGCTCCCAGCGGCCATTGCGGACTGCTCCAGACCAACGGAGCCGGACCAACGATCCTCAAGAACTGCTTCTTCCATAACAACAGCTGGAACCCCATCTGCGAGAGCGATGACGTCATGGACGGCTGCGTCGAGACGATGGGGCCCGGTTCCGGCTGCCTTGCCTCGGTCGGGATCACCGGGGGCGGCTCGCCGGCTGCCAACGGGAAGATCTCCAACAGTTACTTCGACGGGACCGGTGACCTCACATTCCAAGGCGTGTCTGGATTCTCGATCGGGGCCGGCCTCAACGATCCCGGCCACCCGGGAAGCGTCACCAACCTCGCTGTATCCGGAACCTGGCTGCTTGGCGAAACCGTCTCCATCGCTTCGAACATATGGGAAATCTATGGCAGCCCTACCGTTGTCCCCGGGGCCGCCGCAGGCATGACGGTCAACGGCCTTACCGTCGACCACAACAGCATCATCGGCACAAAGGCCGCGCAGATCGACTTCCGCGGCACGCCGTCCGGCGATAATCCGAAGGGCTCCCACAACAGCCATGAAGCCTACTACGTGTCCGATGGCAACGCGAACCACAACTACTTGTGCAGCCCCAACAACCAGTACCTGACCGATTCCTTCACCTCAAGCTCAACGGCCAAATACAACGTCGGGCTCGATGTGAGCACTAGCTCGGATACGACTCCGCCAACCGTTTCGACATTCTCCCTGGGCTCTCCCAGCGGCAACGCCGTACCTGTGACGATGTCTGGCGGCGCAACCTATGGCGCGGTCATGTACTTCATCAATGAATCCGGCACCGTACCGAGCCAGAACGACTCTGGATGGACCTATGTCCCCCCCGTGAGCTGGACGCGCAGCAGCAGCCAAGTCACTCAGCTCTATGGATGGACGAAGTCCGCCGCAGGACTCGTCAGCGCCCGGGCCTCGGCCTCACTTCCGTAGCGGCACGCCGTCGATCGTCGCGTGAAGGAATGGAGCGGGCAAGCGCCTCAAGATCAGGAGCCACCGCCCGCCCCATGTTCATGGTTTGCCTCAGCAAGGCATCTAAGCGGACCGAGCGACGTGAGGTGGCCAAGCGTCTTCGTCACACTGCCACGCGTGGCGACCTGCTAAGAAGAGGACGCAGCCCAGAAGGAGCGCGACGTCCGTAGAGCGACCAAGCAAGTCGTGAACCCCATGCCGTTGCGGCTCGACCTCTTCGCCAACAAGGTCCTGTTCCTCGACATCGACGGGGTCCTGAACTCTCATGACTGGTATTCCCGAGACGACCGCCCCGACGGCAAGCTGGGTCACTTCGATCCCAGCCTGGTGTGTCGGGTCCAGGAGATCGCCGACCGGGCCGGAGCGGCTGTCGTCATCTCCTCAGCCTGGCGACAGTTCCACCCCCTCAAAGTCCTGGAACAGGTGCTGTGCAGCACCGGACTTCGCGCCCCGATCGTCGGCCAGACGCCGATCATCGAGGGGGGAGAGTTCGATGGACTCGTGCGGGCGAACGAGATCGCGAGATGGCTGGAGCTGAACCGGACGGAGGCACGCCTGCATGGCGCGAAACCGGTCCAGCGATTCGTCATCCTCGACGACCTCGATGACTTTGGCGCGCTCGCGCCCTGGCATGTCTGTACCTCCTTCGAGGATGGTCTCACCTCGGAGTGTGTCGAACGTGCAGTGGCGCTGCTGGAATCAGCCTAAGTCGCCATCGCATGTCCACGCGAGACGCTGTTCGTCGCATCACGTCCGCGGGCCATGCGGGAACAAGACGGACACCGTTGTGCCAGCCGCCTCGAACCTCCGGCGGAGGTCGGCGGCGGTCTCCTCGAAGTAACGGTCCTCGAGATGGCGTTCGACGCCCGCCCACCGGTAGAGTGCCTTCACGCGATCCGAGTAGTTGAGGCGGTCGATGAGGATCTCGTCCGCCGAGCAGCCAACCAGCTGAACGAAGCGTGCCGGATCCATGGGCAGGAGCGGCCCTGCGAAGACGTAGGTTGGCACCCCCGCCGCGTGGAGCTCCCGAAGCGCCTCGAGGCGGGACGGGATCGAAGGCGCGCGCGGCTCCAAGAGCCGTCGCATGTCGTCGCGGTCGGTGGTGATGGAGAGGCCGACCGAAATGCTCTCGAAGCCGCGGAAAAGATCGACGTCCCTGACGCAGAGTGGCGACCGAGTGAGGACGCTCGCGGGGAACTGGCGCTCAAGGAGCGCCTCGAGGCAACCGCGCGTCACGCGGAAGTGCTTCTCGGCATGCTGGTAGGGATCCGTGACCGTCCCGACGAGGACGCTTCCGCGCCGCGCACGCCGGAGCTGCCGCCTCAGGACCTCGGGGGCGTTCGCCTTCACGTCCACGAACTCTCCCCAGGGTTCGACATGCCCGGTGAAGCGCCTCATGAAGCGGGCATAACAGTACCGGCAACCGTGCTCGCACCCGACGTAGGGGTTCACGCAGTAGTCGTGCCCTGGGATCCGCGTCTTCGTGAGGACGGTCTTCGCGAGCACCTGGCGGCGGACCATGGCGTGCTCATGATATCCCGGCTGGCTCGCGGGCCCGTGACTTTGCGGGCAGCTGCGCTCGGTTGCAGCGCTTCCGCGCGGCGGAGGAAGCGAGCCGCACCCCGTCCGTGCGGCAAGTAGCTTCGGGAAGCGAAGCCTTCCTCGCCCTGCTACCCCCCCCGCAGCGCGTGACTTGGGGCCTGGGGGGAGTCAGACCCCCAAGACAGCGTCGTCTTCTATCTCGGGTCGAGCCGCCGCCGGGTCCCAGCTTTGGCCTGTTGCCCTGGTGCAGCAACACGCCTCGCTTTCCAGGGCGCGCAACACCGAGCACGAGAGTTCAACCGGCTCCCCATTCGGCTACAGCCACCCGAACTGGCGGCCTCCGATCAGGCCCTGGATCCATCGGCGCCAAGTGGCTGTTCTTCCCGAGGTTGACTATCTCGACATGTGCCCAAGCGCCAAGTTCTTTCAAAGTTGGGTCACACTGCCAGCTAAGAGCTTCCCTCTTGGTGGAAAACGATTAGGTAAGGCCTATTGGCAAGCGCGGGGCGCGAGTACACTTCCCCGTCCACCGACGCCTCGATCATGGAGGTCTCATATCAGCGCCATCCATGTAGTCGCGACGCCGCCCATCCGAACTCTGACACGCTCGGACAGGCCGGTAAGCGAAGTGCATTCGCCTACTGTTTGAAAAAAGCGGCACAACCATTGCTGGTGAGGCACGAATTGACACTCACCGCGTAGGTGTCGGTCGTCGTCCCGCACTCCAGGTTGGTTACGCAGCTGAGTGCTTGCTGCCTGTTGTCGCTGCTGCAGGTGAGCCCAGGGCATCCGTCGCTAAAGCTCGAACTCGCTTGCGATCCATTCTTACCGAGCTTCGTGATGCAAGCGCCCACAGCATTCGCCGCATCTTTGCAGTTCTGATTGCCGCACGCGGCCAAAGATAGCGCTACCATCATCACCGATGCCGCTGTCAAGACGCAGTTCATTCATTCCCCCCGTCGGGACCAGGTATCACCTGAAGATGGGTCGTTACCACATTAGCTTAGATCATTCATCACCGCTGAGAGGGGCGGGGGTCGCTCCGCCATCCCCCGTGAGGAGGGGAAGCTAGTGCGCGAGGCGCGTCGTCTTGCGCTGGAGCGGAACTCGAGACTCGGCGCAGACAGGTGAGGCACGCGTTCCGAGGCCCGGAAACCGGTCAGCACTTCCGGTGGATCGCTGGCCTCCGCGCCTTACTCTTCTGGTGCGAATCGGATCGGGCGAAACCATTAGGATCTCCACGCATTGCATCGGGCGGGAAGTTCGGGGACAGCCCCGAATCCTGAGCACGATCGGTCACTACGAGCACGCTCCCGAGATGCTGATGGTCTCCGCCGGCTGGGTCAGGCGCCGCCAGCTTGAGATGATCGAGCACCTTGAGCAGACGACGACCGGGTGCGCCGGAAGCAAATAGCAGCAGACCGTTGGGACTCACCAATGAACAACGCTGCCGCTTCGCGGTGGAAAGGAACGGCAGCGATTCCCTGCATCCTCGACCGTCGGGTGGGCCGGCGGGCTCGGGGGAAGGAAGAGCGACCCCTCTTTAGCCTGTTGGTTTTATTGATGATTCCGGTAGCTTGAACACTCGACCTCCGGTCTCCATCGGTTCTTGGCGGCCTTGGAAGTGGCCATGAAACGCACGCACCGTGAAGTGGCTCGCGCCCCTCCGAGGCTGCCTACGCCCCCGGCTTCCCGCGTCGATGCCGGCATTCGATAGGGCCGGCCGGCCAACACATCACCATCGGTGGCCGGGCGACCGCGAGATGGTGCAGGACGCCACGACCCCAGTCCCACGGCGCGCCCACTCCAGGGTGACGCTCGGTGGAATGTGACGATCCGGTCTCCTTCCAGAGCTTCAGCGCACAGGCGTACGCCGATGACGAACGCCTGCCACGCCTTGTCCCGGTCAGACTCTGTGCATCGCACGCGCGAAACCGTGAGTTATCGGTTCGCCAATTCTTCCAGAAGCTCGACGCCTTCAGGCCACGCGCCGAGCCCACTCGCGGAGTTGATATGCCCGGCGGGACCGAAGTTTACGAACCTACTCCCCCACGAGTTTGCGAAGAACCTGGCTCGCTCCAGGCTGACGTACTGGTCGTTGCTGCTCGCCACGACCGTGCTTGCGAACGGGAGCGGCATCAGTGGCATCGGAGAGAAGCCGGTCGCGCCGCTCGGGTACGAAGGAGCCTCCACGTCCGAAGGAGCCACCAGCATGGTCCCGCGCACGTTGCGCCGGTGATTGCTGGCCCAGTGAGCGACGAGGGCACACCCGGCGCCGTGAGCCACCAGCAGCGCCCCGTGGCCGGCTTCTTCCACCGCCCTGTCGAGCGTGGCGATCCAGTCTGCACAGCGCGGAGCAACCCAATCCTTCTGCTCAACGCGCCGGAAGCCCGGTCGCCCCATCATCCAACGGGTCTGCCAGTGCTCGGGGCCGGAGTCGAAGAGCCCAGGAAGGATGAGGACGGGTGCAAGGTCGGCGGCCAGCATCATCTGGTTCTACTCGAAGACGACGGGAGCTGCCGGCCTCGTCTCGCAGGGCCACCCTGTCCGGTACCCTCGCTTGCTGCGTCCAGATCGCGGGTTTCGACATCAGCGAACAGCTCACGCGACGGTGGCTTGCCCCCGGACTCGAGGTTCTCAGGCGCGGTCCGGGACCCCGACTGCCCTGGGCCATGGCCGACTCTGTGCTTCAAGCCGCGGCGGGGATAATGAGCTTCCTCTTGTTCGGTCTCATGTGACCAGCTCCACCGTGCCCAACGCCAGCCTCGATGCGCCGCTCGAAGCGGGTGTTCCACGCGGCGAGGCCGTCGCGCAGCATGGCCAGGGTCCGGCCCGCCCAAGATCTCCCAGCCCACGGCTCCGGATACCTGGAGCACCTGCTCGTTCGCCATCGCGACGATCAGGAACACCTGGGCCCGCCTCTCCGCGATCAGGTACTCGCTCACGCTACCCATGGACAATTCCGGGCTGCCAGCCGCCGCGCGGCGATTCGCTCGGGAGAGCCAGACCATAGCCATGAGGAACGCCGCCGGGGAAGAAACCGCCGACGATGCTCGGGCCCGACGGGTCGCTCGTTCAGGGAGCCCAAGGTACCGAAGTAGCTGCGGGTGTCCCGCGGCCCGCTAAGGGAATAACACATGCCCAACCCCAACGATGGAGTTATCGAAGTCACGAGCAGGTACCCGGTCGCGGAGACCATCGACCAACTGGAGGAGCGAGTGCGAGCACGCGGCCTCATGGTGTTCGCCCGCATCGACTTTGGCGGCGACGCTGCTCGCGCAGGACTTACCCTACGCCCGATGGAAAGTCTTCTCTTCGGCAACCCACGTGCCGGCACACCGGTTCTGGCGGCGAACCCCCGCGCCGGCCTGGACCTTCCACTCCGGGCCCTGGCTTGGGAAGCCGGCGACGGCGTCGTACGAGTCTCCTACAATTCACCTGAGTGGGTAGCCGCCCGGCACGGAATTCCCGAGGCGGTGGCGAAGAACCTGGAGGCCATCCACTCGCTCATCTCGGAGGCGACCGGCGCTCCTGGAGAGGGCGCTCCTGCAATTCACTGATACCCACCGAGCACAAGAGCGGAGCCGATCTCAGGATCATCGGAGCGGCCCTTCCCAGTGCCAGAGCGCGAGCACGGCATCCATGGCGATAGGCGGCGAGCGGGAACAGCGAGGCGCCCAAGAGCTACTGGGCCCGCTCCTCGACGCACTCGGCGGTCTCCGGGGTCCAGGTCTCGACATGCCTCCAGCAAGGCGTGACCAACTTCAGCAATACGAACGCCATCGCCGATGCGATTGTCGTGGATGACGCCCCCAGCGTGCACCAGCCACTCTCCCTGTGGCCCCACCCAGCCTCAGAGAAACACCTGCTCCCGGGGGAGAGCGCTGCGACCTCGCGCCAAAGAGCCGTGTCGCAATTCTTCTCGCGATCCGCAAGCTGTGAAGGACTGCCCTGCCGCCACAGTCCGCGAGAGGGAGCGACCTCGTGATCGCGCAGGATGCGCCAGTCTTTTTGGCCTTGCCAGGGCGTGCGCCACGCTGGCGGCTGCCCAGGGCCGTCGCCGAAGCGGCCGGCCTGCGCATGTGGCTCTTCCTCCCGTGAGCCGTCTGGGTACACCGGAATCTCCAGTGGCCGACCGCAGTGCTGGCCCGGTGACCTCGCCGGTGCCACGGGTGTCAGGTCGACCGTGACCGGGGCCAGAGGCTCTCGTACTCGAACCTGCCGACGGCGACGTGCGCCGCACCGAACACAACGGCGGCGACGGCAAGCGGTACCGACCGCAGCGGCGCGGAGGCGGCCAGGAAGTAGACGGCCGGGCTCACGGCCATGGGAAGTGGCACGCCGAAAAGAGGCTTGTAGAGCAACACGGCCGTGCGTCCGCGTGTGAAGTATCTGGCCCACCCCGTGTAATAGAAGGCGAGCGCCAGGAACATCACCTCGCCAGCGAGCACGCTCGCCGCCGTGCCCAGCCTGAACTGGGAGAAAACCGGCAGGACGAGGACCGCCATTCGGCCGACCCATTCAACGACCTCGACCCACCGGACCCAGTGCGGCGGCACCGGCTTCGGTGTTGCAGGCGAGGCGCCGGCTGGCAGGACAGCCCAGACGATGTTCGGGAGCAGCACGGCGACCGGGACCATCCACCCCAGGCCTCGGAAGAGATCCATCACCGGAGCACCCGGAACTCGATGACGCGGCCTCGCCAGTACGTGAACAGGCCCTCGGGCAGATGCCAGGTCACCTCCGCCGCGGTCGGCACGCGCAGGCCATCGAACATCCGGTACTCGCCGAAGACTCCCGACCACGGGGTGTCAACGACCGACTTGTCGACCAGGCGCGGTCGACTGGATGTGCGGCCTCCGAGCACGCGCCCCTCAGCGTCGACCTCGAACTCCAGCACCGCCCGGGTCCTGCCGTCGTCGAAGGACGCGCGCAGTCCGTCGGACTTCGTCGCCTCCCAGATGATGCTCGGCCCTTCGCCGAAGCCAAACGGGCGCCACGGAAGCTCCGAGAGGCCCCGCAGGGCCTCACCCCTGTCGGTCTCGGGTCCCCGCGCCCGCGCGAGCGGGATGACACCGAAGACCCGCGCCGTCAGCGTGCCGGCACCGTTCTTGAATGCGTCGACGACCTCGGCGCTCACGAGCGGCGCCATGCGGACCTTCGCCTGCCACCGGAAGTCGATGTCGTGCCCCTCGAACCACTGCTCCGCCTCGAAGGGGAGCCAGCGGCTGTCGGGGCCGAAGCGCATCTCCCCGACCTGCCGGAGCCAGGTGCCCCGGCATGCGACCACGCCCTCCGGCAGCGCGAAGCGCCGGACGCGTTCGAGTACACCGTGCGTCGTTCCCATCATTTCCCTCTCCCCGGCGGCTACGGTCGGTGATTCCTGTGAAACGAGATGGAACGGCGCCGGTCATGGGCGCCGCCAGGCCAGACGCTACCCGAACACGTGGACCCCAGCACACCGTGGCAGGATCCTGCAATGGATGAACAGTCAAGACATCCGATCGCGGTCGACGATCAAGCGGAGCTGCCCCAACAGGGCCAGTCGAACTCCCCCCAGAGCTCTTCGCGTCACGGATGCCCCGCCGGGCAGAAGCGGCCGGCAGGAGGCCTGTTTGGCAAGGCGTTCGGGTGTCAACTCCCGCCTTGTTCCTGGCGGCGCCTCGGTGTTTCATCATCGGCACACGCGTCAGGACGATCGTCTACATCTTCTGGAGGGCCAATGCCTGCGACGGGCGGCGGCGAGAAGGTGCTGCCCTCGGCACGTGCGAGTGCGCTGACTTCAGCGAACGGGCCTGCCCACCGCCTCGAGAACCGGACGGGCGCAGATGTGGTCCTGCTCGAGATAGGCGACCGACCAGGCGGTGACGAGGTCTCGTGAGAAGACATGAATCGCCCGACGCTGCGCGGGCCTGCGAATGCTTGGCCTGCAGCGGAAGCAAGCAAGACCGACCGCAATCCACAGTCGGTCGCCTGTGCGTCACGAGGCTACTGCGCGGGAGCCGCTTTCCTCTCCACCTGCTTCGACCTCTTTTGGTGATGCTTGTGGTGATGCCTTTGGTGATGCTTCTTGGAGGTCGTCTTCCTGGCCTTGGGAGCGGCGGCAGTTGTAGCAGGAGCAGCAGCAGGAGCCGACGCCTCCTCGCCCGCGGCGAAGACGGGGGCAGCGACGGCAACGAACACCACCGCGATGAACGCACTCAGAATCTTCTTCATGGACGGTCTCTCTCCAGGGTCCGGGGATGGGCGAAGTGCCCGCCATCCGTCACAGACACCAAGAACCATGCCGACTTGAGCCATAGGAGTGGCGGAAGGTTTGCGGGTTGTCCTACATCTCCCCTGCGGAGAATCGCCACAGCCGAGGTCGACTGGCGTGGCTAAGTTCTCCAACCGTGCAAGCTAGCCCTCGTTCAGCTTTGGCAGACAACGCAGCCGAGCCAGGAAGGCGCGGGGCTCGGCGACATCCTGAACTTCGTCCTTGGCCCATCCCTGCCTATTGAAGCGTGAAGCTTGGTCACCATCAGCCTGCCAAGCACTGACAGCTACTACGTGAAGGTCTACTTCGGCAAGGCGCTGTACATGGGCATGGATGAGCGCGTTGAGCTACATGTCAGCACGGGCAAGCGAACGCGTATCAGGGCTGAGTTCAACGGGATCGACGCGGCCGTCATCAGGGCCACGGTGAACTGCGAGGAAGACATGACCGCACTCATCGTCGATTCGCTCATAGCCGTACCGCTACGCAAGGCAGACCCACTACCGAGACAGGGGAAGAGCTGGACGTACGGCACGAGAGGGAAGGACGACGGCGGCGCGTTCCACGGTGGACCAAGGTGCATTCGAGCCGCCCGGCAACTCCTGAAAACGCCGGCAGACCATCAGCTCGCCGTCCTGTCTCCGGCTGGGGACGCAGTCGACCTGGACAACTGCAGGAACGAAGACCTGGTCGGTCGCTGCTGGCACCGTTACCCGGGTCCTCGACGTCGAGAACACCGGCTGCGAAACCGCTGCTGCGACGGGCGGCATCGAGCGAGCAGCATGAGCCTGCGAGCGGGGTGGGATCCCCATCCCCACGCGCCCTGGCGCGTCAGAGCGGGTCGCCCGTCGAAGAGAGGTGACCTCGTGCGCGAGGCCGGAGACGTCGTAGCCGAAAGGCGAGGGCTCCGGAGAACGCACGCCAGGTCGGGCTTGTTGCCCTCCCCTGCGCCTCTCAGAACCCCCGGGATCCCTGGGGAGGTTTAGCATCACCCGCGCTTAGGTTCTCGTTCCGGCCGAGCACCGTCCCGATAGATGCGGGAGCGGTGAAGATCAAGGGCACCTGGGCGAGTGCAGCGCTACCCACGGGCCCGAGCAGTTGCCCGGTCAAAAATGATGGGGGCCGCTGGGGATCACGTGCGCGTGGGCGAGCGGTGAGATGCGCGCGAGGTGCTCCGGGCGCACCGTCTGACCGCTCGCTTCGATGCTGGCCACAATCTCCGAGATCCGGACCGTGTTCCACACGAGGACGGCATTCGAGAGCAAGGTGAGCGCGCTCACCTTGTTCATGATCTCCTCGTATAGTCGCCGGTCCAGAACGCCCCCTGGTTGGCAAAGAAGAGACGCCGAGCAAGCTCGTGGCGCGACTCACCGCCGGTTCAGCTGCAGGTGCACGCGGTCGCGCACCGCCGGGTCGTGCATGTAGCGGAGGATGTATGTCGTCTTCACGATGCGCCCGAGGCCAGCAGCTCGTCGAAGAGACCACACTGACAGTGTATCGATCGCCTGGTTGGGCCTTCGCCCGCCGCCCGCTTATGCCGGAAACCCCAGCAAAGGGGGATGAGCAAGCGTGTGCCCAAATCCTTTCGCCTGCTGCCCCCCCGGCCTGTTCGAGGGGATCGGCCGCCGGGGGGGGTCGCCCGCTGGGCCAACGTGGGCGCGCTTTACCCCTTGGCGCCCGGATTTCGCGTTTGGAAGTACGCACCTAACGGGTTCGTCTTCGGGGCCAAGGCCCACATCGAGATGGGCGATACTCGGGCACCGCCTCCATCCTCGTCGGGTTCGTTGTCCTCGTGGGCGCCCCCCGTGCGAAGCAGTTCCGCCAAGTACAGGGGGGCGGCCCAACATCGAGCGGCGTCGGCGCTGAGGGCGGCGGTTTTCTTGTGCAAGAAGATTGGCGATCTGCAGGCAGCGACGCGCTGACGGGCCTTGACCCGGTTGCGCGAGCCCCGCCGCTTGCCAGCCAGCTCTCGCTGGCGCGCACGAATGCTCGCTCCAGAGCGTTCTTCAGGTGGCGGGGGTTCTCCACGCGCACCGTCTCGTCCGCTTCAGTGGCGAGCAGTGGCAAGGGTCTCGACGGCCCGGGTAGCCCCGGGGAATTGCACCCCGAGGCCCCCCAGATCCGTACGTGACTGCCTCTCCGTCGCGCACGCGCCGGAAGAACGCCTGGAAGGCCGGGTCAAGGCGCTTGAGCGTCACCTGCGCGCTCTAAAGCGTTCAGGTGCGTCTTGTCCTCACGGCGAAGAGCGGTCAGCTCGCGACACTGCGCTGAGAACCCGAGGGACAGGCGCTGGCGGGACCAGGCCTCGCGGCGTTGCTGGAGCGCGGCGTTGTACAGCTGCTGGTGGAGTCGCAAGGTCTCCGTCATCGCCGCTTGCAGCCGCGGCGTCAGATAGAGACGGTACGTGACCTTGCGGTCCATGCAAGCGAGACGGCATCAGGTCGCTCTGACACTGCACGCCCTTTGGCTTAGTACTCCGGCCCGCAAGTTCGGTGACGTATCTTCGAACCGCTACGCGGCCACCTGGATGCGATCACGTTCGCCCTTCTTCTCCAGTCGCTCGAACAGAGACGTCAGGTCACGGCGGGTGAATTTCCATTGAAAGGGCTGAGCCACTGCCTCATGGTGCGCCTCGAAAGCGAGCAAGCGCTCGCTCACCTCGTTCAGGGATTGGAAGTCGTTCGGATCGAGGACCTTGCGTTGAATGATCGAGAAGTACACCTCGACCTGGTTCAGCCAGCTGGCGTGGACCGGTGTGTGGACAGGAATGATGTTCGGCCAGCGCGACCGCAACCGCGCGGCGGAGCGATCGCCCCGGTGTGATGAGCCATTGTCCATGATCCAGAAGACGCGCCGCGCCGAGCAGTAGGGCTTGTGGCGCATCACCTGATCGACGAGTCGCATGAATCCGTCGATGCCGGTGGTCTGTTCGCAACGTCCGTGAATACGGGCCTTGCGGACGTCCCAAGCGGCGAAGTAGGCCCATGCGCCGGCGCGCTCGTACTCATGCTCGACACGCATGGGCCGCCCTGGGGCCGGAGGAAGGGTGGCGTGGACGCGCTTGCGCGCTTGAATGCTCGTCTTCTCATCAGTCGAGAGAATGCAGTCCGTCGGGGCGAGCGGCTTGCCCTCCCAGATCCCCTCGTAGAGGTCCAGCACGCGGCCCGCTCTCTCCTCGAAGTCGGGGGCGCGCGGAAAGATCCAGGTGCGATGCGCCCAGGGGCGGATTGCGTCCTCGCTGAGCCAGCGCCAGACCGTGCTGTCGCCGATCGAACCAGCCCGCGCTGAATCGCCTCCCGCTTGATCTCGGGGATGCTCCATCGGGACAAGGGGACTCCGCTTTGGTGCGGGAGTTCGCACGCCAACGCCCTAATCGCGATCGCGACGCTGGGGGGAAAAGCGGGCCGGGCGCCCGCGACGTGGCCGTTCGCCCAACCCGACGAGTCCCTCCTCGAAGAATCGCTTGCGCCACTTGCTGACGATCTGACGTGGCGTATCCAAGCGGGCAGCGATCTGGTCGTTGTCGAGGCCGTCTGCCGAATACAGCGCGATCTTGGCCCGGACAACGTCCCTATACGGTGACGTATATCTACGGGCGAGTGCCTCCAGCTTTCGACGCTCATCCTTCGAGAGCGTGATAACGAACGGGCTCTTGCGTGGCACCGTACCTCCCGAGGAGACGATGCCACGAGGCCCGGTTGCCGGCTACTATATATATACGTCATCGTATTTATGGATTCAGGTACTTAGCTCCATCACTTCTCCCTTACCGCGATGCTCGACGAACTGCGCGCCACCTTTGGTCCTTCTCGAGGCCTGGGGCTGCGAGCTCGGAGAGTTCAATGGCGAGCCCGACCACGCCACCTGCTGCTGCGTTGCACCCAACCGTGAAGCCTTCGGTCTTGGTGAACAATTACCGTCTCGTCCCGCCTGCTCCGCCGCGACCATGGCAAGAAGCTGCGGCGACATTTCCGCCGCCCGGTGCGCTGGAGCTCTTCCTGCTGCCTGGTCTCCAGCGGCGACGAGCCCCTGGAGGTACTCCGCGCCTACCTGGAGGTACTCCGCGCCTACATGGAAAACCAAGCCGGAGCGGACAAGGGTCCGCTCGCCGCGCTTCACCGCCCTCCAAGCTCACGTTCTGGCAGGGGGCACTGCGCGGCAATGCCCTCCCACCCTCGACAGCCCGACCCTGCCTGTTTGCGCTTGAGGTTCCGGGACTTTCTGCTACCAGTCAACATAAACCCATTCGAACAACGGCCCGCAAGGGCAACACAGCCCCCTGGCGTAGGCCAGTGGGCTGCAATTGCCTGATTTTGTTGTTGTTTGTGGTGACCCCGGGGTGACTTGAACACCCGACCTACGGTTTAGGAAACCGCCGCTCTATCCAGCTGAGCTACGGGGCCACGAAGCATTTGGTAGACGCTTCGTCTGACAGCCTGCTCCGCGCCCGGTCCGTCGCAAGTCCGATCGTTGGCAAGC
>Ga0335081_10011724_pt1 | contig 14193 bp, 14 predicted proteins | sample Lox_Sample_35_FD_206713 | JGI IMG/M metagenome (GOLD analysis project Ga0335081, IMG submission 206713) | Soil microbial communities from Loxahatchee National Wildlife Refuge, Florida, United States - Lox_Sample_3.5 | ecosystem: Environmental > Terrestrial > Soil > Wetlands | place: USA... | reverse complement strand
CTCCAGATAGGGCGCCAACGTTTTCTCCTGCCATTCGTTCAGCCGGGGGGCGTTGCCGGCGTGCGCAGAGAGAGCAAAGGTGACGTCGTACTGGTAATCGGCGCCGTCAGTGACGTGGTCATCCACAAAGAAGTCCGGCAGCCAGCGGTTCCACAGCCTCAGCCAGGCGCGAGTTTCGGGCGCTTCCGCCTTTACGTAATCGCGGTTAAGGTTGAGGTTACTAGCATTGACACGCCATCCCGTCTCTTCTGGACCGTTCTGGTTGATGCGGTTGTAGGGGCCGAAGCGCTCGTGGCCATCGGCGTTGTAAATAGGGATGATGACCACCACCGCGCGCTCGAGCAGCCGCGCCTGGCTCTTGGTGATGACCAGGTCGCGCAGCAGCGCCAGGCAAGAATCTTTGCCGTCCATTTCCCCAGCGTGAATGGCATTCTGGATGAGCAGGATCGGACGGCCGGCGCGATGCAGCGCCTGGGGATCAAAGACGCCATCACGCGAGACGACCACGTCCACCAGGTCACGGCCTTCCCCGGTCTTGCCGAAGACTTCAATCTTGACTTGTCCGGGCGCGGCCCCAGCCACCCGCCGGACATAAGCCATGGTTTCGTCGTAGCGTGGCGTGGTGCGGTAGTCGCTGCTTTCGGCCGGGGTCCGCCAATCGGCAGCATCGCTGCCGCCGGCGTTGCCTGACTTCGCCTGCCCAGGCGCGGCCGTGCCCAGGGTCAGCACAAGGAGAGCAACAAAGACACTTTTCATTTTCTGCGTTTAGACGTGAGGTTGGAAAACGTAGAAGCTTTCTTCTTCTCCGGCTCAGGCACACTCTCAAGCACGCGCTCCACAACGTCGTCGATTTCCAGCTGCGGGGTCTCCTCAGCAGCCTCGAGTGCGACACGCTCGTCCTCCGGCCGCCTTTTCATCAGCAGCACCACAACGTGCGCAATGGCGGCGTTTTCCGTGCCCATGCCTTCCGGGGTCTTGGCTTTGATGCCGACGCTGGCGGGGGGAATTCGCAGTAGATCGGCCATCTGGGCCTGAATCTTGCGGGCGTGCGGTCCGATCCTGGGAGCGGCCAGGATCACGGTAGAATCCACGTTGGCGACGCTGTAACCCGCGCTGGCAACCCGCTTCAAGGCATGGCGCACGAAGGTGACCGAATCGGCGCCCTTCCATTTCTTGTCCGTGGGCGGAAAGTGTGAGCCGATGTCGCCGGCGGCCACCGCGCCCAGCAGCGCGTCGGTCAGAGCGTGCAGCAGGACGTCGCCGTCGGAGTGCCCGGCCAGGCCGCGGTCGTGCGGCAGCTTTACTCCCCCAATTTTGAGCGGGATCCCGCGCTTGAATTCGTGCGAGTCCCAGCCGTAGCCAATGCGGAAATTCATTTTGCCGCCGGTTTTGATTCTAGAATCATCCGCGTTGATCCGTGTGTATCCGCGGCGAAATCACCCCGGCACACCCACTCGGCGACGCTGCTCCTGCGCCAGGAAGAACTCGGCCAGTTCCAGGTCTGCCGGGGTGGTGATCTTGATGTTCTGCGGCGAGCCCATCACCACGGCGACTTCGTGTCCGCCGCGCTCGACCAGCGACGCTTCGTCGGTGCCCTGGAACCCATCGGCCTGAGCATCGTCGAAGGCTTTCTTCAGCACGTCGTAGCGGAAGCCCTGCGGAGTCTGCGCCAGCACCACCCGGGCGCGGGGGATGGTGGAAACCACAATGGCGCCGTCAGCCGTGCGGTCCACCTGTTTCACGGTATCGACGGCGGGCAGAGCAGCGATCGCGGCTCCGTGCCGCGCCGCCGCCAGAATCACGCTGCCGATGATCTCCCCGCCTACGAAGGGACGCACCGCATCATGCACCAGCACCAGATCGTCGGGCGCAGCCTCAATCTTCGCCAAGCCGTTGGCCACCGATTGCTGGCGGTTCTCGCCCCCTTCGACCACGGTGATCTTTTTCCGCAATCCTTCTTTTTGCAGACGGGACTGGAAGGCGGCAACATCGTCGGCGCGCAGCGACAGCACCATCTCGCTGACCTCCGGTACGGCCTCGAACTTGCGCAGGGTGTGCACAAGAATGGGAGCCCCGCCGAGCTCGGCGAACTGTTTCGAAGCGGGGCTAACGCGCGCCGGCTTGGCCCCCGCCGTCAGTCCACCCATGCGTGTGCCCAGCCCGGCGGCTGGAATGATCACAAAAACATTCATTGGGGCGGAAAGTATACACGTTTCAGGGTTCACCTCCTCAGATTCAGGCACGCGATGCAAAGGGCGCAACCATTGTTGCGCCCTTTACGAAGCGTGAACCTGGAAGCGCGAAACCCTACTCCGTCGGTCTTTCCGCCATGATGGGTTGTGGCTTGGTGCCGGACTGCGGCCGTGGCGGCTCGGGACGCGTCGAGGCAGCGGCGGCGCGCTCGTCGAACTTGCCGAAGATCATTTTTCCCGCCGTGGTCTGCAGCACCGAGGTCACGGCGATATCGATGGTCTTGCCGATCATCTTGCGGGCGTTGTCCACCACCACCATGGTGCCGTCGTCCAGGTAGGCCACGCCCTGGTTGTATTCCTTGCCTTCCTTCAGGATGAACACCTTCATAGTCTCGCCCGGCAGCACGATGGGCTTCAGGGAATTGGCCAGTTCGTTGATGTTCAGCACCTGCACGCCATGCAGGCCGGCCACCTTGTTCAGGTTGAAATCGTTGGTGATGATCTTGCCGTCAAAGGCCTTGCCCATCTCGATCAGCTTCATGTCCACTTCGCGGACATTTGGGTAGTCGTCCTCGACGATCTGGATGTCGAGCGTGGTCAGCTTCTGGATGCGCTGCAGAATGTCCAGGCCGCGACGGCCGCGGTTACGCTTGAGCGAATCGGCGGAATCAGCCACCAGTTGCAGCTCCCGCAGCACGAATTGCGGGATGATGATGACCCCGTCGAGGAACCCGGTCTCGGCGATATCGGCGATGCGGCCGTCGATGATGACGCTGGTGTCCAGGATCTTGCAACTGCGTTTGCCCTGTTTCTCGCCACCGAAGACCCCGCCCAACGCGGAAAGATTGAGCAGGTCGCCTTTGTTGGCGCCGACCGCCAGCCCGACGTAGGACATCAGCAGCATCACCAGCAGTTGCAGGAAGCTCTGGGTGTTGCTGGCGGGAATGCTGTCGCGGATGACCAGGCTGAAGAGGTAGGCGCCCAGGATGCCCAGCACGCTACCGATGGCTGCACCGATCAGCCGCTTCAGGCTGACAGCGCGCAAGCGCAACTCGAACAGGATAACGGCGACGCCTAACACCAATCCGGCGATGGCGGCCGCCTGCCGGCTCAATCCAAACGGTTGTAGCAGCCCGCACGCAACCGCCAGGACGAGGATGAAGACAATGCGTATGATTACGAGGTCCACGGTGACCTTCTTGCGGCCGCACCCGGCCGCCCCGCGGCCACGGAAGACCCCAGATCTCTGCGCCCGTGTCTCCCGTCCGGGACAATGAGACTTATCTAAAGATGAATGGCCCAGCCGCTCGGCTCTATTATTCTGCTGTCCGCCGATTCCCTGCGGCTAAACTATACCATGGGTGTTGCGGCCCTGGGGCGAGCGGCGTCTAACCTCTCCTATATCAAGGAGTTGCCGGGCCGGCAGCAGGCGCAGGGAGCAAGCGCGCACCCCTGGGAAGTCCGCTCTGTCATCCGAACAGTTAACAGCGAGCCCAGTTTTGCCGTTGACCCTGCATCCGCCCGAGCGCATTTTGTGCACCGGCAGCCGCGGCCAACGTAGCTGTGGTTGCCACAGCTTTGCTCCGGCGTTGAACCAGACGCCATGCAGCTAACCACTCCTCCGCGCACACGGAGGACTCAGGAACCGGCGCACATTCTCGGGGGAGAAAGGCGCCGGTCTTTTTTGTTGCTAGTTGGCAATTCGCACTTGGCCATCTTACTTCTCCGCCTATCAGGCGGGCGCGGTGGCCCAATGCCAATTGCAATTGCATGTTATACAATGCGCGTTTCTGACTCGACCAGTTATGAAAGCCATCCTTGCCACCCGCACCGGCGGTCCTGAAGTTCTCGAATTGCAAGACGTTCCCGATCCCCAGCCCGCGCCGGGAGAAGTGCTGGTGCGGGTGGAAGCCGCGGGCGTGAATTTCGCCGATACCATGATGACCCGCGGACTCTATCCTGGCGGCCCCCAGCCGCCCTTTATCCCGGGACTCGAGTTTGCCGGAGTGGTGGAAGAAACGAACGAGAAGGTCATTGGCTTTGTGCCCAAGGGGGCTTATGCCCAACGCATCTCGGCACGGCGCGACGGCTTGCTGCCGTGGTCGGAGCGGCTGGGCGCCGCCGAAGCCGCTGCTTTCCCCATCAATTACTTCACGGCGTACTTCGCCTACTGGATGGCCGACGCCAAAGAGAACGAGCGTGTTCTTATTCATGCTGCGGCCGGCGGTGTTGGCACGGCAGCCGTCCAACTGGGCCGGCTCTTCGGCGTGGAAACCTTCGGCACTTCGTCTTCGGACGAAAAGCTGGCGCGGCTGAAGGAACTCGGCCTCGACCATGGCATCAACTACAAGAACGCCGATTACGAACAGGCGGTAATGGAGATCACCGGCGGTGAGGGCGTAGATATTGTCTTCGAAATGCTGGGCGGGGAGCACACCGCCAAGAGCACCCGTTGCCTGCGCCAGCTGGGCCGCTTGATCGTTTACGGTTTTGCCAGCGGCCGGCCCCCGCAGTTTGATTTCTCCGCCATGTTCCAGCGGAATGCCAGTGCACACGCGCTGTGGCTTACTCCGCTGTCCCGGCAGCGCGAACACATGACGCAGGCCTGGGAGGACATGGCGCCGTGGCTGGCAGAAGGCAAGCTGCGTCCCATCGTTGGACACCAGCTTCCGCTGGCACAGGCGGCCGATGCCCACCGGCTGCTGCAGGAGCGCAAGAATTTCGGCAAGATCGTGCTGGTGCCATGACGGCGTGTTCGCGGCGCTTGGGTTTTTGACTGTCTGCTCGCATCAATTCATGGTTCGGGCTCCATACTTCTTCGCAGCGGTTCTGTTGTTAGTGACCACTACTTTCGCCAAGTTCATCCCCGATCCCATCGTCCGCTAAAAAACTGACGAACACCTGATCCGGCAACAGGACCAGGCTGTCTCTGTGAGCTAACAAAACAATGTCCTGGCAGTCTAAGCACGGAAGACAGCGGTTCTGACTGAGGAAACTTTCTGTCGCGTTCGGGCGTAACTACCAGGGAGCTTTCGAAAGAAGAATCGCTGTAGAGTGAGAAAGGGGTTAAACAGATTGTCTCGCTGCGGGTTGGCGGCCAGGGCGAGACGATCTCGGAGAACGCAGCGGTCCTTGCGGGCCGACGTCCATTTAACCCCCGGCGGCACATTGTAGAAGCTCTGCCTGGAAAAGCAAGCCAGAGCGCAACTCCGGAGCCCCCCCACCTTTCCGGGCAGCACGCTGCCGTGGAAGCTGGCCGCTGCAAACCCTGAAACCAACAGCATGCTCGTGCTCAGCATGAAGGAGAGGCACAATGGAGAGAAAGCTTCTGCAAATCCTAGTCATCGCAGGTTTCCTGGCACTGGCCGCCAGCGCCTATGCCGCCAACACGATCACCCTGGGACATGCAGCGGTCGTGAACGGAAAGCAACTGGCGGCGGGACAGTACGACCTCAAGATCAGCAGCAATGGCGATGTGACCTTTTTGCGCGGGAGGACCCAGGTCGCAACTGTCAAAGCCCGCTTGGAGGATCGTGACAGGAAGGCCGCTAACACCGTAATCATTACCAAAACCAACGGTGGCAATAGCCTCCCCTCGATCACTGAGATCCAGTTTGGGGGCAGGAAGCAGGTGCTGATGTTCGAGAACATCGCGCAGGCTTCAAACCAACAATAGAGACGCGTGCAAACGTAGAGACGCACCATGCTAAAGGCATGCTGCGTCTCTACAGGTTTTGAGCGATCTGGAAAAGTTGCCGTCAGTACTTCGGCATTTTCGGATCTACCCGGTCCGACCATGCCAGCACACCGCCGGCCAGGTTCTTAACTTTGCGGAAGCCGGCTTGGCGCAGGAAGTCCACCGCCTTGCCGCTGCGCACACCGGAGCGGCAATGAGCAACGATCTCGCGGCTGGAATCCAGTTCGTGCACCCGCTTGGGCAAATCCCCCAGCGGGATGAGATAGCCGTTCAGGTTGCAGATCTGATATTCGTGCGGCTCGCGCACGTCGAGGATGAAAATATCTTCCCCCGCGTCCAGGCGTAGTTTCAGCTCCTCGGGTTGGATCTCAGGTACGTTTGTGCCCACTGCGGCCTCCTCGCCACGAATGCCACAGAACTGCTGGTAGTCGATCAGCTCAGTGATCGACGGGTGCGTGCCGCACACCGGGCAGTCGGGATTCTTGCGCAATTTTAACTGACGGAAATTCATCCCCAGAGCATCGACGAGAAGCACACGTCCGATGAGCGGCTCACCTTTGCCGAGGATGAGCTTGACCGTCTCCGTCGCCTGGATCACGCCGACCAGCCCAGGCAAGATGCCCAGCACACCTCCCTCGGCGCAAGAGGGAACCAAGCCCGGCGGCGGCGGCTCCGGATACCAGCAGCGATAGCAGGGGCCTGCTTTGGTCGCCAGCACGCTGGCTTGCCCCTCGAAGCGGAAGATGGAGCCGTAGACGTTGGGCTTTCCGCTGAACACGCAGGCGTCGTTGACCAGGTAGCGCGTGGGGAAATTATCAGTGCCGTCCACGATGATGTCGAAGTCGCGGAAAATCGAGAGCGCGTTCTCGCTGGTAAGCATGGTCTCGAACTTGCGCACCTCGACAAACGGATTGATGCCCTTGATGCTCTCTTCGGCGGAATCCAGCTTTTTTCGCCCCACATCGTCGGTGGAGTGAATGATCTGCCGCTGCAGGTTAGTGAAATCCACCACGTCGAAGTCGACAATGCCCAGCGTTCCCACCCCGGCTGCGGCCAGATACAGAGCCAACGGCGAACCCAAGCCACCCGCGCCGATGCACAGCACCTTGGCCGCTTTCAGCTTGAGCTGCCCTTCCATGCCCACCTCGGGCATGATCAGGTGGCGCGAGTAGCGCAGCACTTCTTCGTTGGAGAGCGTTACGGGTTGAATGTTTTGAGCAATGGTTGCCATAGATCTATGTCCGAAAAAGCCCGGCTCTTGGCGCTTAGCTGAACCACCAAAAGTGCGGAGCTCAGAGCCAAAAGCAGAAAGTCAAAGGCCAAGAGCCGAAGCAACAGCCGCCGGCGATGGAGGGCACGATAGAGAGCGTGTCGCTGTCCCGCACGGGTGTGTGTTCCTTCTGGAGGTACCGGATATCCTCGTCGTTCAGATAAACGTTCACGAAAGCGCGCAGCTTGCCGTCGTCGGTGTAAAGATGCCGGCGCAGGTCGGAGTATTGCGCGGTCAGACTGGAGAGCGCCTCGCCCACCGTTTGGGCCGGCACTTCCACCGCGTCCTTCTTCCCGGCGTATTGTCGCAACGGCGTTGGAATCAGGATCTTCATGCGCGTGTTCTTACCCCACAAGGGATGATGGCGGGCACGTTTGAGATTCAATCTACAGGCAATAATTCATGGCTCAATGACCCAATCCTAATCGGCCGCTTCTGCCGCCAGCACTCGTAACTCCTCATCCACGAAGCTCTTGTCCTCCTCCACCGTGCCTTGGAGGGCGAAGGAGTTGGTCACCGCCGCCCGCCCTTTCTCAACGCTGGTGATCACGTACGAGCAGCCGACCCAGTGGGCCTCGGCGAAATCGGTTTGCGACCATCGCGCCGGGTGGTCAGGATGCGAATGGTAGAACCCCACGATGTCCAGGCCGCGCTGGCGCGATTCTCGCTGAATGCGCACCAGTTCCCGAGGGTCGATGCTGTAGCGGTCGTGTGGCGAATCGACGCGCGTATTGCCGGCGCGCAACACCGCCTCAACGACGCGCTCGCCGTCCTCCAGACGGCCAAGCATTACCCCGCAGCACTCGTGCGGATAGGTCTCTTCACCGTGGCGGCGAAGGGCGTCCAGTTCGGATTGGCGGATGATCAACACTTGGCAATTGGGTAATTTGGTAATTGGGTAATTGCCAAGGATGAACGCACTTCTTCAGTTACCCAATTACGCACTTACCAAATTACTCAATCCCCCTCGTCCCAAAATCTCTCGCTCAAATACTTGTCTCCCGAGTCCGGGAAGATGGTCACGATGACCGCCCGCTGCCGCTGGCCGGCGAGATCCCGGGCAATATCGAGGCAGCCCGCCACCGCCCCCCCGGCCGAGATCCCTGCCAATAGGCCTTCTTCGCGGGCCAGACGCTTGACCATCGTATAGGCGGCTTCAGTGGACACGGTCCGTTCCTCGTCGGCGAGTTTGGGATCGTAAATTCCGGGGATGATGGCAGTGGCCATGTGCTTGGCGCCCTCGATCCCATGGAACGCTGAATCGGGCTGGAGCGAGATGCAGCGGATCTTCGGATTGAGCTCCTTCAGCCTGCGGCTGGTGCCGCCGAAGGTCCCGCTGGTGCCCATCATGGCGATGAAGTGGGTCACGCGTCCGCCGGTCTGCCGCCAGATCTCGTTGGCGGTGGTCTGGTAGTGGGCCTGCCAGTTGGCGGGGTTGCAATACTGGTCGGCGTAGAAATATTTGTCCGGCTCGGCCGCGGTCATCGACCGCGCTCGGCGGAAGGCGCCGTCGGACCCCTCGCTGGCTTCGGTATAGATAATTTCAGCCCCGTAGGCGTGCAGGATGCGCTTGCGCTCGACCGAAACATTGCTCGGCATGCACAAGGTAACGCCGAAACCCAGAGCCGCGCTGATCATGGCATACGCGATGCCGGTATTGCCGCTGGTGGAATCCAGCAGCCTCTTGCCGGCGACCAGCTTGCCGCTGTGCACCGCTTCTCGCACGATGTTGTAAGCGGCGCGGTCCTTCACTGAGCCCCCGGGGTTGAACCACTCCGCCTTGGCCAGGAGGTCGATTCCAGCCAGACCTTCCGCGAGCCGTTCCAGACGGATCAAAGGCGTGTTGCCAATGCGCTCCAAGGGGCTTTCACCGGGACGGACAACCGGATGCTGGGGCGCGGCGTGAAGCGGGTTTGCCATCCTCGTTACCAACGGACGACCCCTCTGGTCTTTCGATTGGAAGCTGGACCCATTCTGAAAAACTGACCCTAAATGCCTGCCCGAAGCAGGCTTACGCTGGTTCCCCCACCGATTGAGTTGGCTTAGTCTACAAAAAACCGTTGCATGAAGCCAGCCGCAACCATTATTCGTAGGTGTCGTAATCGAGCCGGCGGTTGCCATGGGAACGTTTTCCGCCCGGCCGCATCCTAAGAGGTTAGATTCACGCGCCGCCGCGAAGCTTCACTGTATCGAGCCGGCGCCAGCAGGAGCTATGGCCAAGAACATCACCAAGAAGAGTTATGACGACGCCGTCGCGTGGCTCCGGGACCACGGCTTCGATATCCTGGAAGCCCCCGGAACGCAGAACCGCGTTTTTCTGAAGAAGCTGAACGTCTCCGCCGCTATCGAGAAGACTGAAGACGGTGGGGTGAAGGTCTTCGCCCGCCCCGGCTACCTGGTCGGCGGCGAGATCGCCAAGCTCATCGACCGCGGCTACCAGAAGTTCCTGCGCACCACCAAGACGGAAGTGCCGGCCACCGCCGACCACCTCGCCGCCATTCACCAGTTCACCGAAGAACTGAAGGAAGCTACCGGCGTACCCAGCCTGTACAACGAATCGCTGGGCACGGTGACCGACAACCACGTCTATGACCGTATCGAGGAGCGCGATAAGCCCGTCGCCCAGCGCCCCAAACGTCCGTGGGAAGAGAATCCAGAGCCGGCCGGCGGCAAGCGGCGCGCGTAAGTTTTCCGCCACGGATTCACGCGGATGAACGCGGATTCGCGGCGAAAGAATTTACCGCTTCGCCCGCTGTAACTCCCGATAAGCTTCGCTGCGGGAGACACCCATCTCTTTGGCTACTACCTTCAGCGCGGCTTTCTCGTCGAGCTTGCGTTCGTCCATCACCTGTTCGAGGCGCCGGCGGATCGTAGTCCCGGTGCGAACCGGAGCTTGCTGCTCGCCGCCCTCCGCGGCCCGGCCGATGAGCAGCGTGATCTCGCCCTTCACCTCACCCCGCTCGCGCAATTGCTCCAGAACCTTGTCGGCGCGTCCGCGCAGAAACTCTTCGTGCAGCTTGGTGACTTCGCGGGCGATCACGACGTGCCGCGAGCCGCCCAGAGTGGCGACAATGTCCTCGAGGGTTTCGAGGATCCGGTGCGGTGCTTCGTAGTAGATGACGGTGCGGGGCGCGTCGCGGACCTTTTCTAGCTCGTCGCGCCGCTCACCCCTCTTGGCGGGAAGAAAACCGTTGAACTTGAAGGAATCGGTGGGCAGGCCGCTGGCCGCCAGCGCCGCCACAAATGCCGAGGCGCCGGGAATGGGAATCACGGGCACGTGATGCCGGATGGCCAGGGTGATGAGCCGGTGGCCTGGATCGGAGATGGAAGGCATGCCGGCATCGGAAACCAGCGCCAGCCGGCCGCCCTGCTCCAGATTGACGATCAGTTCGGCGGCCCGGGTCATCTCGTTGTGCTCGTGGTAGCTGATGGTGCGCGTCGGGATACCGTAGTGGTCGAGCAGCTTCCGCGTCTGGCGCGTGTCCTCGCAGGCAATCAGGTCCACCTCTTTCAGCACCCGCAATGCCCGCAGGGTGATGTCTTCCAGGTTGCCGATGGGAGTGGCCACCACGTAGAGGCACGGGCCACGCGACTTCTCCCCATCGGGCTGGCCATTGGTTTTCACAGCGAGAAAAGTTTATACCCCTGTTACCTCGTGTCGCAACGCGCCCCGATTACTCAATGCGTCGATGACTCGATGCTCAATCCCGCGACGTTGACCGGTGTTGCGAACGAAACTTACAATTCCATTGTGCCTCTGTACGAATACCAATGTCCGAAATGTGGCTGTAGGTTCGAGCGCATCCAGAAGTTCTCCGACCCTGATCCCAAGAAGTGTCCGAACTGTGGCGCCGGCAAGCTCGACCGGTTGCTGCACGCGCCCGCGGTGCAGTTCAAGGGCACGGGCTGGTACGTCACTGACTACGCCCGCAAAGGCGGGGGCGAAGCGCCCAAGAAGGAGAGCCACGCCCCCGAGAGCAGCGCCGCACCGGCCAAGGAAAAGAGTGAGCCCAAGCCGAAATCCGACCATAAGAAGAAGTAGCCGTGGAACTCCGAGCCATCGAGCCCTTTATTGAGTATTTCGAAAAGGTGCGCGGACGCACCATGCGAGTTGTCCGGTGCATCCCGGCCGACAAACTGGAGTACAGCTTTGGCGAAGGCCGCTTCACCCTCGGTGACCTCGTGCGGCATCTCGCCGTGGTTGAGCGCTACACCTGGGCGGAGTGCGTGCAGGGCAAACCGCATCGCTACAGCGGGTGCGGCCGCGAGTGGGCAGATGGCCTGGAGAACGTCATTGCCCTGATGGAGCGCCTACACCAGGAATCGATGCATATCTTCTCCCGCTTCACGCCGGAAGAGCTTGCCGCCAAGTGCCTCACCCCCGAAGGCTCGCCCATCACGCGCTGGAAAGCCCTGCGGCTGATGATCGAGCACGAAATCCACCATCGTGGCGAAATCTACGCTTACCTCGGACTGCTGGGCGTCAAGACCCCACCGCTTTACGGCATGACCTCGGAAGAGCTGCGGGCGGCCGCCGCAACGGGCTGAGTGCTCCCTGACAGATAGATTGACGTGAATCTTTCCATCATCGGGGCGCATCTATCTGACCCGGAGAAAAAGAAAACATGATCAGCATCCGCCGGAGCCAGGAACGTGGAGGCGCGGACCACGGCTGGCTCAACACCCGGCATACCTTTTCTTTCGATAGCTACTATGACCCGCGCCACATGCACTTTCGCGCGCTACGCGTCATCAATGAGGACGTGGTACAACCAGGCGCTGGATTTCCTACTCATCCCCATCGCGACATGGAGATCATCACGTATGTGATCGAGGGCGCGCTCGAGCACAAGGACAGCCTGGGCAACGGGTCCATCATCCGTCCCGGCGACGGCCAGCGCATGAGCGCCGGCACGGGAATCCTGCACAGCGAATTCAACGCCTCCAAGACCGAGCCCGTCCACTTGCTGCAGATATGGATCATGCCCGAGGGCAAAGGCATCCAGCCCGGCTACGAACAGAAGGCGTTCCCGGAAGCGGAGAAGCGCGGGCGCCTGCGGCTGATCGCCGGGCACAACGGCCAGAACGGCGCTGTTACGGTGCACCAGGACGTTTCGCTTTACGTCTCTTTGCTCGATAAGGGACAGAAGGTCGAGCATGCGCTCGCCCCCGGACGTCACGCGTGGCTCCAGGTCGCGCGCGGCTCGGTGGAATTGAACGGCACTCGTCTCGAGCAGGGAGACGGCGCGGCGGCAAGCGATGAGCAGAAGCTGGCCATCACGGGCGGCGAGGACAGGTCGGAGATATTGCTGTTCGACCTGGCGTAATCAATCATTCCGGGTGAAGGGGCACGCCGTGAGGCTCGCCGTAAAGGGGCAGGCAAAACTGGGCGTTAGCCGCTGAGGATCCCCCTGGCCTAAACGCCGGTCAACGTATGGACGCTAGTGGCACGGCCGGAAGCCGTGCCCCTTCACCTTGCGCCCGCGGGCTGTTTGAGCCGTTTACCAGCCGCGGCGCGGGAGACCGTGAACGTCATCTTTTGCGTCTTCGCGTCCGCATCCACCACCACATGGTCGCCGTGCAGCACCTCGCCATCGAGAATCTTCAAAGCTAGCGGGTCCTGAATCATTCTCTGAATCGCGCGCTTCAGCGGCCGTGCGCCATAGTTCACGTCGTAGCCCTCGGTGAACAGCAGTTCTTTGGCCCGATCCGTGAGCTCCAGGCTGATGTTGCGATCGGCCAGCAGCCGGCGCAGGTCTTCCAGGCGCAGCTCCACGATCTTGGTCAGTTGCTCCTTGCCCAGTGGGTTGAACAGGATGATGTCATCCACCCGGTTCAGGAACTCAGGTTTGAAGTGCGTCTGCAGCGCGTTCATTACCAGCTTGCGTGCCTGCTCAAAATCGTCGGGCGTGCGCATCGCTTCTGGCGAGAGGTACGCCGAACCGATGTTCGAGGTCATGATGATGACCGTGTTCTTGAAGTCTACGGTGCGGCCTTTGCCGTCGGTCAGGCGGCCGTCGTCCATGATCTGCAGCAGAACATTGAACACGTCCTGGTGCGCCTTCTCGATTTCATCAAACAGCACTACGGAGTACGGGCGGCGGCGTACGGCTTCGGTGAGCTGCCCGCCTTCCTCGTAGCCGACATAGCCCGGGGGGGCGCCGATCAGCCGCGCCACCGCGTGCCTCTCCATGTACTCCGACATGTCGATGCGAATCATGGCGCGTTCGTCGTCGAACAGAAACTCGGCCAGCGCCCGGGCCAGTTCGGTTTTGCCCACACCCGTGGGCCCGAGGAAGATGAACGATCCGATCGGCCGCCGGGGATCGCTCAAACCGGCGCGCGAACGCCGCACCGCGTTCGACACGCGCTCCAGCGCTTGGTCTTGCCCGATGACCCGCTGCCGCAGACGGTCCTCCATCGCGACCAGCTTCTTGACATCGCCTTCCAGCATCTTCGAGACCGGAATGCCGGTCCACTTGGAGACGATGCGCGCCACGTCCTCTTCGTCCACCTCTTCTTTCAGCATGCGCGTCTGGCCCTTAACGTCCATCTGCGCGTTGAGCTTCTCCAGTTCGGCTTCGGCCTGGCGCAGGTCGCCGTAGCGGATCTGCGCCACCCTCTCGAGGTTGCCCTTGCGTTCCTCGGTCTGCTCCTCGAGCTTCAACTGCTCGATGCGCTCCTTGAGTTGGCGCACGCGCGTGATCAATTCCTTTTCCTGCTTCCAGCGCGCCTTGAGCGCGTCGGAGCGCTCGCGGATCTGTGCCAGCTCTTTGTCGATGGCTGCCAGCCGCTGGCGCGAGTTGGGATCGTCTTCCTTCTTGAGCGCCTGCTTCTCGATCTCGAGCTGCCGCGAGCGGCGCTCGAGCTGGTCGATCTCGGTGGGCATGGAGTCGATCTGGATGCGGAGAGACGCTGCGGCTTCGTCGATCAGGTCGATGGCTTTGTCGGGCAGAAAGCGGTCGGAGATGTAACGATGCGAGAGCGTCGCCGCCGCCACGATGGCCGAGTCCTTGATGCGCACGCCATGGTGC
>Ga0335081_10011722_pt1 | contig 14194 bp, 16 predicted proteins | sample Lox_Sample_35_FD_206713 | JGI IMG/M metagenome (GOLD analysis project Ga0335081, IMG submission 206713) | Soil microbial communities from Loxahatchee National Wildlife Refuge, Florida, United States - Lox_Sample_3.5 | ecosystem: Environmental > Terrestrial > Soil > Wetlands | place: USA... | reverse complement strand
TAGGACGCAGAAATGTTAACAGACATCCTTATCGCAGTCGTCATCGTGGCGATCGCCGCAGTCCTCGGGCTTACCGTGCATCCGGTTCTTTGGGCCATCGTGATTGTCGCTCTGCTGTGGCTGCTTGGCCGTCATCGGGCCGGCCTCGGCGTTTAGCGACCGACGACGTCGAGCCTCTTGGGCACCCTGAGTTTCACGTGTCGGGCCCCGGCCGGGGCCCGACGGCAGCGCCGGTGCTATCGCTGCCGGGCCAAGCCGCACCGCAGCCGGCGCTCGACGACCGTCACCACGAGGCTCATCAGCGCGCCCAGCACCGCGCGCTCGAGCCGCGCTGCCATGCGGCTCATTGGCGAGCCTTGCGCGCGTCGGCTATCAGCACGCCGGTCAGCACCGCGGCGGCCGCGCCCAACGCCGGCGCTGCCCACCGCGGCGCCCGCGCGGTGGCTGCCGCTACGCTGCTGCCGGCCAGTGCGCCCGCTGCGGTAAGCCCGAGGGCAATTCGGCTGCCCGTCTGCGCGATCACCGCGGCCAGCTCGTCGTTGCGGGTCATCTCCACCTGCAGTCCGGCTCCCGGCCTGGCTCCGACCACGCGCTCGAGGTTTTCAAGCAGACGCTCGCCGCGGACGCGCAGCTTCTGCGCCTCGAAGAACAGCTGGCGCGGGTTGGCCGAGGTACGTAGCCGGCTGCCCAGCTGGCGGAGGTAGAAAGCGCCCGCGACCGAGAACGGGTCGAGCGTCGGATCGAGCTCGGCTGCTGCCAGCTGCATCTGCCCGAATGCCTTGCCGATCAGGGCCAGCGATGCCGGCAGCCGGACGCCGTGGCGAACCGACAGCTCGGTGAGTTGCTGGAGCAGCGGCCCCAGCCGGAGTTCGTTCAAGGGCAGGTGGCGGTAGCGCGCCACGAGCTCCGACAGGTCGATCTGGAACGCGGAGGGGTCGAACCGCGAGCTCACGCGCTCGGCCGACAGCGACACCATCAGGTCGGCCAGGAACCCGACATCCTGCTGCCAGAAGGCCAGCAGCATGAGCAGCAACGACTGGCGGAGCTCGGCGTCGACCTCGCCCACCATGCCAAGGTCGAGCAGGTAGACCTTGTCGTTGCACCACATCATGTTTCCGGGGTGCGGGTCGGCGTGGAAGAAGCCGTCGGCGAGCACCTGCTGGTAGTAGGCCTCGAGCAGCTGCCGCCCGGCCGCGCGCTTGGCGTCGCCCTCGGGCGCGCTACTCACCGGGATTCCTTGCACCTCCTCCATCACCAGCAACCGCGTTGTGGTCAGCTCGGTGCGGACCTCGGGCACCGCAAGCCGCTCGAACGGTTCGAGCACGACCCGCATCCGCTCGAGGTTGGCCGCCTCGTGGCGGAAGTCGAGCTCACGGCGCAAGGAGGAGGATAGGTGGGCGATGATGGCTGGAACGTCGACCACCTCGGTGAACGCGGGGCGGCCGGCGGCCTTTTCGGCGAACTGCTCGAGCAGCCCGAGGTCGCGCAGGATCTCCTCCTCGGCGGTGGAGCGCTGCACCTTGACGACAACCCGCTCGCCGCCGACCCGGACCGCGCGGTGGACCTGGGCGATCGTCCCGGCCGCCATCGGCTCGGGCTCGATGCTCGCGAACACGTCCTCCCAAGGGACGCCCAGCTCCAGCTCCATCACCGCCACCACCTCGGCCTCGGACAACGGCGTGACCTGGTCCTGGAGCGTGGCGAGCTCCCGCATGAACGGCTCGGGTAACAGGTCGGGCCGGGTGGAGAGGATCTGGCCGAGCTTCGCGAACGTGGGACCGAGCTCCTCGAGCGCCTTACGGAACCGCGCCGCCCGCGCTTGGTCGGATGAGGCGGGATCGCCGTTGCGGCTGAGCACGTTGCCGAGCCCGTACTTCGCGACCACCGCGGCGATGCGCGCCGCGCGCCCGAGCAGCTGCCCCTCGCTCGCCTCCTGCTGCGCTTTCTCGCTGCTCCGGCGCTGCGAGCCCGCCTGTGGCGGGGGTCCATCCGAGGTGTTGACAATCACCACCGTGCACGGCGCGGTGTGCGAAACCCGGTTGGGGACGCTGCCGAGCAGGAACTCGCTGCGCTCGCTCATCGTGAGATTGCCGACTACGACGATGTCCGCGTCCTCCTGCGCGGCCACCTCGACGATCGCGTCCGCCGGCTGCGAGTCGTATTTCACCCTGGCTCGCCCGCGCTCGCCCGCGAGCCGCCGCGCCAGCTCGCCCAGCTCGGCCACCTCCGGCCCGCTCGTCGACCCGGAGCTGGCGACCAGGTGCTCGGGCGCGACGACCTGCAGCACGAGCAGCTCGGCGCCGTAGCGTTCCGCCATCTCCGCCGCCCATTCGACCGCGCGCGTAGCGGAATTGGATCGGTCGGTGGCGACCAGGATCCGCTGTATCAACCTCAGCCCCCTTTACGCTCGCCGGGCCGCAACTATACGCTTCCAAGGGTCGTGGCCGCGGCGCATTTCGACGGTCGCGAGGGGCCTGAATGAGACAGCACACGAATCGCTATCAGCAGCGGCGTCGTTATCCGATGTCGGTGCGCGAGGCGTGGCGACTGTTGGCCGACACCGACCATCTCAACCGCAGCATCGGTCTGCCGCCGGTGGAGTTCTCGGCTCTGCCTGACCCGCTGTTGCGCGGCGCCCGTGCGAAGGCGTGGGGCTTTCTCCCCGTCCGCTGGAAGGAGTTTCCTTTCGAGTGTGGGTGCGCGAGTGTCGGTACGTGGTGCGACGCGAGTTCGAAAACGCGCCGGTGAGCGCGGTCGAGGTGGGCATCGAGCTCGAGCCCGATGGTGACGGAGTGATCGTCACCTCGTTTGCCGACTTCATCTCGACCACTCCGGCGGGCCGCGTGCTGTGGAGGCTGGGTAAGGCTCCGGTCAGCGGTCTGCTCGACTTCTGCGATCGCTATTTGGTCCGCAAGGCCGCCGGCCGAGCCGATCCTAGCCGACGCCCGAGCAGCCCGCTCCCGTCAACGTCGCGCGCCTCGATCAGGCCTTGCACCGGCTACGCGCCTACCCCGTGGCCGCCGAGCTGATCGATCCGCTGCGCGAACGTGTCGTCGAGGGCAGCGAGGACCAGCTGGTCAGGATACGCCCGTTCGCGCTCGCTGACACCTGGCGCACCGACCGCCTCGCAACTCTGCGCCTGTTCCTGTACGCCACCCGAGCAGGGTTGTTCGAGTTGCGCTGGGAGCTCATGTGCCCCAACTGCCGCGTGCCCAAACAGGAGGTGGACAGCCTGGCGCAACTACCGGCACAGTTTCACTGCGAGGTCTGCGGCATCTCCTACGGAACCGAGTTCGACCGGAGCGTCGAACTGCGCTTCTCGATCCACCCGAGCGTCCGCGCCGCCACCGACCTCGTGTACTGCGTCGCCGGGCCCGTGCGCATGCCCCACATCGCCGCGCAGCAGTACCTACGCGCGCACGAGGAGCGCAGCCTCGCCATCACCCCGACTGAGCCACTGCGCCTGCGCACCGTCGGCTCCACGCAGCACTTGACGATCGCGCCCGGCCCGCCGGCAAGCCGCCCGAGCACCGTCAAGGTCACCTACGCCGACGGGCGCTGGGTCGCCCCGCACAGCCTGATCCGCGAGGAGGGCTTGGAGCTTCCCGAGGGCTCGACGCTCTCGCTGCGCAACCACACCGCCGGCGCGGTGCTGGCCGTGGTCGAGGACGCCGCCTGGACCAGGGACGCCACCACCGCGGCGCAGGTGACCGCGCTCCAGGAGTTCCGCGACCTGTTCAGCTCCGAGGTCCTGGCGCCCGGGCAGCAGCACGCATTGCCCTGCTGTTCAGCGACCTCAAGGGTTCCACGGAGCTGTACGAGGGAATCGGAGACGCTGCCGCCTACAGCAGGGTGAACCGGCATTTCGACTTCATCCGCCAGGCGGTGGTGAACCTCGACGGAAGCATCGTCAAGACGATGGGCGACGGTGTGATGTGCGCCTTCCACCAGCTCGACGACGCGCTCGAGGCGGCGCTCGCCGTGCAGGAGCAGGTGGCCGACTGGTGCCGCGCCGAGCACATCGATCCGCCTCTCGTGCTGAAGCTCGGCGTCCATGCCGGCCCGGTGATCGCGATGACCGCCAACGACCGGCTGGACTACTTCGGCCGCACGGTGAACGTGGCCGCGCGGCTCGGCGATCAGAGCCGGGGCGGCGACATCGTCACGCTGCGCGAGGTCCTCGACCAAGCCTCGGCGCGGGATGACGTTGCGGTGGAGCACTTCACCCGTCGCCTCCGCGGCCTGGACTCAGAGCAGCAATTGGTTCGCCTGACTCTCAGCCCCTCCGAGAGCCCGGCTCGAGAAACTGGAAAATACGACCGGCTTCTCGAGCCCGCGCCGGGCTAGAGTGTCGCGTGGAAGCCAGCCTCGATGAACTCCTCAGCGAGCTTGCGCGTGTCCCAGGTTATGAACCCGTTCCCGCGCGGCCTCGGGCGCGCTGGCGGCGGCGCCTGGCATCTGCCGCGAGGACGGTGTGTGCTCCTGCGCGCAGCCGCCAGGAGCCGGCGGCCGACGGAGCTTGGCTACTGTTCGCCGCGACAGCCGGCGGCTCCCGCCCCTCAGGGCCCGTTCAAGCCGTGGGCAGGTCTTGACCTCTCTGTTGTTCGAGCTCCCGGATCCGGTCGACTAGTTCGCACGCGAGCACGGCGCCGGCGTAGTTGAGGCCAAGGTCGCGTCGAAGTCGTTCTGCTTTGGCCAGGCGTCCGGCGCAGCTCGGCTCGAACAGCGGTACTTCGTTGCTTCCTGAGCACCGCTCGAACAGGCCGAATGCGACGTAGTGACGAACGACAGAGACGCGCACGCCGGCTTGGCGGGCAATCACAGCGAGCTCGACGGGCTGCTCCTCGGCAGCATCGGCTGGTGCGGGCTGCAGAGCGCGCGATCTTCTCCGGGGCGCGCTCATCCTTGGCCTTGGCGGGGGTCGAAGTCGGACTCGTCGGCGAGCTTCTCAAAAAGCCTTCGGTCTTGCTCTGAGACGTGCTTCGGGACCATGATTCTCACGATTGCGTGCAGATCGCCGTGGCCGCCGGCCTGCTTGGGCAGGCCGCGACCGCGCAAACGCAGTCGCCGGCCGCTCGACGATCCCGGGGGCACACGCACTCGTGCGGTTCCCGTCAGGGTCGGCACGGAGACGGTCGCCCCAAGCGCCGCCTCCCACGGGGCCACCGCGAGATCGACGTCGAGATCGTCGCCCCGGCGGCGAAACCGCGGATCAGGCTTGAGCCGGATCTGCAGGTAATGATCTCCCGGCGCGCCGCCATCGCGGCCGGCGCCACCCTTGCCGGGCAAGCGGATGCGCTGGCCTTCACGGACACCGGCGGGGATGTTGACTTCGAGGATGCGGCCGTCCTCGAGCGAGAGCCGTCTCCTGCCGCCGGCCACCGCATCCTCGAGCGAGAGCTCGAGCACTGCTTCGCGATCACGACCCCGTAAGGGGCCTGACCCTGCCCTCGCCGCATCCTCGCCGAACAGCCGCTCGAAGAACTCAGAGAACACCCCGTCGCCGAACTCGACCCGCACATGGTCGTCGAAACCCTGCCGGTCGAAGAAATCCTCGAAGCTGGCGCCGGCCGAGGTCTGCTCCCGCGCGCGCCATTGCGACCCCAGACGGTCATAGCGCTCGCGCTTGGACGGATCGGAGAGCACCTCGTAGGCCTCGCCCACCTCCTTGAAGCGCTCCTCCGCATCGCTGTCTTGATTGAGGTCGGGGTGATACTCCCGTGCGAGCTTGCGATACGCGCGACGGATCTCCTCCTTGCTCGCATCCCGGGCGACCCCGAGAACCTCGTAGTAGTCCTTGTACTCGAGCGCCATCAGCTCCGTATCCTGACCGAAAGCACTGTCCGCAGCCGCCCGCCCGGCACCGACTCGCTGCTGATGGGTGCGACGGGTTGGCCGTATTCTTCGCTTGTGCGTTCTCGCGTTTTCGTCGAAAGGTCGTGAGGTGCAGTCGCACGCGCGCCGGACCCGCGTCGGGGGGCGTCCCAGGCCGCGACCGGAGTCCGTCTCAGGAAAGGAGAATGTAGGCACGTCCAGTCCGATCCGGCGAGATGCTTTCGGAGAACGCTGTCCCGAACGCCGCACCGGTGCCGGCGGCGCGGATCACACAGCAGACCATCGCGAGGTTTGGTCGCCGGACAGATGTGGCGTGAGACCTCGACGCCGCCGATTGGAAGGAGCCGACGGTGCTCGCTGGGGTCCTTGGCCCTACTAGAGGACGTACTGATCGTCCTCTGATGGACCGCTACGCTTCAGTCCGCATCGATGGCGGATATTTGTGGTTTTCCGGGCTGTGATCGGCCGGTGGCAGCCGTGCCGGAGGGTGGCGAGCGCGAGTCTGAGTACTGCGATCGGCCCGAGCACAATGCGGAGAGCGCGTTTGCGATAGGGTCGCCGCCCGTGGCGGCCGGTGAAGACGCGGATGCCAACGAGCCGCGCGGGGCTGAGCGGCCGGTGAGCTTCGCTGCGGCGAGTCTGCGGTCGTTGGCGGGGCGACTGTCGGTGGACCTCGAGCGCACTCGCGATCTGATCGGCGTGTTGGCTGACGCCGAGCAACTGGAGGCCGAGCTCGCCGTTGTGCGGGGAGACGCGCAGGCGCAGGTCGCGACCGCGGCGCAACGGGAGGCGGCGGCGCGGCGTGAGCGTGTCGCGGCTGACGCGGGTCGGGACGAGGCGGTGCGCACCGCGCAAGCGGCCGAAAAGCGGGCCGCTGCGGCGCAGGAGCGCGAGCGGCGTGCGGAGGCCCTGGCTCAGACGGCCGAACGTGCTGCTCACGACGCGCGGGCGGACGTTGGCGCAGCCTCTGCCGCCCAGGCCGCCGCGGAGGCGTCGGCGGCGGAGGCATGGGAGCAGGCGAGGGAGGCGATCGCGCGTGCTGAATGGGCTGAGGGGGAGCGTGATCACGCGCGCGGGCGCGCTGAGTCGGCTGAGGGCGAGGCCCAGAATGCCCGTGCTGCCGCCGAGGCGGCGGTCGCCGCACGCGCCGTGGCTGAAGCCTCGGCAGCCGAAGCGCGCGAACAGGCAGGGGAGGCGGCCGCACGCGTCGGTCAGGCTGAAGAGCAGCGCGACGTGGCGCTCGCGCGCGCCGGCGAGGCTGACCGCAAGCGCGAGGCGGCACTCGCGGAAGCCCGTGAGCGTTACAACAATCAGCGCGCCGCTGAGCAGCGGGTGCACCAGGCTCAGGAAGGCTTCGAACAGGCCGAACGTAAGGCCATGGCTGCGGAACTGCGCGCACAACACGCGCAGGGGCGCGAGCGAGAAGCGGTCGAACGCGCCGACCGCGCCGAGCAGCAGTGGCGCACTGACCGCGAGGAACTCGAGCGACAGTTGGGCGACCAACGAGACGCGCGCCAAGCGGCCGAAATCCAGCAAGCCCAGGCACAGGCAGCGCTCGACGCAGAACAGCGGCTCCGAGAGCGCCTGGAACTCGACCTCGCCGCCGCGCATCGGCCGCTAGAAGCGCCTGCGGACGAATCGTAAGCGCCCGCGCGCCACGCCGTCGTGCTTGCGAGCCGGACCGGCATCAGGCGCCGGTCGGGCCAGCTACGACGCGGTGCCGCGCCGCCTCGGATCCGACCTCTAGAATCGCGGTATGCGCCGCATCGGGTACCTGCTCGGCGCGCTCCTTGTGCTCGTCGGCATGTTCTGGGCCGGGCGCGAGAGCAGTCACGGTCTCGGAGCGCTCTGGGACCATTGGTGGTGCCCGATGCCGATCGTGGCTGTCATGGTTGGCCTCGCGACAGCTTGGCTGTTCGCGCAAGGCCCCAGCCATACTTCCTGACAGCGCAGCGATGGCACTGGGCCTGCTGGCCGTCGTCGTCCGGACCGGCAGATGCAGCAGACGCGCGCCTGTCAGGCAGGGCTCGTGTACGTGCCAGGGCTGTCGGGCGTGGCGCGGAAGTCTGCCGGACGCTCGGGGCCTGCCTGTGCCAATGCTCGCCGAACGCCATCAGCGTCGAGATCGGCCGTGTACACGGGCGTTCCCGGCTGCTGGCGCCACGAGTCGTCCAGGCCTCCGGCGTCGACGGCGTCGAAGCCGAGCTCTTCGACCAGCGCCATGACCGTCGACTTCGCCGCCTGGTCGTCACCCGCCACCGGCAGCGCGATCCGACCCGGTGACCCAGCCGGCCGACCTTGGTCACGCAGGTGCTGGGCGTAGATGTTGTTGAACGTCTTCACCACCGGTCGCCCCAACTGGTGGGAGACCCACACGCTCTCGGGGATCCCCTCCTCGATCTCCTCGATCCGTCCATCGCGGTGACGAGGGTAGTAATTGCCCGTGTCGACCACCGCCACATCATCATCCACGCCCCCGAACAAGTCGCCGGGCAACTGCGGCACGTTCTTCTCCGGGATGGTGACGATCACGACGTCCTTGCCCCGAGCTGCCTCACGTACCATCACCGCGGTCGCTCCTGTCTCGAGCGCGACCTCGCGCAGCGTGTCCGGGCCGCGGGAGTTCGCAACCGACACGTCGTGACCCAGCTCGGAAAAGCGACGCGCCAGGACGCCGCCGATGTTTCCTGCACCGATGATTCCGATCCTCATGCTCGCTCCTCGATCGTTCTCACCGGGTGATAGCACGTGGGCGCGATCGACCGGCATTTCGCCGAACCGACCAGAAACTGCGCCCACGGCGGCCCAGGTTCCCCGCGCCGTCGCGTCTCGGCGCCACGAAAATGCTCGCTATCCCATCGGACGGCAGGACCTGGCCGTCGTCGTGCGGTCAGTCGTGCTCACGTCAACCAGGTGCCGCCGACAATCGAGAGCGAAGACACCATGCCGCGCATCGCGGGGTCGATGCCGCGAACGTCATCGAGCGCGGGCGCGCTGCCCGCCATCGGCGCGGCGGCGATCGGCACCGCCGACGGGCCAAGGTCCGCCGGAGCTCGACCGTCGATCTCGGTGGGCTCGTCGTGGGCGACGACCTCCAGGAGGATCGCGACAATCTGCGGGTCGAGCTGTGAGCCTGTGACCGCCCGGAGCTCGCCGAGCGCGTCCTCGCGCGAAAGCGCTTTGCGGTACACGCGGTCGGTTCGCATCGCATTCCAGGTGTCGCAGCACGCGATGATCCGTGCGCCGAGGGGGATCGCCTCGTGCGCGAGGCCGTCGGGGTAGCCCCCGCCGTCCCATCGCTCGTGATGTGAGCGGACGATTAGCCCGACGCTGTGCATGAACCCCCCGACTCGGTCGAGGATCTTTTGGCCCTCCAGCGTGTGTGTCTTGACGAGGACCCATTCGGCCTGGTCGAGCTTGGTGGGCTTGTTGATGATCTCCTTGGGGATCGCGATCTTGCCGATGTCGTGCAGCAGCGCGGCGAACTCGACGTCGCGCCGCTGCTCGGCGGACAGCCCGAGCCGGTCGGCAACCTCGAGCGCGAGAGCGACGACACTGCGCGAGTGTTCCCCCGTGTACCCGTCGTCGGCGGCCACGACGTCGCCGAGGACGAACGCGGTCCCGCGGTAGGCCCGGTTGAGCTCGAGTAGCGTTTCCAGTCGCTGGTTACGTTCGCGCGCGAATACGGCGAGCACAATCAGCAGGGGAACCAGCGTGAGCGCAGCCGCAGCTCCCACGGGAACGTTCCTGGCCACCTCGTACGCCACACCCGACAGCGCAGCGTCCACCGCGTACACCCACCACGATTCACGCAGCTGCGAGCCGATGCTCGCGCTGCGCCCGACGCCGTCGCGCATCACTGAGACCGAGAAATCGACGAAAAACTGCGCCAGCAAAGCGGCTACCAGCAGCGGCGCGCCGGCATCAGGCGGCGCGGCGCCCGCCAGCGTAAACACCGCTACTGGACCGATCGAGAACGATGCGTTTCCGAGCGTTACCACGAGCCTGCTCGCACGCAGATTGCCGCGCAGCACCTCTGGCATGCGAGCGATCGAGAGCGCAACCACCGCCGCGATCGGAACCACCCGCAGCGGCATCGCGAACAGCACTGGGACGAAACCGAGCTGCGTCGGGACCGTGAACCCAAACGGCGTCTCGAATCGCACCGCAGACGCCAGTGCCAGCACCGCAGTGCAGATCGCGGCGGACGCGATGTTGATGTCGCTCGGAGGACGGAGCATCCACAGCGCGACGACCGCCGCGACGAACAACATAGCGGCAAGCAGCTCCGCAACGCGCTCGCGACGCGTCATACGGGCGCGCGCGCGTCGCTTCGTGTCGACCAGCAATTGCTGCTCCTCGATGCTTCGGCCGATCGACATGATCTCCTCGTCTATCGACCGCGACGATCTGCACCGTAACCGCACCTCGAACATACGTTGAAACTCCCTCGATACGCAGCCGGCATGGCCGACAACGATCCGATCACCGCAGTGAAATCGCAAACTCAGCTGATAAAGGCAAAGCCGGCGCGAGCCGGCGACGCAAAGCAAGAGGTCTCACGAACGTGAGATAGCTCGGCTGCCAGCACCCACTAAGGAAGGTGAGTGCCCATGTCATACACAGCGATGAAGCGCGTGGCGGCCGCCGCAGGTGTCTCGATCGCGGCGGTGCTTGTTGCAATACCCTCGGGCGCACTGGCTGCAAGCGGCTGCAGCGCGCCGACCCTCAGCGCGCCGTTCGTTGCGTTCGGTGACACCAACCTGTACGCGCTCGTACCAGGCCAGGCGGCCGACATGTTCAGCGGCACCGGATGGACGATGACGGGAGGGGCCACGATCGTGACCACGACCCTCTATGACGGTTCCAAGGGTAACGTGCTCGACCTTCCGAGCGGAGCGACAGCCGTCAGCCCGCCGATGTGCGTCGACAATACCTACCCGACCGCTCGCGCGATGGAGCGCACCGTCGCTGGCGGAAACGCGGGCGTCACCGTAAGCGTCACATATAGCGTCACCGGGACGACGAACATCGGCGACTTCAAGGGGGGGCCGGGCGCATGGTCACCCTCGAAGACGGTCAACATCCAGTCAACCGACCTCACCACACCGCAGTTGGCTCAGTTCACGTTCGTCGGCAAGAGCAACAAGAGCGACTACCAGTTGTACGACTTCTATGTGGACCCGCGGATGCACTAGCCGCTCGCGGGTGAGCGATCGACAACATCTTGTCGATGCGGCCGCCGGGGTGTAGCCTCGTGGCGCCAGGCACCCGGATCGCTCGGTCACCGCCCGTTCCGGCGAGGCCGGAGGCCGAGCGGGCCGCAAGCCCGAGCAGTGGCCGTCGTTGCGTCGCGGAGCACACCCTCCCCTACGCCTGCATTCCGGCCGGCACGCGCAACCACCTCGCGCTCGATCTCGGTGTCGATCGCAACGATGTCGTCGGCGCCCTCGACGCCTTCATCAATCGCGGCGAACGTCGCGTCGACCTCGCTGAGGTCAACGATCGCGTGTTCGTCAACAACGTCTCGCTCGGCCTCTACGCGCAGGCGGTGCAGCGGGCGGGCTATCGCGAGGCCAAGATCCGCACACCGTCCCCGACGTGCTCGGGCCTGACGCCGAGCAACCCCCGATTCGTTGGCGCGGGCGCGACGGCGAGCAGTCGGCCGCCGCCGTCCTGGTCTCGAACAACAGCTAACGAGCGATCCTCATACCGCCGAGTGCTTGGGAACGGGAATGGGCATGATCACGTGGATTCGGGCATCCATGCCCGAATCCCGAGAAACCGTCTTCCGCCCTGCCTCCGGCGGCGGCCTCCGTATGGTGATCGACGCGTCGAAACTTGACTCGTTCGTGCAGCTTGCGATCACCATGCGCAGCTAGCGACTCGGCCGAGCGTTGGGCTCCGGGACGCGACCGCGACTAGACCGCGGAGAGCTCGGCATCGCGGTGATCGGGGCGGCAAGCGGACCAGCCGAGAGCGCACGGACGACACACTTCCGGATCGGCCAATGGGCGGCCCCAACATTTGAAATCGACTCCGATCGACCCGTCCCGGCCGGGATCGACGGCGAGGCAACAGTCCTCCAGCCGCCGCTCCGGTTCCGGATCCTCACCGGTGCGCTGCGAGCACGAATTGCCGCCGACCACCCCGGCGCGTCCCCGTCGGCGCTCGAGCCGGACTCACCGCTACAGACCCTCGTGGTACTCGCCGAACTGGCGCTCGGCCGCTCGATCAATCTGCCCGCTCAATGATCGCCGACGGGGTGGTCGGCCTTTGGGACCCGTTACCGGGAAACAGGTGGTCGCCCTTCACGAGTGGCGGGGCGTGCCGGATGACTCGGGCGCGGCCCGTTCCGGCGAGGCCGGATGCCGAGCGGGCCGCAAGTTCGAGCAGACGCCGTCAGAGCGTCAGTAATTCTTGAACGGGCCCTTACTTTAGCTTAGCCCGATCAGGTCGGCCGCACCCAGTCGGCGCCGGTCTGTCGTCGGAAGTCCTCGATCGCGCTTTCAAGCGTGGGAAAGAAGTGGCCTGGGTCAAGCGGCCCGATCAGTTGGTAGCACTCGAGCTTTGCGCGAACGGGGTCTTTGAGTTCTGCGAACACCAACGACGCGCCCGCCGCGTTGACCTCCTCGTCTAAGTCGACCAGCATGTCGGCGGCCGTGGTGTCGACATCGCTGATCGGCTCGGCGGCGATCACGATCCATTGTGGGCGCGGGTCGGCGGCGGCGAACTGGCGGATCTGGTCACGGAAAGTCCGGGCGTTGGCGAAGAACAGCGGCGCGTCGAACCGGAAGATCACAACCCCTGACAGCTCCTGCGCCTCTGGGTGGCCACCAGGCTCGCCGGAAGACGTTGAGAATGGACAGCGCGACCGCGACCGCGATGCCCGCCAGCACGCCGAGCAGGGCCAACACCGAGGAACGCGGTGATCGAGAGCAGAAACTCGACCCGCCGCTGACGCCACAGCCGCGCGGTTCCCGTCAAGTCGGCCAGCGACAGCGACGCAGCGATCACAACCGCAGCGAGCGTCGGGTTAGGCAGGTTTCTCAGCAGGCCTGGGACGAGCACGAGCATCAGCACGATCAGCGCAGCTCCCACGAGGCCGGTGAGCTGGGTCTTGGCGCCGGCTTGCTCCGCGACTGCGGTACGCGACCCGCTGGTGCTGACGGGGAAGCCTTGAAAGAAGCCCGCCGCGATGTTCGCGGCGCCGATCCCAATCATCTCGCTATCGCCGTCGATCTCTTGCCCAGTGCGCGTTGCGAACGACGAAGCGGTTGAGATCGTGTCAGTGAGAGCGACCAGGGCGATTCCCAGCGCTCCCGCGAATAGCAATGGAAGATCGGAGACGGGGCTTGGCACCGTCAGCGGCGGGAACCCCTTCGGCAGCGTCCCCACCAGCGAGACACCGTGGTCCGACAGATTGAATACTCCCGAAGCCGCGATCGCGACGACTACCGCCACCAGTATGCCCGGGATCCGCGGCAACCAGCGCCCGAGCGCCAAGATCAGCCCCAGACTGACCAGCCCAATCACAACCGCCGCACCGACGGCCTTGCCCGATGCGAGACCGTGGATGAACGCATGTGCTTCGTCGATCAGGCCATTGGCGCTGACGGAGAACCCGAATAGCTTCGGCAGCTGCCCAACCAGGATCGTCAGCGCGAGCCCGTTCATGTACCCGATCTGCGTCGGCTTGGAGAGCAGATCGGCGACGAACCCCAGCTTCGCGGTGCCGGCCGCGATCATGATCGCGCCAACGATCAGCGCGAGCATCGACGCGAGCGCGATCGCGTGCTCGGGGCTCCCGTTCGAGCCTAGGATCGGCAGGGTCGTCGCTGCGATCATCGGCCCCAGAGAGGAGTCCGGGCCGAGCACGAGAATCCGCGAGGGTCCACACAGGGCATAGCCGACCAGGCATAAGATCGTCGTGTAGATCCCCGTAATCGCAGGCAGGTTGGCCAGTTCCGCGTACGCCATCCCCTGCGGCACCAACAGCGTCGTAACCACGACCCCGGCAACAACGTCATGACGCAACCACGATCGCTCGTAGCTCACAAGCGAGCGCACGCCCGGAAGCCACCGCGGCAGCGTCATCAGGCTGGAATCGCAGTCAAGCTCGGGAGCCGAGGCGGGGCGAAGCCCCCAACAAGCGAGCCATGCCGTCGGCCTGCCCCCGTGATCAGCCCGCCTCGCATCGCCCGACGGCGAGCGGATCGAACCGCATGCGCTCCCCACGCACACCGGGCTTGACCTAGAACGGCTTGCCGAACCCGCCCGAGCCGCTTCCGCGGTCTGTCATCCGTCGTGTCGCTCAGCACGATCATCCGCCGCCCGCAACCTCGCCCCAGCGTGTTGC
>Ga0335081_10011721_pt1 | contig 14194 bp, 9 predicted proteins | sample Lox_Sample_35_FD_206713 | JGI IMG/M metagenome (GOLD analysis project Ga0335081, IMG submission 206713) | Soil microbial communities from Loxahatchee National Wildlife Refuge, Florida, United States - Lox_Sample_3.5 | ecosystem: Environmental > Terrestrial > Soil > Wetlands | place: USA: Florida... | reverse complement strand
ATCGAGGATTGATTTCGACTTTTGGAGCTGGGCTGTTGAACGTTGGGCTAGGGCCGTGAACAAAATGGATTCGAAAGCATTCAATGGCTGGTTGAAAGATGTGTAAAAATCTGAAAACGAAAAGGTGAAACAATGAAAGATCAGGCACAGATTGTCATTGTGGGCGGAGGGATTGTTGGGGCGCAGATTGCCTATCATTTGGCAAAGCTCGGACGAAAGGATATTGTGTTATTGGAAAAAGGCGAGATTGCCAGCGGCGAATCGTCACATGCCGCGGGGTTGGTCACACAGTTCGCTACCGCACAAACCATGCTGAAGTTCCGCATGTACAGCATCGAGTTATACAGCGAACTCGGACTCTTCGATCATGTAGGAAGCCTGCGCGTTGCATCCACAAAAGAATCGCTTTTGGATCTGGAACGAGGCGTCAGCCGCGCCAAAGCGTTGGGACTGGATTGCGAAGTTATCGGTCCGGATGAAGCGATGAAACACATGCCGCAAATCACGAAGAAAGATTTATACGGCGCAATTTATCTTCCGCGCGACGGACAACTCGATCCATATACCACCACGAACAGCATGGTCAAATTTGCGAAAGAATTGGGAGTAACGGTTTATACCAATACGCGTGTGACGGGAATCAAACTATCGGCAAGGGGAGAAGTCAAAGAGGTTGTGACCGATAAAGGTTCGATCAAGACCGAACTCGTTATCAACGCCGCAGGGCTTTGGGCGCCGCGCATCGCGGCGATGGCAGGTCTGCACTTCCCCACCACTCCAGTAGATCACCAACACATCGCATTGAAAGCGGTGGCGGGTCATGAATTCGATTCGACAACGCCGTGCTTGCGTGATCCCGAAAATTTAGTTTACATGCGGCAAGAACAAGGCGGACTTGTGATCGGGGGTTATGAACCTAACACGCTGGCGCGTTGGATCGATGGTGTGCCGTGGGAACATGGCGGCACAGCATTACCCGGCGATATGAACCGCTTTGAGCAATTGCTCGAAGGTGCGATACGAAGATTACCATTCTTGGATCAAGCAGGCATTATCACGCTGGTTTGTCATCCTGGCGCGTACACGCCCGATTGCCAACCCATTCTCGGACCGATGGCAGGCGTGCGCGGCATGTGGATGGCGGCGGGCTTTTCGCTCAACGGCTATGGTGGCGCGGGCGGCGTTGGTAAATTGCTGGCGGAATGGATCATCGGCGGCGAACCGACGATGGATGTGTACGCGTACAAAGCCACGCGCTTTAGCAACATCTATAATGATCCGCAATACGCCTGCGAACGCACGCGCGAGTGCGTAAAGTATTATTATCGCTTGCGCTTCCCCAACGATGAATTTGAATGGGCGCGGCCGAGTCGTCTAAGCCCAGTCTATTATCGTGAATTGGAAATGGGCGCGGTCTTCGGCGAGAAGTTCGGTTGGGAACGCGTCAACTATTTTGATCCCGGCAAACCGTCGCGGCGCATGGGCGAAGATCAACGCAATTGGGGCGGATGGATCAAGCCGCCGTATTTTGACCGCCTCGAAAAAGAACACGTTGCTACGCGGGAACGTGTCTGTCTTTATGATCTGACTCCGTTCAGTAAAATCGAGGTGACCGGTTCCGGTGCGTTGCCGTTGCTGAATCGCGTCGCCGATAGCGAAATGGATAAACCCATTGGTTCGGCGACATACTGTCAGTTCTGCAACATCAACGGTGGCGTCGAAGCCGATGTGACGGTGACGCGTCTCGGCAAAGATCACTTCTGGGTCATCACCGGCGCGGCATTCATCGGCAACGATAAATCATGGCTTGAAATGCATGTTGATGAAAACGATGGCGAAGTCAGCATTCGCGACATCAGCGAAGAATGGGCTTGTCTCCCCCTTTGGGGACCGAAGGCGCGCGAAGTGTTGCGCAAAATCACAAAGGATGATGTTTCAAATGAAGCGCATCCATATTTGATGACAAAACAAATCACCATCAACGGTGCGAAGGTTTACGCTCAACGCGTCAGTTACGCGGGCGAACTTGGCTGGGAACTTTATATTCCATACAATCGCGCTACGATGGTTTGGGATATGCTGCTCGAAGCGGGCAAAGAATTTGGAATCGAAGTTGGTGGTTACAAAGTACTCGACGCGTTGCGATTTGAAAAAGGCTATCGCTATTACACCGCCGATGTTACGCAACTCGAAACGCCGTATGAAGGAGGCTTGGGCTTTTGCGTTGATCTCAATAAAAAAGATTTCATCGGCAAAGCCGCGCTCGCCAAACAGAAAGACGAAGGCATCAAACGCAAACTTTGCACACTAGTTGTGGATGGCGATGAGTTCACTCAAATTTACGGCGGCGAAGCGCTTTATCACGAAGGAAAAGTTCTGAGCCGGGTGCGAAGCGGCGGATACGGGTACACGGTCAAGAAAAATATTTTGTACGCCTATCTTCCGATCGAACTTGCCAAAGTTGGCAAGCGCTTCGAACTCGATCTGATTGAGGGTCGCCGTTTTGGTGAAGTGACCGCCAGCGTTTTGTTTGATCCAAAAGGCGAGCGCTTGCGCTCATGATGATTGATGCGCAAAATTCCATTTATTAGTTGAAAGGAAGATCAAAGAATGTTATCTCTGAACGCGAACGAATTATTGGAGATCAAGAATTTATTGGGATCTCGAGAACCCAACCACGGACTCCCGAGGCCGTTCTATCACAACGAACTGATATACCGCGCCGAGATGGAATACATCTGGCGCCAGGGCTGGCTCTTCGCCGGTCATTCGTGCCAGATTCCCAATCCGGGCGATTATTTCTTATTCGAAGTGGATGGCGACTCGCTGATCATCGTGCGCGGCGAAGACAGGCAGGTGAATGCGCTCTATAACGTCTGCCGCCATCGCGGATCCATTATCTGTGAAGAGGCAGAAGGTCACGTCAAACGCTTCATCTGTCCATATCACCAGTGGACATACGACCGCGACGGCAAGCTCTTGTTGGTTCGCGGTATGCAGGAGGAACTGGATAAATCACAGTTCGGTTTACATAGCGCCGACGCCCGCGAAATGGAGGGCATGATCTTTATCAGCCTTGCCAAGGAGCCAATGGACTTTGACGCCGCCTGCGCGGCAATTGCGCCAGTAGCTCATCCGCAGGGATTGAACCACGCAAAAGTCGCCAAGATGCTAGACTTCGATGTTCACGCCAACTGGAAATTGGTATGGGAAAACAATCGCGAGTGCTATCACTGCAACGTCAATCATCCCCAGTATATCAAGGCCAACTTCGACCGCTTCAACACCGACGACACGATTGAGCGCGTCGCTCAGGAATTGACAACCGTGACGACGCGCAGTGAAGCAAAGTGGGCGGCGCAGGGATGGGCTGTCACGCGCGCAGAAACCGGCATGACCGAATTCCCGGATCCCGAGCATCATATTTGGTATTCGGCCAATCGCACCGCGCTGACCGATGGGTTTGTGAGCGAAACCTTGGATGGCAAGCAGGTAGCGCCGTTGATGGGCGATTACATCGAGGCCGCCGATATCGGCACGATGCGCGTGCGTACTTTGCCCAATTTCTGGCAGCATTCAAGTTGCGATCACGTCGTCGCCGTGCGATTGACGCCGAATGGTCGGTATCACACCAACATCCGCATGACCTGGCTGGTGGATGCAAAAGCGGAGGAAGGCAAGGACTTTGATCTCGATAAGGTGCTGCCCTTCTGGCAATGGACTGCCGAACAGGATTGGCAAATTTGTGTCAATCAACAAAAGGGCGTCAATTCCCATGCATATACCCCCGGCCCCCTCTCCACCTACAAGGAATATAATCTGGATCGGTTCCTACGCTGGTACATTCAACAGATAAAAATCGCGATTGGATAATCCATGAACTCACCCGCTCCTGCTTACGTCGGCTTTGGCATGCTCACCTCCGTTGCGATCATGGTGGTGAAGCAATTACCCGAACATAATACCGGCGCGCTCGTCAAGGATGTCAATGAATTCATCTTTGATGATGCCGCAATCGTCGCCTGCCTTTTGCGTCAATGGGATGTGCCGACTGCGATGATCGGCACGGCGGTGGGAGACGATTTGCGCGGCCACAACTTGGTGAATCAGCTGCAAGAATGGGGCGTGCAAAGCCAAGTTTGCTTTACAAAAGAATATAAGACTCCGCTCGAAGTGGACGTCTCGGATGAAACCGGCGCGCGCACCTACTTTTGGCAGCGCTCGCCGCAAATCTTGAAAACGCTAGACGATGCCGATCTTTCTTATTTGAACAAAGCTCGCGTCCTTTATGTGGATTGGTACGATGGCGATCACATTATCCGCGCCATGGATCGTGCTATCGAATTGGGGTTGCCAGTGTTCTTAAATTTGGAACACGGACATGCTGACCCCGATAATCTTAAAAAATACGCGGGTCGGGCGGTTTTTTGTCAGGCCGTGACGGATGCCGCGCAACGCGGCGATGAATCACCGATGGACGTGGCGAAGAAGTTGATTAACGTAGGAGTCAAAACTGCATTGATCACAATGGCTGAAGATGGATGTCTCGCTGTTCAGGGCAATCAAATCCTTCGCATTCACGCACCATCGGTTCACGCGGTGGACGGATGCGGTGCCGGAGCTACATTCTCGGCAGGCTTCATTTATGGATATTTGCATGAATGGGCTTTAGAAAAGTCGCTTAGCTTCGCCACCGCCGCGGCTTCGCTCAAAGTAACCAGAGCCGGACTCCAAATGTTCCCCATCGAAGAGATCAATTCGCTGGCTTCAAAACTTGAAACACATTCAACTTATTAATGACATACATAACGATAAGGATATAAACCTGTGATCAATTATGCTTCCCTTCTCACTCAAGAACAAGTTGAACGCGTCCACGATGCCTCGCTCGAAATTCTCGAAAACGTCGGCTTGCTGGTGCGGAACGATCAGGCGCGTTCCATTTTCAACAAACACGGCTGCAGAGTGGATACTGAGACACTCATCGTCAAGTTTCCGCGTGCGGTGGTGGAAAAATATCGCGCCATGCTTCAGCCGACGTTTACCTTTCGCGGCCGCGACCCGAAGTATGACCGCACCATCCCACAGGATGGACCGATCATCATCACGGGCAGTTCCGCGCCGAATATCCTTGATCCCATTACCGGCGAGGAGCGACGCGCCCGTTCCGATGACATTGCTCGCATCGCGCATCTTGTCAATGAACTCACCGCGATCGATGTCTTCTCGATTTCAACATTAGCCGATGACGCGCCCGAAGGCCAATTCACGCTGGCGCGTCTCTATCCGGCTTTGAAATATTGCGTCAAACCGATTCGCAGTACAACGAAAGATATGGAAGACATCCATGCGATTATGAAGTTGTTATACGCGATTGCCGGAAGCGAGGAAGCTTACCGCGAGCATCCGTTCGTGACGCATCATTATTGTCCGGTCGTTTCTCCGCTGACGATGGATAAACTCTCCACTGAAGCCATCATCTACTTCAGCGAAATGGGATTGCCCGTTTATCCAAGCATCGTGCCGAACGCGGGCTTGACTTCACCGATGTCCATGGCGGGAACAGTGGTGCAAGGCAATGCAGAATTCCTGGCCGCGGCGGTGCTGATGCAAATGGTTCGCGAAGGAACGCAGACGATTTACGCTTCATTACCAACGGTTGCCGATATGCGTAGTGGTGCGTACGCTTCCGGGGGAATCGAGTGCGGGATTTTGCATATGGCTTTTGCACAGATGGCGCACTTTTATAATGTACCCTGCGGCGGATATATTGGTTTGTCCAATTCAAAGATCAATGACGCACAATCTGGCTACGAAACTGGCATGTCAAGTGTTGCAGGTGTGCTGGCTGGTGCCGACATGTTGAATATGGCTGGTCTGCTCGACGCGCTGAAAGTCTTTGATTTCGCAAAGGCTGTGATTGACGATGAAGTCGCACAAATGCTCAAGCGTCTAAAGCGCGGCATCGTATTCAGTGAAGATGAACTCGCATTGGATGTCATCGCACAAATCAAGCCGGGCGGATCGTTCTTGATGAGTCCGCACACGGCAAAGCGCATGAAAACCGAAGCCTTGCTCACGAAGATCGCTGATCGGGATCAGCGCAACATTTGGGAAAAGAAAGGTTCGCCTGATACTCAAGCGCATGCCATGCAACGCGCAAATGAAATCCTAGCGAAAAGCAGTTCTACCATTTTCTTGCCCGAAGTCGAAGCCCGCATCCGCGCCGTGTTTCCGAATCTCATCCCCGGAGTGTTGGAGATGTCAAAATAATTTTCCGTGTTTGCAGTACAATCAATGCATAAAGGAAACCCAATGAAAATTTTCTTCGCTACAGACGTTCATGGTTCGGAAATATGTTGGAAGAAATTCATGAGCGCAGCCAAGTTTTATGAAGCGGATGTTTTGATCCTGGGCGGGGACATGACCGGCAAAGCCATCGTGCCGATCGTCGCACAGGGAGATGGAAAATACAAGGTCACATTGCTGGATCAGGAAACCATTCTGAATTCAAAAGAGGAAGTGGATCAGATGGTTAGCACGATCAAGAACCGGGGATATTATCCATATGTGACGAACCCGGACGAAGTGGCGGAGATCAGTAATATGCCGGGCCGCTCCGATGAGTTATTTTTGAAAGAAGCCCTGAACACGATGCAGCGCTGGATGGAATATGCCGACGCCAAACTGGAAGGCACCAATATGCGCTGTTTTGTTTGTCCCGGTAATGACGATATGTTCGAGATTGACGATGTGATCAAGCAGGCAAAGCATGTGGAATTAACCGAAGGCAAAATCGTCCAATTGGATGAACACCACGAGATGATCAATTGCGGCTGGACAACGCCGACGCCGTGGAAAACCGAGCGCGAGGAATCAGAGGATCAACTGCGCCAGCGCATTCAGGTGATGATTGACCAATTGAAAGATGTTAAGAATTCCGTTTTTCAAATCCACAATCCCCCATATGGAAGCGGGCTGGATGAAGCCCCGGAGTTAACGAAAGATATGCGTCCAGCGTTCGCGGGAAGATCATTAGTCCCGGTAGGAAGCCATGCCGTCTTGGAATTGATCGAGAAATATCAACCATTGCTTACGTTGCATGGTCATATCCATGAAGGCAAAGGCACGCGCATCTATAAACGCACATTGTGCATCAACCCCGGCAGTATGTACGAACAGGGCATGTTACATGGCGCAGTGGTTGAACTTAAACCGAACAAGATAGGCACTTATATCCTCACCACTGGATAAGTCATTGGTAGAATAATCTTGATCGAAGAAGGAGGCAGTCTATCGAAACGAGGAGAACGTTGGGAGCTTTAAAGCTGTAAGTGTTTAGAAAGCATTCCATGGGTTTGTCCCCAAAAGCGGGGACACAAAGAAGACTTGTTCAAAGGAGTGTAACAGATGAGCACTGCAACGCTATTTGTTCGTAAAGCAAGCGGGCTGGTACGATCCTGGTCGGTGTTTGACGCGTTCATTTACGCCACGTTCTCGATCAACCTGATTACCCTGGGCCTCTTCATCTTCTCCTATGCCTGGTGGTTTGGAGGCGATTTGGCGACCGGCGTAATTATCGGAGCCGTCTTCACCGTCTTTGAAGTGATCGTCTATGCCAGCCTCATCTCCGCTATGCCGCGCGCAGGCGGAGATTATGTTTGGCAAAGCCGTATCCTCAACCGAGGCATTGGCTTTGTATTGACCGTCACCGGCTGGTGGTTCATCCTCTGGCTGTGGACTCCGCTCTATGGTCAGATGCTGTCATACGAAGTGTATACGCCGCTGTTTGGAATCGCCGGTCTCAAAGATGCCGCGTTATGGTTCCTCTCGTCGAATGGTCAATTCGTTTCATACCTATCCGTCTGTGCGATCGTGTTCATCTATATCGCAGTTGGCATGAGATGGTATGCGCGCATCCAGAAGTTCTGCTTCTGGGGCGGACTGGTCGGCCTGGTAATCGTTTTCCTGCTTCTGCTTTTCGGGAATAACGCGACCTTTGTGGCGAACTTCAACAAATTTGCGCCGATGTTCGGTTCAACTTCCGCCGATACGTATAACGATACACTCGCAGCAGGCGCAGCTGCCCAAAAGGTGTTCGGTGCCGCCGGAAACTTATGGTCATTTGCAATTCCGGCGAGTCTCGCCCTCGTTCCGCTATTGACCTTCTACAATCTGTGGCCCAACTGGGGTTCGACTCTCTACGGTGAAGTGCGCGGCGCATCGGATTACAAACGCAATTTCTGGGGCATGGCGGCCGCCATCATCGTGACGAACGTAGTTGCGCTGATCTTCTTTGCATTGATCGCCAAGACGATGGGCTGGGATTTCTACAACAAAGCCAACGGCGCGTTCTGGTATCACACCTTCACTGATCCGACGGCTGCATTGCCGCTTCCGATCTGGCCCTACCCGGGTCTGCTTGCGTCGTTCATGGTATCCAGTCCCGCGCTTCAATTCATCATCGTCTTGTTGATGAGTCTGTTCTGGTTCGGATGGTCCGGCACATTGTTCCTGAGTTCGACGCGTGTGATCTTCGCCGCGGCGATTGACCGCATGTTGCCCGAATGGGTTTCAAGAATCGAGCCGCGCACCAAGACGCCGGTCAACGCCTTGCTCCTGATGGTCATCCCATCGGTGATCGTTTCGTATCTTTATGCCTACAACGTGTTCACCTTCCAAAGCCTGGCATTAGATGCGACGGTGGTTATCGCCATCACCTTCCTCGGCTCGACGATTGCCGGAACGATCATGCCGTGGCGGTCGAAAGATGTATTCGACGGTTCGCCCATCTCGAAGTACAAAGTGCCTTCGTGGCTGGGATGGATCGTAACTTTGATCTACGTGGTCTTCGCCGTTTATCTGATCGTGATCTCCTTCCAATATGGTTGGGCAATCCTTAGCAGTATTGGCGCACTCAATGCAGATGCAATGACATGGTTTGTTGTGGTTGTATTGGCATTGTTGACCGTAATCAATGCTGCGATATTGGTCTGGATTGCATATTACGTAGGACGCAAGATTGTCGGCGGAGCAGAGATGCCATTGATCACGTTGGCGGGTTTGATCTTCACCGGCTTCCTCGATTGGCTGTTGGTTGAATGGTTCTGGGATCCGCAAAGTGTGACCGCGCTGCCAGCGAATGCCTCTGCATCCTATGGCATCGGCTGGGCGAATGTCAGCTCAATGGTGTTCATGTTCGTCATGTATATCTTGGCACTGGCGATTTACTTTGGATTCAGCTCCTATCGCCGCCGCCAAGGCATTGACGTAGACAAGATCTACAAAGAGATTCCGGTCGAGTAATTCGCTTCACGCAATATAACGAACAAGAAGGAGTTAGTAATTAACTAACTCCTTCTTTTATATTTGCGTAAACAATAAAAGCGGTAACGTAATTTAACCTACCACCACTCTCATCACATACTGATTCACTGCGCCGAAGCGATATTTGTATTCTTCGTCGCCGCGCATGAAATCGAATTCCACGCGTCCATGCTCGCAAGCCCATTGCAATTGATGTCCGAGTAAAACCCAGCCGGGTGAAAGTTCCATGAAGTCACGTCCCACGCCGGAGTTATATCCCCATAATTTATTTTTGTAATCGAAGTTGATACATCCCGCGGCTTTGACTCCATCCACCATCAAAAACGCCAGCCACAGATAACCATGCTCGAACGCGGAATGCAAAGCCGACTTCATATGCGCGCGCATGTCATCTTTCAAGAACATTGCCTTGTTCGGATCTTGAACCATGAGATGAAAGAAACTTTCGATCTCCGCGTCCAATGTAGATTCATCTTCAACAATATAAAACTTCACTGGCACTTCACTTTCAGCCGCGCGGCGCATCTTGCGTTTGATCTCGTGCCGTTGTTTCTTCTCGATGCGTGAAAGATAATCATCGAATGATCCGTTCAACGCGATGCGCGGCGTGGGATGATAAATCTCTTCGCGATACGTTAAGCCGCGTCGTTCGGATTCCGCCTTGAGCGCCGCGCGAGTCGGAGAGCTATCGGGAAGGTTGTACCAATCGAAGGGCCAGCCGCGATAAGTCGGAGATTGAGCGAGGAAATCCATCAAGCCGGAAAGAAAACGCGGCAAGTCATTGGGTCGGACGATCAAATCGAGGTAATCCGAAATCTCGATGCTTCCAATCAACAGCAAAGCGGCGCGTCCGTCATATTCAGCTTTGAAGAGCGGAGCGATGCCGACGAGTTGATTGTTCTCACGCGCCGAGATCAAAACCAATTCGGCGTCTTTCCATTCGCCGCCGCCGAGAGTCTGCCACCATTGACTCAGATATTCATATCGAAGAAACGGCACATCGCTGATGCTTTGTTCGACCAATGTATTCCATTCGTTTTCGGAGATGGATGAGAAATCGTTGTGAAGAGTGAAATCCATAATTACCCATTGAATTGAAAGATGTATCGCTGAGATTTTACCAGTATAATGATAGATAATCTTTCCACATTCTTACTATGCCGCTCGATCTGACTCTTACGTCCCTTTATCGAACCGAAGGAAAAGAACAAGCCAGCCTGCCGGGGTTGATGCCTGCCATGCCGCCTCGCAAGGCGGCACGCGGCCGCGAAGCCGATAGACTCGTCGTTTATCTTTTGCTGACCGGCAATGCATCGTTCTCAACTGGCGAATATGTGCAACTCGCCAGCCGCGCGGCCGTAACGTTTTACGAAACGCCCGGCACACTCACCGCCGCCCTGCGCGCCGCGGCGGACGCGATCAACAAGCCATTGCTCGAACGCAACCTGTCCACCAGCGGACGCGGCCAATACGCAGTGGGACTTTTGTCGTTAGTCGCGTTGCGCGAATCGGACGCCACACTTTTGTTGAGCGGCCCGATGCGCACGTTTGTTTTGAGCGCAGGCGGCGTGCGTCACATCTTCGATTCGCTTTCAGGCAATGGACTGGGTCTGGGCGCCAATGCGCCTCACTATTTTTCCCGCATCAGCCTTCAACCCAATGACCGGCTCGTACTTTGCGCGAAGATTCCTTACGCATGGGAATCGGCGTTGAATGATTCGAGCCCTGCATCGCTGGACGCCACGCGCCGCCGCCTGATGAATCTCACGAACGATAATGTGAACGCAGTTTTGCTTCAAGCCACAGAAGGCAAAGGTTCGTTGATTGTAATGAGGCCGGAGGCTGAATCGAGTGCGCCCGCAGAACCCGCACCTGCGCTCCCATCCGCCGATGAAGAGCGGGTTGCTGAACCGCAACCTGAGACCATGCCCGAAGCGCATCTCGTGCAACCCTCAGCCTATGCGATCCCTCCTGAACCAAAAGAAGAAGAACTTCCAACACAGTCCATCCAGCCGGATATTCTGGCTTCCTTGCCGCGCCTGCAATCTTTGGAATCGCCGCCAGCATCAAATGATAAAGAAGAGCCAATCCCTGCGTCGATAAAAGAATCACCTGCATCGCCATCGCCGCGAAAGCGTCGGGCGGCAAAGACGATTGTGAATGGCATGCAGGCTTGGCGTCGAGGCAATGAGCGAATGAGCAAGGGCTTGCAATCGTTTCTACCGCGTCTTCTACCCGGCTCGGAAGAATCATCCGCTTTTACTATGCCCTCCTACGTGATGATTTTCATTGCCATCCTTGTTCCACTGGTCGTTGTGACAATTGCAAGCGTGGTTTATTTCCGTTATGGCCGCAGCGTACAATATGATGAATATCTAGTGCAAGCGCACAACGCACAAACCATCGCAGTTGGCCTCACCGATCCGGTTGCACAACGCGATGCATTGCAACAGGAATTGTCCTACCTCAACAGCGCCGAGTCTTATAGCCAGACCGCGCAAACGCAAGAGATGCGGCAAGAGGCTCAAGCCAAGCTGGATCAGTTGGACGGAATCACCCGCCTGCAAATGCAGTCGGTGGTAAGCGGGGTCAACGCCCAAATCAGCCGCATGGCCGCCAGCGAAAATGACCTTTACATGCTGGATGCTGTGCGTGGACAGGTCCTGCATGTTGCGATCAACGCCAGTGGCTTTCAAGCAGATGATTCATTTAGTTGCGCGCCCGGAACATATGGAAAATATACGGTCGGGCCGCTGGTGGATATTCTCGCCCTGCCTCCGGTTAATTCGATGAATGCCGCGGTAATGGGTGTGGATGCGCGCGGCAATTTGCTTTATTGCGCGCCGGGACAATTGCCGCAAGCTATTCCGCTTCCACCACCCGATACCAACTGGGGACGCGTCAAAGCCTTTGCTTTGGACGGAGAAAATCTTTACGTGATTGATCCGCCCTCACGCGCAGTATGGGTGTACATCGGCAAGAGCGATGCGTTTGTAGACCGGCCCTATTTCTTTTTTGGCGACCAGGTCCCAAACATTGAAAACGCAATTGACCTGGCAGTGAATAATGGGGAGCTTTATATTCTTCATGCCGACGGGCACCTTTCCACCTGTTCTTTCAGTAGTATTCAGAGCGTGCCAACGCGTTGCGATGATCCAGCCCCATGGACCAATCCTTTGCCCGCTTACCGCGATACAGATCTTTTCGCTCAAACGCATTTCACACAGATGATGTTCGCACCCGCACCCGACTCGACCCTGTTAATTTTGGATACAGATAACCAAAGCATTTTCCGTTTCGCTCCGCTTTCGCTGGAATTACAGAGTCAACTCCAGCCTCCCGCAGGACGCACGAATCCTTTGCCGCCTGTCCCTGCCAGCGCCATGACGGTGAGCCCGAACCATATCTTATTCATGGCTCTCAAAGACGAGGTATACTTTGCAACAAATTCACCGTAGCTTTTTTATATTCGGAATACTCTTGGAGGAGCACTGTGTTTGATTACTTGAATTCCCTGATTGGCCATGCCGTTCAACAACCTGCGCCGCAGCACATTCAAGGAGTTTCGGCGGTCGCCAACCTCATTGCGGATGATCCCAACACGCCTACGCAACCCATCACCACCAAAGCTCTGGTCATTACCTATAACCCAACGATGGATCCGGCCACTGGCAAGAAGTTGACGGATCTGGAAGGCTGGTCATCGCCGGATGCCATGGTCAATGGTTATATCTCCAGCTTATTGCAGGTCAGCAATGGCTTAGCGCGTCATCAGATCGTTGAGAACCTTGTGGTGGATGAATTCCCCGCTCTCACGGACGGATTTCAGTATACCGCGCAATCCTTTTTATCCGTACTGAATGGTTCAACGCCCGCACACAATCCCTCCGGCATAGATTACAACGCCATCCTTACGCGCTTCAATATTTTACAAACCGTTGCAAACAACCAAATTGATGAAGTATGGATCATGGGATTCCCCTATGCCGGCCTATATGAATCCATTATGGCTGGAGCAGGTGCGTTCTGGTGCAATGCTCCGGCGCTAGCCAACACGGCTTCCTGTAATCGGCGCTTTGTGATTATGGGTTTCAACTATCAACGAGGCGTGGGGGAGATGCTGCATTCGTATGCTCATCGCGCTGAAAGCATTATGGCTCAAGTTTTCAACTGTCAAGATTTTCTAGCCTGGGCATACCGGCCGAATCGTTCACCTGCAACCATCAGCGCGGGACAAACGTTGAATCTCTTTCAGCATTTTATCCTATTCAATACGATCGCGCCCGGTCAGGCTGGAGTCGGGCTCGTTCACTTCGCGCCCAATAGCACTAAGGATTACGATTGGGGCAATCAAACCCAAGTCAACAGCACTTGCTACGATTGGCTGGCTTTTCCGAATCTCACCGGCAGTACGCGCAGCGTGAACTGCTCCGAATGGGGCAACGGCGATGACGGTGCCTACCAACAATGGTGGTTGAATCATTTGCCGAAAGTGAACGGCATCAAAAACGGAATTTACAATAACTGGTGGTATTACGTTGCCAATCCAAACAACGTGACTGTAAACGCATAAGATCAGTGCTGCCTCTTACAAGAGGCGGCATTCTTGTTTATTGTGAATCAAAGTTATGGTAAAATCTTTGCGCCTGGAGGGATGGCCGAGCGGCTGAAGGCGCATGTCTTGAAAACATGTTAGGGTCACACCTACGTGGGTTCGAATCCCACTCCCTCCGCCATCAAACAGGCTAGTAACAATTTATTTCTTTCTGGGGAGGTGCCAGAGCGGCTGAATGGGCTCGCCTGCTAAGTGAGTGCCGGGGTAACTCGGTCGCGGGTTCGAATCCCGCCCTCCCCGCTGTTACACGCC
>Ga0335081_10011718_pt1 | contig 14196 bp, 20 predicted proteins | sample Lox_Sample_35_FD_206713 | JGI IMG/M metagenome (GOLD analysis project Ga0335081, IMG submission 206713) | Soil microbial communities from Loxahatchee National Wildlife Refuge, Florida, United States - Lox_Sample_3.5 | ecosystem: Environmental > Terrestrial > Soil > Wetlands | place: USA... | reverse complement strand
CTATTGGAAGGCGGCGGAGAATATCCTTTAGAAACATGGGATTCTCAGAACGTTAATTTCACCATGATTATTGATGCAAGAAGTTCCAGTATTCCAGTTGGTGACGACAAATATTTTGAAGTTGATTTTGATAGTAGCTTGATTATTCAGGCGGAGTTGTGTTTTGACCCAGAGCAGAATTTTACTTTACGTGACCGCTTCACTGTGGGCGGTAATGACCCCGATGTTCAAATGAACTCTACAGAGTCTTTTCTTAAAATTGTTTACAATGGCATAACACTTGACGACTATAACAGTTCTGGCGACCTTATAGGAACTGATAGTGTTGTTCCGCAAATGATGGATGGCGTCTACTTTTACTCTTATGCTTTAGATAACACCACTGACAGCGGCAGTGTAACATTTACGTTTCTGCCATCTACTCCAACACCGACGCCAACACCAACGCCTACAGGCGGCGGAGGCGGCGGTGGATTTACCCACGGAGTTGACACGCCGACGCCGCCACCAATTATCCCGCCGATCGAGATCCACATAGACGTGCCCATGCTTCTGCTGATGGCGGCCGTAGGAGTCGGCGTCTTTTTGGTAGTCGCCGGCACCGGAAAAAAAGGGGGAAAACGCTGAAGTGAAAGCCAGAGTCGTCGCCCTCGTCTTTCTGCTGGCCACATCGATCCTGCTGATTTCCACTCCTAAGATCGTGAAGGCGTCGACGTCGACGTTTGGCTACACATCGCTCAGCGGCATGAGCGAAGACAACACCCTCGATTTCGGGACCTCTTACCCGTTTCTGCTCGAGAACATAACGTCGCCCAGCGACTTCGGAAGCTTAAATCAGATATCCGTCTACATGGGCGCCGTCTCGGGATCCGTCGACGCCGTCGCCTGCGTCTACGGCGACAGCTTAGGAGGACCAAACGCCAAGTTGGCGCAGAGCAGCGAAGTATCCGGCATCGGCACGTCCATGAGCTGGGTGAACTTCACCATCGCGCTCAGCGGATACCCAAACATCCAATACTGGTTCGGAGTCTTCGCAAGCGGCGACTTCAACATCTACTTTTCAAACAGCGGCTACTACATCGCTGTGTCGTGGGATTCGGTGACGTACCCGACGCTGCCGAACCCCTACGTAACCGACTACCACTTCCACAGCAACATCTACGCGCTCTACGCCTCCTACACACCGGGGTATTCTGGCCCAACGCCCACGCCGGAACCCGCCACCTACGTCGCCCAGATGCACATTAACGACCCACGAGGCGGCAACGTGTCGCTGGAGGACCTAACCACGGGCCACATCGAAAACGGCAACTACGACGCCGGCCCAATCATGAGCTTCACCGCCGGCGACCGCCTCAAACTCAACGCCACGTCAGCGGGGAACGACCCGTCTCTTCCCCGGTACTTCTGGTACTTCACCTACACCGTCAACGAAGGCAACACCGTCTACCAGGTCGCCAACAATACGGTGCTGACCGTCAGCGGCAACCTCTACATCGTCGCCGACTACGAAAGTAGCCAGCTGGCGCCGGCGCCTGGCGGAGGCGGAGGATGGAGCAGCGTGCCGTCGTCGACGCCAACGCAGGGAGGCGGAATCGCTAAGCCCTCGCCGATCCAGCAGCTGCTCAACGCGCTGAGCAAGATTCCTCCGTGGGCGCTTTGGGCCATAATCGCGGTGATGATAATCGCAGGCGTCGCCGGCGTGCTGAAGGGCAACAAGAAAACTGCGAATCCTTCACGGTCATTCAGTCCAGGAGCGCTATAGAAATGGCTAAACAAAAATTTCCGTTGGTTGGAATAGTATTCGTCGTCTGCCTCATGGTCCTTATCTTGTGCACCGGCGCCGGCTTCTTCAAGAACTTCGCTTTAGAAACAAACGCGCTGCAGGTCAGCATCCCCTCGAGCATCTCGGTTGCCGCTCCGGGCGACCAGTGCACCGTAAGCTATTCGGTGAACAACCCCAGCTACGGCACCTACTACACGGTTTACTGCGTCGTCAACGGCGTCACCCAAAGCAGCGCCCCCGTGGGCGAGGCGACGGGCGCCTACTACCTCACATTCAGCGCAGACGGAACCTACACGGTTAGCCTGCACGTGATGAGCTACGCGGACCCGTCGATCTACGGCGACAGCAACACATGCACGGTGCAGGTGGGACCCGCGGCAACGTCGACGCCGACGCCTACGCCGTTGCCGAACCCGTCGGTTACCAGCGGCCCAGTCCTCGGTAACAGCTTCCTGCAGCAGGTCCTCAACTTCCTGCAGCAGGTATGGAACACCGTCTACAACTTCGTTAGGAGCCTGGGGCTATGAACTGTAAACGCAGGTCCAAGATGGTTAACGTTGGCGGCCAGTGGCGTCCGATTCCTCCTCCCCCGCCCGGCTACAACAGGAGAATCAACAGGAGAAACTTGAGGATCGCATTCGCCGTCGGACTCATCGCGCTCATGTTCTGCAGCAGCATCTTCTACTACCTCAACGTTGAAGCGGCGCCGGACGGCAACATCTACTTGAACTCTAACCCCGCGGTCTTCGACGGAGACCTCCAGGTGGAGGGCGCAGTCAACGCCTCGATTTTCCAGTTCCCCAACGGCACCGTCCTCGACGCGGTTGGCCCACGCGGCGCCGCAGGCGCAACCGGAGCGGCGGGTCCGCAGGGATCTCAGGGAGTGCAGGGTGTGCAGGGAATCCAGGGAGTCGCCGGAAGAGACGGCGTCAACGGATCCGAATGGTTCAACGGCGCCGACGCGCCCACAAGCAGCGTAGGCGTAAACGGCGCGTACTACTATGACACTTCAAACGGCGCCATCTACCAGATGCAATCCAGCAGCTGGGTCCAGATCGGTTCAATCATGGGGCCCCAGGGATCTCAAGGATTGCAAGGCGTTAAAGGCGACACTGGCTCCCAAGGCCCGCAGGGCACTGCAGGATCCAACGGAGTCAACGGATCCACCTGGTACAACGGCGCATCCTCACCTTCAGATGGCTTCGGCGTGAACGGCGACTACTACTACGAAACTTCAAACGGCTACATCTGGCAGATGCAAACGGGATCCTGGACCCAGATCGGAACGATCATGGGACCGCAAGGAATCCAAGGCGTGAAAGGCGACACCGGATCACAAGGAATCCAAGGCATCCAGGGCATTCAAGGCGTAGCCGGAACTAACGGAACCAACGGCACTAACGGGACGAATGGCTCAACGTGGTATTCGGGCGCTGGAGTTCCAGGCGTAGGAACCGGCGTCAACGGCGACTACTATTTTGAGACAAGCAACGGCTACGTCTACGAGAAAATCACGGGTGTCTGGGTCTACGAAATGAATCTCACGGGCCCAGCTGGAACCAATGGCACCAATGGCACCAACGGAACAAACGGAACAAATGGAACAGACGGTGTCTCCATCACGTGGGCAGGCAGCTTAGCGTCCAATCCGGGTTCACCCGTAACTGACGAAGCGTACTACAACACCGTCAGCGGAGAAGCATTCATCTGGAATGGAAGCGCATGGAATGAACTCTGCCAAAACGGCGCGGTGGGATCCGCGGGTTCACCGGGAACCTCGATTGTTTGGCAGGGCAGCTTAGCGTCGGCGCCTTCCACGCCTCAAACTGACTGGGCCTACTACAACACGGCCACCGGCGAGAGCTACATCTACAGCGGCGGATGGGTTGAGCTCTGCCAGAACGGCGCCGCGGGTTCAACTGGCCCAACGGGGTCGCCTGGACCTTCAGGTGCCCCGGGGCCAACGGGCATACCGGGCGCGACGGGTGCGCCGGGACCCACAGGCATTCCTGGAGCGACCGGCGCTCCGGGCCCAGCTGGAACCACGGGCCTCGCGTCGATAACAAGCACGGTCCCAGTGACGAACACGGCGTCGGAAACCGCCTTGGTCAGCTATACGATAGGCGCCAACGCGATGGATGTAGGCCAAACATACCGGATCAGCGCATCCGGAATAATCGGGTCCACGAGCTCGGCGCCGACGATCCAGTGGCAAATCAGGATCGGCCCCACAACGTTGACGGGAACCATTATGGCGGCGCTTACGCCAACGATCGGGACATCCATCAGCGGTAAAGCATGGTACTACCAGGGACTCGTAACCATCGACACGACGGGTGCGTCGCCGACGGTTACGGCTTCCGCCTACGTGGAAGGAATGTTCGCGTCGTCTTCCGCATGGACCTGGACGGGCACAACCGGAACCACGACAACAACGCTGGGAACCGCGTCGACGTCTGCGCAGATCATACAGCTCACCTTCAAGTTCGGCACCGCCAATAGTTCAAACTCGCTGACCTGCGTCAACGCCGCTATCGAGCTGGTGAAGTCGTAGTTGCGTAAAGCGCTGCTGACCCTGTTTTTTCTTCTCAGCTGCAGCATCCTGTTAGGCGTCGCCTACGCCGGCCAGGTAACGATTGGAAGCAACGACCATTTCGGCGTCGACGTTCCCCCAGGAGTCTACAGCAACGTGACGCGGATCAACGGCGTCTGGTACTTTGACGGCATGACCTATCCGCCGACCTCATCGCCTACGCCCACGCCAACAGCTAACCCAGGCGGAGGAGGCGGAGGATCCACAAGGGGCGGAGGAGGCTACGCGCCCACGTTCGACATCAAAATCGTGAGTTGCACTTGCAGCGGAGAAAACGGGTCCGTGTCGGCTACTCTGACGAACATGGCGCAGGCCCAGGAGTTCACCATTAACCTCATCGTCAAAGACTCCGCGGGCAACACGGTGTATTCGGCGTCGCAGTCCAAGTACATGGCTTCCGGTGCCTCTGCGCCTCTCGTCTGGAGTTTCCCGGCGCCGACGTCAAGCGGCGTCTACACGGTGTATCTCAACGTGAACGGACTATCAACCAACGGCAACCAGGCCTCCACATCCTTTACGGTTGGTGGCCAAAACAACAATTTTGGTATTGCTTATCTCGTGTTGATCGGCGGCCTCGTCGTCGCCGTATACATTTTGCTGGGAGGAAAAAAGAAAAGGTGACATCAAACGTTTAGATTAGGAAAATACACCCGCAGCGCCCTACGCATCGTCTTCTACAGCATCGGCCTAAGCATCTTTTTGGAGAACCGCTGGATCGTCTCCGGCGGAAACTTTTTCAACAACGTCATAGCCGGAATCGTCCTCTACGCGGTAGCCTGGTTCGCAGCGCTCCTCGTGGCGTCGCTCATCAACAGCGGCGGGAGGCGAAGCTGAACGGGCGGCAAACGCAGAGGCGCCAAACGCCCAAAGACGCTGCACTTCAAATCTAAAAGCGGCTACCGCAGGTGGACCGCTTACGGCCACATGCACGGCGCCATGGGCCACCGCCGAAAGAACTTTCCACGCGTGAAGATCCGGGGGAAACCGCACCGCGTCCAACATTAAACTCGCCAGGAAACTCTTCGCCCTGGCGCTCCTCGCGGCCTTGACCGCGGTCCTGATTGCTCCAGCTGCCAAGGCGGACTCCGTGAATTTGGCGCCTTTCCCAGCGAACTGGGTCACTGACACGCCATGGGGCTACCAAGTCCCCGACGCAACCTACGGCATTTACCAGGACCAAACCTACACGACGGGCGGCGACTACACGCTTAGGATTGACCCAACGTCCGCGGACCCCGTCGGCGCGTTCGACCACGTCAGCATCCCCGTGAATCCAGGCTACCAGGTCTTCATCAGCTGCTGGGTCAAAACAGCAGGATCCTACGCGGGCGATTACCAGGGGGCACGGATCGGCATCGACTGGTACGGCGCCGGCGCAGGATGGACCGACATCGGCGGCGTCGACCCCTCGCAGTATTACGCAACTGGAGAGTTGTCGGGCACAACATACGACGGCTACGTCCACTGGGGCACCGACTGGACCCAAGTAACCTACAACTTTGCGGTTCCCTCGTACATCGTCGCGCAGGCAGGCTACAGCACAGATTACACGGTGGGCCAGCACGTGACGCCGACCGCTTTCATTCCATGGTGCCAAGTCTGGAGCAGCAACTATCCGACGAACGCTTACAGCGCATGGTGGCGAGACATGGTGATTAACGTGGACCCGCCGGGCTCATCTGCATCGACGCCTACACCAACGCCGACAGCTGCGCCCACGGCCACGCCGGGCGGCGGATCCGGCGGAGGAGGAGGCGGCGGATGGAGCGTCGTCAACCCGACGCCTGGCCCCACAGCTGCAGCGTCGCCCGGCGGAGGCATCAACCTGTCGGCGGTCGCAGCTGCCTGGAACGGCATCAGCGGAGGCGGAAAACTCTTCCTGATCCTGGCCCTTGGCGTGGGCGCATTCTTCTTCGCAGGAAAAAAACACTAAGTTAGTAGGTGTAGGTTACGCTTACGGTTGCTGTGGCGCCATTCAACAGGTTAGTGTTTCCAAAGGTAACAACTACATTGGAAGATGGAAGCACTGGAAAGATAGCAGTTCCAGATGCACCAACCGTTATTTTGTTGCTGTAGTCTATTCCGTTTGAGGTCCATGTCACCTGGACATATTGATTGGAAGTTGTTGAGCTCAGAACGGTTGCAGTTATGTAGCCTGCGTAACTGGCAGTGTATTGATACCACATTCCTGCGCTTCTATCCTGGTTAACGGTGAAATCGTTTAGCCAAACAGTTGAATCTTGAAGGTTATTGATGCCGTTGGCGGTTGAAAGCTCGTTTTGAAGCATTGAAATTTCAGTGTTGTCTCCGATGCTTAAGTCGCTGTTTTTGGTGCTTAATTGGTTGATCTGATCTTGCAGATTCTTAATTTGACTCTGTTGACTATTGATCTGATCGCTCTGACTACGCATATTTGGAGAATAATAAGCCATCATTCCGGCTACAGTAACCACTAAAATTATGACAAAAACAACGCTGGCAACCAACATATTTGATGGGCGCCGACTCTTTTCACTCGTTGATAGTCGCCTCCCTTTCATGTTGAAGCAACTGTTATAAGAGTTCTATTCTGAAATTCGACATATGTCAGGTTTCGTCAGGTAGATCGATCTTCCATCCCTTTTTCTTAACTATTTTCTGAACCGCCGATATCCGCAACGCGAAATCAATATGAGCGCAGCAGCTGGCCTGGTCGTAATCGCAGAATATTCCTTCGGGCTTAAAGAAAACATCGATGATTCGTCCCTTTGGAGACGCCGACGTCGCCAAGGAACGATCCAAGATTCTTACTCCATCATCATCAATATTGAAATGCTCAAGACGTGGCAGAGCTGCAGCAGGTTCTTGAGTTTGGTACTCTCTAAGTAATCCACGGATCGCTTGTTTCGCTATTTCTGCGCGGGACCTGAACCCATGTTTGCCTATCAGCTTATCCATTTCGTCTGTCAAATCTTCAGGGAGACGCACAGTGTTGTGGTCGTCTCTTTGCTCTTTTGGTGTCAATACAATTTATCCCCAATTAGTCATATATGAATCATATTCTAAGTTTAATAGTTTATGTCAAAACTTGAAATATTATGGCACCAGAAGTGCGTCATAACTGATGCCAAAACTTATAAGCTAAATGGCATCTCTACTGATTCACAAGTGATGCCAAAATGGAAGAATATGCAACAGTTAGAATCCCCAAGGAGTTAGCGGATCAAGCTGATCGACTCGTTGGGAAACACGGCTACACAAGCCGAGCGGAGATAGTCAAAGACGCGCTCCGCGAGCTCTTCCTGAAATACCCTGAAGAAAAACAGGAGAACTGATTTTTTTGGTAAGCTGGGAAAAATTGGCGAAAGGTCAGCATCAAGAAACCCTTCGGAAAGCTCCTTACATCAGGGGAAAACAAAAACTCAAGAGGCCTCTGGCCAGACCGGAGGCTTAAACATGGTATTGCACTACGGCAAAACCAACATACTGCAACCCCTTCTCGAACAGGCAGAAGTTGAGGCAAAAACCCAGGGTAAACCGTCGAGAAAGCTGCTGCTGCAGATAGCGCAGAAGCTGATCCGCTGGGCGCCCAACTACTACAGCAACGCCGGCGACGACAGCTACACCCCCGAAGAGAAAACGGCGGCAAAGCAGCTCCTCATCGCCAACAACATGGAAAACTACACGTCGCTGTCCACACGCCGCAAACACATGCTGCTCCGCCAGATCCAGCAGGAACTCGACGAGCTACCCCCGGAGGCCCCCACGTGAGCTGCCGCAAATTGGATCCGTACACGTGCACCTGCAGCGACCACCCCGGCACCCGATGCCTCAACGTCCCGTTCGGCCAGTGCAAGCCAGACCTCGCCGTCGACAAGCCCGACAAACCCAAGAAGGAGAACCCGCTGTGACCGCCAAAGAGCAGAAATACTTCAAGCTGGCGCGGCCAGACGGGTGGGATTTCAGAACCGGCAACACCGTCAACTACCGCGAAAATCTGGGCAAAACCGTGACGGTTCCCTCATACAAAAAATACTTGAAAAACAAAGTCACGGAGTACGTTCTCTGCAGCGATATGGTTCTGCACGCCAGCGAAAAAGCGCTGGATTGCTTCGTCGGCGCAAAGATCCCCTGCAGCTGCTACATCGTAGAAGGCACACCGGTTGTTTCATCTCCGGACAAATGCGGCTTCACCAAACTCACCGTCCTCGAGGAAATCCCCCAGGAGAAACTCGACGACCTATTCGGGTTCAGCTACCACGAAGCCGCGAACCCGATTAATCCGCTGAAGCTGCAGGCGCCGCAGATCACCAACACCGAACTGCTGCTTCTCCAGAACTGGGACTCGGTCTGGGCCTCGGTCCGGGACTCGGTCTGGGCCTCGGTCCGGGCCTCGGTCTGGGCCTCGGTCGGGGCCTATATCGGCTCGATGTTCCCGGCGGTTAAGCAGTGGAAGTACGCGCCCAAAAACGTACAGGGCTATCCGTACCAACCCTGCGTGGACCTCTGGAAGCGCGGAATCGTTCCCAGCTTTGACGGATCCACCTGGCGGTTACACGTCGGAGTCGACGCACGCATCGCCTATGAGATAACCGCCAAGAAGCTGAAAGAAGCGGTCTTCAAGGAGGCCTAACGTTGCCGGACAGCGAGAAATTCGATTTTGAGAAAGCAACCTACTCAGGAAAAGTCGACAAAAAAACTCTGGCCAAATTCCAAAGAATCAACGTCATTCAAGTTCTCGATCAGAAAGGCAACGTCGCATTGATCTTCAAAAGGGGAGAAAGCTGATGGCGCAGAAGTACGTGAAGCTCAACTCCCTCGTCTTCTACTGCACAAGCCAGGAACAGTGCAAACGCAGCGCGTGCATCGTCCATGGCGAACAATGCTACTACCTCACCGCCAAAACCATCGGGCAGCAGCTGGATCCGCAACCGCAGAAGCGGAAGGAGGCGCCCATCAATGGTTGAAGCCTCACACGCGAATGCGAAGATCTCCCTCGAGGAGCTAACTGAAAAGTTTGGGCCGGCGGCGCACGTGGCGCCCTACGGAGACTGCCTCATCGTCGACGGCAAAGAATTCAACCCTGACTGGGAAGCGGAGCTCGCCGACCAGGGATATCGGTGCTACGAAAGCAGCGTCAGCGGCCGCGCCGTAACCCTGATAAAACTGGCCCGCGCGGTGCCCCCCGGAAAAACCGTTTATGTCCCGCCGAAAGCGGCGGATCCACCAGCTAAGGCGCCGCCTGATCTCCTGCAGGAGTACGATAGGCTAGTCGCGGAATCCGGAACCTACGGCGTCTACAAAACCCTCTCTGAACTCCCAAAATTCAAGAGTCGATCGGCCAGCGGAATCCAGCAGAAAGTCAAGCGTCTCGTGAGGAAACGCAAAAAGGCAACGCCTGCAGCTGCATCCGAAACGCCAACCGTTGAAAGCGGCAGCAAAGCCGGAAGCGGCTTCTGGACTGAACAGGAAAAAACTTTGCTTCTAAGCGAGTACAACCGAATCGTTGCTGAGCAGGGCAGAAGATACGGCGCCATCCAGGTCCTGATGGAATCCGGAAAATTCCCGGGCCGCAGCGACAAAGCCATCAACATCAAAATCAAAGAGTTGCTGAGGCAACAGAAAACCGCAGCGGCCGACGCCCACATAGAGAAAACAATCCAGGAAACCAAAAAGAAGCTTGACCTACCCGCTGCGGCTTCGAAGGAAACCCCGAAAATAATCGGGGTGGCAGTCGCCGACTCCGTCAACGAAAAAGGCGAGTTGGTTCCAGGAGGCCTACAGGAACCGCAAGAAAAATATGAAGCCACCAACAAGGGACTGGCCATCGCGCTGGATCTCCTTGTCGGCCAGGTCAACCAACTCAAAAAAGAACTCGAGGCAAACACCGGCACAGTTGACGCCTTAGAGTCCGCAGTCATCGAGATCAACAAAAAAGTTGACGAAGCCAAGGCAGAGTTTGAAGAAAAAATATTGAAGTTGGCCACGTCAATCGCGGACTGCCCAACAACCGAAGACTTCCAAACATTCCGGAATTTGTTGGCTAAGCATTTGCACTCGGAGAAAACCGGCGAAACAACGATTCCCATGGAGGCCGCGCTTTGACGTCGGATCAGCAGCGTGACGCCCTCATCGACTTCGCCAACGCAATAGAAGCCGCCTGCGTCCAGCTCCGGATGCGCCTCGGCGACACCGTCAAACAGAACCCGGCGCAGCTTTCACCGAAAACGCCGGATATTGTCATAAACGAAGTCAACTTCACCCAACTCAAATGGGAGCCACACGAAGGACCAAAAATGGGCCTCTTCGACATCGCATCAAAAGCCGACAACGACCCAACCAAGTTCGACCAGGCCTACAACGTCCTCAAAGCCTGCAACGCCGACATCAAAAATCGCTACCACGGCAAAACATACGAGTTCAGCTACTGGCTCTACGAAGAAAACAACATGTATTCCCGAGAGATCTTCCGGCAGAAGCTCAAGGAAAAAACTTGATTGTGGGGAATAGAAGCCATGGCGCCTAAACTCTCATCAGAAAGATTCCTTTCTCCTTGCTTCTCTGGCATTCTGAAGGCACAGGGCGCACATCCTTCTCCCCAAACACACCTGCTGAGAAAATCGCTCTGCAGCAGATGCCGCTTCGGCACCGGAAAAAGCTTCAGCTGCAGACGCCCAGACAGATCCACCTACAACGTGCACCTGCACCTACGAAACTGCGTACACTACCAGAAAGCACCCTGGGAGGCGCCGGCCTAATGCAGCAGACCAAGCGGATCCCGGATGGCACAGTCTGCGGAGAGATCCCGCTGGAAGCTGCCAAGGCCTATCCACTGAAGCTGTGGACTGGCACCGGATTGTATCCGCGGATCGCCTACGCTGACCTCAACACCCACCGGGAACACAACACCTTGACGGTGAAGCTGCTGCCGGACGGAGGCAAAACGGCGCCGCATCCACAGGTCGTCTTCTTCGTCAAAGGACCCTACCACGTGGAAGAAATTAGCTACGCACAAAGCAACGTCTGGGACTGGACCACTTGGTTAGAGACGCACGTCGACGCGCGTAACCTCAAAAAAATGATTGATGCCCTAATCAAAATCGAGCTACGCCTGGAGGCCCAGTCATGAAGATCCTGACGCTTAACCTGCCGGAAACCTATGTCAAAGCCCTGGACCAGCTCGTCGCCGAGGGATTTTATCCTAACCGCTGCGAAGCCATCCGCTGCGCCATCCGCGACCTAATCAGAGTTGAAGTTTGGCAGCGAAAACCCAGGAGAATCTGCTGATGGACCGCGCCGAACAGAAGTGCCCTTTCTGCAGCTTCACATCCAGCAGCAAAGGCGCACTAAAGAAGCACCGGTCCGACGCCCACTCAATCCGCCTCAGCAGCAACGTCACAGTTGAGCCGTGGATCGCAGGAAGGAGGCCAACAGCTTGAAGCGCCGCGTCATCCCCAGCTCAGGCCTAATCTCGAACCAGAACGCGATCCAGCGCAAAGGATTCACCCGCATCGAGAAAGCCCGCAAAGACATGCAGCAAACAATCTTCTACACGGACCCGGCAAAGCAAGCCGTTGACTTCATGGGCAACCCCCACCGCTACGCACAGCTAACGGCGAAAGGAGTCGACCCCTACCGGATGACCACGTGCCCATTCTGCCTCGGCTACTCCAGGCTACGCGCTTTCCTGCAGTCGACCAAGAAAGGCTTCAACCGCAAAACTGGCAGGTGCCCACTATGCGGCAAAGGCGCCAACCTCACAACGCTAGTCGCCATGGAGACATGGACGCCGGAAGAGTACGCCAAGTTCGTTTTTGACTACCGCAGCAGCGGATTCTGGCAAAAAATCAACTTCAACCAGTGGAAAGACCGACTCAAGATCATGGGTTGGACCAGGCAGTTCTGGGACACCTACAAAGAGTTGCGGGGCGACTCGCCCGACGCGCAGCGGGAAAAAGAACTCGAGGAACAATGGAAAAATTATGACGAGGCAACGCAGCATGATGAAAAATATTAACCCATTCAAGAAAATCGACCAGTCAAACATTGAGCTGCAGCTCAGCGGCGGAAACGTCGCCTTCACCTACATTTTCAACGAGAAACAGGAAAAAGAGTTGAACCTCGCCGCCGGCCGGATCCACCGCAAAGCCACCGCCGGCCAAGGAACCTGGAAACTCGAAGGATACACGCTCACGACAACCTACGCCCTCACAAAGATAGAAGACTCCACATTCACCTTCGGCGACATCGCATCGCTCTTCGAGGAGATGATCCGTTGACCGAGCAGCTCACTAGGACCCAGCAGGAATTAATCATCAGTGGGTCCACGCAGCAGTTGCCAATGAGATGCAGTTGCCTCTGCAACGACACGGCGCAGCGGCTATCCTGCCTGCAGCATAGACTCTGCTGGCACATGCACCAGAACCCCGAATACTACCAGATCTGGAAGCTTGAAGCGGAGATGTACCCTCAATGAGCTGTTGCATGCAACGCCTCCGCAAACTCTACGAAGCCATCGAAAACATTGTTTTGTACCCCTGCAAATTTACACATAAATGTCAACTGTACGATCCAGAAGGGTACTACTGCACCCACGGCGGCGGCAACGACTGCGGCCAATACCGGAAGCTGACTAAATTCCAGGAGCACCAGTAATGCAATACCCAAGTTTTTGTCCCATCCACAAAGGCAAGCCAACAACAGTTTGCACCAGAAAAATCACATGTGAACAATGCCAAGCCAGGTACGTCGATTCCTACGTGGACCCGGAGGCCAAACATTGACGATCCTCAACCCCAAACGCCGACCTCCACGCGGTCGCAAGTCCAATTTTGTATGCATTAAATGTTTAAGGATCCTCCCAGCTCCAGTTCAAAATAGAGGACCACCAAAAAGAATCTGCAATCAATGCAGCGAAAAAAAAGTTGAAGCCTACCGAAAGGAACTCTACCGCAGAAAGAAACTCATCAGGAACCTCGGCTTCACCGATTTCAAAATCAAAGTTACATGACTCTTTAGGAATCTGGTTAGCCTAACCAACTAACCAACCAAAGAATTCGCGTCATGAATACCATTACCTACTTGATAGTGGGTTAACGTAAAACAGTAAAAGTTTGGTTGGTCTAACCAACCAAAAATCAACAAATATGTGTAAGCTCTTCGGAGGAAAAGAAAAAACGAAACAAATCTACTCGAGACATCTCTACCTTTCAGGTGAAGGAACACTTGACCTCATCACTAAATGCGAGAAGATCGCAGCTCGGGAAAAATGGAGCTTCAACAAACTTATCGAGGAAGCACTGAAGGAATACGAGCAGCGCCATGGCGCCGGCAACCAAAGCTTCCAGCTGGACAAGTACGGGATCACCTGGACAACCGCGAAATCGGTTAGCCACTGCTGCTTTAGCAGATGCAAAAAATTAGCAGTCGGCACAGGGCTTTTCGTTCCCAAAAAACAGACGCTGGGACTATGCAGAGAACACGGCAAAGCAGTGCAGAACCAACCGACAGTTTGGCGGGACCTCAAGTTTCCAACTTCAAAACAGAAGGAGCTGGACCCATGAGCGAAGAATGCGAGATCCACCATAAGAAGCTGCCATGCGAGGATTGCCAGGCAGAACAGCAGAAGAAAGAGCTGATCTACGATCCCGACTTGGATTCACCCTGCAGTTATTGCGACTGCAGCTCCTGCTACTACGGCGACTACAGATGCCAAGACGACGATTTTGAAGACGAAGACGATTGGGAAGGCGACTATCCATGACTGGAACGCCCGAGTCAACCGCCTCGGAAGTCGTAGTGTTTTTCCATGCTCCGCAGCAGAAACTCAGGTTTTTCA
>Ga0335081_10011717_pt1 | contig 14196 bp, 13 predicted proteins | sample Lox_Sample_35_FD_206713 | JGI IMG/M metagenome (GOLD analysis project Ga0335081, IMG submission 206713) | Soil microbial communities from Loxahatchee National Wildlife Refuge, Florida, United States - Lox_Sample_3.5 | ecosystem: Environmental > Terrestrial > Soil > Wetlands | place: USA... | reverse complement strand
TCCGCCGTCCGCTGTCGGGTGTCGCTACGCCTCGCGCTGTCCCCATGCGATCCCGAGTTGTGCCGAGGCGCAGCCTCCGCTCGATACCGCCGGCGACGGTCATGCCGTCGCGTGTTATCGCTGGCGGGAGCTTGCCTCAGCGAGCGAGTCTCCCAATCTCCATCATACGAAGGCCTAGCAAGATGTCCGCCGATCCCGTCGCACGCGCCCATCGCGATCCGCTGTTGCAGCCGCTGCAAATCAAGCACGTGCGGCTGAAGAATCGAGTGATGAGCACGAGCCACGCCGCGGGTCTCGAAATAGACGGTATGCCCGTCGAGCGCTACCAGCTCTACCACGAGGGGAAGGCGCGCGGCGGCATCGCGCTGACGATGTTCGGCGGTTCCTCCAACGTGGCCCCGGATTCCCCGAATGTCTTCCGCCAGCTCAATGTCGGCGTCGACGAGATCATTCCCTTTCTCGAGCAATTCTCCGAACGCATTCACGCACACGGCGCGGCTCTCATGTGCCAGATCACTCATCTCGGCCGCCGCGGCGAGCCCTATGCGACGAATTGGCTTCCGACCATCGCGCCGTCGCCGGTGCGAGAAACCCTGCACCGCAGCTTTCCGAAGGAGATGGACGAGGACGACATCCACCGCGTCGTAAAGGCGTTCGGCGCGGCGGCGTTGCGCTGCAAGAAGGGCGGGCTCGATGGCATAGAAACCCTTGCGGGCGGTCACCTCATCGGCCAGTTCCTGTCGCCCAAGACCAATCATCGCAGCGACGGCTACGGCGGCTCTCTCGCAAACCGGTGCCGCTTCGGCCTTATGGTATTCGAAGAAATTCGCCGGCAGGTCGGCGATAAGTTCCTGGTGGGATTCCGCTACGTCATCGACGAAGGCCAGTCGCCGGGCGATATGGGGTTCGAGGAATGCGTGGAAATCGCGCACGTCTTCGAGCGCGCGGGATTCCTCGATTTCTTCAATGCCATCTACGGCCGCATGGACACGGAGATCGGTCTCGCCGTCGACAACATGCCCGGCATGGCGTCGCCGCTTGCACCATGGCTGAGACGCGTCGGCGAGTTCAAACGCGAGGTCAAATTGCCGGTGTTCCATGCGGCGCGCATCGCCGACATCGCAACGGCGCGCCATGCCATCCGCGAGGGCCTGCTGGACATGGTCGCGATGACGCGCGCCCACATCGCCGACCCCAATATCGTCGCGAAGCTCGAAGCGGGGCAGGAGGAACTGATCCGGCCCTGCGTCGGCGCAACGCATTGCCAGTCGCAATACCGGCCCCACTGCATCCACAATCCCGCGACCGGCCGGGAAGGCATGCTGCCGCAGAGTATCGCGCGTGCAGAGCGCCCGGGCCGCGGGATCGTCGTGGTCGGCGGCGGCCCTGCGGGATTGGAGGCCGCTCGGGTCTGCGCAGAGCGAGGTCATCATGTCGTACTGTTCGAGGCCGCCGATCGCTTGGGGGGACAAATTCTGCTGGCGGCGCGCGCGAGCTGGCGCAAGGACATCCTGGGCATCGTCGATTGGCGCCGGCACGAGTTGGAGCGGCTTGGGGTCGAGGTGCGGCTCAATGCCTACGCGGAGCGAGCGGACGTGCTGGGCGAAAAGCCCGATGTCGTCATCATCGCCACCGGCGGGACACCGGATATCGAATGGATTCCCGGCGCCGAGCATTGCACGAGCGTGTGGGATGCGCTCGCCGGGGGAACGCCTCTGGCAAGCGACATCATCATCTATGACGGCACCGGCCGGCATCCGGCGCCGCAAGCGGCGGAACTCGTGGTGGCGCCGGGGCGAAAAGTGCGATTTGTCTCGATCGACGCCCAGCTCGCGCAGGAGCTCACTTATGCCGAGCGCGCGATCTGGAAGAAGCGCGCTTACGAGATCGGCCTGGCCACGACCTTCGATCACGAGATCGAGAAGGTCGAGCGCCGTGGAAACCGCCTGGTCGCGACATTCCGCAATCTCATGACCCGCGACACGCTCGAGTTCTCGGCCGAGCAGATCGTCGTGGAGCGCGGGACGATCCCGGCCGATGCGCTCTACCGCGAGCTGCGGTCGGAAGCCCGGAATAATGGCGTGACCGACCTGGATACGTTGCTTTCAGGCAGGCCGCAGCCCCACGCAAGATCTGATTCATTCGAGCTGCATCGGATTGGCGATGCGGTTGCGAGCCGCAACATCCATTCCGCGATCCTCGACGCCCTCCGACTCTGCTACGTGATGTAGCGCACCAACGTCCCAGCGGCTTTGGTTCGTCGCTCCCGCACCGAACCCGGAATTTCTCGCGGCGTGGGAACGACGGCGTAGACCGTTTGCGCCGTATGAGGGTTGGAACCAGATCGGATTTACCAGGGAGTCAACCCTAAGGGGCGGATCGGTCCGGATCTGCCTCGGGGTAATCCACGGCCGGATTGGGGGTTCGTGGTCACGTCGGTTGTCCCGACGATCCCGGCGCCCAGCTGCGGTGGACACGATCAAGTCTGTCCACCGCAGCTAGCGCCCTTTCCGCTTTAGCTGCCTGCAGCTGCAAGTGAGATTTCGACCCGGCGATTTTGAGCGCGGCCTTGAGCCGTGTCGTTGGGGGCAACCGGGTCAGCCTCACCCCAGCCCTTTGCCGAGATGAGTTCGGGTTTGACGCCTTGTGTGATCAGGTACTGCATCACGGATTCGGCTCGCCTTTGCGACAGGATCTGGTTCGAAGTGATCCCCTCTTTCGCGAGCGATCTCCCGATCGGAGCACTGTCGGTATAGCCATTTACGATCAGCTTGGATTGCTGGTATTGGGCAAGCTGACTTGCAAGCTTAGCCATAACCTGCTTTCCAGCCTCCGATATCTGCCAGGAGCCGGGCGCAAAAAGCAAATCGCTGTTCACCGTAAACTTGATTGCTCCTTGAAGCCGACTCACCTGCTGGTTGAGGGCGGCAATCCGCCTCGCGTCGGCGGCCTTCTGTGCTTCCGCCTCCTGCCGATATTGCTGATATCGATCGCTGAGGGCGTCGTACTTGCTTTGAGAGACAACGCAGCCCGACAACAAGGCGGCGGCGACAATCGGCATCAACAAAATGTAGGGGAACTTGGCCGTGCGGCTCGACATCGCAATGACTCCGTCAAGAAGTTCGGGCGAGCGAGAACCCGCTCGCCAAAGAGGCACATAGGATCATCGCGATGAAAACCAACGTCACTCCGTAAAATTTCGGTCGCGCACAGCCGGAAAATACGACACGCAGGGCTTGCGAAGGACAGGCGTTAGGCCGCAGCGATGTGGTGCCCGATCGGCAGGATACGAGACCGGCTCATGCCGCCGTCAGCAGCGGCACCCGATAGGTCGCCTCGGCGGGATAGCGCCCCCCGGCATGGTGCTCGCGATGTGGCGCTCGCCCGGGGAAGAGCTGCCGTGGGCGAAGATAGGCGATTTCGCCGCGGCGGGTCACCCGATCCTGCAATTGGGCCGCCGTGCGCCGTCAATCCGCCGCAAGCCGGGTCTGGCGATACTTGATGTCGCGGTATTCGCCCGATAGGACCGGCGGATATTTCGCTGTGCCCGGTGGCGCGATGCATTCGATCAATGCGTCGTAGTTCGGATGGTGGAAAAAGGCGATCGAGAGACGCTTGGAGCGCGCCGCGACGGCGCCCGGCGGATTCACGACACGGTGCGTGTTGGATACCCAGCGGTCGTTGGTCCAGCGCATTAGAAGATCGCCGATATTGACGACGAAGCTTGTGGGATCGGTCGCGCAGTCGACCCACGCACCGTCGCGCGTCAGCACCTGCAGCCCGCCCGGCGCATTCTCGCCGTTCAGGATCGTGAATGCACCATAGTCGGTGTGAGCGCCCGCGCGAAGTTGACCGGGTGCCGCCGGAGACGGCTGCTCCGGGTAGAAGTTGATCCGCATCGCCGTGATGTGGCGGTCGATCTTGTCGTCGAAGAAGCGCTCATCGAGATCCAGTCCGAGCGCGGCGAGGCGCATCAGCAGCAATACGAGCTTCTCCATCTCGGCGTAGTACCGGGCAGCCGCCCTGCGGAACCCGGCGGGGCGCTCGGGCCAAAGGTTCTCGATGAAATAGCGTCGCCCGGCATCCGAGGTGAAATACGGTTCGTCCGGCCAGGCGTCGCGGCCGAAGTGGTAATACTCCTTGAGGTCCGGCGGCGTCTTGAGATCGTTGCCGTAGGATAATGCCTCAACGCCGAGCGCGATGTAGCCTCGGGGTGTCCTCGGCACGGGGTGGACGGCGCTTCGCTTCTCGGCAAGCGGAAGGGCGAAGAACTCATGCGCCGTCGAGCGCAGAGTCTCGAGCGTTGTCAGCGGAACGCCGTGTCCGGTGACGGTGAAGAAGCCGATCTCTCGGCACGTCCGGTCGATGAGTGAGGCGACCGCTCGCCGCTCCTCCCTGCCGCCCGTCCGCGCCGGCGTCAGATCGATGACTGGAATGGGATGAGCCATAGTACTCATCAATGAAAATAGGCGCCGCCGTCGACGACGAGCGTCTGGCCGGTGACGAAGGCCGAGTCCGGACCTGCGAAGAATGCGACTGCGCCGACGAGATCGGCCGGTACCATATCGCGGGCCAGCACCCGCCCGCGAAGGGAGCGTTCCTGGACGCCCGCGACGAGGATCGGATTTGCTTTGACGCCGTCGCTCAAGGTGAATCCGGGCGCTACGGAGTTCACGAGCACGTTGTGTTCGCCGAGCTCGCTGGCGAGTGCTCGCGTCAGCGACACGACGGCGCCCTTACTCGCGACATAATGGGCCATATAGGGGTTGCCCTTGAACGCGACGCCTGAGGAAATGTTGATGATCCGCCCGCCGCCACGCGACTTCATCGATGACAGTACAGCGCGTACCGCGAGAAAGATGCCGAGCGTGTTGACCTCCATCACGCGCCGCCACTCCGCGGGATCGATTTCCTCGAACGGCCGGGGCCTCAGGGTGGAATAGACCCCGGCATTGTTGACGAGAATGTCGATGCCCCCAAATCGATCGCGCGCGGCGGACGCCATCGCCACAGTGTCGTGCTCGGAGGCGACGTCGACTGCGATGCCGGCCGCCTGCGCGCCCTTCGCCGCAAGGCGCGCGGACGCCTCGCTCGCCTCCGCAAGATCGGCGATCACGACTGCCGCGCCGCGCGCAGCCAGGGCCTCCGCGATGGCGAAGCCGATCCCTTTGGCGCCTCCGGTGACAACCGCGGTTTTTCCTTGGAGTTGCATCACAACCCGTGATCCCGTGCCCGACGGGGAGACGCTCAGTTCTGGCCCTTCAGGTCGTCCGGCAGGAAGCTCTTGTCGATGAGCTTCGACCAATCGACATCGCCGCTCAGGGCGCCGACGAGCTTTTGCGCGCGGATCATGCGGTCCATACCTTGGATGTCGAAATTGCCCGGTCCCCAATAGGGAACGCCGGATTTGCTCTTGGCCACGAGGTTGTGGATCGCGCTCTTCGCGACATCCAAGTCGAGGTTGTACGTCTTGGCGACGATCGCCGCGGCCTCGTCGGGCTGCGCATACATGAATTCGACGGCCTTGCGGCGGCCGCGGAGTATGGCCCTGATGAAATCTCCCCTGGATGCCGCCGCCGCCCCGGTGGTGACGCCGATGACGTTGCACAGCGGCGGGAGTACGTCGTTTGCCGTGACCAGCACTCGGAATTGGGATTTGTTCTTGGACCAAACGGGATCGGCAATGGCGGAGGCGTCGATCGAGCCGAGATTGAGCGCGACGACCGCCTCGCCGAAACCGCCGGTCTTGATCAGCTCCGCATCGTCCGGCTTCAGGCCGGCTTGCTCGAGCAGCAATATGTCGAGTGCTTGGCTCGTCGAGCGCGGGTTGGTGTAGCCGATCTTCTTTCCCTTGAGATCCTGGAGCGTTTTGATCGGGGAGTCCGGTTTGACGGCCCAGACGAACTCGGCCACCGTCAATACGTTCTCGCTGATGATCTTGAGGTCGGCGCCCTGCTGAATTGCCGCGACGGTGCCCGCGAGGTCGATCTCGCCATAGGCGAGATTGCCGGTCATGAGATTACGGACGGTGGTGCCGCCGCCGGACGAGGATAGAATGCCGGTGATGTCGGCCCCGGCTTCTTTGAAGAAGCCTTTCTCCATGGCGATCGCGTAGGGCATTCCGTTTGCGGCGACGCCGTAATTGCTGACGACAATCTGCTCCGCCTGCGCGGCCGCTGCAAAAAGCGCCGCGCCGAGCGCAATGCCGGCAACCCAGCTACCTCGCTTCACGATGCCCATGGCTCCTCCCGTTTTCGTCCGACGTGGTCGCCTCGGCGCGCGCGATTGCACCAGTGACGATTTGGCCGTTCGACGATTTCCGCGGTAGCGTCGCACGACCGCGATCCCCGGTAAATCCCGCATCACCATCTCGCGCTGCCCCATGCCCGCGGTGCGGTCGCGGGTCAGGGTATGCGCCGATGGAGGCGCCGATCTATGACGATCAGCAGGCTGCTAACCGATGCCGCAAACAGCACCAGAAGAAGCGTCACGGCCATGATCACCTGGATGTTCTGCAGTCCGATCGCGGTCATCAGCAGGTATCCGAGTCCCCGCTGCGAGCCGAACATCTCGCCGAGCAAGGTGCCGATCAGCGTGAGCGAAAATCCCAAGCGCAGGCCCGTGAAAATCTCGGGAAGCGCCGCCGGGAAGACGATCGTCCGGACCATCGCCCAGGGATCGAGCTTCAGCACGCGCCCGGTCTTGAGCAGTACCGGACGAATGTTGCGCACGGCGCTCATGGTAAAAATCGCGACGGGAATGATGCCGTGGATGGTTCCGAAGGCGACCTTCGCCGGCATCCCGAGCCCAAACGCCAACAAGACGATCGGATAGAGCGTCACCTTCGGCAGCGAATAGAGCGCGATCAAGATCGGCTCAGCGACGTCGCTGGAAAAGCGGTGCAACCCGAGCGTAAGTCCGATGAGCAAGCCGAGGACGATTGCGATCGCGAGCGCGAAGGCGAATGCGCTCATGGTCTCGGCAAGGTGGCCCCAAAACGCCGCGGTTGCGAGGAGCCGGCCGAGATAGGCGAAGGTCTCGATCGGCGGTGCCATCGCGTTGGTGCCCGCGAACTCGAAGAGAACCTGCCAAGCCGATAAAAGCGCGACGACCAGCCCCGCCGCATGTGCGGCGGATTCCCAGCGGGCGCGGCTCATGACTGCCCGCGCCGCTGCATGATGATTTTCTCCCAGTGCGAGAGCGCGACGTTGATCCCGGTGGAGACCGCCAGCACCAAAAGAATGAGCGGGTACATGGTGGCATTGTCGAGATTGTTGTAGGCGAAGCTGATCTCGTACCCCATGCCCGTCTGCGACATGATGAACTCCGCACCGATAACGCCGATGAACGCATAGGCGACGGCCAGCTTGATGCCGGTCATGAGGTATGGCGCCGCGGAGGGAAGCGTTATCCTCATCGCCGTCGCCACCGCCCCTAATCGATAGACCCGTGCAGTCTTGAGGAGAACGCGCGAGACGCGGTCGAGGCCATTGAGGGTATTCACGATCATCGCGACCACCGCGAGCATGAAGCCGATGAGGATTTGTGGCACGTCGCCGAGGCCGAAGAGAACGATGAACAGAGGATAGAATGCGTATACGGGGATCGCATAGTACGTGGCGAAGAGGGGATCGAGACCTTGCCGCACGAGGCGCCAACCGTGAATCGCCACCCCGAGGACAACGCCGATCACGACTGACAATCCGAAGGCGATCGAGACGTTGATGAAGGTCTTGAGCATCGCCTTGTTCATCGATCCCGAAGCCAGAATGAGCACGAGATCGCGGAGGATGACGCTCGGCGGCGGCATGGTCAGCCGATCGATCACGCCGCTGCGGCACAGCAGTTCCAGTAGCAGGACGATGCCGAGAATCGCCGCGAGCCGATATCGCGCGGCTCGATTCATGCGCCGGCGGCCTTCTTGCCGATCGCCTTGAGCGATTCCTCTCGAAGCGCCCGCCACAGGCGCCCGGTGATCTCTCCGAAAGACGCCTCCGCGACGATGCGGCTGTCGCGCTCGCGCGGCCAGCGCGTCTCAACGATCTCGAGGATGCGGCCGGGCCGTGCCGACATGACGGCGATCCGGTCGGCGAGCATCGTGGCCTCGTCGAGCGCGTGGGTGATCAGCAGGACGGTCGAACCGGTGTCGCGCCAAAGGCGGAGGAGCTCATCGCCCATCAGGAGGCGCGTCTGCTGGTCGAGCGCGCCGAAGGGCTCGTCGAGCAGGATCAGCCGCGGCTGCAGGACCAGCGTGCGCGCAATGCAAACGCGCTGACGCATCCCGCCGGAGAGTTGCGCCGGATAGGCCTGAGCAAATTCGGTGAGACCCATGAGCTCGAGTGCGTGGTCGAGGCGGCGCCGCAGCTCACCGGTCTCGGTCCCGGCTTGGCGGAGTCCGAAGGCGATGTTGTCCGTGACGGTGAGCCAGGGAAAGCACGCGTCTTCCTGAAACACGACGCCAACGCCGTCGGGTACGCTCCCGGCGATGGGCCGTCCCTCGAAGTCGATGCTTCCCTCGGTCATCGGCGACAGTCCCGCGATCAGCTCGAGCAGCGTCGACTTTCCGCAGCCGGAGGGGCCCACGACCGCGAAGAACTCGCCGCGCCGCAGCTCGAGGTCGATCGGCCCGAGCGCGTGAACGGGACGATCGAGAGCGCCGGCTGAATAGACACGCGTAACCCCGCGCAGCAAGACTTGCGCGTGCATCTGGCGTTCCCCATCTCTCGCCGCCGCCATCAACGGTGCGCGGGCTATTCCTTAGCCATGATACGCATAGGGACGGCGGCCGTGGTAAGACGAATTCGCTACGGATGGATCAAGCGTCGAGCGTGTGATCCCGCTCCCACTGCGAGATGTGAGACGCGTAACTCTTCCACTCCCGGTGCTTGAGCTTGGCGTAGCTGTCGACGAAGGCGGCGCCAAGCCCATCGCGCAGGACCGTGCTCGTCTCGAAGAGACGGACGGCGTCCAGCAGGTTCGCCGGGAGCCGCCGGAGATTGGCGATCGTATTGCCTTCGACGTACATGTTGACGTCGAGGCGCTTGCCGGGTTTCCGGCGGCTCGAAATGCCGTCGAGACCCGCCGCCAATATGCCCGCCTGCAGGAGATAGGGATTGACGGCGCCGTCGGCGAGACGCAGCTCGAAGCGGTCGGTATCCGGAATTCGCACCATATGGGTCCGGTTGTTGCCGGAATAGCTGATGGCGTTCGGAGACCAGGTCGCGCCCGAGAGCGTAACCGGCGCGTCGAGACGCTTGAAGCTGTTGACGGTGGGATTGAAGATCGCTGCGAGCGCATCCGCGGAGTGGAGAACGCCGCCGAGGAAGTTGTATGCGAGCGCTGAGAGCCCGAGCTCGCCTTTGGGATCGCGGAATAGGTTCTTCTCGCCGCCGGTGTTCCACAGCGACACATGCGCGTGACAGCCGCTGCCGGTCAGCGTCGCAAAGGGTTTCGGCATGAAGGTTGCGCGGAGCCCGTGCTTCTCGGCAATCGATTTGACCATGTATTTGAAGAAGACGTGACGGTCCGCGGTCACCAAGCAATCGTCATAGAGCCAATTCATCTCGAACTGGCCGTTCGCATCCTCGTGATCGTTCTGATAGGGCTCCCAGCCGAGCGCGATCATGGAATCGCAGATCTCGCGGATGACGTCGTAGCGACGCATGAGCGCGGCTTGGTCGTAGCAAGGCTTTTCCTGCGTGTCCCGGCCGTCGCCGATGCCGGACCCATCGGGCGCCAGCAGGAAGTATTCGCACTCGACGCCGCTCTTCATGCGGTATCCGAGTTTCTTGGCCTTCACGATTTGGCGTTTCAAAGCGACGCGCGGCGATGCCTCAACTTCCTTTCCGCCCATCCAGAGGTCCGCCGCAAGCCAACCGACTTCCGGCTTCCACGGCAGGATCATGAGGCTCTCGGGATCCGGCACCGCGAACATGTCGGGATCGGCCGGCGTCATGTCGAGCCAGGTCGCGAAGCCCGCAAACGCGGCGCCGACGCGCTGCATTTCCGCAATCGCCTGCGCCGGCACCAGCTTCGCCCGGAGCACGCCGAAGAGATCGACGAAGCTGATGAGAAAGTATTTGATCTTCTCGCTCTTCGCGATATCCGCCAGGCTTTTCGCCATGATCCCTCCTGCCTCGTGATGTCCTCGCCCGTCTCGAGCGTCCCCTCCGCCAACGAGCTCCTATTCGCCGCCGCGACCGGGAATCCAATCGGTTCCCGCGAGCGGCACTTTCGCCATCGCCGCCGCCTCGATCGTCAGCGCGGCGAGGTCCTCAGGCTCCAGATTGTGCAGATGCGACTTGCCGCAGGCGCGCGCAAGCGTCTGCGCCTCAAGCACCATGGTCGCGAGATAGTTGCGCACCCGGTGCGCCGCCAATTCGGGATCGAGACGCGCCTCCAGCTCCGGGTCCTGCGTAGTCACGCCGACGGGGCAGCGCCCGGTCTGGCAATGATGACAATAACCCGGCGCCGTCCCGAGCTTGGCGTAATCCTCGAGGAAGAGCGGTGCATTGCAATTGAGCGCCATCAGCGCCGCGGTGCCGATCGACACCGCATCCGCTCCGAGCGCCAACGCCTTCGCGACGTCGGCACCGTTGCGAATTCCACCGGAGACAATGAGCTGAACCTTGCGATGCATATCGAGCTCTTGCAGAGCCTCGGCGGCCTGGCGCACGGCCGGGAGGGTGGGAATGCCGACATGCTCGATGAAAACGTCCTGCGTGGCCCCCGTGCCTCCCTGCATGCCGTCGACCACGACGGCGTCGGCCCCGGCCTTGACCGCAAGTGCCACGTCGTATTTGACGCGTGTCGCACCGACTTTGACGTAGATCGGCTTCTCCCAATCCGTGACCTCCCGGAGCTCCGCAATCTTGATCTCGAGATCGTCGGGTCCTGTCCAATCGGGATGCCGGCAGGCGCTGCGCTGGTCGATGCCGACGGGCAGCGTCCGCATGCCGGCGACACGCTCGGTCACCTTGAGGCCGAGCAGCATCCCGCCGCCGCCGGGCTTCGCCCCCTGGCCCACCACCACCTCGATCGCCTCGCAGCTCCGCATGTGATCGGGATCGTGCCCGTAGCGGGAGGGCAGGACCTGATAGACGAGGATCTTCGAGGCGCGACGCTCTTCCTGCGTCATTCCGCCGTCGCCGGTCGTCGTGCTCGTTCCCATCTCCGAGGCCGCCCGCCCGAGCGCCTCCTTGGCGTTGGCACTGAGCGAGCCGAAGCTCATCCCCGCAATCGTGATGGGTATTTTCAGCTCGATCGGCTTCTTCGCGAAGCGCGCGCCGATCGTGACGTTCGTCGCGCATTTCTCGCGGTAGCCCTCCAGCGGATAGCGCGAGATCGACGCACCGAGGAAAATCAGATCGTCGAAGCTTGGCAGCCGACGCTTCGCGCCGAGGCCTCTGATGTCGTAAATGCCCTCCCGCGCGGCACGCTGAATCTCGGCGATCACGACCGGCGGAAAGCTCGCATGCTCTCGATGGCCGGCGGGGTTCGCGGCTGTGGCAGGAGCTGTCGGCTTCGCCTTAGTACTGCGCGGCATGGTCGACCTTGAAATTGTAGAGCCGGCGCGCGGAGCCGAAGCGCCGAAACCGCGCCGCCTGGACCCTCAAGCCGGCGCTCGCCAGAAGCTGCTCCAGCTTCGACCGATGCTCATCCGTCATGGGCTTTTCGATGCAGTCGGAGCCCAGGCTCTCGACCTCGCCGCCAACGTAGATGACGGCCTCGTAGATCGAGTCCCCGAGATGGGCTCCGGCATTGCCGCAGACCACGAGGTGGCCCGCTTGTGCCATGAAGGCGCTCATATGCCCGACGGAGCCGCCGACGACGATATCGACCCCTTTCATCGAGATGCCGCACCGGGAGCTCGCATCGCCGCCGATCACGACGAGGCCGCCGCGCCCGGAGGCCGCAGCGGATTGCGAGGCATTTCCTTTCACGCGGACGACGCCCGACATGATGTTCTCGGCAAGGCCCGGCCCCGCATGTCCGTTGATCGTGATTTCCGCCTGCTTGTTCATGCCGCCGCAGTAGTAGCCGACATGTCCCTCGATCTCGATGCTCAGCGGCCGGTCCAGCCCGGCCGCCAGCGCGTGCGCTCCCTTGGGATTCGTTATTTTCCAGAGCCGCTCGTTCGTATCGCGCGGGAGGCGATGCAGGCGCTCGTTCAAGGCACGCACGCCCAGAGACTCGACATCGACCTCGATCATCAATGCTTCTGCCAGCTATAGACCGTCGCGGGAGAGGGCTCCCAGATCCGCGACTGGTCCGCACCTGGGAGATGCGCGATCGCGCGGTACTCCGAGGCCATGGCGACCCAATCGTCGGTCTCGGCGAGCACGGCGGGCTTGCAGGCGATCGGATCGCGCACGACCGCAAAGCCGTCCTTTGTTCCGATCGCGAAGGTGTAGAAACCGTCGAGGTCGGAGATGCCTGATTTCAACGCCTCCTCGAGCGTCGCTCCCTCGCCGAGCAGATGCGTGAAATAGCCTGCGGCGACCTCGGTGTCGTTGTCGGTCTGGAATTCGATGCCGTGCCGGGAAAGCCAGCGCCGCATGCGATTGTGATTGGAGAGCGAGCCGTTGTGCACGAGGCAGAGATCGAGCCCGGTCGAGAACGGATGCGAATGCTGGGTCGTTACCGCGCTCTCGGTCGCCATGCGCGTGTGGCCGAGCGCATGCGATCCCGCGAGCTCCTCGAGGCCGAAGCGGCGGACCACTTCCTTGGGGTTGCCTTTCTCCTTGTAGAGCTCAATGCAGTCACCGACGCCCATGATACGCACTTCGGGACGATGGTGCGCGAGCCAATGGCGCGCCGTCTCCACCGGCATGGCCGCAGTGAGAAGGAGGTGACTGCCTCTCGCCTCGCCGCGCACTTTCGTTCCGATTTCCTCTGACATCTCGCGCATGAGCCGATCCCACCCGAAATCCGGATCGGGATGGAAGAGCGTAACCTTGATGGAGCCCCGCGGCGCGGGATTGCGGTAGATCGCGAATCCCGCGCTGTCCGGCCCGCGATCGCTGAGCGCGCTCAGCATCGCCGACAGATGCCTGCCGAGCGACGACTCAAGAGCCGAATTCTTGAGGAAGAGACCCACGATGCCGCACATGGAGGCGCCTCCGGCTGAAACTCAGGCCGAAGTCAGGCTGGCATTTCGGCGTAGCAGCGTCAACCGTTTGGAACATTTGTTTCTTGGGGCGAAACTCAATATCAAGGGGTTGGTCGGTTCACGGCGTCAGGGAGGCGGCATTGAGCAAGCGACCCCGGCAGCGAAACCTGAGTCCTCGCGCGGCGCGTCAGGCGAATACCGAGGACCTCAAGACGGGCTCCTCGGCGCCTGACGCAAATGTGCCGTCCAGCCTTCAAGCCAGCATCGGCACCAGGGTCCGGCACCTGCGGAAGTCGCTCGACTTGACGATTGCGGAGCTCGCGGCCGCATCGGAGGTCTCGGCGGGCATGCTCTCGAAGATCGAGAACGGCATGATCACGCCGTCGCTGAACACGCTCGATCAGCTTGCGAAGGCGCTCAACGTCCCCATCAGCCAGCTATTCTCCGAGATGGAGGAGCGTCGGGATTGCTCGTTCGTCAAGTCGGGCACAGGCTTGAGGATCGAGCGCCGCGGCACCAAGGCCGGCCATCTCTACGATCTGCTCGGCCATTCATTGTCAGGGGAGATCGCGACGGAGCCCTATCTGATTACGTTGAGCGAGGATGCGGTTCCCTACACGAATTTCCGCCACGCCGGTCTCGAGTTCATCTACATGCTCTCGGGTAAGGTCCGTTATCGGCACGCGGACCGGTCCTATCTGATGGAGCCAGGCGACGCGCTCTTCTTCGATGCCGCGGCTCGTCATGGGCCCGAGCAGCTGATTCGGGCTCCCATGAAGTACCTCTCCATCATCATCTACAAGCGGGAGGATCGATGACGGCCCGGCGCCGGCGTCACTTTCCCACATAGGCCGTCGCTTCGATCTCGACCAGCATTTCCGGCTCGGCCAAGTTCGCCTCAACGGTTGTCCGCGCCGGCGGGTCGGACGGGAAAGCCTTGGCGAACTCCTCGTTCATCGCCTGGAAATCGGCGATGTTCCGGAGATAGACGTTGCATTTGAGAACGTCGTGCATCGTCGCGCCGCCCTCTTTCAGGACCGCCTCGACGTTCCTGAGAACCTGCCGCGTCTGCGCGCGGACGTCGT
>Ga0335081_10011715_pt1 | contig 14196 bp, 10 predicted proteins | sample Lox_Sample_35_FD_206713 | JGI IMG/M metagenome (GOLD analysis project Ga0335081, IMG submission 206713) | Soil microbial communities from Loxahatchee National Wildlife Refuge, Florida, United States - Lox_Sample_3.5 | ecosystem: Environmental > Terrestrial > Soil > Wetlands | place: USA... | reverse complement strand
TGGCTTTCCAGCCTGAACTTGGCTCCAAAAACGCGAGGGCATCTTCGCGGCTTGCTACATGCCATTTGGAAATACGCTATGTGGAGCGGTGCCGTTCCCATGCAAGCCAATCCCATCGCACTGGTGACGGTGAGGGGCCGCTCAAAGCGTACCCGGCAGCCTCGCAGCTTGAATGTCGATCAGTTCCAGAACTTGGTTGCATGCTTGAGGGAACCGTTCAAGACAATGGCTCTTGTTTCCGTCTGTTTAGGTCTGCGGGTGAGTGAACTGTTGGGCCTCAGATGGTCCGATGTTGATTGGCTCAATAGCAAGCTCAACGTAGAGCGGGGAATCGTGAATCGCATCGTGGATGATGTGAAGACCGATGGCTCCCGTAGAGTCATGACGCTCGACCAGGAGCTGCTAGCAATCCTCCGAACCTGGAAACAGATCTCTCAGTTCCCAGGTGATGAGGATTGGATCTTCGCCAGTCCTTTGAAGCTTGGACGGTTGCCGTACAGCTACACAGGATTCTGGCGGGAACTGCAGAGGGCCGCGGCGGACTCCGAAGTCGGTCCGCTCGGCACTCATGCCTTCAGACACACCTACCGCTCATGGCTGGACGCGGTGGGAACTCCAATTGCCGTTCAACAAAAGCTGATGCGGCATTCGGACATCCGAACCATTATGAACATCTACGGCGCGGTAGTGACCGACGAGATGGAAAAGGCCGGATCTAGGGTGGTAGGCCTAGCACTGAGATCCGTTAACTGATTTGCGAGTGATTTTCGTGGCGGTAAGCCATTGAAAGAATGGCTCCTCAGGTAGGACTCGAACCTACAACCCTCCGGTTAACAGCCGGATGCTCTGCCATTGAGCTACTGAGGAGTGTCGCAGCAGCAGGCCACGCAAGGAACGTGGCCGCAGATGTCGCGCCACCATAATATCATCGGCTTGGGGCAGTGAAAACCCGGAGGATTGTTCAACCGCCTTCGTCGATGGGTTCACTGGCAAACGCTTGCCCCAGCAACAGGAAATCGAGAGCGCTCCCTCGTGCGGTGATCAGTCTCTCTTGTGTCCTCGGTTGCGCCCCCCGAGCCAAACCAGCCCGCCGCCATTAAGATCAGCGTCGACAGGCTGGCGGCACGAATGGACGTATATGTATGATTAAACTACACTTATCGACCATCTTCTCGTATCTCGGGGTTTGACCTTCCAAGATCAAAATGTTATAAAAGCTTGTTTTGTGACCGGTTCCATCAGGGAGGGTTGACCCGTCCCGAGTCGAGCCAGCGCAAACTTATCCGACGCGGCCAAGCTCAGCAATCCTGTTCAAAGTCCTGCAGTGGAAGCGTGTTCGGAACTCCGGCCATGCATTCCCCGGCGCTCCAAATCGAGAGCGCGCGGATAAAGTTGTGCGCCGGAAAAACACGTAGTCGGCCTGATTCAGTCCTAATCTGGAGGAACTTATATGCGCACCTGGTTCGCGAGTTTTGCGTCCCAAGGGCCGCGATTCGCCAAGCTGTTGGCCGCGACCGCCGCTTTCCTGATGCTGACCGCCTGTTTTGCTTTTTCGCAATCAGCCCACGAAGCAGGAGGTGAAGCTAGCCTAAAGCTGCCCGATCTTTCGCAGGTTTCCTTCCTGGGTACGGACGGCCACCATTTACTAATGATCGGAATTCTCTTCTGCCTTTCAGGGCTGGTCTTCGGTCTTGTGATTTATATGCGGCTCAAGAATCTGCCCGTGCATCGCGCCATGCGGGAAATCTCCGAGCTGATTTATGAGACCTGCAAGACGTATCTCGTAACCCAGGGCAAGTTTCTGCTCATCTTGTGGGTCTTCATCGCCATCGTCATCGTTCTCTATTTTGGATTACTGGCGCCGGTGCCCGGGAAACCGATCGGTCTCACTCTTCCGATCATTCTTCTATTCAGCCTGGTGGGCATGGCCGGCAGTTACAGCGTAGCGTGGTTTGGCATTCGGGTAAACACATTCGCCAATTCAAGAACTGCGTTCGCCAGCTTGCGCGGGAAGCCCTATCCGGTTTACCAGATCCCGCTCGAAGCCGGCATGAGCATCGGCATGATGCTGATCAGCGTGGAACTGCTGATGATGCTGTTCATTCTCTTGTTTGTGCCGGGCGACTACGCCGGGCCATGTTTCATCGGATTTGCCATTGGAGAATCGCTGGGCGCGGCCGCGTTGCGAATCGCCGGCGGAATCTTCACCAAGATTGCAGATATCGGCTCCGACCTGATGAAAATTGTCTTCAAGATTAAGGAAGACGACGCCCGCAACCCGGGCGTGATCGCCGACTGCACCGGTGACAATGCCGGAGATTCGGTTGGGCCGTCGGCGGATGGATTCGAGACCTACGGAGTGACCGGTGTCGCACTGATCACCTTCATCTTGCTGGCGGTGAAAGATCCCACCGTGCAGGTGCAACTGCTGGTCTGGATCTTTGTGATGCGCGTTGCCATGCTTTTCTCCAGCGCGTTTTCTTATTTCTTGAACGAAGTCATCGCCAAAGTTCGGTATGGCAATGCTGATCGCATGAATTTCGAGGCGCCGCTCACTTCGCTGGTGTGGCTCACATCGTTTATCTCGATCGCGCTGACCTATTGGATTTCCTCGATCATCATTCCCGAACTCGGCGGCGATTCTTCGCTGTGGTGGAAACTGGCGACGATCATCTCCTGTGGCACGCTTGCGGGAGCAGTCATCCCGGAATTGGTGAAGGCGTTCACTTCGACAGAGTCGGGACATGTCAAAGAAGTAGTGAAGTCGGCAGAGGAAGGCGGGGCGTCGCTCGACATTCTTTCCGGATTCGTGGCGGGAAATTTCTCCGCCTATTACCTCGGTCTCACGATGGTCGTTCTCATGGGGATCGCCTACCTGGTGAGCACTCAGGGATTAGATCCGCTGATGCTCGCGTCTCCCGTTTTTGCCTTCGGACTCGTGGCCTTCGGATTTCTGGGAATGGGGCCGGTGACCATCGCGGTGGATTCATACGGGCCGGTTACCGACAACGCGCAATCGATTTACGAGCTTTCTCTCATCGAGCAGGTGCCCAACGTCAAGCAGGAGATCAAGGAGGACTTCAACGTGGACGTCAACTTCGACCGGGCTAAGGATCTGCTGGAAGAAAACGATGGTGCGGGCAACACGTTCAAAGCCACGGCCAAGCCGGTGTTGATTGGGACGGCCGTGGTCGGCGCCACGACAATGATTTTCTCGATCATTATGGCGCTGACGGAAGGGCTTACGGTCAACGTGAACCATCTTTCTCTGCTTTACGCTCCCTTTGTGCTCGGTCTGATAACCGGTGGGGCCATGATCTACTGGTTTACCGGTGCGGCCACTCAGGCCGTGAGTACAGGCGCGTACCGCGCCGTGGAGTTCATCAAAGCCAACATCAGGCTCGAAGGTGTGGAAAAGGCTTCGGTCGAAGACAGCAAGAAAGTCGTGGAAATTTGCACGCGGTACGCGCAGAAGGGAATGTTCAACATCTTTCTGGCGGTTTTCTTCGCTACCCTGGCGTTTGCCTTCGTTGAGCCGTTCTTTTTTATCGGTTACCTGATCTCCATCGCGATCTTTGGGCTTTATCAAGCGATCTTCATGGCCAACGCCGGCGGGGCATGGGATAACGCGAAAAAAATTGTCGAAACCGAATTGAAGCAAAAAGGCACACCGCTACACGACGCCACAGTGGTTGGAGACACCGTGGGCGATCCATTCAAAGACACCTCTTCGGTCGCGTTGAATCCAGTCATCAAATTCACCACGTTGTTTGGGTTGCTGGCGGTTGAACTGGCTGTGAAGCTGACTTCAGAAACCGGCGGGAACTTGAGCCACATTCTTGCGCTTGCATTCTTTGGAGTTTCCTTCTTCTTTGTGCGCCGTTCGTTTTACGGTATGCGGATTGGGACGGAGCGGGAAACTGCGGCGGCGCAGGCTGCGGCAGACTAGGCCTTCGCAGTCCTATTCAACGTTATCCGAGTTAAGGTGTAGCCATCGCCTTCTGAGTCCAGGCGCAGACCGTCTCGCGCTCTTCCTGCGTAAGCCGCGCCTTGCGGTGGATGAGCGCGTACTTCCCATCAGGCATCTCATCGTTCAATATCTGATCGCAAATCATTTCCAAACGGTCTGCTCTCTTCTTTGGCGAATACGTTCCCCACTCAGAGAAATTCATTTTGGCGCGGGCCTGGTGGACGTCCTGTGCGACCATCCAGGACGTTGGCGCGATGTACGCGTACCATGGCCAAACTGTCTGATTGGAATGGCAGTCCCCGCACGAGCGTTGCAGGACCGCCTGGACTTGTGGCGGCACCGATTCAATCAAATTGATCGTTTTGGCTGGATTGACCGCCGCGTTGCGGCGATTGACTGGAATCAGCTGGATTCCCACCAGGGCCGCGACAGCGACCAGAGCTACTTGTTTGAGTGGGCTTCGCATTGCGCGGGCGTTTAAGTGTCGTCGTAGTCTTCAGTCAGAGATTCGAGAAATGCCACCAACGCGGCAACGTCATCCGGGCTTAGAGACATGCCACGAAATTCGACCGGAGGATTGCGCAAAAGTCCCAGACGCGCCATTTGAGAAACATTAATGTAAAAGTTCACAACGTCGTTAAATCGCAGCGCGCTGCCGTTATGGAAGTAAGGTTCCGAATCTTCAAGATCACGAAGAGTCGGTGTTTTAAACTGCGCGATTGTGTTGGCCAATCCCTGATCGACCGAGCAATCCTGACCGGCGGCGCACACGACCGACTTAAGATTAGCCTGTGGACCGGGAATGTCCGGATTCAGATAGATGTTCCACAAGCCGAGATCGGCGTAATCAGGGTTCCCGGCAGTAGCGGCGCGGCGAAACCTCTCAGAAGCGTTGGGATGATTCGCCGTGGCGGGAAGATAGAGATCGTAATTCTGATTTCTGTCGGCGAGCGATGGAATGGCCAAACTGGCAAAGGCACCCGCGCCATTGACGCTGTCGTATTCCACTTGCGAAATGCCCGTGTTGTGAAAGTGAAAGTCGGAAAAATTCGGCGCCTGGTGGCAAGCCGCACAATTGCCGGCGTGTTGTGAGCCATCGGCGGCCCCGGCAGCGGAGTTCAGGAAAATCTTGAGTCCCTGCAATTCGGTCGGCCCGAATTGAAAAGGCTGCACATGGTACTTAAAGTTCCCGTAGCTTCCATTGACAAACATTGGATTCGAGAGTCCCGAGACGATTTTGTAGAGGCGCTGATTGTATTGCGGGATCGACTCGCCCGCATTGGGCTGCACCGGCAGGTGATTGATGCGCAGAAAAACGTCGTAGGGCGAGCCGATGTAGCGGCCGAATTCATCCTGCTTAAAAAGCAGATCGCCCATGTAGGTGCTGATGCACTTCGCCACCAGATTGAGGATCTGATCATCCGTGGCGGTTTGTACATTGATGCGGTCGCCGGCGGGGATGAGTAGATCCGAAGTGATACTTGGGTCGGTCCCCTGGAACAATGCGCCGTAAGAAAGGCCGTTGGTCCGATCTTTGGCAAGTTGGCTGGAGCCGTTATCCTGACGGATGATCAAGGCGATGTGGGCGAGCGCCTGCTGAAATTGAGTGGGCGCCCAGCCAAAATTGCGTCCGGTCAGTGTGGCCTTGACCAGCGCCTCCGGCGTGGCAAATTCGCCGTCAAAATGGAGGAACGTCGGCCCGGGATGCGACTGCAGCGATCCCACCATGTGCATGGAGTTCCGCGGAGTCTGCGTGAAGCCGTTGATGGGCAGCGGAATCGGGCTGCGCGTCGTGAAATCGGAGTAAGTACGATTGCCCGCGCCCGGCACTCCCTGAAATTCGGTGACGAAGTGGCAGGAACGGCAGTTGATGGACTGGCCGGCAAACGGTCCAGGCAGGGGGCCGCTCGGAGTATTCACTGTGGCCACGACGGGATCTCCAACTGCCAAGGGCTGGTTTACACCGGTCATGTGGGTTGCGAAATATTCCGCAAAGCGAGTGTCTATAAATAATCGCTCGCCGATCGTATCTTCAGCCGGAGTGACGTCGACGTCGGTTTCAAATTGTGGGGCATCTCCAGCGCCGCAACTGTTCCAAAGTAATACCGCGGTGAGTCCCACTATCCCAAGTCCAAATAATCGCAGGCATCTCATCTCCGGTTTTCCGCGGGCAGGCTGGAAGATGCGTTGATACCGAGGCTCTTCACATAAGCAACGATTTGCCAGCGAGACGGTTCCGGGATGGAGCTCCACGAAGGCATGCCATGGCGTAGATCGCCATTTCTCAGCAGCCAGAAAATTTCACCGTCAGTAGCTTGTTGGACTTCTCGAGTCCGCAGGCTGGGTCGCTTCTTCCGGCCGAGAGCGTCGGGCCCGTGGCATTTTGCGCAATGGTCGGCGAATAACCGTCCGCCCGCGGCGATGGCTTCGGCCTGGTTGGCATAGGGGTTCGCGCGAGCGCGATCAGCTTCCGAGATGTGATTCACCCAGGGAGCCCCGGCCCAGGCGCATATCGCCATGATAACGATAGCGGCAAGAATACAAAGGAGCCGCACCCTCATTGTGTCCCCCGGCGGCCGCCAAAGATTTGCTGCAATTCGTAGGAAACCTTGATGCGATACATCACGCCGATGCTGTTGCTGTTCAATCCAAAGTTCGGCGAGAAACTGATGGTCGGCCCATTCGGGATGTTGAAGCCGACGGTCGGCCCGGCGTAATGCGAGGTTGCGCTTAGACCGAAGCCGTTTAGCGTGCCCAGCCCGCCATACAACTCCGCGCCGACCGCAAAGTTCTCTCTGCAAAAAACGCACGGTTTGCCACGCGCCGCCAGAGCCAGAGGGCGCGCCGCGCCGACGGCATAGCCGAATTCCCAGGGGTCACTCTCGTTCAGATCTTTTTCCGCGATGAAGTTTTCGGAAATATTCCAGCCATGCGTATTGCTCGAAAGAATGAGCTTCATCTCCAACGAGCGCTCGGTCTCGGAACGGCCTTGCGCATTGGTAAGAAGAAAGTCCGAGATGCTGTCGTGCCCGGTCACTTCCAGAATGCTTTTGTCCGCCTGATTCACGTTTTCGTACTCGAAATAAAGTACGGGATTAATGAAATGGTCCCGGAACAGGGGACGGAGCCGGTTCTCCCAGCGCCAACCGGTAAAGATTGTGCTGTCGTTTGAGGTGTGCTGTCCCTGCAGATAAAGTTCTGTTGTCCACCACCCCTTGGCGCCATATTCCAGCTCGAGGGTTTCGCTGATAAACGAATTGCCATATTTCGGCGTCCCCTGTAGGCTCTTCACGGCAATTTCAAGATTGCCGGGCTCCTCCAGATCCTGGGAGTAGGTGACAAAGTAGGGCGGCTCCTGGGCGCTGCAAAGCGCCGCGCAACCGAGGAACACACCAATCCACAATGAGATTGTTCGCCTCACGCTGTCCTTTGGTCTTTACTTGCAACTCAGTTGCAACATATCGAACGTCCATCTTGCAACTTGCTTGCAACTGGGATGCTGCTCATGCTAGGGCAAGACCAGCTTTCGGTCAAGACAGGGAGGTCATTTTTCGTCGCAGAGTTGTTGCAACCACTTGCAACGTAAGCGCCTTAAGCAGAAGTAGCAGTGCGGCACTGGGCGCAGTATCCGCCGACTTCCAGCCGCGTAACCACGATGTGGAACTGGCAATCCCGCTGAATTTGTCCCTTCAGCCGGTCGAATAAATCGCTCTCGAACTCTGTGATCTTTCCGCAGCGCAGGCACGCCATATGAATGTGATCGCGTTGAGGGCGTCTCTCATAGAAATGTTTTTCGCCCTCCATGTGCATCAGGTCAAGCTCATCCACAAGCCCGTGGCGCTTGAGGAGATTCAAGGTGCGATAGACCGTAACGCGGTCGATCTCGGGATCGATTTTGTTGGCGCGGCGAAGAATTTGGCTGGCGTCGAGATGCTGCTTTGCAGTTTCGACGATGCTGAGGATCGTGCGCCGCTGGCGGGTCATGCGAATTCCGCGCGACATGAATTCTGCCTGCAGGCGGCCCGGTGTTTCGGTCTGTGGAAGCGGCATTGGTGCCTCCCCGTTTTTGAAACACGGATGCAACTAGGGTAGCAAGACTATTCCTAAAATGGAAATTTTGGCAAGGGCGGAAAGTCGGCTACGCGCTTTTTCGGCGCGATGTCGGCAGTTAACGAAGACTTCTGCTGAAATCTAATCAGTAACCGCCGAGTTCGCGGAGAACCCCGGGTCGAGGAATTTAGGACGTCGCCCGCTTACAACGAGCTCATGTTGGCCAGGAACTCGCCGTTCGATCTCGCCTTACTCAGCTTATCGATCAGCAGTTCCATCGCTTCCACGGGGGAAAGCGGGTTGAGCACGCGGCGCAAGACCCAGATGCGCGAAAGGTCTTCCTTCGGAATAAGCAGCTCTTCCTTTCGTGTGCCGGAGCGTTGGATATCGATCGCTGGGAACACGCGCTTGTCGACCAGCTTGCGTTCCAGAATGATTTCGCAGTTGCCGGTGCCTTTGAATTCTTCAAAGATCACATCGTCCATGCGGGAGCCGGTATCGATCAGTGCCGTGGCGATGATGGTCAGTGAACCGCCTTCTTCGATATTGCGCGCGGCGCCGAAGAACCGCTTCGGGCGCTGCAGAGCGTTCGAATCCACGCCGCCGGAAAGCACTTTGCCGCTGGGCGGCACGATCGTGTTGTAGGCACGCGCCAGACGGGTGATCGAATCGAGCAGAATCACCACGTCACGTTTGTGTTCGACCAGGCGCTTGGCCTTTTCAATCACCATCTCAGCGACCTGCACGTGACGCGCAGCAGGCTCGTCAAAGGTGGAAGAAATCACTTCGCCCTTCACCGAACGCTGCATATCGGTAACTTCTTCGGGGCGCTCGTCGATCAGAAGCACGATGAGCACTACTTCCGGATGGTTCGCGGTGATGGAATTTGCGACGTTCTGCAACAGCATCGTCTTGCCGGCACGGGGTGGTGAAACAATCAGGCCGCGCTGGCCTTTGCCGAGAGGGGTGAGCAAGTCCATCACGCGCGCGCTCACGTTCTCGCGAACGGTTTCCAGCTTGATCCGCTCCTGCGGATAGAGCGGCGTGAGGTTGTCGAACAGAATCTTGTTACGCGCTTCATCGGGCGATTCAAAATTGACCGCCTCGATCTTCACCAGCGCGAAATACTTTTCGCCTTCATGCGGAGGGCGCACCTGGCCGCTGATGGTGTCACCGGTCTTGAGGTCAAACTTGCGAATCTGCGAGGGCGACACGTAAATATCGTCCGGGCCGGGCAAGTAGTTGTAGTCGGGCGAGCGGAGAAAGCCGTAGCCGTCAGGCAGAATTTCCAGCACGCCTTCGGCAAAGATGTGGCCTTCCTTTTCGCTTTGCGCCTGCAGAATCTTGAAGATCAAGTCCTGCTTGCGCAATCCGCTGGCCCCGGGCAGATCCAGAGATCGGGCGATCTTGGTCAGCTCGGTAATGTTCTTTTCCTTGAGTTCTGCAATGGTCATCGATTCACCTGCGAGGAAACTATTTTCAAAGGGGGGTACGCGAAAGAGAAGAATTCACCTGCGGGCGGGTGGCAGGGCTGGGTTAAGCAGCCCGCCGCTGCGCCTCAGAAAAATGCTCCGGCTCGGCTAAAACCGACTGCCGTTCCGAGCTTGCAATCCGCTCCAGAACCTCGTTCATCGTCTCTTGAATTCTGGTATTGGGCTTGTGAAACTTACGGGTAGCCTTGGAAGCAAGCTGACAAAGCATATACCGGTTTCGCAAGGTATGTAAAGCATCAAAAACACGGTCAGAGCGCTTCATTTCGGTCTTTCTCCTAACCTCCAATTGGGAGCTTCAAGCTCCCTCGCGACAGAGAGCATCCCAATTTGCTTGAACAATTTGACTTGTACGGGAAACCCCTGACTAATCTTATAGATGCTGCCTTACCACCAAAAGTTTCTCGGCCTTTTGGATATGTCCCGGCTGGTGACGGAGGTGCCTTAGACGGTTTTACTTACTTTATCGAAAGCTCAGCAGGACTACATACCCTATCCAGAAACGGAGGTCACGTCAAGTATGTTTATGTGGACTACGCCCAAAAGGTACGGTCGAGCGTCCGGTATTGAATCGCCTCGGCAATGTGTTTAGGATCAATAGCTTGCGCGCCTTCCAGGTCGGCGATAGTGCGTGCAACCTTCAAAATCCGGTCGTGGGCCCGAGCCGTCAACCCCTGCTGGGTCATGGCCCGCTCCAGGAGACGCTCACAATCTGGCGAAAGCTCGCAGAACGCCCGGATGTGCCGTGGAGCCATCTGGGCATTGCAATAGAGTCTTCCCTTTGAACCGGACGAGGCAAACCGCCGCAACTGGATCTCGCGCGCGCGCATGACGCGATCACGGATCGCGGCGGAATTCTCCGGCTCTGTCCCGGAGCGCATCTCCTTATAGTTCACCGCCGGCACATCAATATGGATGTCGATGCGATCGAGCAACGGTCCCGAAATCTTGGCCATGTAGCGCTGGATCATCGCCTGTGTGCAATGGCATTCGCGCGAGCGGTCGTTGAAGTAGCCGCAGGGGCACGGATTCATGGCTGCCGCCAGCATGAATCGGGCGGGGAAGGTGAGCGACATGGAAGCCCGCGCGATGCAGACGGTCCCATCCTCGAGCGGCTGGCGCATGACTTCGAGCACGTTGCGGGGAAATTCCGGCAGTTCGTCGAGGAACAGCACTCCGTTGTGCGAAAGCGAAACTTCGCCCGGCCGGGGCACCGCTCCTCCGCCGATAAGACCGGCATCGGAGATGGTGTGGTGGGGAGAGCGAAACGGCCGCACACCGACAAGGCCGGTTCCGGGATCGAGCACGCCCGCCACGCTATGGATCTTGGTCGTCTCCAGAGCTTCCTCGAAGGTCAGTGGAGGAAGGATGGTCGGCATCCGTTTGGCCAGCATCGTCTTGCCCGAGCCTGGCGGGCCGATCATTAGAATGTTGTGGCCGCCAGCGCAAGCCACCTCCAAGGAACGTTTGGCAGTCTGCTGGCCGCGCACGTCTTTGAAGTCCACGAGAAAATGCTGGGCTTCGCTAAGCAGAGTTTCGCGGTCCACGTGGATAGGCTGAACGCCGTTGCCGCTATTTACGAAGTGAATGACATCCAGTAGAGAGCGCACGGGATAGACCGAAACACCGCCCACCATGGCGGCCTCTCGCGCGTTCAGTTCAGGAACGATCAGTTGAGAGATTTTTCTGGCCCGGGCTTCGATGGCAATAGGCAGGGCACCGCGAACACAGCGAATTCCTCCGTCCAGCGACAGTTCGCCCACAAAAAGGCAGTCCGGGACTTCCTTTTTATTCAACCCACCATAAGCGCCCACAATGCCAAGTGCCATCGGCAAATCAAAGCCTGACCCTTCTTTGCGGATGTCGGCGGGAGCAAGGTTGATAGTGATGTGGGTCGTGGGTATGTCGTAACCACAATTCTTCAGAGCGGCGCGCACCCGGTCACGGCTCTCTCGCACGGCCGCGTCGGGCAAACCGACGGTGTGAAAGTGATCTTCAGCGGTCTTAATGCCGGAAACATCGACCTCAACCTCGATGATGCTGGCATCGATGCCATACACGGCGGCGCTCATGGTTTTGTAGAGCATCGGGGTTGCGCGTGAGACAGAATCCGGCGACTGCGGCCTGCATGGCACAGTGTGGGAAGCTGATAGTCACAATACGGGCTTACTTCAGGAGTGGACGGTGACAGACCTCACAACGCGAGGTGACAGATGAACTTGCCTTTGCACAGTTTTTGCTATATGCCGCAGCCGCGTCCTCACATCAACGCTCCACCGCCATCGCCACGGCATTTCCTCCGCCCAGGCAAAGTGCCGCGATTCCGCGACGAATGTCGCGGCGAATCATCTCGTAGATCAGGGTCACTAGAACCCGCGCGCCGCTCGCTCCAATGGGATGGCCGATCGCCACCGCTCCCCCGTTGACGTTGACTTTCTCGGGGTCAAGCTTCAGCTCGCGCATCACGCCAAGAGCCTGCACAGAGAACGCCTCGTTGAGTTCGTAGAGACCGACGTCTTCGTTCTTCCAGCCGGTCTTTTGCCAGAGCTTTTGCACGGCGCCCACCGGCGCCATCATCACCCACTTGGGATCGATGCCGCTGGTTGCCTGGGCGACAATTCGAACCATCGGCGTAGCGCCGAGTTCTCCCGCCCGTTTTGCGCTGGTGACCACGACCGCGGCAGCTCCATCATTCACTCCCGGCGCGTTGCCGGCCGTCACCGTGCCATCTTTCTTGAACGCAGGTTTTAGAGAGCGCAATATTTCCAGGCTGGTGTCCTCTCGCGGAGATTCATCTTTCTCAAACCACACCGGCGCTTCGCCCTTCTTCTTCGCCGGAAGTTCCACGGGAACAATTTGCGATTTGAACCGGCATTCCTTGATCGCGGCAACCGCTTTGCAATGCGAGTTGAGCGCGAACTCATCCTGCTCCTCCCGCGTAATTCCATATTTCTCCGCGACATTCTCTCCCGTCACGCCCATGTGATAGTCGTTGAAAATGTCCCAGAGCCCGTCATAAACCATCGAGTCCACAATTTGCGCGTTGCCCAAACGATATCCCTTGCGCGCCTGTGGCAAAAGATAGGGCGCATTCGTCATCGATTCCATGCCGCCCGCGACAACGATCCCGCTGTTTCCGGTTTGAATTGCCTGCGCCGCCAGCGCGACTGCCTTCAATCCGGAACCACAAACCTTGTTGACAGTCATGGCACCTACTTCGGGCGATAGTCCGCCAAAGATCGCTGCCTGTCGCGCGGGATTTTGGCCCAGCCCGGCCGACACGACGTTGCCCATGATGCATTCATCCACGAATTTGGGATCGAGTTGGGCGCGCTTCACCGCTTCGCGAACCACGATCGCCCCCAGTTCCGTAGCCTTAAAATCGGAAAGCCTTCCCTGAAATTTCCCTACCGGTGTGCGACAACCCGAGATGATGACAACTTCCTCAAAAGCAGCCATAAATGTGCTCCTGCGATGATCTGCAGCTTCAATTATAGATAGATGTTCATGCGAACGCTGGCGATTTTCGCAAAGAATCGCGACACGATGCGGGCAGAGAATTGCCGTTCAGGAAAATCCGCTGCGGAACGCGTTCACTGCCCCTCCACGCATGGCACGATGCCGATCAACGAGTGATTTTCACTCAACTCACAAAGAAATTCTGTTCGTACCCTCGCGATGGTGACTTCAGTGCGTCGTCCTCATGCGTTCTTCGTGTCATTTTTTTCTTGACATCACTTTTCATTAACTCTATACAATCAATCAGTCGCAACAGTTGATCGTTGCACAGTCCATGAAGAATGGAAGGGAGAATTAGTTCAATGGCACCGAAGAAGAAAGCCAAGAAGAAAAAGAAACACTAAGCAAGTTGAGTCAAGAAGCAATCGGGGACGCGAAAAGCGTCCCCTAAGTTTTTGCAGCAGACTTGCCCAAGCAGCAGCGAGGCTCACCGTGACGCAGACTGGCTTTTCTTATTGCGAGAGTTGGTTGGAAGTGTGAACGCAATCCGCCTCTCAGTCGCCGGGCACAAGCTGCGATAGGCGCAGAAATTGCATTGTATGCCGGGCTTGGGATCGAACTTCCCGGCTGCGATGTTGGCCGCAACGTCCTCGACTTCGCATTTCGCCTCGTGCAGTCGCAGTTCACTGCGCCGGGTGATGACGGGAACATTTCCTTCCAGGTTATAAAAGATCAAGCTTTCGGCCTCGTAACCCCACTGCTCGCGAGCCGCCAAGGCATAAATCGAAAGCTGCAAGCTCTCGTCGGCATCTTCCTGGGTTCGGGGCCTGCCGGTTTTGTAATCCGTAATGACAACGCGCTGGTCACCAGCACGGTCCGCGCGATCGATCCGGCCCACAACCATCGTGTTCCCGACCTTCACCTTAAACTGCTCTTCCAGATGCAAAATCTCCCGCGCAGGGACACGGCCCGCCGTCTCAAGAAACTCCGACAACTGCGCCACGCCCTGTTTTTCGTACAGACTCTTTTGATATTCGTCCTGCATCCCGGCCCGCGACAGATCAGCGCGAAAGAGTTCGATGAGCGCATCGGCGGTCATTGGGCGGCCCGAGCGCATGGAGTCATGATATGCGCGCAGCACGCGATGCATTGCCGCTCCATATTGTGCCGCTGCGCCCACTTCGCCCGGGATTCGCCACTCACGCTCCAGCTTGAATTGCAACGGAC
>Ga0335081_10011714_pt1 | contig 14197 bp, 11 predicted proteins | sample Lox_Sample_35_FD_206713 | JGI IMG/M metagenome (GOLD analysis project Ga0335081, IMG submission 206713) | Soil microbial communities from Loxahatchee National Wildlife Refuge, Florida, United States - Lox_Sample_3.5 | ecosystem: Environmental > Terrestrial > Soil > Wetlands | place: USA... | reverse complement strand
CACGATGAGGGTGAAGTACTCCAAATCAGTGCCGACGTTCAGCGCGAAGCCATGCGTGGTGACGCCGCGCGAGATGTGCACACCGATGGCCGCGATCTTCGCCTCGGGCTTGTTGCGCAATGCGTACGTCCAGACGCCGGTCAGGCCTTGGATGCGCTGCGTGCCGATCCCAAAATCGCCGCAGGTGCGGATCAGCACCTCCTCCAGCCGGCGCACGAACTCCATGGCTCCGACCTTGGGTTCGAAGCTGCGCAAATCGAAGATGGGGTAGGCCACCAGTTGCCCCGGGCCGTGAAACGTTACGTCGCCGCCGCGGTCGATTTCGTGCAGCTCGACCCCGCGCTGCGCCAGGAACTCGGGGGAGGCGAGCACATTCTCCAGCCTGGCATTGCGGCCGAGTGTGATCACTGGCGGGTGCTCCAGCAGTAGCAAAGTGTTCTCGATGCGGTCCGCCTTGCGAAGCTGCGCCAGCGTTCGCTGGAGTTCGAGCGCAGTGCCGTACGGGACGAGGCCGAGATGGAGGACGTGGATGGTCATAGCTGCGAGCAACTAGCAACTAGCGACTAGCTTACACCGGCATTGGATGACGGGCTGGGCTCACCGGTAGCGGCCATACCCCACAGACTCAACAAACTGTGTCGCGAGCGGTGCCGCCGCTCCGCGGCTCAGTTCTTGTGCCACCTTGAGCGCGGGCTTACGCCCACGCCTAACCCAAATGTCGCCGCTTCGCGGCTGAATGCGCGAATTTCATGGTCTTAGCTAGTTGCTAGTCGCGCTAGTCGCTAGTTGCTAGTTGCTGCCTTTGAGTCTTTTTCTCGCCCTCGCTCGTATATCCCGTTAGTATGATCGCCACCGCCTTCATTTCCAGTTCTCTGGTTCCGATGGAGACCGAAGAGGCCCAAATCGCACAGGGGCTGCGGCGCCGCGATCCGGATCTGCTCGATGCGCTCATCGAGCAGTACCAGCACCGGCTGCTGCGCTATCTGCTGCACCTCACCGGCAATCGCGCCGTCGCCGAGGACCTCTTCCAGGAGGTCTGGCTGCGGGTGCTGGAGAAGGGGCATCTCTACGATGGCCGCAACCGCTTCGTCACCTGGCTGATGTCGATTGGACACAACGTGGCCATCGACTACTTGCGCAAACGCAATCCCAGCAGCCTCGACGAAATGCAGGACCCTGAGGAGGGCGCGCCGTTCGAGCCACGGGCCAGTGGGCCCTCGCCGTTCGAACAGGCGGCGGTGCGGGAGCAGCAGCACATGCTCGACGAGGCGCTGGAGCGCGTGGCGCCGGTGTTCCGCGAGGTGCTGGTGCTGCGCTTCCAGGAGCAAATGAAGCTGGAGGAGATCGCCAAGCTCATAGGGATTCCGCTGGCGACGGTGAAGACCAGAATTTATCGCGGCGTGATGGCGCTAACGCCGCTGCTCAAGGGAGGCGGGCAATGAACAATCACGAGCACGGGCGCGCAATCGAACTCATCGCGCGGCGCGGAACGGAAGATCTTGCCGCTGCCGATTTGAATTGGCTGGAATCGCACTTGGGCAGTTGCGGCCAATGCAACGACTACGCCGGGGCCTTCGAGAGCGCAGCAAGACTGATGCGGAGCACGGCTGTCACCGCCAGCCCGGCGCTGGTGGCCAGCACCCAGGCGCGGCTGCGGGCGCGCGCCCTTGAACTGCACGAGCAGCGCACGCGCCTGGTGCTGATCGCCATCTCATTCTGTTTCGGCGCAATATCGTCAGCCTTCTCAGCGTGGCTGTGGTGGCGCTTCGGAGGCTGGGTGGCCGACCGCTTTGGACTTTCGCAAGCCATTGTCGAGCCGGGAATCATGCTGTTTCTTCTGCTGCCGGCGCTGGTCATTGCCGGTGTGATGCTCGCGTTCCCTCACCACGTTCTGGAAGAGCGCTGGATGGCGGCGTGGACGAGCGAGCGTGAAGGGGGTATCCAATGAACGGACAATCTCAGTTAAGCCGGGAATTCAGCATTATTCCCGGCATCGCACGCGTCCTCGCGGTAATCGGTTTCGCCCTGGTGCAGATCTGCCTGCTGGTGCTGTTGCCGCACTACGGCCACCACATCCACGACGTGCCGCCCCGGCCCGTGATGACCCTGATCAGCATTGTCGGCGGCCTGATCTTCGCGCTCTTCATCCTGATGGTCGGTTACGTCAACGCCGACAGCGAGCGCCGCGGCATGAATTCGCTGCTCTGGACGCTGCTGGTCATTTTTATACCCAAAGCAATTGGCTTTCTCGCCTACTTCCTGCTGCGCAAGCCGATAATTGTGGCCCCCGGCCCGCAGTGCCCGAAGTGTGCTGCCGCAGTCGGTCCTGACTTCCGCTTCTGTCCGAAATGCGGCTACGCTTTCGCTCCAAGCTGCGCGCAATGCGGGCGACCAATCAATAGCGATTACGTGTGTTGTCCCTATTGCGGCAAGCCGGTGCAGGCGGCTGTGTCGTAGCTTTCGATCAAAACTGCGAGCGTCTATCGTAGACTTAACCAGATGAAACTTTCCGACATCGCGTCGGCACTGGGCGCAGCTCTGGAGAATGCCGACCCCGACTGCGAGATCACCGGCGTCGCCGGAATCGAGGAAGCCGGCGCCGGACAAATTACCTTCGTCGCCAATCCCAAGTACGCCGCTGCCGCTAAGGCGACTGGCGCCTCGGCGGTGATCGTCGCGGAAGACTTTCCCGCCATTCCTACCGGAATGCTGCGCAGCAAGAATCCGTACCTGACATTCGCGCGCACGATCCATTTGTTTTACCGCTCGCCGTACTACCCGCCGGGAATACATCCCACCGCAGTGATCGCGCCGACGGCGAAAATCGGCGCAAATGCGCACGTCGGCGCCTACGTTGTGATCGATGACGAGGTAAATATCGGAGACGACGCCCTCATCCTCCCGCACGTGGTCATCTATCGCGGCGCACGCATCGGCAATAACTTCTTTGCCCATGCTCATGCCGTGGTGCGCGAATACTGCACCTTGGGCGACAACGTCATCCTGCAAAACGGCGTGATTATCGGCTGTGATGGCTTCGGTTTTGCGCGCGACCTGCACCGGTGGGAGAAGATCCCGCAGTCCGGAGCGGCGGTGCTGGAAGACGACGTCGAAGTGCAGGCGAACTCGTGCGTCGATCGCGCCAGTATCGGCGAGACGCGTATCGCGCGCGGCGTCAAGATTGACAATCTAGTGCAGGTGGGGCACGGCTCGGCCGTGAACGAAGATACCTTGCTCTGCTCCCAGGTAGGTTTAGCGGGCTCGACCGTGGTCGGAAAGAATGTCATTCTAGCCGGGCAAGTGGGCGTTGCAGGACATTGCCACATCGGCGAAGGCGTTACGGTCACGGCGCAGAGTGGCACTCACGGCGACATTCCCCCGGGAGCGATGGTGAGCGGCTCGCCCGCCTTCGATCATAAACAATGGTTGCGTGCCGTCGGACTGTTCAATAGACTTCCAGAACTCGTAAAGACGCTTCGCAAGCTGGAAGCCAGGCACTCGTCAAACGCAGAAACAACCAAGAAGCGGTCTTAGCACCCTGGCAACCACAGAAAAACCTGGATGCTAAAACGCAGTATCGAGTTACCGGAGCAACCTAAGCTGCTTCTAAGTATCGGATGAGCGAAAATGTCTCCAATCCGGATTCCGGGACGGCACTTGGCCCGCAGGTAGTACCCAGCAATCCCATCCGCGTGTTGCTGCTCGACGATCGCGAAGAGAACCTGATATTGCGCTCCGCCATTCTGCGGCAAAAGGGATACCGCGTCGTCACTTCCAGTTCCATCGAGGAGGCGGAGTCCAAACTCGGCGGCATCGACATCGCTGTTCTCGACTATCACCTCGGCGCCGGCAAGTTCGGCACCGATGTCGCCGAGACCCTGCGGCGCAAGCGTCCCCAGGTGCCGATCATCATTCTCTCCGCGACCCTGGAGCGGAAGTTCGGCGGCATCGCCGACGTGCACCTGCTGAAGGGATACAGCTCAGTCGACGATCTGGTCAACGCACTGCGCTCGTTTGAGGCCAAGAAGCGCGGCAAGCCTGTGGTGGTCGATGCGCGCGACTTCTATTACTCGCGTATCTCGATGGCGATGGGCGACGACATCGTGCTGGAGATCCTAGACCGCGACGGGAACTGGCTGTTCGTCAACGACTACTTCGCGGCCATTGAGGGACACAAGCGCGCCTGGTTCGTCGGCAAGAACCTGTTCGAACAGTATCCGCAACTGGGCGACGAGTGGCGCGAGATCGTCCGGACGGTGGCTGACACCCGCGAGACCTACATCGATCGCCGCGGCTTTCGCGGCTCAACCCACCTCCCCGTAGAAAGCCCGCATTGGACCTGGAATGTGCTGATCTTCCCCATCAAACTGCACGACAACCGTGATGGCGCAGTGCTGACGGCAAGGCTCATCGAGAAGAAGTGACTGGAGCGAGGGGTGCGGCGATCATGTTCATGACCACCGCAGCCCGCCAAGCCGGAAGCGTTGAAAGACCGTCATTGCGGCGATGTTTGCGCTTCGGGAGCCAAGGGCGAAAATCTTCTTGGCGCGGCGGCTGCCTTAGTGAATAATTCTCGGCCAATGGAACTCCTGCCTCCGAGAGGGCACAACATGGAAAACAAGCGGTGTTTGCTGTGGGTAGTCATGTTGCTGTCGCTGGCGAGCGTTGCTGCTTCGGCCCAAACCTTCCGCGGAACCATTCTTGGGACCCATTCCACAACAATCAATTCGGAGGCTCGCTGGGCGGGCCGATTCGTCAAGGACAAGGCGTTTTTCTTCACGGACTATGCAGGCCAGCGGGCAAGCGGAGCTGCCGAACTTCATCGCCGATCCCGCCCTCAATGGCATCGGCAGCAATGGGCGCGGGAGTGGGGACTACGGGCTGAGCGCAACCGGCGATGTAGGCGTGGGCAATCCCTTCCTCGGCGGAGGCGGCCCGCGCGGGATTCAGTTCGCGGCCAAGGTGACGTTCTAGGAGGGAGTGGAATTCAACCTGGAAATTACCGCATGAGCGCTGAACCTGAGGCGGCGTTCTGATGAAATTGTTAAGTGCTATTGCTTTGCTTTCTTACCTGTTCTTGGCGTCGAGCTGCCGAGGCTCCGCTGATCGTCCGGTATTTGGCCCGGTGAGTTTTTCGCCGGACAGCAAAACGATTGTCTTCTCCTATGGCGATGGCAATGAGTGCTCGATTTACAAAGCTGATCTGGCTAGTGGACATGCGAAGCGCCTGACGAAGACCCATACCGGATGTGAATCCGATCCCGCATTCTCCCCTGACGACAAGCTGATTGTTTACTCGTACGTCTCTGCGCCAGGCGCGAACTCCGCGCTCTGGGTGATGGACGCTGATGGGGCAAATGCGCACCAGATTTCATCAGGCAGCAGTGACGATGTATATCCGATCTTCGCGCCCGACACGCATACCGTGTATTTTGTGCGAGCTAGATACTTTGGCCATTATTCTCCCCTTGCGAAAAAGAGGCGGCATGACCTGGACTTATTCTCCCTCGACCTAAGGAACAGTAAAGTAGCTGAACTTACAGAGCAGCATTTTTTCGACGCGAAGTCGTTGTGCCTCTCGCCCGACGGGAAGGAGTTGCTGATTAGCACTTCGAGACATCCAGCCGGCAGTGTCTTTGAGGCCTATCAAATTGACAAGCCTCAGTCGGCGAGGCGCGTTATCCAGGCCCACGTACCGGACGAGCCCAGAGCAGACGTGTATTGGGGAGATGCCTGTTACATGCCGGATGGGATAAGCATCCTCGCGGTTGTGACCAGCCGCGACCGTTGCACTATCTACCTGGTGAATTCCGAAAGCGGCAAGGTTAGCAAACTCACAGACGTTTCTCTTGAGGACGCAACTGGAGTCCGTCCGGCTCCGGACGGTAAAACAGCAACTTTTGTAAGCGAAAATAGACTATATAAGCTCGACCTCCAGAGTCATACAATCGAGTGGCTCAACCTAGCTGGCGTGGAGTAGCGTCACCTCTGCGGACATAAGTTTCTTGTTCCTCTGCCCTGAGTCCTCGTAACTCCTGTTTGCTACTACAAAGCACATCAACTTTCGGAATTTTTCCTCCGTGCCTCCGTAGTGAATCTGCCTGGATCGCATTCCTACCAACTAAATTCGCTCTGTCACGACGTGGAACGACAAGGTCGAGCCCGTCACCCGACTGCGGCCATAGTAGAGGAACAGCGCGATCCAGAAGACCTGTAACGCCAGCACCGCGGGCGTGGTGCTCACCTGCGCGAATCCCGCCGAAAGTTCCGGGACGACGGAGCCAGCCGCCGGGACCAGCAGAAGAAATGCGCCCAGATACAGCGCAGAGACGATCGCCATAAGCTGATACGCCGAGATCTTCGAGGTGCCGCGATAGTCGGCCCGCAGCCACTCGGAGCAGGCGCGCCATCCCCAACTGGCGATAACGGGTACCAACCCCGCCAGGCGAAAGTGCCCGGCGAGAAAAAGCGCAACTCCCACAATGCCAGATATGGCAAATATGGCCGAAGTGATCGCTTGCACGGGGATAAGCGGTTCGCCGGCCAGGCCGGAGGCATAGGCGGCCTTCTTGGTCGCGCCGCGGACCACGAGATTGTGCCTCTGGAAGAGGCGCGCAATGGCAGGATTCGCGTCGCGCAGCGGCATGCCATAGCAGCATCCGAAGCTGAGGCAGGCCAGCCGCCCGATGGATTCGCCCAGCGCATAACCGATGGCCGCTGCCGCAAAGATCGGCAGCACGGGCAGCTCGCGATGGAGCAGGCGCAAAGCCGGCGGCCGCAGCGCAAGGGCCAACAGCGGCAGCACAAGCGTCGCGATAAACGCCGCGCCCGCGACGGTAAACGTATTGCGCTTGCGCTCGACGATGCCGGCGATCACTCGCGACGCCGGCACGCACACCAGCAGCACGAAGAGCACCAGCAACAGGCTGACAATCGGAGAAACGCCCACCGACGCCAGCAGCAGCAACAGCATGGCAAATCCAAAGGCGGTCCCCGTGGCGCTGAAGAAGCCGTAGAAGGTCAGGTTCAAGCCGCGCCACGAGCCATCGTCGGCCTTGGCGATGGGCACCGCTGCCAGCATCTGCCACTTCTCCGCGGGCAGCGTGCGGACTCCCCAGACCAGCAACGCGAACAGCCCGGCCGCGAGCGCGAGGACGAAAGCGACGTTCAGCATGGTCCCCCCTCGGTCGGAAGTGCCAACAGCGAGCGCACCGCGACATCGGTTTCCGTCAGCGGCTCGCCGAGACTCAGCGAGAAGCGGCTCTGCACGCCGCTCCGAGATTGGTTCCGCACCAGGTCAGCAGCGAAACCAATGCGATCGCTCTGAAACAGCAGGACGACGGTGCTGCTGCCGGGCCGGAACAGCGCCTTAGGCGCGCCCGCCCGCAAGAACATGCCCTTCTCAATCGCGCGCGGACTCTCATAGCGATATTCGCTGTACCGCTGCTCGATCTGCCCGATCATCAGCGCGACCACCTCAATCATGGCCACGCGGCCCACGCTCGATCCATCGGGGCAATCCGTCTCCAGCACCGTGACCACCCGCCGGTTCTTCGATACCGGCGTCATCAACTGCACGGCAGCATTGGGATTGCACGGATGGTATCGCCCGCCCACTGAGTAGAGGTCGAGGACCTGCCCCGAAACCGGGCTATGCGTGTAGTGGTATTTCTCCGGCGTGAGGCGAAACACCGCGTAATCGCCGCCTGCAAACGACTGCTGCCACGGCGAGCCATCGCCCAGCAGTTCCGGAAAGGAGAAGAACTTCTGCTTAATGTAAAGTCCGGACGACTCTGCCATGGAGCCGACCAGCGCTCGCGCGTCCGCGGGGCAAACCACGGCGCGCGGATCGGCCGGCATGGGGCGGCAGTTCCAGTAGCGGATTTGCCGCTCGAAGATCTTACGCGCGGTGTCGTACTCGGACAGGTTGCCGACGAACTCCGATAGCTGAATGCCCGACTCGCGCAGGAACTTCAACATGCCCGTCGCGCGCGCCGACAGCACGTTGTCGTAGTTGAGATAACCGAGCACGCGCGACAAATAGCGGCTGGAGGCCAGCCGCGTCAGCAACGGCGCCTTCTCCAGAGCGGGGGAGTACAGCGCAGCAATCACCGCGTTCCCCAGAAGCTGCTCCCGGACCACGTTGCCGGTGGCACGATCGATGTAGTGGTGTCCGCTCATGAGGACCTCTGCGAAGTTCGGCGGTCCTGCCAAAGCAGCAAGATCAGCAGATTGAGCAGCGCCGAAATTTCGTGCAGCGAGAGCGCGTCGCTGAGGGCGCGTTCTTCGACGCCGTTCAGGAACCTGTCCAGGTCCTGAATCCGCACTCCATGGCGCAAATAAGCCTTGACCTCGTGGCCCGCCGAGCGCTCCAGGTCGTCAACGTCCTCCCGCACATGAAGTAAAGCCTCGCGTAGATACTGCCGGCGCAGGGGCCCGCGATAAAACTCTTCGGCCATGCGATTGAATTCGCGCGCTTCGGTGCGCATGGCAGACTTGCCGGAATCGGCAAGTATTCCGGTCAGCAATCGGCGGCTGGCGCCTAGCTCCTCGTCGTCGCAACGGGCAGCGATATCGTCCAGGACCGGCTGCATGTTCATGGCTTCGGCGAGATCGGTTGCGGTTTGCTGCACGTAGTCCAGCAGCGCGCGGCGATAGTCCTGGATCGCTATGCGGATGTATCCGGCATGACGGCGGCTGGGACGCGTCTTCTTGCAATGCAACAGGATGTTGCGCAGGAACTGATTGCGCGAGTCGCGATGCACGTAGAACGCCGGCACTCCCGCAGCCGAGAAGAAGAAAGCCTGGCGGCGCTCGCTCTCCGCAGTCGGATCGTCCGGAATGTCTTCGTGCTCCACGTCGCCCTGGAGCGCCACCCGGTACGCCAGCGCCAGCAAAAACTGCTGGAGATCGACCGCCGGAGCCATGTCGCGGTTGTAGCTGGGGAAGAGGCTGTAGTAGCGGGCCTCGAAGCCGGAGTAACCCTGGTGCGCGTGCTCGCGCAAGCGCAGCGGCATGTAGAACGACATGCGCTTGTCGACGATGCCCAGCTCATCGAGCTCTGACGATAACTGCTCAATGTTGCCGGGGGCGCCGTCGAGGGCCGAGGAATGCTCAGTGGCCAGCCACGCTACGGGATACGTCAGCAGGCGCGCGTCGGGAACGCAATCGCCGCGCAGGTTAAACAGTGTGGAAACCATGTTGTCGAGCCGCCGCGGGCCGTACGGCGTGAGCGCGTGGCCGCAAACACTGAGCTTGGCCTTCTCCTTCCATTCGCGCCACAGCAGCCGCAGGTGCGTGAAGTCCAGCTCATGCGGCAGGAACGACAACAGACGCTCAGGATGGAAGTCGGTGAATCCGATGCGGTAAGGAGCGGCGGTGTAGGTCCCGACGAACAGCGTGAGAAAGTGCTCGTAAATCTTAATGGCGAGATCGCCCAGGCGCTTCTCGTCGCGCGGCTGAAATTCGTCGCGACATCGCAGTTGCTCATCGAGCGAGCGGCTGCCGATGCTGACGTGAATGCCGTTGTTGGCCAGGCTCACGTTCGACAAGCTGGGCAGAACGATGAGATCGTTGGCGATGATGCCGGCCTCGCGCAGCTTGGCTACGGCGTTCAACTGGCTGCGGCTCAGCACCTGATGGCACAGGTGCATGTACTGATACTTGGCTTCGCCGTCGCTCCAGCCGGAGAGGCAGGGACTCATGAAGAGCTCGCGATAGAACGCGTCGGAGATGCAGCCGGAGAGCTCCTCCTGATGCACTGACGGAACCGGCGCGTGATACACCAAGGCGCGCTGGCCGTTCTCCAGCAGGCCGAAGCGCTGGTTCGCCCACGACATGAGCAGCGAGGTAAACAGAAAGCGCCGCGCCGCCTCGCGCGCGACCTGCTCGCCCAGCGATCGTTCGCCGTCACTGGTGACGATGTGAAATGACGTTGTCTCCGGCGAGGTGTTGTCGTTGAGGAAGTGGCGCATCAGGCGCGAAGCTTTCTGGCGCATGGGTTCCGGCAGGTGCGGCTGTGCGCCCAGCAGATCGGCAAGCGACAATTTGAGGGCGTAACTGATAGGAATGCGCAGCCAGCTCTCGCCGGCCTGTGAGAAGCGAAAGCGCCAAGCGTCGGAACGCTCGCCGATTCCCCCCTCGCGGGCAACGCGCAGGTCGGCATCGAATACCGCGCGCGCGCTGCGGCTCAGCCGCGATTCCGGGAAGCGGATCCAACTGTTCTCCCAAACTCCGCGCGTGTCGTTGAGGAAGCCCTCCAGATCGTCGAGGGTGCGGCGCGGCGCCTCGCCGCTGGCGCTGCGGCGGGCGATGTTGCGGAAGAAGCGCGATTGGCGAACGCTGAGCGGCAGGTCGCAGTGGGTAGACGTGCCCACCACTACGGCTTGCAGTTCATCTTCGCTTCCGCCGGTGGCATCGAGGCCGGTGAAGGGGAGCTGGTCGAGGGGAATCCGCTCGATACTCTGGGGGCCCAGCGATTCGACCAAGGTTTCCGCGCGCAGCGTCGCCATCAGCACCGTCTTGTCCGCCGAGTGGGAGCTCGAACCGGATATTCCTATTCTGGTCGCTAATGTTGACGAAGAAGTAAATGCCACATGAATAGTGCATAAATCCGGCGCCGCCGAATCCGGAACGGCACCTCCCGCGTGCCCCAGACGACTGCGAGGACCCACAGTGCAGAGTCTCGCAGGGGCGAAACAATGACCGCAGCGCTTCCGCGCCGGCCAAATCACTCTTACACTGATACTGCACAGCCGTGACGCTGCGGAATCACGGGCATAAGACTTTGGCGACGACCCAGCACATTGCCGATCCCACCCACGCTCCCGAGCGCCTCTTCGAGGGCTTCGAGAACTTGATGCCCCTCCGCGTGCACGACATCCTGCTCGTCTCCAGCCTGTACGACTCCTTCATCCTGCGCGAAGACGGCCGCCTGAACGAGCTGATGATGGGGGAGTCGCTGGAACTGAACCTGCATCAGGCGCCCGGCATCACCCACGTTTCCAGCGGCCAAGAGGCGGTGCAGTTGGCGCGCTCGCAGCCCCGCTTCAACCTCATCGTCACCAACCTGCAAGTGGCGGACATGGACGCTGCCCGACTGGCGCGCGAGATCAAGGCCGCAGGCCTCGACGTACCGGTGATCGTGCTCGCCTACGACCATCGCGAAATCCAGAACTTCATGGCCCGCAATCCGCAGACCGATATCGACCGCATCTTCCTGTGGCAAGGCAACGCCCGAATCCTGATCTCGATCGTCAACTACATCGAAGACAAGCGTAACGCCCTGCACGACACGCAGGCGATGAGCGTTCCCGTATTGCTGTTGGTCGAGGACGACATCACCTCCTATTCTCTGTTCCTGCCGGTCATCTACACGGAGATCATCAGCCAGTCGCGGCGGCTGCTCAGCGAAGCGCTCAACGTCGCGCACAAACTGGTGCGCATGCGCGCGCGTCCCAAAATTCTGCTCTGCTCCAACTACGAAGAGGCGGAGCGCGAGGTGCTGAAGTATCGCGACTACCTTCTGGGCGTGATCTCGGACCTCGAATTTCCGCGCGCGGGCGAACTCATGCCCGAAGCCGGTTTCGAGTTGGCGCGCATGGTTCGGCACACCATCCCCGATGTTCCGATTGCGCTGCAATCGGGGCGCACCGAGTTCATGGAGCGCGCCTACGCGGAAGGTTTTTCGTTTCTCCAGAAGCGCTCGCCCACGCTGCTCGGCGACTTGCGGCACATTCTCACGGAGGAGATGGGTTTCGGCGATTTCGTCTTCCATCTGCCCGACAGGACCGAAGTAGCGCGCGCCGCCGACCTGAATGCTCTGGAGACTGCGCTCGCGATCGTGCCGGAAGCGAGCCTGGCTTATCACGCCGAGCGCAACCATTTTTCCCACTGGCTGATGGCACGTACGGAGTTTGCCCTGGCCCAGAGGCTGCGGCCACGCAAGATCAGCGACTTCGGTACGCTGGCGAACCTCCGTCACGATTTGATCGCCTCCATCGCCGAGTATCGCCGGGAACAGAGCCAAGCCCTCATCGGCGAGTTCAATCCCGCAACCTTTCAGGCGTCAGACGCCTTCTTCCTCCAGATTGGCGGCGGCTCGCTTGGCGGAAAGGCGCGGGGCCTGGCGTTCATCCGCCACATCCTGCGCCAGAAGGGAATTGCGCGCAGCTTCCACGGCATTCGCATTGCCGTCCCGCCGACGCTGGTTTTGACGACGGCAGTGTTCGATCGCTTCCTCATCGACAACAACCTGCTGGATCTCGCGCTGCATGGCACAGACGATGCCGCGATCGAGCGGCGCTTCCTTGCAGCCTCGTTCCCGATTCCGCTGCTGGACAGCCTGCTGGCGTTTCTGGAACGCGTGCATTATCCGCTGGCCGTGCGCTCGTCCAGTCTGCTGGAAGACTCGCAGTACCAGCCTTTCTCCGGCGTCTACGAGACCTTCATGCTCGGCAACCACCATCCTGACATTCAGGTGCGGCTGGAGCAGTTGCTGGAGGCCATCAAATTGGTTTACGCCTCTACCTTCAGTCAGCATGCCAAGGCCTATGTGCGGGCCACGCCTTATCGTCTGGAAGAGGAGAAGATGGCGGTTGTGCTTCAGCAGGTCGTGGGCGCGGCGCACGGCAATCGCTTCTACCCGCATTTTTCCGGCGTAGTGAGGTCGCGCAACTTCTATCCCATGCCACCAGTGAAGGTGGAAGATGGCTTCGCGGCCGTGGCTTTGGGATTGGGACGGGCCGTGGTCAGCGGAGGAAAGTGTTTGACCTTCAGCCCGCGCCATCCCCGGCATCTGGTGCAGTTTTCGTCCGTCGAAGACATGCTGAGCAACTCACAAAGCGAGTTCTGGGGCCTGGAGCTCACGCATGAGGCGCCGGCCGATGTTCCCGCCGACAATCTGCGCGAGGTCTCATTCGGCCTGGATGTCGCCGAGGCGGACGGCAGTTTGCAGGCGCTGGCCTCGACGTATTCAGTGCAGAACCACGCTGTCTATGATGGCCTTAGCCGCTCCGGGCCGCGCGTGGTGAGCTTTGCGCCCATCCTGAAACATGGCATGTTTCCGCTTCCGCAAATCCTGGACCGCTTGATGCGCATCGGCGAAGAAGCGCTGGGACGGCCGGTGGAGATGGAGTTTGCTGTGCGGCTTCCGCAAACCGGCGAGGGACCTGCGGAGTTCGGCTTCCTGCAACTGCGGCCGCTGGTGCTCTCGCGCGAGGGCGAAGACATCCGCATAGAGGCGGTGGCAGCGCAAAACCTGATCTGCCAAAGCTCGCTGGTTTTGGGGCACGGACGGATGGACGATATTCGCGACATCGTGGTGGTCGATTCGCATCGCTTCGAGCGGGCGCGCAGCCGCGAGGTGGCGCATGGCGTGGCGCAGATGAACGCCGAGCTGAGCGAGCAAAACGCGCCGTACCTGCTGATCGGCGTGGGACGCTGGGGCTCCACCGATCCCTGGCTTGGCATTCCCGTGGCCTGGGACCAAATCTCCGGCGCGCGGGTGATCGTGGAATCCGGATTCCGCGATTTCCGTGTGGCGCCCTCGCAAGGCAGCCACTTCTTCCAGAACCTCACCGCCTTCCAGATCGGCTACTTCACGGTGAATCCCGACGCCGGCGAAGGCTTCATCGATTGGTCATGGCTGGCCGAGCAGCCCGCAGTGGAAGAGCATGACTGCGTGCGTCACCTGCGCTTCGAGCAGCCCATTACGGTGCTGATGAACGGGAAGGCGAGCGAGGGGATGATTCTAAAACCGAGCAACTAGCAACTAGCAATTAGCAACTAGCTTCTAGCTTCTAGCTGTTGGCGCTCACCGGTTCGAACCAGAGATTAGCACTGGAACTCAGCCGATTGTTCCTGATTAAACGGCTTAGCGAGAGCTACTAACAGCTAGAGCTAGTTGCTAGTCGCTAATTGCTAGTTACTGCTTTTCTTAGCTGCCGGGCCTGTAAGCCGAATTCTGTCCCCGCCCCTTCCCGTCGCGCATGTACGAAATGCACGCGCGAAAGGAAGGGACGGGGGACGGTCATTCCTCTGGGCCGTACATTACTGCACGGCTCAAGCGACCTACCCGGGAGTTGTGACGCACCGAGCCGGCACGTCGCCGCCGTTCTTTCGATCCGCGCTCTCTTCTGCGGATCGGAAGAACGGCGGCGTCCTCCCCTATTTGGTCTTGCTCCGTGTGGGGTTTGCC
>Ga0335081_10011713_pt1 | contig 14198 bp, 12 predicted proteins | sample Lox_Sample_35_FD_206713 | JGI IMG/M metagenome (GOLD analysis project Ga0335081, IMG submission 206713) | Soil microbial communities from Loxahatchee National Wildlife Refuge, Florida, United States - Lox_Sample_3.5 | ecosystem: Environmental > Terrestrial > Soil > Wetlands | place: USA... | reverse complement strand
TTCCCATCGTTGTAGGCCTTCTTTGATCTGAGGTAGGCGCCGGGTTTGAACGGCGTCGTGCTCTACCTTCGCGCGACACGAAGAGCGGCTTTCGCTGTGGAAAGGACTGGTCCGTCTATGAACACGTCTGTAGGTTCCGCGCCTTTGGCTGGCACGGCGCGCGACATCCCGGCGAGTGAATACGTCCGCCGTTTGGCCGAACGGACGCAGCAGCTGGCAAACATAAGGGTTTACCACCAGCGCCTTTGGATGTACTTGATTGCCGCTGGTCTGTCTGCCGCTGTTATCACTTGGGCCGCCTTTTCATCGTACAGGGTTCCTGCCCTTTGGATCGTGCTGCCTTCGGTGATCGGCCTGTCGACCCTCCAGTCGCTAGCAAAAAACGCACGCACCTATAGTCGCGTAGGGCGAATCGTGAGTTTTTACGAGCTAGGACTCTCGCGACTTCGTCATACGTGGCAGGAACAAGGCATTGACGGCAAGGAATTCCTGCCTGAGAACCACATCTATGCGTCGGATTTGGACCTTTTTGGCGAGGGTTCTCTTTTCGAATTGTTGTGTACGGCTCGGTCCGGCGTCGGTCGAGGTACGCTAGCAAACTGGTTGCTAAGTCCTGCGAAATGTGAGCAGGCGGGAGAACGACAAGTCGCTATTTCAGAGCTTCGCGACATGCTGGATTTTCGAGAGGACTGGGCGTCTGTCGGCAATAACTCACTCAATCAGGCAGGTTCGGCGATCAGTGACTGGGCGGCCCTCCCCGTTATTGCCTTTTCATCCTTTTCGCGAGCCCTGGCGATAGCACTGCCAATCTGCCTGATCGTGGTGTCACTCCTCGCAGGTATCGGCGTCTTCGGCCATCACTGGTCTTGGGCCATCGCCATTCCACTCGGGATGGAGGCATCGGTGGCAGCTCTCCTTCTAAAGAAAACAAGGCGGGCGGCTACTAACCTCGACCTGCCTTCATTTGAGCTTGCGCTTCTTGCCCCCTTGTTGGGTCGTCTGGAGAGTGCGGAGTTCCGGTGTCCGTTGCTCAAGTCCCTTCAGTCTCAACTCATGTCTTCGTCAGGACGCCCCTCTAGACAGATCCGTCGGTTGCGCTTGTACGTCTGGCTTCTGAATCTTCGAAGCATTGAGTATTTCGCCCTCCTGTCCTCGATGATTCTGTGGGGAACAAATGTTGCGATTTTGATCGAGAGATGGCGACAACAGAACCGAAATGGATTGGCCCGATGGCTGGATTCGCTTGGTCAGTTCGAAGCACTACTCTGCTTGGCTCGGTATTACTACGAAAACCCAGATCATACATTTGCCGTCTTGAAGCCTGAGTCCTCACCTATGTTTTGTGCAAAAGGGTTGGGGCATCCGTTACTCGATCCCAACACTTGCGTTCGATGTGATATCGCGCTTGATCCCAAGAGCACACAATTGATGGTGGTCAGTGGATCCAATATGTCGGGCAAGAGCACTCTGCTGCGTTCGGTCGGCGTGAACTGTGTGTTGGCTCTGGCAGGAGCACCCGTCTGCGCAGCTAATCTCCAGATCTCCCCATTGCAGCTCGGATGCTCGATTTCCGTGCACGACTCTCTCTTACAAGCAAAATCGCGGTTTCAGGCTGAGGTGGAGCGTCTGAAAACGATAATCGCTCTGTCGCGCACGCACAGCATTCTCTACCTCATGGACGAGATACTGGGTGGGACAAATTCGGCGGACCGCTTGTTCGGGACTAAAGCCGTGATTGACCAGTTGGCCGCAAACGGGGCGGTTGGCATTGTGACAACCCACGACCTAGCCCTGACCGGCCTGGTCAGCGTTTTCGATGGCCGTGCGATCAACGTACATTTTGAGGAACACTACGAGAATAACGAGATGCGGTTTGACTATCGAATGCGGCCGGGAGTGCTGACTCGCACGAATGGTCTAAGCGTGATGGCGGCGCTGGGACTTCTGCCGATGACGAAGGCCGGCGCATCCGAGATCACAATGCCTCCGCAGACTTAACGCCTGCGGCCGTCGCGAAATTGCACTGCGGTTCATAAGCGGATTCATCCGACGAGTTCATTCTGCCGCGAACAGACGAGGCGGCTTGAGCCAGTTAACTTGCAGCTTGTTCAGCTGGGACTTGAGGCTTCGCGTGCGAGGCGGCTTCGTAGCGGGCTAGATCCAGGTCTGCGTTCAGAGAGTCGAGGATCACCATTGGCAGTTCGGCGCCGAATTCATCTAACTCTTCTTCCGTCCAGCCGCCGTTGAGGCGCGTCGAGCCGGTGATATCTTCCGGGAACGCCTGGCGAAAGTCGCCTTCGCGGATAAGGATGTCGCCCAAGAGCCGCCCGGTGTGGATGTCGTAGATGCGGCGGCTGGCCTGTCCGTGATTATTGGTCAGGCAGAGGAAGACTTCTCCGTCTCCTGCAAACTCGGGACGGTAGTACCAAGCCTGCGGCGCGTCGATCTTGGGATGATGCCGCTTGGGACGGTGGATCGTGTCTTTCTTCTCGACCAGCTCTTCCTTCGGATTGAAATAAAGGATGCGCTGGCAGGAATCGCAGACGATCATTTCTTTTCCCGAGCGAACTTCGTTATAGGTCTGCGGACGCAGCATCACCTGGCACGCCATGCACTTGTGATCGCGCACTTCCGAGATGCCGCTGCCGCGGAACTTTGAAACGCGCTCGTAGTGGCGCAACAGATCTTCACTGATGCCCTTGCGAAGCTGATCGCGCTTGCCACGCCATTCGGTCAACTGCTTCTCGTCTTCGGCGGTGCGCTCGCGGGCCTGCTCTTTTTCTTTCTCGATCTCGGCCGCTTCCTCTTTCAGCTCGGCCTGCGCCGCTTTGACTTCCTTATCGCGTGCGTCGGCGTTGACCATGCCCTCGAGAATTTTGTCCTCGTTGGCTGAAATCTCCTGCTCGGCGAACTGAATCTCGTGCAGCAGCGCCTTGTACTGTTCGTTGGTCTTTACGGCGAGGGACTGGTCGCGATACTTCGAAATCTTCTCGCGGATGTCTTTGATATTCGTCTCGTACTTGCGACGGTTGGCTTCGTCGGCCTTGACGGCGGCCTGCGCTTTTTCGAGCTGCGCCTTGGTGCCGGCCAGCTTCTGCTCGATGGCAGCGACCCGCTTGGGCAGTTCGGCGACTTCGTCCTGCAGACGGCGGATTTCCTTATCTGCGTCCTGCAGTTTCAGGAGGTTTTCAATTTCTGGAAGCATCCGACTGCTTTTGATTCTAACACGCGGGGAAGCTCGATTTGGCGCGGGTTTTTCGATCGCGGCTTCAACCCGCCAAAGCTCCAAGACGCGAGCAGAACTGGAATCAGCGGCTTGGGGTGCGCCGCCGGGCTGGCGGGGTGTACACTTTTTCGTTCGCCCCTGTGGGTTCTCTCATTATTTTCTGCGAGGTCACTTCGTGAAAAGAAAGACTCTTGTTGTGCCTGCCCTTGCCCTTTTTGCGCTTTTCGGATGCCTTTCTCTGAACGCCCAGACGACTCCCACCAAGCCGCTGACGATTGAGGCGTTATACCAGCCAGGAGGCCTCGGCGGACGGGGTCCCGAGACGGTCGAGTGGAGTCCCGACGGAACCAAGCTCTCCTACGTACAGCGTGACGATAAGGACAACGGCGAGCTTTGGTACATCGATGCCGCCACGGGCGAGAAGAAGGTGCTGGTCAGCGCGGCGAAGCTAGCCTCACTCGATCCCGACGTTAATAAGGTCAAGAACGAGCGGGAAAAAGAGCGGCTGACGCGATATCACGTGGCAGCCTACCTATGGGCGCCGGATTCGAAGCATCTGCTGTTCGACTCGCGCGGACAGTTGTGGCTCTATGACCTGGGCACGCAGACAGCGGTGCAATTTACTTCGGCGCCCGATCCGAGCGGCGATCCGAAGTTTTCGCCCGACGGTAACCACGTTGCGTACCTCCGGAAGCACAACCTGTTCGTGCGGCCGATCGGCGGCAACGACGAGAAGCAGCTCACGGACGATGGCGGCGACAACATTCTGAACGGCGACATCGACTGGGTCTATGCCGAAGAGTTGGGCGTGCGCAGCAATTACTTCTGGTCGCCCAACAACAAAGATATCGTCTACATGCGCATGGACGAGACCAAGGTTCCAACCTATCCCATCACTGACTGGATGCCGCAGCATCCGACGGTTGATCCGCAGAAATATCCAGAGGTGGGCGATCCGAATCCGGTGGTGAAGCTGGGCGTCGTCGAGGCCGGCAAAAGCAAGACTCGCTGGCTCTCGCTGCCGAGCGACGAGAACACTTATATTCCACGCTTCGGATGGGTAAAGGACGGAGTTGTCTGGGCCGAAGTGCTTAACCGCACGCAGGACAAGATGGATCTGTATTTCATCGATGCCAAGTCGGGCAAGGGCAAGATTGTCCTGACCGAAAGTACTCCGGGAGCATGGATCGATTTCGAGCACGTCGAAGTGCATTTCCTGAAATCGGGCAGCCAATTCCTCTGGCCGAGTTGGCGCGACGGCACCATGCAGATTTATCTCTACAGCTTCGACAAGGAAAATCCCATGGCGGCCGATGCCAAGCTGGACCGTCAGCTGACGAAAGGTGATTTCGAAGTGCAGGGCATCGATGGAGCGGATGAAGCCGCGGGAACTGTTTTTTTCCAGGCGAATAAGGATGATCCCCGCCAGGAACACATTTATTCCGTGAAGATGGATGGCTCGGATTTCAAATATCTCACCGAAGAAGAAGGCATGCACTTCGCCAACTTCGCTGAAGATGGCAAGCACTATTCGCACATGTTTATGGGGCCGCACACGGCCCCGATCGAGACTCTGTGCGCGGTTGGCGGATCGTGCTATCCAATCTGGAAAGCGAAGGACGAGATTACCGAATACGGCCTGCGCGCGCCGAAATACCTGGAATTCAAGGCGGCCGATGGGACGACCACTCTTTATGGGCGGCTGCTGCTTCCTCCGGACGGAACCGTCAGCGGCAAAATTCCGTTGATCATCAACATCTATGGCGGCCCGGCTGGGCAGATGGTAATGAAAGGCATGCCCAGCGCGTTTGACGAAATCCTGGCGCGCAAGGGATTCGCCATTTTTGCTGTCGACAACCGAGGCACGCCGGGGCGGGATCGCGCATTTCAGACTGCGATCCGGCATGAGTTCGGCGCGATCGAGCTCAAAGATCAGCTCGCGGCTCTCGATCAGCTCTTGGGCGAATATCCGCAGCTCGATAAAGATCGCGTCGCGATCTGGGGATGGTCCAATGGCGGCTCGATGACGCTCTATGCCATGACGCATTCCGACCGCTTCCGCGCGGGCGTGGCTGTGGCTCCGGTGACGTATCAGGCGAACTACGATTCGATTTACACTGAGCGCTACATGGGGCTGATCACTGAAGACAAGGCGGGATACGAGCAGTCCGACACGATGAAGTCAGCCGACAAGCTGCATGGGGCGCTACTGCTAGTGCACGGCACGAGCGACGACAACGTCCACTTCCAGAACAGCATTCAGATGATCAATGCTCTGATCAATGCGGGCAAACAATTCGAGCTGATGATTTATCCGAATAAGACCCACGGCATCGCGGGAAGAGATGCGCGCGTGCATCTGTTCACGATGATTGTGGATCACTTCGAGAGGGAGCTGAAGTAGAGCTTTGCCACCAGTTGAGAATGATTTGTCATCCTTCGCAAAGCGAAGGATCTATGCATTCGTCGGCAGCGTAGCTGGCTTCGAGGAATGCATGGGTCCTTCGGCGCCGAAGCCTGCGCCTCAGGATGACAATGGGATTATTTGCTCTTCTCGGGGTAACTACTTGCTCTTGTCGGCCTTCTTGCTTTCTTTTGTGGAGCTGTCTTTCGACTCCGACTTCTTTTCGTCTTTTTTGTCCTTCGATCCCGAGTCGCCGCTGGAGGGAGCGGCAGAGGATCCCTTTTTCGCGTAGTCGGTGACGTACCAGCCGGAACCCTTAAACTGCACGGCCGGAGCTGAGATCGTTTGCTCCACCGGCCCGCCGCACTCTGGACACTTCTTGACGGGCTTATCGGAAAACTTCTGTATTCTTTCGAAGAGATGGCCGCACTTCTTGCACTGATATTCGTAAAGTGGCATGAGTCTGAGACGCTTGCGAGGAACTCGCTTGATTTTAGGGGCGAGGGTTCGGTCGCGTCAATTTTGATCTCATCGCGACAGTAGGCGCTTGGGAGCGGTATTGCGCCAGGCGGCATGGATTGCCTTCGCCAAGACTTCTTCCTCTGCCGCTCTCAGGACGACACTGGTTGCGCCGCGACGTCCCCAGGTGCCTTTGACCGGAATGAACGCACTGGGATAATCCTTCGAAAAATTGTGCTGATCTTCCGGCGAGAGCTTGACCATGCCTCGCGCCTTGTCGGGATATCCGAGCGTGGCAAAAATCTTCCCGGCGACGCGGAAGTCCGGGTGATTCATGTGAGCGCGCTCCTCGGTTTCAGGAAGCGAAAGCGCGATCCTGCGGAATGCGGCGGGCGTCATGGGCGGAGTCCTCGGGACCGTACGTTAGCACAACGCAGGAGCACTCAGAAAAGCCACGCCGCTGCTTCCCGAATGCGTCATCCCGAGCGGGCGTTCTTCAGGCGGAGGGAGGGATCTCGCGGGTGGCGCCCACGACTTTCACGCGAGATCCCTCGGGCCGCCGGTAAAAGCGCCGCCCTTCGGGATGACGCAGTTCTCATTGACCGGCCGAACCGTGAAGCAATGTTAGACTTCGGGCCATGAGCGAGGGGAACACCACCGGCCCAGCCCTGTATCTCGTGGGCACGCCGATCGGCAACTTGGAGGACATCACGCTGCGGGCGCTGCGCGTGCTGAAGGAGGTCGACCTGATCGCCTGCGAGGACACGAGGCAGACACAGAAATTGCTCAATCACTACGCGATTTCGACGCCTACAACCAGCTATCACGAGCACAACGAAATGACGCGTTCGGCCGAACTCGTGAAGCAGATGCAAGAGGGAGCAAGCGTGGCGCTGGTGACCGATGCAGGGATGCCCGGGATTTCCGATCCAGGATACCGGCTGATCTCCCTCGCGATTCGGCATCGTTTGCCAGTTGTGCCTGTGCCGGGCGCGTCGGCGTTTCTGTCAGCGTTGGTGGCAAGTGGTTTACCGACAGATTCATTCCGCTTCAGCGGATTCCTTCCGGCAAAACGCGGCGAGCGTCGCACGGTGCTCGAGAGCATCAAGAGTTCTCCGCGGACGCAGGCGTTCTACGAAGCTCCTCACCGGATTGTGGAGGCGATCGAGGACGTGGTCGAAGTGCTGGGCCAGGAGCGGCATGTCGTCGTCGCGCGCGAAGTGACGAAGATTCACGAGGAATTTCTCCGGGGGCGGGCATCAGAAGTGCTGGCGAGCCTGAAAGCGCGCGAGGCGGTCAAAGGAGAGATCACGTTGCTGATAGGCAAGGCCGAAGAAAAACATGTGGAGACGGCCGTCCTCAGCCGTCAGACAGTGAAGCAAAGAGTCGAGCAGATCATGGACGAAGAGAAAATCGACGAAAAGGCGGCGCTGAAGAAGGTGGCGAAGGAGCGGGGCGTATCGAAGAGCGAGGCTTACCGGGAGATGCAAAGGGAGAAATGAACGAATGAATTTCTACCGTCGAGCCTTCTTTCGTCTCTCGTGGGTCGATCCATGCTCGTCAAAGACGACAGTGACTTGGCCGGATCTCGAAATGCTCGCCACCATTGGAGGGTTGTACGTTCTGACAAGACTTCTCATTCGTGTAAACGCCGCAGTCAACGCCTGGGCCATCTCTGCTCCCGTGAAATTGCCTGAACCGAAGTAAAACTCTCTGCCTCCATGCCTGCGCAATGCCTCCCGCTCAATCTCGTTGTACCGATTTCTCTTGTCTTTGGTGAGAACTGCCCATGAGCGCTCCGCGACGAACTGCAGCCAAACCTCGTCTGGCGTCCCGCGCGGGAAGTGATCTCTATGTCGATGGAATTGGATTTTGCTAGTCGCTAACGCTTCAAGAATGGGCTGGCAGTTGTCAAGGTTCTCATCCAAATAGAGGATGAAATCCTCAAGCTGCAACTGCTCTTGTTTCCCACCGGATTGCCTCTTCGATTTGCTCCGTTTCGAGGCCATATTCCTTGGCTAAATCAGGCACTGACTCTCGTGCGTTAAAGCGAGAGGCAATCACTGCAGTCGAGATACCGGTACCTGCAATCACTGGCTTTCCAAAGCCAAGGGAGGGGTTAATAACAATGAGCTTTGGCTCGCCAACGCTCCTCTCGCGGACAAACGGATAGAATTTAAACACGCCGACAGCTTTGTCATACTCAACCCGCTCCAAATGGGCCTCGACGGTCTCTGGAATGACAAGCTGTCCGCCCCGGGAGATATTGACGAGCTTATCTATCTGCTTGATCAGAAGGTCGATACGATTCGTGTACAGAGGCTCTTCGATCAGTGGGTGCTTGAATCCAGAGGTCTTATTCAAGTGTGCAACCGCTCTCCTGATCTTTGGAAGGTGCAAGCTGTAAAGAGATCGCATTGACGCGAGCATATGGCACTCGAGCAGATTCATAAATGAGAGTGCGCGCGGCTGAGTTGATGCGGCTCGAATCACGGGCGGAACTGGCTTGCGGCCAAAGGCCCAGTACTCGAGTGTCTTCAGTGGCACACGAAGGTATAGAGAGGCCTCTGACAATCCATACAAAGGAAGCTCCAATCGTTCGTCAGTTCCCGTAAACTTCACTAGGCCTCCTTTCCCGAAGCCCTAGAAATGGGTATAACACATTTTATTCGCGTCGATGCAAAATCGAACCACTGGTAATACGTTCCCACTTCCAAATCTGGAATCTCACTTCCCCGCTAGTTCCTTCTTCACCATCTCGCTGACCACCTTCCCATCCACGCGCATGCCGGCAGCATTAAATCTCGCCATGGCGTGCTTCATCACCGTGCCCATCTCTTTCATGGTGGGCGAGCCCATTTCGGCGATGACCGCCTTTACTCCGGCGGCGATATCCGCTTCGCTGGCCGCTTTGGGCAGGTAGCCTTCGATTACCGTGATCTCGGCGGCTTCCTTGTCGGCCATCTCCTGGCGTCCGCCCTTGGAGAATTGCTCGACCGAGTCTTTCCTCTGCTTGATCAATGTGTTGAGAACCGCCTGAGATTCCTTATCGTCCAGCGGAGACATCTTCTCGACCGTCTTCAGTTGCAGCGCGCTCTTGATCATGCGAAGGCACGACAGACGGGCTTCGTCCTTGGCCTTCATGGCCGTAACAATATCTTTCTGGATCTGGTCTGCGAGGCTCATGCACGGAATTATAGACGTGAACGCCCCCAGGTCTCGCAAATGCGACTCTCAGCCAGCAAGAAACCCGCGCGGAAATGCGGAAAAACGGGCCTCCCAAAGCCGCTCGAATCCAGAATTGCTATTGATGCGGCTGCCCGCATAGAATCTTGTTCATCGCTCTACCGTCGTTCACTTTGCTGAACCCTGTCGTTCCAAGTGAGGAAGATTGAATAGAGGCACGGCTATCTATCCGGGGTCGTTCGATCCGCCGACGAATGGGCACCTCGACCTGATTCAACGAGGCAGCAAGCTTTTTGAAGAGCTGGTGGTGGCGATCCTGCGGAACTCGGAAAAAGTTCCGATGTTCAGCGTCTCGGAACGGCTGGGAATGTTGAAAGAATTGACGGCCGACCTGAGCAATGTGCGGATCGATACCTTCGACGGATTGATGGTGGAATACGCGAAGTCGATTGAGGCGACATGTGTCCTGCGCGGAATACGGGCCCTCAGCGACTATGAATATGAGTTCCAGATGGCCCTGATGAACCGCAAGCTCGAGCCGACGCTCGAAACGGTATTCATGATGCCCGCTGATAAATATTCGTATGTGAGTTCGCGGCTGGTGCGCGAAGTGGCGCAGGCTGGCGGGCCGGTGAAGGGTCTGGTCCCAGAAGTGGTGGAGCAGAAGCTGCGCGAGAAGCTCGATCCCGCATACAAGTTGCAGAAAACGAATGTGATCGAAGTCCCAAGGAGAAGGAAAAAGAAGGCATGACGACGGCAATCATGGACGCACTGAAGCTGACGGAACGAATCAACCGCATTGAGCCCTCTGCCACGATGGCGGTGGTGGCCGAAGCCGACAAGCTGCGCTCGCAGGGAATCGACGTGGTCGATTTCGGCGCGGGCGAGCCGCACTTTTCGACTCCGCAGCACATTAAAGACGCGGGCATCGCCGCCATTCAGGGGAATTACACGAAGTACACCGCAGTGGCTGGAACGGCCGAGCTCCGCGATGCCATCGCGCACCGTCACAATGTCGACTTCGATTCCGATTACCGCCGCGAGGAGGTTATCGCCTCTGTCGGCGGGAAACACGCGCTGTTCAACGCCATCCAGGTGCTGGTCGATCATGGCGACGAAGTGATCCTGCCCGTCCCGTACTGGGTTTCGTTCAAAGACATCATTCGCTATGCCGGCGGAAATTGCGTGTTGCTCGACGCGGATGAGTCACAGGGATTCCGCGTGACAGCACAGATGGTTGCGCGCTTGATTACTTCGAGAACGAAGGCCATCATCTTGAATTCGCCGTCGAATCCGTCGGGCGCGGTGATGAAGCCTGAGGACATGACCGAGGTCATCCGCCTTGCGCACGAGCGCGGCATCTGGGTTCTGTCGGACGAGTGTTACGTCTACTTGAATTACACCGGGAAAAATTTTTCTGTCGGCTCGCTGCGCGAATTCAAAGAGCGCATGGTCATTCTGGGGTCGCTCTCGAAGACCTACGCGATGACCGGATGGCGGCTCGGATATGCGATGGCGCCATCGGCCATTGTGAGCGCGATGGCCAAGCTCCAAAGCCAGTCGACGTCGAATCCCACGTCGATCGTGCAGAAAGCGGCGGTTGCAGCTCTCAAAGGCCCCCAGGAATGCGTCGAACAGATGCGCTTGGAGTATATCCATCTGCGCGATCACGTCGTCGCGGGATTGCGGTCCATCCCGGGGGTGAAGTGCACCATGCCCGAAGGCGCCTTCTACGCCTATCCAAATATTTCCGCATTCCTGGGACGAGGCGGTCTGAAGTCGGCCTCCGATGTTGCGGGACGCCTGCTCCGTGAAGCTCACGTCGCCACCGTTCCCGGCGAAGGATTCGGCACGAAGGAACACATACGCGTTTCATATGCCACTTCGAAGGCTGAGTTGGATCGCGGCCTCGAGCGTATGCGCAAGTTTTTCTCGGCGGTTTGAAGGTTTGACTGTCTCATAAGTGTATTGGGAAGGGCACGGCTTCAAGCCGTGCCGTCAAGGCTCAGAAGGAACGAGGGCTTCAGCCCCTGAGGGCCGCGTATTCTGGGTTCGTTTTTTCAAATGTTCTGGTTCGGCAAAAGGCCGTTCCGTTGGCGGGCGGTCTTTTTTGTGGCCGGACGACGTTCAACGCTTATTCCTCATGGAAACTCTTTATCCATTATTAATGCTTCCGGGCTTTGATCCGCGACCGTGGGGAACGGAAGATCTGTCGCCGATCTATCCGAATCACAAGTTCAATCAAAAGATCGGCGAAGCGTGGCTCACGGGAGACGAATGCAAAGTTGCGAACGGGCCGCTCACCGGAAAGACGCTGGCGCAGTTGAGTGAGGAGTATCAGCGGGACTTGGTGGGCGAGGCAGCGCGCGATCCCAGGCGATTCCCGCTGCTGCTGAAGTTTCTTTTTCCGCACGAAAAGCTATCGGTACAGGTGCATCCGGACGATGCGCAGGCGTTGCGTGTCGGACAACCATGGGGCAAAACGGAATGCTGGTACGTGGCTCACGCCAAGCCGGGATCGCAAATCGGTCTGGGGCTCAAGCCGGGCGTAACGGCACCTCAACTGGAACAATCGATTCACCAGAATCGCGCCGAAGAAGTGTTGAATTGGGTCGACGTTTTCGCCGGGGACATGATTTATGTCGCTGGAGGCACGGTTCATACGCTCGGTCCGGGATCGGTGATTGTCGAGACGCAGCAGCAGTCGGACACAACGTATCGCCTATATGATTACGGGCGTCCCCGCGAATTGCATCTGAAAGACGGCATGGCAGCCGTAAAAGAAAAGGTAAAGTCGGGGAAGGTGCTGCGGCCTGCCCCGACGCAGAGCGGGAAAAATCGGCGGGCATCGCTGATTGCGGCTCCATACTTCGTCGTCGACATGTATGAGGCGAAAGATCCGCTGCAGCTTGCGACGCGAAACGATTCCGGAAAATCTTCGGCGCAGATTCTCGTCGCTGTTGATGGTTGCGGAGTCATCGAGGCCCCCGGAATGGAGCCGGTCACAATGGCAAGGGGCGACGCAGTGGTGATTCCGGCAAAGGTCGGCGATTTCGGCGTGCGGCCGCAGTGGACGCTGGAATTCTTGCGCGCGTACGTTCCGGGAAAAGCGCTGCCCGAGCCGGAAACGCGTCTGTAACGACGTCTGATATTTGAACCGATGGCGAAGGACTCCAATTTCTATCCTGTAATTCTCGCGGGGGGCCGCGGTACGCGCTTCTGGCCGCTCAGCCGGAAAAAAAGCGCGAAGCAATTGCTTGCCCTCGATGGCAAGCACACGATGATCCAGCAAACCGTCTCGCGCCTGCTGCCACTGGCTCTTGCGAAAAAGTTCTGGATCATCACCAACGACGATCTTCGCCCCGCTGTCGCGCAGCAACTCCCGAAACTGCCCAAGGCTCAGATTCTGGCCGAACCTGTGGGACGAAATACCGCCCCTGCGATCGGGCTGACTGCGTTTCTGCTGCTTCGCGAGAATCCCGGAGCCGTGATTGGCATGTTTCCTTCCGACCACGTCATCGCCGATGAGAAGCGTTATCGCGAGACACTCGAGCGCGCGATTGAAGTGGCGGCCGCCGGTCCGAATATTGTTGTGCTCGGCATCCGCCCCAATCGCGCGGAGACCGGCTACGGATACATCGAGGCCGGCGGCTTATATCAGGGCGATGCGTTGCACGTCCGCCGATTTACTGAGAAACCGAACGCAGAGCGCGCCGCCGAGTTCGTAGCCGCCGGAAACTATTTCTGGAACAGCGGAATGTTCCTGTGGAGTGCGCAGTCGCTGGCCGACGCGTTAAAAGAACATCTGCCAAAAACTGCGGCCCTCCTCGATCAAATCGCAGCGAGTTATGGCACAAAAAAGTTCGCGGCCACGTTTCGGCGCTTGTATCCAAAATGCGAGAACATCAGCGTTGACTATGCTGTACTCGAACCTCGCTCCGCGAAAGGCGAATTCGAGGGCAACATTTATTGTCTGCCCGCCGATTTCGGATGGAACGATCTTGGCTCATGGACCGCACTGCATGAGCATCACACGGCCAAGACCACTCCTCCGGAAGGAAACCTTGTGGCGAGTTCCGGCGTCTTCTTGTTGAACGCCCGGGGCAACTACGTGCACGCTCCGGAAAAATTCGTGGCTGCAGTGGGAGTGAGCGATCTAGTAGTCGTGGAAACTGCCGACGCATTGCTGATCACCACGCGTCAGCACGCGCAGGATGTGGGCAAAGTTGTGAAGTATCTGGATGAGAAAAAGCTGCACAAATTGACGTAGTACTGGATAGTGGATAGTGATTAGCAAACCCGCTGGCCACTACCCACTAATCAGCGTTCATGTTCTTCCTATGGCCCAAGAGATCAAGTTCGGAACGGACGGCTGGCGCGGCATTATCGCCGACGACTTCACCTTTGATAACGTGCGTCGCGTTGCCGGCGCAATCGCTTCCTACGTATTGAAGCACGAGCAGCCGCAACATGGAGTGATCGTCGGATATGACGCGCGTTTTGCCTCTCCGCGCGCGGCGCAAGTTGTGGCCGAAACGATCGCCACCGCCGGCATTCCGGTAAAACTCGCCAACGACTACACGCCCACACCCGCGGTTTCTTATGCGGTCAAGAAGCAAGGCGCTGCCGGAGGCGTGATGGTCACCTCCAGCCACAATCCGTGGAACTGGAATGGAGTGAAGTTCAAGGGCAACTTCGGCGGATCGGCGACCCCCGCGATCATGAAGAAGATCGAAGAGGAACTCGCAGCGGGCGCGGCTCCGACGGGAAATAAAACCACAGTCGAGGAAGTCGATCTAAAGAAGGACTACGTCGCCGCGGTCTGCGCCTTCGCCGACATGGATCTGATCGCGAAAACAAAATTTAAGTTTGCCGTCGACGCCATGTACGGCTCGGGTCGAGGCGTTGTGCCCGGAATTTTTT
>Ga0335081_10011712_pt1 | contig 14198 bp, 17 predicted proteins | sample Lox_Sample_35_FD_206713 | JGI IMG/M metagenome (GOLD analysis project Ga0335081, IMG submission 206713) | Soil microbial communities from Loxahatchee National Wildlife Refuge, Florida, United States - Lox_Sample_3.5 | ecosystem: Environmental > Terrestrial > Soil > Wetlands | place: USA... | reverse complement strand
CTCGCGCTTCATTATGATTTGGGCCTGGCTCAGGAGCAGGCGGGCAACCTGGAGGCCGCGGGCGCCAATTTCCTTGAAGTCTACAGCCACAACATCGATTACCGCGACGTGGCGGAGAAGGTGCGCCAGCTCTCCGCAAAGCCTTGAGCGAAGCGGCTGCCTCGTCCCCATGGGAGATCCCGATGCAATCCGCCAGGGTGCTCTATATTCTGTTGTGCCTGACGATGGGCCTGGTTTTGCTCGTCACGCCCTGGATCCCGCCCTGGACGAACAACTATTTTGTGGCTCACTATACCTGGATCGAAACCTTGGCGCGCAATGATTATGTGCGGGGCGCCGTCTCCGGCCTGGGGCTGGCGGATCTCGGACTGGGTGTCAATGCGATGCTCAGCCGCCGGCGCGCCCTCGCCGCACAGCCCGGCGGTTCGAACTGAATGACGCTTTCGGAACTCCGGCTCTGCTACATCACCGACCGCCACGGGCTTGCCTCCAGGCCGCTCTTGCCGGTCGTCGCGGAAGCGGTCGAGGCCGGGGTTGACCTTCTGCAAATCCGGGAAAAAGACCTCGCGACGCGGGACCTGTTGGCGCTGGTGGAAGGGGCGCTCGACGCCGCGCGTCGCGCAGCGGTGCGCGGGGCCAACTCAGGCATCGTGGTGAATGACAGGCTCGACGTGGCGCTGGCGTCGGGCGCCCACGGCGTTCACCTGGGAGGGCAGTCGATGCCGGTCCAGGATGTGCGCGCCGCACTGGCAGCTTCTGGCAGGCCGACGTTCTGGGTGGGCGTCTCCTGCCATTCGGCCGCCGAGGTGGGCGCCGCCGAGGACGCGGGCGCCGACTACGCGCTGCTCGGGCCGATCTTCGAAACCGCCTCGAAGCTTCCTTACGGGCCGCCGCTCGGATTGCGGCCGCTCGAGCAGGCGACCCGGAAGGCCCGGATTCCGGTGCTCGCGCTCGGCGGAATCACCCTGCCCCGGGTGCGGCCGTGCCTGCAGGCCGGCGCTGCGGGCGTTGCAGGCATCTCGATCTTTCAGCAGTGTGAGTCGCTGGCAACCTGCGTTGCCGAGTTGCGCCGCGAGATCGAGGGGTTTTTCGGCGAAGGCCAGGAGGGGGCTGGGCCTGCAAGCTCCGCAACTGCGATCGAGGGCCGCGCTGATGAGGATTGAGGGGAGAACCGGCCTTCGGAGAGGCCGCACCCGGTGCGTGATCAGCTATCGCCGAGCCAGGCGCCGAGCGGCCGCAGGGAACGGACGTTGTCACAGACCGCCTTGAACGACGCGGTGATCGGGATGGCTAGCACCAGGCCGAAAGCGCCCCACAAGGCGCTCCAGAACATCATGGCCAGGGTCACGGAAAGCGCGTTCAGTTTCACCCGCCGCCCCACAAACTTGGGTGTGAGAAAGTTCACCGCTACGACGTGCACTGCCGCCACCGTGACCGCCACCGCCGCGAAAGGACCGACTCGGTCGAAGGCCAGCAATCCCACAAGCAGCGGCGGGAGCATGGCCAAAGCGACGCCGATATAGGGAATCAGATTGAGAAGCGCCGAAACCGGTCCCAAAATGATGGCGTACGGCAGGCCGACGAATTCGAAGACGGGGGTAATGAGGAACGCTGAAATCGCCGCCACCAGGATGTTGCCGATCACATACTGCCGTACCATTTCACCGATGCCGTGGATCACGTCTTCAGACTGTTGGCGGCGCTCCGGGGCAAACAAATTCAAGGTGGCAGCCCAGATCTGGTTCTTGGATGTCAGCATAAAGAACACCAGAAACGGAATGAACATCACCGTAACCGTGAACGCGTAGACCGAGCCGATGCCGCGCAGCAGGAATTGTCCCCAAGGCGACTCCTGCTCAATGCGCACCGTCGTCACATTGCGCTCCGGCGAGCTCGCCGAGGTGAAGGCGGAGCCCAAATGGGCGATGGGCTCCTCAAGCCGGGCTACGACCTGCCGGAGGCGGCTCTCTACCTTGGGCAGATCGGCGGCCAAGGAAAAGGCGCTGCTCGAGAGGACGTAGACAATGAGATAGACCGCCGCCAGCCCGATCAGAACCACCACCAGCGATCCCAGCCAGCGCGGGATGTGAAGGCGCTCCAGGCCGCTCACGCCGGGATCGAGCACGAAGGCGATGAAGATGGAAAGCACCAGCGCGATCACCACGGAACTGGCGTAGTAAAGCGCCGCCACCACGATGCCGGCGGCGATAATCTTCAGACTGGTGCTGGCCGCGCCGGCGGCAGGAGAGCTGGACTGCTTCACCTCGGACATGGGGCGGGCTCCGAACCTGATTCTAGCCCGGCATCACGGCGAATTCCAACCCGTGCCTGCGGCCAGGCGCGCCGCCGGCCGCCCAGCGAGGAGGGCTTCGGGCTTTCGAATCGGCGAGTTTGAGCGCTCAAAGCGGATAGAACCAGGGACAGCCTTCCCGCTAGGCTGGAAATGCGCCCCGAGATTCTTGGTCTCCTGGGCAGCATCCAACAAGCGAGGAGCTTCGATGATGGCAATACTGAGCGAGGCAAAATCAGCAGTCAGGGCCGGCACCCGGCCCGATGACCGTTATTGGCAGGCGGTGCTCGACCACGATCACAGCTACGACGGGAGTTTCGTCTACGCGGTGCGCTCCACCGGAATCTACTGCCGGCCTTCGTGTCCGTCGCGCCGCCCGCGAAAGAACCAAGTGGTCTTCTACCCTCACTCGCGGGCTGCCGAGCAGGCCGGCTTTCGGCCGTGCCGCCGCTGCGGCGCCCAGGCAGGCGCGGCGGGCGACCGGCAACTTAAACTCGTCGGCAACGCCATCGGTGTGCTCGACGCCGCCGCAGATGAGGCTCCGACGTTGACCGAGCTGGGCGCGCAGCTCGGGCTGAGCCCGCATCGCCTGGCGCGCGGCTTTAAGCGCGCGACCGGCCTCACGCCTCGCGAATACGCCGAGGCCCGGCGGCTAGGCCGACTGCGCACCAGCCTGCGGACCAGCGAGAACGTGGCGGCAGCGGTGTACGAAGCCGGCTACGGCTCAAGCCGCGCCGTCTATGAGCGCGCACGCGCCCAGCTCGGCATGACGCCCGGCGCCTACCGTCGGGGAGGCGCCGGAATGCGCATCGGTTACACCATTGTCGACTCTCCGCTCGGCCGCTTGCTGATCGCGGCCACCGGGCTGGGCGTTTGCCGAGTGTGCCTGGGCGATTCGGATGCGCCGCTCCGAAAGTCTCTCTCCGATGAGTACCCCAAGGCAGAGATTCGGCCCGATCCGGCCGGGCTTCAGAACCTGGTGAATGCCTTCCAAAACCACCTCTCCGGTGAGGCGCCGGCGCTCAACCTTCCCGTCGACGTACAGGCGACGACGTTTCAATGGAAGGTGTGGCGCGAGCTGCGCAACATCCCGTACGGCGAGACGCGCTCGTACACCGAGGTGGCCCGCGCTGTGGGGCGGCCGCGAGCGGCTCGCGCTGTGGCCCGTGCCTGCGCCGTCAATCCTGTCGCCCTCGTGGTGCCCTGTCACCGCGTCCTGCGTCAGGATAGAAGCCTCGGCGGCTATCGTTGGGGCCTCGAGCGCAAACGCACCCTGCTGCAACGGGAGCAACGCCAGGGGGCACGTTGAGAGCCCGCCGCAGATTCCGCCGGTGTATGATCGAAGCGTGGAAGAGATCAGAACCGCGAATGCCGCGCCTTCGGGCCGAACCCTTGCGGTTGACTTCGGCCTCGTCCGCATGGGTTTGGCGGTGTCCGACGCGCTGGGCCTTACCGCGCAGGGCTTGCCGACCCTGCAACGCACCAACAAACGCGCCGACCTTGACCGCATCGAGCGGGTGGCGGCGGACTACTCGGTGACCCGTATCCTGGTGGGCCATCCCATCAGCCGCACCGGTGAGGCAACAGACATGTCGCGACTCGCGGTACGCTTCGTGGAAGAACTGCGCGAGCGGCTCGCGGTGCCCGTTGAGCTCTGGGATGAGCGTATGACAAGCCGCGAGGCGGATCGCTCTCTCCGCGAAACGGGGATGGACGCCCGCAAGCGGCGCCAGGCGCGTGACCGCGTAGCCGCGCAGATCCTGCTGCAGAGTTATCTCGACCGTCGCGCCTTCGAGCGCGCCCGGACCGAGGTGCGAGCGGAGTTGTGAAGAAGCTTCTCCCCATTGCTTTCGCGCTCGCCGTGCTCGGCGGCGTGCTGCTCGCCGTGGAGGCCTTGCAGCCCTACCAGGGCTACCCCGAGAAGGTCATCGTCACCATTCCGCCGGGATCGGGCGCAGAGGCGGCCGCCCGCGCGCTGGCCTCGCAGAGGGTGTTGCGATATCGTGCGCCATTTCTGGCCCTCTACGCACTCGGACGGCCCAAACACCGCACCTTGAAAGCGGGCGAATACCTCTTCAACCGGCCGCTCAGCCCGCGCGACGTTTACTGGAAAATCGTTCGCGGCGATATCTACTATCTCCAGGTGGTGATCCCGGAGGGCTCCGACCGCTTCGACATGGCTCGCCTGCTCCAGGAGCGGCTGGGCCTCGACCCTCGGGCCTTCTTGCGTGCCACCCTGCAAACGGCGCTGATCCGCGACCTCGACCCGGCCGCGCCCACCCTCGAGGGCTACCTTTTCCCGGACACTTACCGCTTCCCCGCCGGCGTAACCGCGGCGGCCGTGGTCGAGAACATGTTGGCGCGATTCCGAGAGGTGTTCAGATCGCGGCTCCAGGCGGAACTCAACGGGCGGAGCCTGCACGACGTTGTGACGCTCGCGTCACTGGTCGAGAAGGAGACGCCCAATGCCGCCGAACGGCGCGAGATTGCCGGCGTCTTTCTGCGGCGTGTCGAACGCGGTATGGCGCTCGATTGTGACCCGACCGTTGCCTACGCGGCGCGCCTCGACTCGCAGGGCGGCGCCAATCCCCTGCCGCGCCGCCCGTCGATCACCTTGGCCGTGCTGGATTCACCCTCACCGTACAACACCTACCGGACACCCGGGCTGCCCCCGGGGCCCATCTGTTCGCCCGGCGCGGCCTCCATGGAGGCTGCGCTCCATCCGGCTTCGAGCGATGCGCTCTACTTCGTGAGCAACCTGCACGGCGGTCATGTTTTCGCGAAGACGCTCGACGAACACAATCGCAATGTGGCGCGATATCGGCGGCAGATCGCCGCCCGAGATACAATCCAGACGGTAAAGGATCCGGCGCCCGCTGCGCATCGCCGCCGGCGTCATGCCCGGACAAGGTCAAGGCACTGAAATGGGTGCGAGACTCGGCAAGAAGCGGCTGATCCTCGAGTATCGCGAGAAACACCAGCTCGCCACAGCCGGTGTGCGCGAGCTCAGGATGATCCAGAAAAACCTGCGCGAGCGCGCGCCCTCCGCCGCCTGGCCGTCGCTCGGCTACATCGCCGGCGTACTTCGCCATGCCGGGACCCACGTTGATTACGAAGATCGCTACACCGGCTCTACCCTTCCGGCGCCGTACGCCGCCCGCCTCGAAGGGGCGTTGCGCTTCAACGACCTTGCCACCACGGAGGCCGCTCTGCGACGCCTGGACGCCATCTACGGGGAGTACCAGTCGGCCTCGGATTTCGAGGGCCAGCGCTTGGTGCGAAAGCTCGTGCTTCGCGGCAAGCAGCGCGCCGAGGGCCTGGCGGTCAATCCACGGGTCAGCAGGGAAAAGCGGCAGGAGAAGCGAGAGATCGCAAGCTGGTTCCGCGTGTGGCTTCAGAGCCCCGGGCTCTTTTTCGATTGGCTCGCCGTCCGCCGCCAGACCGACGAGTTTCAGCGGCTTTTTCCGTCGCATCCGCTGACGACATCGGATGAAACTTCGATGGAATCCCATGAAGGCTGAAGCCAGCCGGTGCGGTTGCGCTTCGATGCCATGGGTTCCTTTCTCGTCTTCCGCTACAATCTTGATTTGACCAAAATCATCTATGTCCGCAGACGACACAGCAGCGAAAGGCCGAGCTGAGGCCCGGGCCAGGTTGATTCTGGCCCTTGATGTCCCTACGGCTGACCACGCCCTGCGCCTGGCAGAGCGGCTTCGAGGGCGCGTGGGCCCGTTCAAGATTGGCCTGGAGCTCTTCACTGCCGAAGGCCCGGCGCTGATCAGGAGCTTCATCCAGCACGGCGCGCCAGTTTTTCTGGACCTGAAGCTGCACGACATTCCCAACACCGTCCGCGGCGCGGCGCGCTCGGCCGCCCGACTGGGCGCCAGGATGATCACCGTTCACGCGTCCGGCGGGCGCGCCATGATGCAGGCTGCGCTCGAAGGCGCTCAGGAAGGCGCGGGCGGGGCCGAGGCGCCGCTGGTGCTTGGCGTCACCGTGCTTACCAGCCTGGCAGACGATGACCTGATCTCCATCGGCTGGAACGAACCCGCCGGGGCGGCGGTGACGCGCCTTGCGCGCCTGGCCCAGGCGGCTGGGCTAGGCGGCGTGGTGGCCTCGCCTCGCGAAGCCGCTGCGATTCGGCTGGCGTGCGGCGCCAGTTTCGTCATGGTCACACCCGGCATTCGGCCCGCCCGTGCGGCCGTCGACGACCAGGCCCGCGCCGCCACACCGGAAGCCGCCATTTGCGCCGGAGCGGACTTCCTGGTGGTCGGCCGCCCCATCACTCAGGCGCCGGACCCGGCGGACGCGGCCGACGCCATCGTCGACGAAATCGCCCGCGCACTTTCACATCCAAATTCGGAGGCCGGCGCTCATGGACGAGCGTGAACTGCTCGATCTGTTTCGCGGTCATCACGCATTGCTCGAAGGCCATTTCGTACTGTCCTCGGGCCTGCACAGCGATCGCTACATCCAGTGCGCGCTCGTGCTCCAGCATCCTGCGGTGGCCGAGCAACTCGGCCGCGAGCTCGCCGCCCGCCTCGGCCGGACCGGCGCGACAGTCGTGGTGGCGCCTGCGCTCGGCGGAATCCTGGTGGCGCACGAAGTGGCGCGGGCTCTGGGCGTCCGCGCCCTCTTTACCGAGCGCGAGGACAGCCGCATGACATTGCGCCGCGGCTTCAGCCTGGCGCCCGGAGAGCCTGCTCTTGTAGTCGAAGACGTTATCACCACGGGCGGCTCAACGCTTGAAACCATCCGCGCCGTGGAAGAGGCGGGCGGCAAAGTGGTGGCCGCCGGTTCGCTGGTGGATCGAAGCGGCGGCGCCGCAGACCTCGGCTTGCCGCGAGCCGCGCTGCTCACGCTGACGGTTCAAAACTATCAGCCCGCCGAATGCCCGCTGTGCAAGGCCGGAGTGCCCGCGATGAAACCCGGCAGTCGAAGCAAGCCTGCTGCGTCCTAGACCCGAGAGCGCGGCCGCCGTCAATTTGACCGGCGGTAAACCACCCGCCCGGCCACCACCGTGGCCGTCACTGCGCCCTTAAGCTTCCAACCGTCAAAAGGCGAATTGCGGCTCTTGGAGCGGCCGTCCTCGGCGCGGTAGGTCCATTCCAAATCGGGATTGAACACGGTCAGATCCGCCGCGGCGCCGACCGCCAGACGGCCGAGAGTCTGGTGGATCATCTGCGCCGGGTTCGCGCTTAGCAGGGTGACGAGCTGGGCCAGCGTGATGCGGCCGGTGTGAACCAGAAATGTCAGGGCGAGGCCCAAGGCGGTTTCGAGGCCAATTACGCCGAAAGGCGCTTCGGCGAGCGGCTTCGCCTTGAGCTCGGGAGCGTGAGGGGCATGATCGGTGGCAATGGCGTCGATCGCGCCGTCAGCAAGCCCTCCGAGCACCGCCTCGAGATCGCGCGCGCTGCGCAACGGCGGATTCATCTTGGCGGCGGTTCCGCAGCGTTGCACGGCTTCGTCGGTGAGGGTGAAGTGATGAGGGGTCGCCTCGGCGGTCACGCGAATCCCGCGCCGCCGGGCCGCCCGCACCAGCTCCACCGACCGCGCCGTGGAAATATGTGCCGCGTGCAGATGGCCCCCGGTGTCGGCCGCCAGCACCACGTCGCGCGCCAGGCAGACTTCTTCCGAGGCCCCGCAAGCGCCCTTCACGCCGAGCTTCTGCGCCACCGCGCCTTCGTTCACCACCGCGCCCGCGCTCAGGCTCGGGTCCTCGCAATGCTCGATGACGGCCACGCCCACATCGCGCGCCGCCTCCAGCGCGCGCCGCATCAGCGCCGCGGTCTTCACCGGCCGGCCGTCGTCCGAGAAGGCCACCGCGCCTGCGGCCACCAAGCCGCGGAAGTCGGTCAGCGTTTCGCCCTCGCTGCGCATCGAAACGGCCGCGATGGGGAAAACGCGCGCCAGGCCGAGCCGCTTCGCACGCTCGATCAGGGCGCGGGTGAAATCCACGTGGTCGTTCACCGGCGAGGTGTTGGGCATGGGGCAGACTGACGTGAAGCCGCCCGCCACGGCGGCCGCGAGGCCGGTCTCGAGGGTTTCGGACGCTTCACCGCCCGGCTCGCGCAGGTGAACGTGCAGATCGATCAAGCCCGGCGCCACCACCTGCCCGCCGGCGTCGATCACCTCGTCGGCGGGACCGCGCAGGCCGGGCGCGACCTGGCGGATCACACCGTCTTCCACCAGCACGTCGAGGCCGGCGTCGAACCCATCGAGCGGCGCAACCACCCGGCCGCCTTGAATCAATAGGGAAGACATGATCCGCTCCAGCGCTTCCGGCACCCGAAGAAAGGCGCCGCCGTCATTCGCGGCACTTGGCGCCGCCCGGCGCAGCGCGCAGCCCACGGAACAAGGGCAGATCATAACCCTTGACGGGCTGGAAGGTGCGCCGATGTTCCGGGCACGGTCCGTGCCGGGCCAAGCCCTCCAGGTGCTCCGGCGTGCCGTAGCCTTTGTTGCGGGCCAACTGGTACTGCGGGTAAACCCGGTCGAGTTCCACAAGCTGCGCGTCGCGGCCGGTCTTGGCCAGGATGGAGGCGGCGGCGATCGAGAACGAGCGCGCGTCGCCGTGCACCAGGGCCCGATAGGGCACGGAGAATTCGACGCGGTCGCCCCAACCGGCCAGGCGCATGGCGTCGGTGAGCACGAAATCGGGCGCCGGCGAAAGAGCGCGCAGGGCCTCGATCATGGCGCGGCGCGAGGCGTGGTACACGTTGAGGGCGTCCACTTCGGCCGCCGAGACCGCCACCACCGCGAAGGCCAGGGCGCGGGCGCGGATGGCCGCCGCCAGGATGTCGCGCTCGGCGGGGGTGAGTTTTTTGGAATCGTCGAGTCCGCGGACGGGGCGCGCCGGGTGGAGGATGACGGCGGCGGCGTAGAGCGGGCCCAGCAGCGCGCCGCGCCCGGCCTCGTCACAGCCTGCCACCGAAAGGTAGCCCAGGCGTCTAGCCTCGGCTTCGAAGCGCCCGGTGCACCGCAAGCGCCGCACGTCCTGCGCGACCGGCATGGCTGGGTCTGCCCTCCGCGTGAGGGCCGGGCGGCCGCGGGCCGCAACGGCGTCAAGCCGGCTTCGGCTCTCCCGGTTCGGTGCGCACTTCGCGCAAGCGGGCCGCCTTGCCCCGCAGCTTGCGCAGGTAGTAGAGCTTGGACCGCCGCACCCGCGAGGAGCGCGTGACCTCGATCTTTTCGATCACCGGCGAATGCACGGGGAAAATGCGCTCCACGCCCTGTCCAAACGAGACCTTGCGCACCGTAAAGGTGGAGTGGTTCCGGGCCCGGCGCTGGCCGAGCACGGTGCCCTCAAACACCTGGATGCGCTCCTTGTCGCCTTCCTTGATTTTCACGTGGACGCGCACGGTGTCGCCGGAGCGGAACTTGGGTACATCGGTCCGCATCTGTTCCTGCTCGAGTTTTTCCAACGCTGTCATGTTCGCACTCCCAAAGGCAAAATGTGCGGGACACCCTCGGCGCCCGTCTTGCGGCCAAGTCCATTCGGCTAGGCCTCTCAGAATGCCGCGAATCGCGGCTTTTAACCCCGCCCTACCGCTGCGGCTGCCTCGCGCTTGACCTCTCCCAGCAGCTCAAGGTCGTCTTCGCTGAGGGCGGCCTGCGGCAACAGGTCGGGCCGGCGGCGCCACGTTTTGGCCAGCGCCTGCCGCCGCCGCCAGCGCCGGATTTCCGCGTGATCGCCCGAAAGCAGAATCTCCGGCACCTTCAGCCCGCGAAACTCCGGAGGCCTGGTGTACTGCGGAAAATCGAGCACCCCGCCCGCCGATGCCCCGGGACCGCTGCCCTGCCCGGCGCCCAGCGCCTCAAGGGGTTGGCCCGGCCTAGAACCCGCCTCCGGGCACGCCGAAAACGACTCCTGCCAGGGCGACTCCTCATTGCCGAGGACTCCGGGCACCAGGCGCGTGACGGTTTCCATCACCACCGCCGCCGCCAGCTCACCGCCGGCCAGCACGTAGTCCCCGATGGAAATCTCATCGGTGGCGAGCCTGGTGGCTACGCGCTCGTCCACGCCCTCGTAGCGCCCGCAAATCAGGGCGGCCCGCTGCTGGCGGGCGAGCTCGGCGGCGGCCGCCTGGGAGAAAAGCCGGCCTTGAGGCGAGAGAAGGATCACCGGAAACCGCGCCTCGCCGCCGTCCGCCCGCAGAGCCTCGACGGCGCGAAAGAGCGGCTCCGGCTTCAACACCATACCGGGTCCGCCGCCGAACGGCCGGTCATCCACCGTGCGGTGGCGGTCGTCGGTGTAATCTCGCAAGTCGTGAATTCGAACGTCGAGCTGGCCGCCGGCGAGCGCGCGCTTGAACACGCCATGCTCCAGGACGCTTGCGAAGAAGCCCGGGAAGATCGTGATAACGTCAAACTTCACGCCTCAACTCTCCCCGCCCCGCTCGTCGTTCAACTCCAGCAAACCTTCGGGCGGCTCGATCACGATCCGCCGGGCGCGCACATCGACCTCGCGGCAGATTGCCCGCGCGAACGGGATGAGCGCTTCCCGGCCGCGCGCCCCGGCCCGCTTCACCTTCAGCAAATCCACGCCGCCGGTGGGCACGATCGCCGTGACGGTTCCCAACGGTTGACCGCCCGGGTGCTCGAACAGCTTGCAGCCCACGAGCTCCCACAGGTAATACCGGCCCTCGCCGAGCGCCACGCGCTTTTCGCGGGGCACCAGCACCGACGCCCCGCGCAAGCGCTCCGCCTGGCTGATCGAATCCACGCCGGTGAAGCGCAGGATCAGCTTGCCCTGATGCCACCAAGCCTCGGCAATCTCCGCCGGCTCGGGATCGCTCGCGGCCTGCTGAAGGAAAACGCGCCGCTGCGTTGCAAAACGCTCCGGGAAGTCGGTCAAGACCTCCGCCACCAGCTCGCCTTTGCGCCCGCGTGGCCGCACCAAGCGTGCGATGGCGAGCCATCGATCTTCTTCCGCCTCTACCTCCAACGCCGTCTCCTTCAAATCGTGCGCGGCGTGCGCGGGGCAACTACTCCAGGATCTCCAGCGTGATGCGCTTCCTCAGCTTCATGCCGGCCGCCCCCAGGATGGTGCGCATGGAACGTGCTGTGCGACCCTGCTTCCCGATCACCTTCCCGATGTCGGTGGGGTCCACCTTGAGCTCGAGCACGGTGACCTGCTGGCCTTCAACCGTTCGGACCTGAACCTCCTCGGGCTTATCCACTAGTGCTTTAGCGATGGCTTCAACCAGCTCCTTCATGTGGCCCTCCTGCCAAACCGAGCCGCCCCCATCCGTTCTACCGGCCGGCGAAACCCGGCGGGACTTGAGAGACCCCCCTCAGGCCGCGAGACTCTTAGCCGCCACTCAAGCCTGCACCGATGCCGCTTCCGCCTTGGGCGCCGGCTTCTTCTTGAGAAAACTCTGCACCGTCTCCGACGGCTGCGCACCCTGCGCCACCCAGTAAGATGCACGCTCGCGATTGAACACCAGCTCAGGAGGTTTGCTGCGGGGATTGTAATGCCCCAGAATCTCCACAAACCGGCCGTCGCGGGCTTTATCCTGCTCAATCACCACAATGCGGTAGCTGGGCTTCTTCTTGGCTCCAGTACGAGACATTCGTATTCTTAACAAGCAGCCTCCCTCATCAGTCCGACCGTCTTGAGGTGCACGGCCGCGATTCAAGCTCTAATGTAGCGCCCAGTGGCCCAGAATGGGGCGCTCTTGACGAAAAATCTTCGATTTTCCGGCTCAAGTTTCAAGTTATCCCGTTGCTTTTCAGCTAGATGACGGGGTAATCGGTCTATCTCTTTCATTTTCAGCGAGTTGACGGGATCCTTGGTCCGTCAAGAAACGCCATCTTTTATTTTCAATAACTTGACGGGTTCGTTCGTAATATTTTCATTTTTCAATGCCCAGACTTCTTGAACCCGCCATTCTTACTCACGGTTGGCACAAGCCTTTACTCATTCTAAAGCACATAGTGGCTTCGTTCCGCGTTTTCGCCATGTTTTTCGCGGCGCAGTCCCTGGACCCCTCGGCAGCCAATTCCCAGCAACCCGCTTCTAGCTCCTGCCTCCTGACTTCTGACTCCACGTCTCTGAATTCTGCCTTCTCGTTTCGAGCCCTTGCTGATTCTAAAGCACATAGTGGCTTCGTTCCGCGTTTTCGGCCCTTTTTTCTGCTCCTTCACCCCAAGGCCTACGCCTGGGGCGCCCCGGCTGGGAACTTCACCCGGCTGAGCTGTTTGCCGAAGATGCCCTTACTCATGGTCTTCATCATGCGGCTAGTCTGAACGAACTGCTTGAGCAACTGGTTCACCTGCTGGACGCTGGTGCCGCTGCCGCGCGCGATCCGCCGCCGCCGCTTGCCGTTGATGATCTCGTGATTCCGGCGCTCGCGCGGGGTCATGGAGTTGATGATGGCGTCCATGTAGACCAGTTCTTTTTCGTCCACCCGGGCCTTGGCGGCGTCCTTGAAGATGCCGACCTTGGGCAGCATCCCCAGCATCTCATCCATGGAGCCGAGCTTTTTCATCTCGCGGAGCTGGTCGCGGAAGTCCTCCAGGCTGAAGGAGTCCGCCTGCAGCTTGCGGTGCACCTCCAGGGCCTTGTCGCGGTCCAGGTTCTGCTCCGCCTTTTCGATGAGCGAGAGCACGTCGCCCATGCCCAGAATGCGCGAGACGATGCGGTCCGGATGAAACACCTCGAGGGCGTCGTACTTTTCGCCCACGCCGATGAACTTAATGGGCTGCCCGGTGACGGCGTGAATGGAAAGCGCCGCGCCGCCGCGGGCGTCGCCGTCGAGCTTGGTGAGGATCACGCCGCTGGTGCCCAGGCGCTCGTGGAACTCCTGGGCGCTGCGCACGGCGTCCTGCCCGATCATGGCGTCGGCCACCAGCAGCACTTCGCTCGGGCGGAGGCGGGTGCGCAGCTCGCTCACCTCGTGCATCAAGGCCTCGTCGATGTGCAGCCGCCCGGCCGTGTCCACAATCAGCACGTCGTGGCCGCGGTCGGCCGCGTCTTTGCGCGCCGCCAGGGCCAGCTCGATGGGCGAGTCGATGCCGGTGCCCGGAAAACAGGGGATGTCGATGGCCTTGGCGATAATCGCCAGTTGCTCGCGGGCCGCCGGACGGTAAACGTCCGTGGACACCAGCATGGGGCGCCGGCGGCGCTGGGCGAGCCAGCGGGCGAGCTTCCCCGACGTGGTGGTCTTGCCCGAGCCCTGCAGGCCGACCATCAGGAAGACGGTAGGGTAATCCCGCGAGAATACCAATCCCGCCTCTTTGCCGCCCAGCAGATCGACGAGTTCGTCGCGAACAATACGCACCACTTCTTGCGACGATGAAAGGCTCTGCTTCACCTCTTCGCCGAGCGCGCGGATGCGCACGCGGTCCAGCAGGTCCTTCACCACCTTGAAGTTAACGTCGGCCTCGAGCAGCGCCAGGCGCACCTCGCGGAGCGCCTCGTCCACCGCTGCCTCGTTGAGGACGCCCTGCACGCGCAGGGACTTGAAGGTCTTGGCGAATTTTTCCTGTAGGGCGTCAAACATAAAACAAACCTGCCCCTGAGCCCGGCGGCTCTGAGCATGCCGGCAGTTCGAGGCTGATTTACAAGTTTACAGGAGACGGCGGCGGGGGGGAAGGGGAGTTTCGAAAGCAGGAGACAGGAGTCAGGAGACAGAAGACAGGAGACAAAAGTCAGGAGCTAGAAGACTCGAGACGGGGCAAACGGTCGTGCACCTCTTCAAGCCTTGCCTGAGCGCTTCGGCCGGCCCACTTCTGACTCCTGACTCCTGACTCCTATGCCTTGGGATGCGCCTTATCGTACACCTCGATGAGCTGTTGGATTGAAACCTGAGTGTACTTCTGGGTGGTCGAGAGGCTGGCGTGGCCGAGCATCTCCTGAATGGCCCGCAGGTCGGCGCCCTCGGCCAGCAAATGCGAGGCGAAA
>Ga0335081_10011711_pt1 | contig 14199 bp, 12 predicted proteins | sample Lox_Sample_35_FD_206713 | JGI IMG/M metagenome (GOLD analysis project Ga0335081, IMG submission 206713) | Soil microbial communities from Loxahatchee National Wildlife Refuge, Florida, United States - Lox_Sample_3.5 | ecosystem: Environmental > Terrestrial > Soil > Wetlands | place: USA... | reverse complement strand
GGGTACGGGAGGAACCGCGGTCAGGGCTGCGTCGCCCTCCCCCGGGTCGTCTCGCTCGTCTCGCTCGCCTTCGGTGAAGGCCCGCGCGGCGAGATCGGCGTCGTCCAGGTCCCGGCCGAACTGCTCGATCGCGTCCTCGTCGATCATCTCGTCTTGCCCCTCGGGCAGGTCGGGGTCCGGAGTGAGCTCGTCGTTCGCGGGGTCGTCCTCGGTGTTCACGCGCGCAGGCCGCAGCCGGATGTAGTTGGCCGGGCCGCGGGTCAGGTCATGTCCCACGGTGTCCGCCGTGATCTCGATCGAGGTCCTGAGCCGGCCTTCCTTGTCCTCGAAGCTGCTGGTCCTGAACCGCCCCTTGACGATGACGGGGTCGCCCTTGTGCAGGCTGGCTCGCACGTGATCGGCCAGCCTGCTCCAGCAGCTGACGGTGTAGTACGAGGTCTCGGCGTCGCGCCACTGCCCGGTCGCGCCCTCACGGTAACGAGGCGTGGTGCCCACGCGCACCTTGGTGACGTGTTTCCCGGTCGCGGTGGTGCGAATGGTCGGGTCCTGGGCCACGAAGCCGACAAGGGTCACGTATCCGCCCTGGCTCATAGCGATCCTCCTTGAGTTCCCGGCGGCCCCATGCCACCGGGTCCCCTTCACCGTGCCGTCCCGCACGCGCCGCCTCCCCGTCGCCCGCTCCCCCTGTGGATAACTCCACCGCCGCACGCGATCTGTGGACAACTACTTGCCATCCGCAACGTGATGAGGGAGAATGCGCGGCCCGGCCAGCCCGGCGCGGCCCTGACCGGCCGCGACGATGTGACATCGTCACGGTCCTGGCCGTCACGATGTGACATCGTCGCGGTTACGCTCTGGGTCGGGATGTGAAGCATGAGGCTGACGTGGGGCGGAAGGGAGCGCGGGGGTCAGAGGCGGTTGAGGCGGGCTACTTCTTCTGGGGTCAGGGAGAAGCTGAAGAGGTCGAGGTTCTGCTCGATGCGTTCGGGGCGGACGGACTTGGGGATGACGATGACGCCGATCTCGAGGTGCCAGCGCAGGACCACCTGGGCGGGGCTGACGCCGTACTTGGCGGCGATCTCGCCTAGCGTGCGGTCGCGCAACCGGGTGCCCTTCAGGGGGCTGTAGCCCTCGACCGCCACGCCGCGCTCGGCGTGGGCGGCCAGCAGGGCCGCGTCGTACCGGGCCGGGCTCCACGGGATCTGGTTGACGGCGGGCCGCTCCCCCGTCGCCTCGATCAGGTCGTCGATCTGGGCCACGCTGTAGTTACTCACCCCGACCGCCCGGGCCAGGCCGTCGTCCCGGACCGCGAGGAACTCCCGCCACAGCGGCACCAGGTTCCGGCCGCGCGGCGACCAGTGGATCAGCCACAGGTCCACGTAGTCGGTGCGGAGCGCCTTGCGGCTCTCGTCGAGGGTGGCCCGCACGCGGCCCGCGTTGCCCGGCGGCAGTTTGGTGGTGATGAACACGTCGGCCCGGTCCAGGCCGCTGTCGGCGATGGCGCGGCCGACCTGATCCTCGTTGCGGTACATGGTCGCGGTGTCGATGTGCCGGTAGCCGACCTGCAGCGCGTGCCGGGTGGCCTCGTAGGCGAGCTGGCCCTGGATCTGCCAGGTGCCGAACCCGACCATTGGCATGGCCACGCCCCGGCCCAGGTCCACGGCGGGGATCTCGGTGTCGGTCATGTCCCAATTGTCGCAATGATGCGGAGCGAAGGCAGCGGAGAGGGTCGCTGTCAGCCTCAACTCCGGCCGGCTCGATGTGACAGCGTGCCGGATATAACCGGCTCAATGTGGCATCGAGCTGGGCCTAATCGAGCTGGGCGGCATCGAGCTGGGCGGCATCGAGCTGGGCCTAAGCGGAGCTGGCGATCCTAGGAGAGGAGGGCGAGGATGGTGCGGGAGAGTTCGGCGGGGACGTCGGGGACCAGCAGGTGCCGGGCGTCGCGGACGATGTCGCGGCCGCCGATGACGACGGTGCGGATGTCGGCGGTGGTGGCGGCGAAGACCGCGGCCTCCAGGGCCAGGCGATCCGGCGCGCCGGCCGTCCGCGGGCTGTCCAGCGATACGGTGACCAGGTCGGCCCATGCGCCGGGGGCGATTTCCCCGGCGTCCGGCCAGCCCAGGCTGGTGTGACCATTGCAGGTGGCGGCGCAGAGCAACGTATCCGCAGTGAGGTGGCCGCGGGCGCGGCGGGCCAGGCGTTCGGCGTACTCGACCCCGCGGGCCTCTTCCAGCATGTCGATCACCGCGTGGCTGTCGCTGCCCAGGGTGAGCGCGCAGCCGGCCGCGGTCAGCGCCGCCGACGGCGCCAGGCCGTCGCCGAGGTCCCGCTCGGTGGTGGGGCAGATGCAGGCGAAGGTCTGGCAGCCGCCGAGCAGCTCCAGGTCGGCGGCGCTGACGTGGGTGGCGTGCACCACCGTGGTGCGCGGCCCGAGCACGTCCTCGTCGTACAGCAGGCGGCTGGGCGAGACGCCGTACAGCGCCTGGCAGGCGTCGTTCTCGGCCTGCTGCTCGGACATGTGCGCGTGCAGCGGGGCGCCGCACCGGTGCGCCCAGGCCACCACCGCGTGCATCTGGTCCCGCGGGACCGCGCGGACCGAATGGATCGCCGCGCCCGCCTTGGCGTGCGGCGAGATCATGCCGTGCTCGTCGAAGCCGAGGTCCGCGGCGCGTTGCGCCCAGCGGGCGGCGTCGCCGTCGCCGAACCGCAGCTGCGGCCCGGTCAGCGGCAGCATCCCGCCCGGCTCGGCCGGGGCCAGGCCGCCGGCCAGGTAGCAGGTGTCGAGCAGGGTCATCCGCAGGCCCGCCTCGGCCGCCGCCTGGACCAGGGCCCGGCCCATCGCGTTGGGGTCGGCGTAGGGCCGCCCGCCCGCCTGATGGTGCAGGTAGTGGAACTCGCCCACGCAGCTGATCCCGGCCAGCGCCATCTCGGCGTACACCGCGCGGGCCAGCCGGAGGTAGCTGTCGGGGTCGAGCCGGGCGGCCACCTCGTACATTCGCTCGCGCCAGGTCCAGAACGTGCCGCGGTCCGCCTGGGTGGTGCCGCGCAGCGCGCGGTGGAAGGCGTGCGAGTGCGCGTTGGCGAAGCCGGGGAGGACCAGGCCCGCGAGATGCTCCGCGTCCGCGGCGGAGGCCCCGGGGGTGACAGAGGTGAAGCGCTCGCCTTCGGCTTCGATGAGGACGTCGGGGCGGACGCCCTGGCCGGGGAGCCAGGCCAGGTCGGCGAGCCAGCGCCGGGTCATCGGGCGGGCTCCTGGAGGACCAGGGCGAGGGCGGCGTCCGGGGCCATGGCTCCAGCCATCAGGCGACTGCCCAGGCAGGAAACACGAAAACGGGCGCCCTCTTCCTCGGGGAAGACGGCACGTACCAGAGTCCGTTCGGGGTAAAAATCTCTATCTTTTAGCTCCTTGTCGTTGGCCGTCACGGGGACATCGGGACGCGGACGCCGCGTTCGGCGGCAACGGTCGCGGCCAGATCGTAGCCGGCGTCGGTGTGCCTGATCACGCCCATCGCCGGGTCGTTGGTGAGGACCCGCTCTAGTTTGCTCGCCGCTAGCTCTGTGCCGTCGGCCACGCAGACCTGGCCGGCGTGGATGGAGCGGCCGATGCCCACGCCGCCGCCGTGGTGGATGGACACCCAGGACGCGCCGGAGGCCGTGTTGACCAGCGCGTTCAGCAGCGGCCAGTCGGCGATGGCGTCGGAGCCGTCGGCCATCGACTCGGTCTCCCGGTACGGCGACGCGACCGAGCCGCAGTCCAGGTGGTCACGGCCCAGGACGATGGGCGCGGCCACGTCGCCGTTCTTCACCAGCTCGTTGAAGCGCAGGCCGGCCAGGTGGCGCTCGCCGTAGCCGAGCCAGCAGATCCGGGCCGGCAGGCCCTGGAAGTGGACCTTCTCCTCCGCCAGCCTGATCCACCTGGCCAGGGACTCGTTGCCCGGGAACAGGTCGAGGATGGCCTGGTCGGTGGTGGCGATGTCCTTCGGGTCGCCGGACAGCGCGGCCCAGCGGAACGGGCCCTTACCCTCGCAGAACAGCGGCCTGATGTAGGCGGGGACGAAGCCCGGGAAGTCGAACGCCCTGGCGTACCCGGCCAGCTGGGCCTCGCCGCGGATGGAGTTGCCGTAGTCGAAGACCTCGGCGCCCGCGTCCTGGAAACCGACCATGGCCGCCACGTGCGCGGCCATGGACTCGCGGGCTCGTCTGGTGAAGCCTTCCGGGTCCTCGGCCCGCAGGGCCGGCATGTCCTCGAAGGCGACGCCCTTGGGCAGATAGGTAAGCGGGTCGTGGGCGGAGGTCTGGTCGGTGACGATGTCGATAGGGGCGCTGCTGGCGAGCAGGGCGGGAAACACGTCGGCGGCGTTGCCGAGCAGGCCGACGGACAGGGGCTGGCCTTTATCCTTGGCGGCCTTGGCCCGGCGGACGGCGTCGTCGAGGTCGTCGGCCTGCTCGTCGAGGTAGCCGTGCTCGATCCGGCGGGTGATCCGGGACTGGTCGCAGTCCACGCAGATGGCCACGCCGCCGTTCATGGTCACGGCCAGCGGCTGGGCGCCGCCCATGCCGCCGAGCCCGGCGGTCAGCGTGATCGTGCCATTGAGCGATCCGCCGAAGCGCTTAGCCGCGACGGCGGCGAACGTCTCGTAGGTGCCCTGGAGGATGCCCTGGGTGCCGATGTAGATCCAGGAGCCCGCGGTCATCTGCCCGTACATGGTCAGCCCGAGCTGCTCCAGGCGGCGGAACTCCTCCCAGGTCGCCCACTGCGGGACCAGGTTGGAGTTGGCGATGAGGACTCTTGGGGCCCATTCGTGGGTTTTCAGCACCCCGACCGGCTTGCCGGACTGGACGAGGAGGGTTTCGTCGTCCTCGAGGGTTTTCAGGGTGGCGACGATCGCGGCGTAGGCGTCCCAGCTGCGGGCGGCGCGGCCGGAGCCGCCGTAGACGATGAGCTGGTCGGGATGTTCGGCCACCTCAGGGTCGAGGTTGTTCATCAGCATGCGCATCGCGGCTTCGGCGCCCCAGCCCTTACACGTGCGCTGCGAGCCCCTCGGGGCGCGGACTTCCCTGCTCTGGGTCATGTGCCCATCATGGCCAGGCGGAAATGAGGGTGACAAGCAGGGCGGGCGGTTGCTAGGTTCGGCGCCTGCAACCTCAGCGGGTTCTTGCATAACGCGAACTTTGGATAGGACACTGTGCGGCGGGTCTCGGTGGTGGGCACTTCGGGTTCGGGAAAATCCACGCTGGGCGCGGCGCTGGCGGGGGCGCTGGGCGTGGAATTCCTGGAACTCGATTCGGTCTACCACCAGGCTGGCTGGGAGCCGCTGCCCGACCCTGAGTTCCGGCGGCGGGTCGCGGCCGTGGCCGCCGGGGAGGGCTGGGTCATCGACGGCGGCTACAGCAAGGTCAGGGACATCGTCTGGGGCCGGGCGGACACCGTGGTCTGGCTCGACCTGCCAAAACGGACGGTGATGCGGCGGATCGTCTGGCGGTCCTTCCGGCGCGCGGCCAGCCGCGCCGAGCTGTGGAACGGCAACCGGGAGCGCTGGCGCAACCTGTTCAGCTGGGACAAGGAGGAATCGGTCATCGCCTGGGCGTGGCAGACTTACGGCGCGCGGCGGGAGCGGTACCTGGCCGCTATGGCCGATCCCGCGTACGGCCGGCTGTGCTTCGTCCGGCTCACCAGCCCGGCGGCGGTGCGGCGGTTCCTGCGGTCGGTGTTAGCGGTGCGGCGGTTCCTGCGGTCCGTGTTAGCGGTGCGGCGGTTCCTGCGGTCCGTGTCAGGCGTTGACCAGCTCCGAGGGCTCGGCGATGACGTCGACCAGGGCGCCGTTGCGCATGACGGTGATGGCCAGCGGGCGGCCGATCGCCTCGGAGAACATCAGCCGCTGCAGGTCCTGGGAGACCGCGACCGGCTTGCCCGCCACGGTGAGCAGCAGGTCCCCGGCGCGCAGGCCCGCCCGGTCGGCGGGGCCGCCGGCCAGGACCTGGGCGACGAGCAGGCCCTTCTGGCGGCCGAGCCGCTCGCGCCACTGCGCGGGCACCGGGCCGGGCACCATGGCCAGGCCCAGGTAGGCCCGGCGGACCCGGCCGTCCTGCATCAGCGCCGAGATGATCCGCCGCGTGGTGCCGTTGACCGGGACGGCCATGCCCAGGCCCACGCCAGCCACCGCGGTGTTGATGCCGACCACCCGGGCTTCGGCGTCGGCCAGCGCGCCGCCGGAGTTGCCCGGGTTGAGCGCGGCGTCGGTCTGGATGACGTCCTCGATCACGCGGCCGCGGGCGGGCAGGGACCGGCCGAGCGCGCTGACCACGCCGGCCGTCACCGAGCCGGCCAGGCCGAGCGGGTTGCCGACCGCCACCACCAGCTGGCCGACCACGAGCTTGTCGGCCTCGCCGAGCTCGGCGGGCTCCGGGGTCGGGCCGTTGGCGCGCAGCACCGCGAGGTCGGACAGCGGGTCCGCGCCGACCACGCGGAACGGGGCCGAGGTGCCGTCGGCGAACTCCGCGGTGCCGCTGGTCGACCTGCCGACCACGTGGGCGTTGGTCAGCAGGAACCCGTCACCGGTGAAGACCACGCCGGAGCCGAGGCTCTCCCCCACCCGGCCTCCCCCGGACCCGCGGGGCACGCGGAGGCTTGCGACCTTGGGTGTGAGCCGTTCGGCTACACCGGAGACAATCTGCGAATATGCGTCAAGGGGGTGGTTGGCGTCCACGACATCTCCCAGCCCATTAAGTTGTTGATTACAGGATTACACTGTAACCAGCGAAAGGGATGGGGACTTACCCATGGGTGTTCCGCCTGAAGCTGAATCAGTGGTCTGGTTGGTCCTGCGGGCGGGACCCGTGGCCGGCCAGGCCGATGAGGCGCTGGCCTGCGGGGCTGGGTACCTCGAAGTCCGGGTAATGCGTCCCGGTCTGCCAGCCGAAGACGGCCTGGTAGAACTCGGCGGCGCGCTGGCTGCTGGCCGCCGGGAGCTGCAGGTAGCACACCTGGCCGTGGGCGAGGCCGAGGGCGGCTTGCGAGTCCTGGGCCATGGGTTGTGCCGAGTCCTGGGTCATGAGTTGTGCGCCTTTCCGCGCTCGACTTCGCGCTCGAGTTTGCATTCGACCACGAAACGGCCGGATGCCTGCGTGCGAGCGGCGGCGACCTCTAGGCCCGCCTGCCGCGCTAGCTCGGCGAACTGGCTGAGCGTGCTGGTCTTTCCGCCGGCCACCAGCATGTCGATGCCGAGCGAGCGGGGCGATGCGTCGGGCGAGACGCCGCCGAGGATGGCAATGGCTGCGGCCTGTGTCTTGGCTGCGGCCTGTGTCTTGGCTGCCTCGGCGCAGCGGTGCAGGATGGCCACGGTCGGCTCGTCGGGCCAGTCGTTGAGGACGCTCTTCAGCAGGTACAGGTCGGCTCCGGCGGGCAGCGGATCGAAGAAGCTCTGCCCGCAGATGGTTACCCGGCCGGCCACCCCGAAGCTCTCGATGACCTCGCCGGCCCGGGCCAGCGTGCCGGGGAAGTCAACGAGGATGCCCTGGGCCTGCGGGTGGCGCCGCAGCAGCGAGGCCAGCATGGCCCCGGTCCCGCCGCCGACATCGACCACGGTGCGGATGCCTTCCCAGCCGTCGCTGAGCTCGATGTCGAAGTCGGGCACGCCGTGCCCGGCCGGGCCCATGAGGGCGTCGAACTCCGCCGCGATGTGCGGGTGGGCGGCCAGGTCCTCCCAGAAGGGCCGCCCGAACACCTGCTGGTAGGCGGGCTGGCCGGTGCGGACGTAGTCGAGCAGCGTCCCCCAGGTGTGGGCCATCCGGCCGCCGATGCCGTCCAGGTCGAGGAACTGCGCGGCCGCGAGGTTTTCTGCGGCCCGGTTGCAGGCGAACCGCCCGGGTGATTCCTCGGTGAACACCCCCTGGGAGACGAGGTGGCCGAGGACGGCGTGCAGGGCGTCGCGATCGCAGCCGACTGCCGCGGCGAGTTCGGCGATGCCGGTGCGGCCCGCGCTGATGTGTTCGGGGATTCGCAGGGTCGCGGCCACCCGCAGGCACCACGGGGTGGCCAGGTCCAGCATCCTTTCGAGATCTGCGGTGCGGTCTTCTACCATCGGTGGGGTGCCTTCCGTACTCGCGCGTCAGCTGATCGGGTTGTTTCCGATCCTGCCAGGCGGCGGCGGCCGCGGTCTTGGCGAAAAAGGACACCGCCCCGGCGGCCGGCAAGCCGGAGACGCCCTGCCGTATGGAGACGGCCGGCAGGCCGGAGACGGCCGGCAGGCCGGAGCGTAGGCCGCCGCCCTGTGCCTGTCGTCGTCCGCCGCCCCGGTCCGCCGCTGGACCAGCTGGTCACGGCGATCACCTACCGGGCGGGCCAGCAGCCGCGGACGTCGGTCGAGAAGATCTTGCCGGGACCGGAAACGGGGCTGTGGGTCAACCTGAACCGTGACGCGTTCCGGTCGTTCAGCGACGCAGGCTGCGTTCACCGGGTGCCTGGCGCCATGGTCTCCGGGCCGACCGGGCGTGCGTCGGTGATCGAGTTCGAACGGGGGCACGCCCACGTGTCCGTGACCTTCGCGCTCGGGGGCGCCCATCGCTTCTTCGCGGGGCCGCTGGCCCGGTTGCGAGATGACCTGGTGCCGCTGGAAGCGCTCTGGGGCCGTTCGGGTGGGTGCCTGCGGGAACGCCTGCTCGAGGCGCCGACTCCGGGGGATGCGCTCGCGGTCATGGAAGAGGTACTGCTCCGGCAGCTGGCTGACGGGTGTGCGCCTGACCCGGCGGTGATCGCCGCGGCCGGGGCGCTGTCCCGCGGGGTTCCGGTGGGTGAGGTGTCCGAGGCGCTCGGGCTGCTGCCCCGCACACTGCGCCGGCGGTTCACGGCGCAGGTGGGCCTCACTCCGAAGCGCTTCGCCCGGGTCCAGCGGCTGCAGCGGGTGGTCCGGGACCTCGACGGCCAGTCCCGGGCGGACTGGGCCGCGGTGGCCGCCGGGCACGGCTACGCCGACCAGCCGCATCTCGCCGACGAGTTCCGGGAACTGGCTGGGGTCACGCCGGCCGGATACCTTCGGTCCCGGGTAAACGGGCCCAACCATCTGCTGTTCCCGTCCGGTGCCGGTTCTGAGTGAGGTGGGCATGTTCGCTCATAAGATCGTGGGCTTTACCGGCCCGGATGACGTCCAGTGGACCGAAGCGGAAGAGCCGGAGGCCAACGGCGGCGTGATCATCGACGTCACCGCCGCGGGGGTGTCCTTCGCGGACCTGCTACAGACCCGGGGCGCCTACCAGATGCGGGTGCCCCTGCCTTACACGCCGGGCATGGACGCCGCCGGGCTGGTCCGGTCGGCCGGGCCGGGCCTGAGCCTGTCCGCGGGCCAGCGGGTGGCGGTGCTGCTGCCGTATGGCTGCTGGCAGGAGGTGGTCAGGGCCCCGGCGGAGCGGGTCCTGCCGTTGCCGGACGGGATGAGCTTCGAGGCGGGGGCGGCCGCTCCGCTCAACTACCTGACCGGCCTGTTCGCGCTGGTCTGGCGGGCGCGGGCGCAGCCAGGCGAGACGCTGCTTGTCCATGGTGCGGCGGGCGGCGTCGGGATCGCGGCCATCCAGCTGGGACGGGCGCTAGGGCTGCGGACGGTGGCGGTCGTCAGCGACGGGGCGAAGTCGGAGTTCGCGTCGCGGTCCGGGGCGGATCACGCCGTGCTCAGTGACGGCTGGCTCGCGGCGGTGCGCGACCTGCTGGGGGATCGGGCGGTCGACATCGTGGTCGACCCGGTCGGGACCGACCGGATGACCGACAGCCTGCGTTCGCTGGCTCCGGAGGGCCGGCTGCTCGTGCTGGGGTTCAGCGGTGGCGAGATTCCCACGGTGAAGGTGAACCGGCTGCTGCTGGGCAACACCGGAGTACTGGGGGTCGCCTCACGCGAGTTCTTCGAGCAGCGGCCCGAGACGGTGGCTGAGCTGTGGGCGCGGCTGATCGAGTTGCGGCGGACCGGAGCGCTGGACGACCCGCCGGTCGAGCCGTACCCCTTCGCCGACGCCCGCGGCGCCCTGCGCGCCATCGCCGATCGCCGGGCCAGGGGCAAGGTCGTGCTGAGCAGGTCCGTATCTGGCTGAGAGTCCTTCGCTGTCATGCCCGTTAATAGCTTGTGTTTTCGAGTTGATTCGACTATGATTTCGATTATGGCTTTACTCTAGGGTCAGTCCGGGAAGGAGGCCCCATGGCGGCACCGTCAGCTCAGGGGCACTCCGAGCCTCAGGAGCCTCTCGGACGTCAGGAGCCTTCCGGGGTGGACGGCGACCTCGTGGAGTACTGGGAACCGGTGATCACCCGCCCGGACCCGATGACCGAGGAAGAGCAGGAGGCCTGGCTGGATGCCGTGGCCGCGCAGGGCGAGCCGTTTGACCCTGAGGAGTGGTTCGATCCGGAGGGCCCGCCGCCACCAGGTGAAGATCAGCTCACGGCCGAGGAGCTGGCCGGGATCCGCCAGGTCATGGACGATCAGCCGGAGGCCGCCGCGGCGGCGGCGCGGCTGAAGAGCACGGGGGCGATAGGGGCGATCGCGGCGTCCCTGGGGCGGCGCGGCCCGGGGCAGCCGGGGTCGGCGCACCGGTTCCCCGGGGAGTCCAGCAGCCGCGCGGCGGCGTTCGGCAGCGGGCTGGCACTGGATGTAATGCCAGGCTGCCCGGATCTGGCCGCGTTCGCCGACCGGGCCGCCGGGGCGGACGACACCTACGACGGCGTCTCTGATGATGAGCTGATCGGGGTGCTGTGCGCCTGGGGCAGGCTGGAGGCGCACATGGCCGCGCGCAAGCTCGCCGCGGTCGCCGAGCTGATCCGGCGGCGTCCCGCGCCAGACTGCGAACCAGAAGAAAGGGCGCAGTCGCCGGATGGCCAGGAACCGGACGGGAAGGCGCCGAGTGGGCGGGCACCGGACGTGAAAGCCCCGGATGGGCAGGGGGCGGACGGGAAGGGACCGGACGGCCAGGCGTCGGGCGGGCAGGCACCGGACGGGCGGATGCCGGGTGGGTGGGACGAGTTCACCGGGGATGAGCTGGCCCAGGTCATGGCCGACTCCCGCGGGGCGGCCGAGGGGCTGCTGGAACTGGCGCGCGACCTGACGGTTAAGCTGCCGGGGACCATGGCGGCGCTCCGGGACGGGATCCTGCGGGAGAGCGAGGCCTGGATCATCGCCTGCGCGACCCGGGCACTGGACGCGACCGAGGCCCGCGCGGCGGAGGCGCGGGTACTGGACCGGGCGGGGCGGCTGACCCCGGGCGGGCTGCGGTCGGCGATCGCCCGGGCGGTGATCGAAGTCGCGCCGAAGAAGGCGCGCAAGCGGCGGGAGCAGGCCGCCAGGGACGCGCGGGTGCAGCGGTGGGCCGAGGACTCCGGCAACGCGGCGCTGATGGGCAGGGAACTGCCGCCGGCCGAGGTGCTGGCGGCCGACCAGCGGATTACCGCCTGGGCCCGTGAGCTGAAGAAGGCCGGGCTCGAGGGCTCAATGGACGAGCTACGGGCCCGGGCGTACCTGGATTTGCTGCTCGGCCAGGACTCCCGGCCAACCCAGGCCGCCGCGGACGGCAAGCAGGATCCGGACGGGCCGCCCGCACCCGCACCGAGCGGGCCAGCGGCCGGGGTGATCCCGGCTGGGTTCGCGGGGCAGGTCACGCTGACCATACCGCTGGCCACCCTGACGGGGCTGGCGGACCGGCCCGGCGAGATCTCCGGGATCGGACCGGTCGATCCGTGGCTGGCCAGGGACCTGGCGAACGCCGCCGCACGGAACCCCAGGTCCACGTGGTGCGTGACGGTCACCGACGAACAGGGGCACGCTGTCGGGCACGGCTGCGCCCGGCCGGAGTCCAAGAACCGGGAGCCCAGGAAGCGCGGGAAACGGGAGAAACCGGGGCCGGCGGGCGGCCATGATCCACCGGGCGGGGCGGGGAACGGCGGGGCGGGGTTCGTCTTCACGACCACAGGTGGGGACGGGCCGCCGGGCGGATACGGGACCTGGAGCCTGTCCAGGGGGATAGCCGGGCAGCGGGACCTGCTGGTCGCGCTGGATCCGGTCACCACCGAGAACTGCGATCACCGATATCAGGCCAAGGGCCATGATCCGGGGGTAAAGCTGCGGCACCTGAGTCAGGTCCGGCATGCGACCTGCACCGCACCGACGTGTCGGCGGCCTGCTGAACAGTGTGATTTCGAACATAACACCGCGTACGAGGCGGGTGGCCGAACGTGTTTGTGCAACGGCGGGCCCAAGTGCCGCCGCGACCATCGGCTTAAGCAGCACCCCCGGTGGAAGGTCGAGCAGCTGGCCGATAGCGCCTTTCGCTGGACCACTCCGTCCGGGCGCCGGTACACCACCGAACCAACCCGCTACCCGGTCTGAGGATCCAGCGCCTGGGCCAGCTTGCGGGCGTAGGCGGCGGCCTCGGCGTCACCGGAATAACGGCGGCGCGGCCAGAAGACCCTGCTGAAGACGGAGACCATCAGGGAGGCCGTGCCGTGCACTCCGTCGCGGCCGGTGCGGGGCACCACGTGAACATGCAGATGCGGGACGCTCTGGTCCACCGTGTTGTTGACCCCGACGAAGCTGCCGTCGGCGCCGAGGGCCGCGGACATGGCCGCGCTGATCTCTCGGACCCGGGCGAAGAGCGGGGCGACAAGTTCGGGCGGCAGTTCGGCCAGCGTCTGGTGGTGGGCCCGGGGGATCACGAGCACGTGGCCCTTGAACGCGGGCCTGATATCCAGGAAGGCCACGGTGAGGTCGTCGGCGGCAACGACGCGCTGGGGCTCGTTACCTGCGGCTATGGCACAGAACGGGCAATCATCCACGGGTCGAGGGGGCGGGGCCGGGGGCTCAGCTCTCGCGGGCGGCGGCTAGCTCGGTGCGGAAGCGCTCGTAATCGGCGAGTTCGCGGCCGACCGGGACCACCACCAGGTCGTGGGCGACGGTGGCGATCCGGGCCAGGATGTCCTGCACCGCCTGTTCGCGTTCGCGGTCGGCCGCGAGGACGACCATGTTCTGGCACCACGAGGAGATCAGCCAGCCCAGCAACAGCAGCGCCACCACCATGATCACGAGCCACGGGACCAGGGAGACGTCGTTGATCAGCGACGAGGATTTGTGCGTCGAACTGGACCCGCCGAACGCCAGGATCAGCACGACCCAGATCAGGCCGACCAGCGTCAGCGCCATCAGCAGCCACTGGGCGAGCGCGACCAGCCGCCACCAGGAGGTCACCTTGTCGCGCGGCGGCAGGCCCTGCGCCACCGCCGTGCCGAGGGCCGACTGGGCCTCGTCGGCCCGGGAGCGCGCCGCCGTCCGCACGGTCCGGGACCAGGGGGCGGGCAGCGAGCTGCCCACCTCGTCGGCGAACACGTTGATCGCGTTGTCGATGTCGGACCGCTGCGCCTGCCCGGCCTGGCCGGGGTCGCTGGCCACCAGCTTGTGCGCCGCCGGCGCCTGGCCGCGCAGGCGGGCGGCCAGGCGCGCGGGCGGCCAGCCGATGTAGGCCGCCGCGCTGCGCTCGCGCACGCCGTTCAGCGTCTCGGTCACCGCCGCGGCCCCGGCGGCCTTCGCGAACGCGGCGGTCAGCGTGCCGGCCGGAGCGGCCGGCACGTAAATCGCCGGGTCCTCGGCGGGCTTGCTGTCGCCGTGGCCGTCAGGCGTTGCGTCTTCCCACGGCGGCCGCGCGGAGGGCGAGGGCCGCGTCGGCGCGGCGGTCGTCTGCCAGGGCTGCCAGTCGGCCGCGCCGACCCGCCCGTTGCCCTCGTGGTCATCGCCGTCCGCCTGCTCCCAGGGCGGCCGGTCCGGAGAGCGGGAGGGAGACGGCTCGGGCGGGGCGATATCCGCCGCGGGCGGCGCCTCGGGCGCGGGCGGCGCGGGAGGCAGCCAGCCGGGTACCGAGTTCCCCGCATAGACCTCGAACCGCTCCAGCATGGCGTCGACGTCCGCCGTGATCCGGTCGGTGGCGGCTTGCCGGGCGGCCACCGCGCCGGCCAGCACGCGGCGCAGTTCGTTGAGGCCGGCGCCGGTGGTCGCCGAGGTCACCAGGACCTGGGTCTCGGTCAGCCCTTCGGCATCGAGCAGCCTGCGCAGGTCGGACTCGCAGTCGGCGGCCTGGTCCGGGGTGAGCGTGTCGACCTGGTTGAGCACCACCGTGGTCACCGCCGCGTGCCCGGCCAGCGGGACCAGGTAGCGCCGGTGTACGGACGCGTCGGCGTAT
>Ga0335081_10011710_pt1 | contig 14199 bp, 14 predicted proteins | sample Lox_Sample_35_FD_206713 | JGI IMG/M metagenome (GOLD analysis project Ga0335081, IMG submission 206713) | Soil microbial communities from Loxahatchee National Wildlife Refuge, Florida, United States - Lox_Sample_3.5 | ecosystem: Environmental > Terrestrial > Soil > Wetlands | place: USA... | reverse complement strand
GAGGCGAGGCGGATGACGCGGCGCGCGCCTTCGGCCTTGGATTCGCCGCCGACATAGGGCGAGATGCCGAGAATGCCGGGTTGCGGTATCGGATGTTCGCTCATCGTGGCCGTCCATTGGCGCGTAGTCCCAGCACCGCCGGCGCCAGCGGCTTGGGATAGGAGCCGAGATGCGCGACGCGCAGCACCATGGCGAGCGGCGCCAGCGCCTTGGCGAGGCGAGGATCGCCCTCGCTGACCATGTCGTCGATCTCGAGCAGGTTCCAGGCGCTGCCGCCGTCGCGATGCTCGGCGAAGAGCGTCACCGTGAGTCCTACGTCTTTCAGCGCGCCGATGAGCCGGGCGCGGCTCAGCTCGCCGGCGAGTTCGAGCGCGACGAAGCTGCAATCATCGCCGGTGGGATCGGGATCGCCATGGCCGATGGCGAGCGCATCGAGGCCGCCATCGCCGCGCGCGCTGCCGCGCCCGCCGAACGGCAGCCGCGCGAGTATGCGCGGCGCCGCGACGCGGGAATGCGCCAAGAGCGGCCACCAGGGCTCGCGCTCGCCTTCCGCCGGCAGCGGCAACACCGCCGCCGCCACCCGGCGCTCGGCCAGCGAGCGCAACACCTCGCCCACCGAATGGAAGGCGATCATCGGCATGTGGCTGCCGAAATGATCGCGGGCGATGTCCCAGTAATCCGGCATCTCCTCGAGCGCCAAGACGGCGACGGCAAATTCGCCCTGCATCATCACCGTGCCGCTGATGATCTCGCGCCAAAGCCGCACCAGAACGGGGCGCGGGAAGCGGCCCTGATGCCGCTGCACGAGGCGGCGCAGGATCTGCGCCTCGCGGCCGGGCCGCACCGCCGGGGTGCGGGTCTCCTTCTTGCTGGCGGCGACGGCCTCGACGATGGTGGCGCGCTCCATGACCAGGTCATGGAGCTGATCATCGATCTCATCGATGCGCCGGCGCAGTTCGTCGAGAGAGGACATTAGGTTAACGCCAGGTCAAAAGGGTCCACGCGGAAGGCGATACTGATAGTTCGCCGGGCCGACGAAAGCAAAGAAAACGTTGACAGCCCCGCGGCTTGCTCCCTAGGTAGCGCAAATGTCTGATACGGCGAGCAAGATCATCGGCGCTTGCGCCTTGGCCTCTTCCCGATGACGATATCCATTCCGTCGGCCGCCCGCGAGACTGCCTTAGCCCCCGACCGCCCCGGCTTTCGCCTGGTGGTGGCCGAGGCGCTGGCGCTCGACTGCGGCGTGGCGCTCGGGCCCTATACCGTCGCTTATCAGACCTATGGCCGGCTCAATGCCGAGCGCTCCAACGCCATCCTGATCTGCCATGCGCTGACCGGCGATCAGTATGTCGCCGGGACCCATCCGCTGACCGGCAAGCCGGGCTGGTGGGAGACCCTGGTCGGGCCGGGCAAGGTGCTCGACACCGAGCGCTACTTCCTCATCTGCGCCAATGTGCTGGGCGGCTGCATGGGGTCGACGGGGCCGATGGAGATCAACCCCGCCACCGGCACGCCCTGGGGTCTCGCCTTCCCCGTGATCACCGTCGCCGACATGGTGCGGGCGCAACAGAAGCTCATCGATCATCTCGGCATCGACAGCCTCTTTTGCGTCATCGGCGGCTCGATGGGCGGGATGCAGGTGCTGCAATGGGCGGCGTCGTTCCCCGAGCGCGTCTTCGCCGCGGTGCCGATCGCGACGGCGGCGCGGCACTCGGCGCAGAACATCGCCTTCCACGAGGTCGGCCGCCAGGCGATCATGGCCGATCCGCAATGGTGCCAGGGCAACTACCTCGAGCGCGGCGAGCGGCCGGCGCGCGGGCTTGCCGTGGCGCGCATGGCGGCGCACATCACCTATCTCTCGGAGCAGGCGCTGCACCGCAAATTCGGCCGCAACCTGCAGGACCGCTCGGCCCTCACCTATGGCTTCGACGCCGATTTCCAGGTCGAGAACTATCTGCGCCACCAGGGCATCACCTTCGTCGAGCGGTTCGATGCCAATTCCTATCTCTACATCACCCGCGCCTGCGACTATTTCGATCTCGCCGCCGAGCATGAGGGGCAGCTCGCCAACGCCTTCCGCGGCATCAAGACGCGCTTCTGCTGCATCTCCTTCACCAGCGACTGGCTCTATCCGACCTCGGAGAACCGCGCCATCGTCCATGCGCTGAACGCGGCGGCGGCCAATGTCAGCTTCGTCGAGATCGAGACCGACAAGGGGCACGACGCCTTCCTGCTCGAAGAGCCGGAATTCTTCGCCACCTTGCGCGGCTTCCTCGACGGCTGCGCGCGCCATCGCGGGCTCGAGCCGAAGTGAGCGCCGACGGCAATCTCAGCGCCGCCGCCGGCCTCAAGCTGCGCGGCGATCTGCGCCTCGTCGCCGACATGATCGAGCCGGGCTCGCGCGTCCTCGATATCGGCTGCGGCGAGGGCGAGCTGCTCGCCTATCTCGCCGAGGCCAAGGGCGTCGATGGGCGCGGCATGGAGCTGTCGCAATCCGGCGTCAATGCCGGCGTCCGGCACGGGCTCTCCGTGATCCAGGGCGATGCCGATCACGATCTGCAGGATTACCCCTCGGACGCCTTCGATTATGTCGTGCTGAGCCAGACCTTGCAGGCGACGCGCCAGCCGCGCAGCGTCATCGCCCATCTCGTCCGCATCGGCCGCCGCGCCGTGGTGTCCTTCCCCAATTTTGGCCATTGGCGCATCCGCTTGAACTTGCTCGTCAACGGCCGCATGCCGGTGACGCCGGTGCTGACGCATGCCTGGTACGAGACGCCCAACATCCATCTCTGCACCATCCTCGACTTCATCGCCCTCTGCGAGGAGCTCGGCGTCGTCATCGAGCGCAGCGTGACGCTCGACCGCAACGGCCTGCCCTATCGCCTCAACCCGCGCGGCGCGCTCGCCAATCTCATGGCCGAGCAGGCGCTCTTCCTGCTGCGCCGCGCCGCGCCGACGCGCTAGCCCCGTCAAGCAAAAACCGCCGGGAGGGGCCTACGCCCCCGGTGTACACCGGGAGCATTTTTTTGCCGCGCGCTCCGCGCGCCGGAGCGACGCGCGGAGCACGTGAAACATCGCTGCACGATGTCAAAGAGCGGGTCCTCTGGCGAGGGTAGCACAGCACCCCACAGCGGAGCGGATGGAGAGCTCAGCGGTCGCCGTGAACGGCGCCAAAACTGCGGATCAGTGGCAAGGCCGCTGCCAGCCCGAAGAGCTGAGACAAGATGAAGCCCGGCACGTCGGCGGGACGGATTCCCGCAAACGTATCGGTGAGCGCCCGTGCCACTGTCACGGCTGGATTGGCGAAGGATGTCGAAGCGGTGAACCAGTAGGCGCCGGTGATGTAGGCGGCCACCGCGAATGCCGTCACCGGCGCGCGATGGGCGCGGCAGCCCCAGATGGTGACGAGCAGGCCGAAGGTTGCGACCGCCTCGGCGACCCATTGGCCAATTCCGGTTCGGACATGCTGGCTGAACTGCAGAACCGGAAGCTCGAACATGACATGGGCGATCCAGACGCCCGCTACGGCGCCGGCGATCTGCGCCGGCAAATACGCCGCCGCGAACCGCCACCGAAGATCATTCGTCAACGCCGCCGCGAGCGTGACGACGGGGTTCATGTGCGCGCCCGATTGCGGACCGAACGCGAGGATGAGGGCGACCAGCGCGCCGCCGGTGGCGATGGCATTTGCCAGCAGCGCGAGCCCTATGTTTCCCGCGCATAGCCGCTGAGCCATGATGCCCGACCCGACCACGCCAATGAGCAGAAGACCGGTCGCAACGAACTCGCAGGACGTCGCATAGACCAACGACGGCTCCAATCCGCGAGCGGCCGCGCGAGGCTTGGCGGCGAGGCCCGCCGTCATCGGGCTGCTTTGCGAGCGGCTTCGCTCGGCAGCACGGCAATTTCTTGGGCTCGGCGCTTCAATGTCGCCGGATCGAGCTCCTCCACGGGCATGCTGACGAGCATGTGAATCCGGCGCTCTAGCGCTTCGAAAGTGTCGTCAAAGGCCGCGCGTCGCTCAGCCAGGCTTCCAACCGCGGCCGCCGGATCAGGCAGACCCCAATGCGCGACGACCGGATGCCCCGGCCAGATCGGGCAGACTTCGCCCGCCGCCTGATCGCAGACCGTGACGATGAGCTGCATCTCCGGCGCGCCGGCGGCGGCGAATTCGCTCCAGCTCTTGCTCCGAAACCCTTCGGTCGGGAAATCCTTCGATTGCAGCAATTCGAGCGCCAGCGGATGGACGGCGCCTTTCGGCTGGCTGCCGGCGCTGAGGGCGCGGAAGCGACCGGACCCCAGTCGGTTCATGATCGCCTCCGCCAAAATGCTCCGCGCCGAATTTCCGGTGCACAGAAAGAGCACGTTGAAGCGTTTCGACATGAGCTGTCTCCGGCGGTTCGGGTGGGAACCAAAGTGGCCGCGCTCTGCGAGACGGAGCGCGGGATTGTCGCTAGCCTGTCAGGTCGCCGGCTCCGTCTTTGGCATCTCGCCTTCGGCCAATTTCGTACGGCCGATTTGGTCGAGGCGCTTCTGCAAGCTGAGACGGTCCAGTTTCTCCAGCGGCAGGCTGGTGAAGATCTTGATGCGGTTGTCGAGCAGGAAATAGACCTGCTTGAAAAGCTCCCTCTGCTTGCCTTCGGGCCCTTCGAACGTTGCCGGATCCTCGACGCCCCAATGCGCCGTCATCGGCTGGCCGGGCCACGCCGGACAGACTTCGCCGGCGGCCTGATCACAAACCGTGAATACGAAGTCGAGCGGCGCGCTGCCCGGACGAGCGAACTCGTCCCAGCTCTTGCTGCGCAAGCCTTCGGTCGAGTAGTGGAGCCGCTTCAGGAGTTCGATCGTCATGGGATGCACGGCGCCGCGCGGATGGCTGCCTGCGCTGAACGCGTGAAACCGGTCTCGCCCCCAGCGGCGCAGAATCACTTCGGCCATAATGCTGCGGGCAGAGTTTCCGGTGCAGAGAAAGAGAACGTTGTAGGGCTTGGTCATGGTCGTACCCCGCCTTCGGCGTCAGCGGCGACGGCGGCGCACGGCCGCGTCATCCTGGTTTTCCCCCGCAGCAAGAGCGGCGCCGGGGTTGCAGACCGGGGCGCAGACGGCCTCCGCCCCACAGCAATTCTCGGTCAGAAATTGGACCACCGCGTTCATCGATCCGAAGTCGGCGGCATAGATCATCTGCCGGCTCGCTCGGCGTTGCGTGATGAGGTGCGCGTGCTGAAGCGCCCGCAGATGGAACGACAGCGATGACGAGGGCACCTTCAGACGCTCAGCCAGCTCGCCCGCCGAGAGCCCGGCAGGGCCTCGCTCGACGAGCATCCGGAACAGCTCAAGGCGCGTTTCCTGCGCCAGCGCCCCCAGAGCGCGAGTGACCTCAGTCGTGGTGAATTTCGTGCTCACAAGAACCCTCCGCAGCCGGCCAGCCACACTCTTCGAAACATCGCTTCCCTATCGCGCGACCGGCGCAATCGGCGGTCCTCGTCGATGGCGACGTCGTCGAGCAGATGATCGTCGAGCAATTCGTAAGCCGCGCGCCGACCGTAGCGCGACGCCCGACGACACACCACGGCGGCGAGGTTCAGCCGATCGAGCCACCCCGGCGAGGCCGGCATCGGGCAACATTCGACAACCCGAACGTCGCCGTAGCTGCGCACCGCGTCTCCAACAGTTCCAACATTGTCGAAGGTACATGGTGGTGGCAAGCTAGTCAACGAGACTTCCGGAATAGTCGAAGCGGGTGTAACCTAGTTGTAAAGAAGACAACAAAACGAGGGGAGGAGACGCATGCCAGCGATTGGCCGAAGCCGGCCGGCTCGCGGATCGTCTATTACGCGCCGGCGCCTGCTGCTTGGTTTGGGAGCCGCGGCGGCTCTCGGCCTCGCACGCGCGTCAGCTGCCGAGACGTTCAGCTTCGGTCTGACGCCTGTTTTCCTCGACAACGACATCGAGCTGCTCTCGATGCTGGAGCGCTATCTGACCGGCCGACTGCGCAGGCCTGTCGCGCTCATCAAGCGGCGCACCTACCAAGAGATTTCGGCCTTGCTCATTTCGGGCCAGCTCGACGCGGCCTGGATCTGCGACGACCCCTATGTTCAGTATCGCAATCAGCTCACTTTGCTGGCCGTCCCGCTCTACCATCACCGGCCGCTTTACCAGACCTACATCATCGTGAACGAGGCGAGCCGCGCCCAAGACTTCGACGACATCCGTGGCACGGTACACGCGTTTTCCGATCCGGACAGCACCTCGGGATATCTGATCACGCGCTGGCTGCTCGCGCTCCGCCATACGATGCCGGCTCAGTTCTTCCGGGAGTTCTTCTTCACTTACGGCCATCGGAACGTCATCCGAGCCGTAGGTTCCGGGCTCGCCGAAAGCGGCAGCATCGACGGCTATGTCTGGGATGTCATGCGCGATCGCGAGCCCGATCTCGTGCGCAAGACCCGCATCGTCTACCGCTCGGAATGGCTCGGCTTCCCGCCGATGGTCGCTCCCAATGCGCGCGCGAACGAGCCCGCAGTCAAGGCGTTCGCGGCGGCGCTCCTTGACGCGGCGTCGGATCCGCTTGGGCGCCAAATCCTCGACATTTTAGCGCTCGACGGCTTCACCACCGGCACGCCGGACATGTATCAAAGCACGCTGGACAAGTGGCGTGTCGTGAAGGCGCAGGTCTGATGCCCCGCCTTCTGCGCCTGACGTCATGGCCGCTCACCGTCAAGGTTCCGCTGCTCGTCGCCGGGCTGATGGTCGCCATCGCGGTGGCGATCTCCCAGATCGTGTTGGCGCGTCTCGCCCGGGACCAGGAGACCAATCTGCGCCTGCTGAGCAACGCTTATCTCGATGGGCTTTCCGCGGCGGTGCTGCCAGCCGTCATCCGGTCCGACATATGGGAGACGTTCGACGCGCTGGATCGAGCGCGCGGACGGTACTCAGGAGTCAAGGTCCGCTACGCATTCGTCGAGTTGCCAAACGAGACCATTCTCGCCGCTTCCGATCCGGACCGCTTTCCGGTCATGAAACCGGTCCCGGAGAAGCTCCGCAAGGAATTCCCGAAGGACGATGGGCTCGCCATTGATGAAGCAAGCGGCCGGGCCTGGCTCACCCGGACACTGCGGACGGAAGGCTTCTCGGTCGGCCGCATCCACGCCGAGATCGACATCGCCGACCTCCTCCGCGTCCGGCATCAAGTCCTGCTGACGCTTCTTCTCGCCAATGGCGGCCTCGCGCTGGCTTTCGCTCTGATCGGATATTTTGCGGTGAAGCACATGCTCCAACCCTTGAGCGTGCTCACCCGCTACGTCGAGCGCATCCGCGATGGACGCCTGGAGCCGATCCCCCAGCGTTACCGTCGCAACGTCGCCAGCGAGTTTGGACAGATTTTCGACCGGTTCAATGCGATGGCGCGCACGCTCAGCGAGCGCGAGACGCTCGCCACGCAGCTGGCGGAGCAGGAGAAGTATGCCATGCTCGGTCGCCTGGCGTCGGGCATGGCGCATGAAGTCAACAACCCGCTCGGCGGCATGCTGAACGCAATCGACACGATCCAGGCGCACGGCAATGATCCGGCGGTCGTTCAGACCTCGCTCGAGTTTTTGAAGCGCGGGCTCGCCGGGATCCGCAACGTCGTCCGGGCGGCGCTCGTCACTTACAAGGGAGGTTCGGGCACTGTCCTGACGCCGGCGGAATTGGACGATCTGCCGTTCCTCGTCCAGCATGAGACGGGCGTTCGCCGGCTGCGGCTGGAATGGTGCAATCGCGTCGAGGCGCCGCTCGCGATCGACGGGCCCGCTGTCCGCCAGGTCGTGCTCAATCTCCTGCTAAACGCCTGCGCGGCCTCGCCCGTCGCCGGGGCCGTCGCGGTCGAGGCGGCGCCCGCTGACGGCGGGCTGCGAATCACCGTGTCCGACGAAGGGCCCGGGCTTCCCATTGAGCTCGCCGCGCTTCTTGAGCAACCCGAAACCCCAGCGCCGTCCCGCGCCGGCAAGGGGCTAGGGCTGTGGACAACGGCGCACCTCGTCCGGCGCCTGGGCGGGCGGGTTGCGGTCGAACGGCCGGGAACCGGCACGCGCGTCGTCGTGACGCTGCCGGTCGTCCCCACGAAGGAGACGACGCGCGATGCCGCATGACCGGGTCACGATCGGTGTGATCGAGGACGACCAGGTGATGGGCGGGACGCTCGTCCATCGCCTTCAGCTCGAAGGCTATGCGGCTCGCTGGTGGCGAACTGGCGAAGAGGCGATCGACGGCCTGCGGGCGGTGCGCCCAGATCTCATCATCTGCGACATCCGGCTGCCGGATATGTCCGGCGAGGACGTTTTCCTCCAGCTACTCCCATCCCTCGCCGGAACCCCCTTTCTGTTCGTGACAGCCTTCGGGCAGATCGAGCAGGCCGTTCGCCTCACCAAGGCGGGCGCGGTCGACTACATTGCCAAGCCCTACGCGATCACGGACCTGCTGGAGCGGATACCGCGTCTGATCCGGTCGCGGCCGGGCGCGGTTGGGGCGCTCGGCGCGTCGGAGCCGATGCGGCTCATCGAGACGCTGCTGCGCCGCGTCGCTGACGTCGACAGTTCTCTCCTCTTCGTGGGCGAGAGCGGCGTCGGCAAGGAAGTTGCCGCCCACTTCGTCCACGGCATATCGACGCGTGCGCGATCACCCTTCATCGCGGTGAACTGCGCCGCGATCCCGAACGAGCTCATGGAGAGCGAACTCTTCGGCCACGAGAAAGGAGCCTTCACCGGCGCTCATGCGCGGCACCACGGATATGTCGAGCGCGCGCGCGACGGGGTGCTCTTTCTCGACGAGGTCGGCGAGTTGCCCTTGCCGGTTCAGGCGAAGCTTCTGCGGCTCCTCCAAGAGCGCAGTTTCACCCGGCTCGGCGGCGAGGCCGCGATCAGGGTGCCGGCGCGGATCGTCTGCGCGACGAACGCCGACCTCGAGGCGGCGGTAGCCGACGGACGCTTCCGCCGCGACCTCTATTACCGCATCGACGTCATCCGCGTGACGGTGCCGCCGCTGCGCGAGCGGACGGATGACGTGCTTCCCCTCGCGACCGGGTTCCTGAGCGAATTCTGCGGGGCCTTTGGACGCGAGGTCCATGGCTTCACGTCGGCCGCGGAGCAGGCGCTCCTGACGTACCATTGGCCCGGAAACGTCCGCGAGCTTCGCAACCGCGTGGAGCGCGCCGTGGCGTTGGCCGACGCGCCTTGGATCGGCCCGGCCGCGCTGTTCCCATCCGAGGGCGTCGAGCCGCGGGCACTGGAAGACTTGCTTCCATCGCTCGCAGAAATCCGCGAGCGGGCGGAACGGCACCACATCCGCGCGGCCCTCGCTCGCGTCGGCGGACGCGTCGATGAAGCCGCGAAGCTCCTCGGCGTCGCGCGCTCGACCCTTTTCGAGAAGATGCGCAAGCTCGCCGTTGACGCGGATCCCGTAAGGCGCCGGCATCACGGACGCTGAGCGGCCGCCCGACGCCTGAACTCCGAGATCGGCGACTCGCATCGCCTGACGCGCGATCTTTCGAAACGACCAGGGCATTAGGCTGTCTGCAATTTCGGATCAACAATCCGAGTTTCCGGATTCGATCGGTCTTGATGCGCGCCAAACCGTTGTTTTTCCGTGGCACCGGCGCGTCAACACCTGGCACGGCGCTTGCGCAGACCCGTGTGACAAGAATGCCAGCCAACGGGGGAAACCCATGAAGCGTTGCAGCCGCATGGTCGACATTGGGCGCCGTCAGTTCTTGAGAGGGGGCGCTTCGGCGGCGGCAGCGGTGGCCGCCAGCGCCGTAGCGCCAACTGCGGAAGCTGCGCCGTCGCTCGCGCGCGTGAGCTATCCGAGCAAGAAGCTCGGCAACGTCCGGGAGTTGAAGGTCGACGAGCCGGTGCAGATCAGCTACCCGGATGCCGATTCCCCGGGCGTGCTGCTCAAGCTCGGCCATCCCGTCGAAGACGGAGTCGGACCCGAGCACGACATCGTCGCCTTCTCGACCCTGTGCCCGCACAAGGGATTTCCGCTCAGCTACGTCGCGGCCGACAAGACGCTCGACTGTCCCGGCCACTACTCCCGCTTCGACTGCGAGAAAGGCGGCCAGGAGATCTGGGGCCACGCCACCCAGAACCTGCCGCAGTTCAAGCTCCGGGTCGACGGCAACGGCGACATCCATGCCGTCGCGGTTGACGAGCTTATCTACGGCCGTCTCAGCAACGTCCTGAAGGCCTAGGGAGGACAGGGATGACCTACAAACGCAACATCGACCGCCTTCCGATCCCGCCCAAGGGTGCGAGCGTGCACAATGTCGTCTGCCACTATTGCATCGTCGGCTGCGGCTATAAGGCCTACAGCTGGGATGTCGATCATCAGGGCGGAACGTCGTCCTCCCAGAACGCTTTCGGCGTCGATCTGTCGAAGCAGCAAGATCCGATGACGACGAATTGGTTCTCCCCATCGATGTACAACATCGTCAAGCAGAACGGGCGCGACGTCCATCTGGTCGTCAAGCCGGACAAGGAGTGCGTGGTGAACTTCGGCCTCGGCTCGATCCGCGGCGCGCGGATCGCCGAGATGTCATTCTCCACGACGACCGGAACGCAGGCCCAGCGGCTTACCGATCCTCTCGTCTGGCGCTACGGCGGACTCTATCCGACCTCGTGGGACGACGCGCTCGATCTCGTCGCCGAGGTCACGCGCCGCGTGGTCGAGGAGCAGGGTGAGGACGGGGTCATCGTCTCGGCCTACGACCATGGCGGCGCCGGCGGCGGCTACGAGAACACCTGGGCGACGGGCAAGCTCTATTTCGAGAGCATGAAGATCAAGAACATCCGCATCCACAACCGGCCCGCCTACAACTCCGAGGTCCACGCGACGCGCGATATGGGCGTGGGCGAGCTCAACAACTGCTACGAGGACGCGGAGCTGGCGGACACTATCTTCGCCGTCGGGACGAACGCGCTCGAGACGCAGACGAACTACTTCCTGAACCATTGGGTTCCGAACCTGCGCGGGACGTCGATGGACAAGAAGAAGGCGCAGCTCCCGGACGAGCCGCACGAGGCCGCACGGATCGTCATCGTCGATCCGCGCCGCACCGTCACCGTGAACGCCTGCGAGGTGGAAGCCGGCAAAGACAAGGTCCTGCACCTCGCGATCAATCCCGGGACGGATCTGATCCTCTTCAACGCAGTGATGACCGAGATCGCGGCGAAGGGCTGGGTCGACAAGGACTTCATCCAGCAGCACACGAGCGGTTACGACGAGATGCTGAAGGCGAACACGGTCAGCATCGACGAAGCGGCGCGCGTCACCGGCGTGCCGGTGGCGCAGATCCGCCAAGCCGCGGTCTGGATCGCCGAGCCCAAGCAAGGAAAGCGGCGGCGGACGATGTTCGCCTATGAGAAAGGTCTGATCTGGGGCAACGACAACTACCGCACCAACGGTGCCCTCGTGAACATCGCGCTCGCTACCGGCAATGTCGGGCGCCCGGGTGGCGGCTGCGTCCGTCAGGGCGGACATCAGGAGGGCTATGTCCGGCCCGACTATCCCGGCGGCCGGCCGGCCGTCTACATCGACCAGCTGCTCATCGGCGGTAAAGGCGGTATCCATCAGATCTGGGGGTGCGACCACTACAAGACGACGCTCAACGCGCTCGAGTTCAAGAATGTCTACAAGCGCCGCACGGACATGGTGAAGGACGCGATGTCGGCCGTTCCCTACGGCGATCGAGCGGCCCAGGTCGAGGCCATCATGGGCGCGATCCGCAAGGGCGGCCTGTTCGTGGTCGACGTGGACATCATACCGACCAAGATCGGCCAGGCGGCCCATGTCATCCTGCCCGCCGCAACCTCGGGCGAAGCCAACCTGACCTCGATGAACGGGGAACGGCGGATGCGCCTTACCGAGCGGTACATGGACCCGCCGGGCAACGCCAAGCCGGATTCCCTCATCGTTGCCGGTCTGGCGCAGGCGCTCGAGCGCTCCTGGCGCCAGGCCGGAAAGGCGGATGTGGCCGACAAGTTCAAGGGCTACGAGTGGAAGACCGAGGAAGACGCGTTCATGGACGGCTATCACAAGAACGCGACGGGCGGCGAGTTCGTCACCTATGAGCGTCTGCGCGTGATGGGCACGAACGGCTTCCAGGAGCCGGCGACGGGCTTCAGCGACGGCAAGATCATCGGCACCAAGCGGCTTTTCACCGACGGGAAATTCAACACGAAGGATGGAAAGGCCCACTTCATGGCGACGCAATGGCGCGGCTTGGAAGCGCCGGGCAAAGAGGCCGAGAAACAGAAGTTCCGGTTCCTCGTCAACAACGGCCGGACGAACCACGTCTGGCAGTCGGCCTATCTCGACCAGCAGAACGACTTCGTGATGGGGCGCTGGCCGCTCCCCTTCATCGAGATGAATCCCGCCGACATGAGCGAGCTCGGGCTGAAACAGGGCGACCTCGTCGAGGTCTACAACGACAACGGTTCGACCCAGGCCATGGTGTATCCGACGCCGAGCGCGAAGCGGCGCGAGACCTTCATGCTGTTCGCCAATCCGATGGGCGTGATGGGCGATGTGGTCTCGAAGGGGGTGAACGAGCTCATCATCCCCAACTATAAGCAGACCTGGGGCGACATCCGGAAGATCGCTGATGCGCCCGAAGTCACGCGCAAGCTCAGCTTCAAGAGACAGGAATATCGCACGAGCTGAAGAGACCCTCCTCACTGACCGGGACGAACCGCGTCCCGGTCGCTTCTTTGGGCCGGGGAGGTGCGCGAGCATTGAAGGGGAGGCGGTGGATGGCGCAGGCGTCGGCGATCCGTGATCGGCCGCTCACCCGTGACTGCGGCGCGGCATGCGGCAGCATCACCGTCGACGCGGCGCTCCGGATGATCCGCGACCGCGCGCGACCGGTCGCCGGAGTGGAGACGGTCGCCCTTGCCGCGGCGCGAGGGCGCATCTTGGCCGGCGACGTGATCTCGCCGATCAATGTTCCAAGCCAAGACAGCGCCGCGATGGACGGCTACGCGATCCAGGTCGCCGACCTCGCAACGGATGGCGACACGAGGTTGTTGGCCGGCGGACGCGCCGCCGCCGGGCATCCGCTTGGCAGCCAGGCGGCCCGCGGCGAGGCCGTGCGCGTCTTCACCGGCGCGCCGATGCCGTCGGGAACGGACACGGTGGTGATGCAGGAGGACTGCATTCGCGAGGGGCGCTTCGTTCGGATCGGGCCCGGCGCGCGGGCCGGCGCGAACCTCCGGCGCGTCGGCGATGACGTGTCCGCCGGCGTCGTGGCGCTTTCATGCGGCCAACGGCTCGGGCCGCAGCACCTCGCCTTGGCCGCCACCATCGGCTGCCGCGAGCTGCAAGTCCGGCGGCGGCTAAAGGTCGCCGTGTTCTCGAGCGGCGACGAGCTGTGCAACCCTGGCGACGCGCTCGGGCCCGGACAAGTTTATGACGCCAACCGGTTCGCAATCATCGGCGCGTTGCAGGAGCTCGGCTGCGAGACCGCCGATCTCGGCATCCTCGGCGACGACGCCTCCGTCGTCCGGCGCGCGTTAGCGAGCGCCGCCGCCGACAACGACCTCGTGCTGACCTCGGGTGGCATGTCCGACGGCGAAGAAGACCACGTGAAGGCTTCGGTCCATGAACTCGGAGAGTTGGCGTTTTGGTCGCTTGCGGTGAAGCCGGGGCGCCCGGTCGGCATGGGCCGGATCGGCGCTACGCCCTTTATCGGGCTGCCCGGCAACCCTGTCGCCGCGATGGTGGCCTTCCTGGTGATCGGGAAGCCCCTGACGCTCGTCGTAGCAGGCGCGCGCAACGTCGAGCCCCTCAGCCTGTCTCTTCGCTCCGGTTTCCTCCACTCGAAACTCAGGGGTCGGCGTGAGTATCTTTGCGCCCGGCTCGACCGCAGCAGCGGCGAGACGGTCGTCCAGAAGCTGCCGCGCCAGGGATCGCATCTCCTGTCATCCCTCGCCGCGGCGGATGGGCTCGCAGTGCTCGCCGAGGATCGGACGCTCGTCGAGCCCGGGGATGCGATCGGCTTCCTCCCGCTATCCTGCTGAACATCATGTCCGACGCCGTCATCGATCCCTTCGGTCGCACGATCAGGTATCTGCGGGTCTCCGTGACGGACCGCTGCGACTTCCGCTGCGTCTATTGCATGGCCGAGGACATGACCTTCCTGCCTCGGGCCGAGGTGCTCACCCTCGA
>Ga0335081_10011708_pt1 | contig 14199 bp, 11 predicted proteins | sample Lox_Sample_35_FD_206713 | JGI IMG/M metagenome (GOLD analysis project Ga0335081, IMG submission 206713) | Soil microbial communities from Loxahatchee National Wildlife Refuge, Florida, United States - Lox_Sample_3.5 | ecosystem: Environmental > Terrestrial > Soil > Wetlands | place: USA... | reverse complement strand
GGCGCCGCTGGTTCTGCAGCGCCTGCAGCGCCATGCTGACCCGGTCGGCCTCGGTCAGCGGCGGCTGCACGATCGACCGCGGCCACAGCCGCCGGGCCAGGACGACGTTGATCTCGGCGGCGTACACGGTGACGTTCACGGCCAGGTAGATCCAGGCCAGCAGGCCGAGCACGGTCGCGAACACCCCGTAGGCCGAGGCGCTGTGCAGGAAGTGGTGCACCAGGTAGGTGCCGAGGATCTGCAGCAGCGTCCAGGCGATCCCGCCGACGACCGACCCCGCCAGCAGGTTGCGGGTCGGCACCCCCTTCGGGGTCAGCGCCCGGAACGCGCCGAGGTACATGCCGATGTTGACCGCCACGGCCAGGACCTGCGCGAGGACGGCGAGGATGACGGAGTTGTGCCCGTAGGTGTTCAGGCTCGCCAGGCCGGTGGTCACGATCACGCCCCCGCCGAGCAGGGCCAGGAACAGGAGCGACCGGCCGAGCCGCTGCGCGTAGCCGGGCCGGGCGGGCCCGGGCAGGTTCCAGACCTGATTCATCGTGAACAGCCCGGCCTGGGCCAGCCCGGTCACGCCCCAGATCAGCACCACCAGGCCGATGATCAGCCCGATCATGCTGGAGCGCTGGAGCTCGTGCACGTTACCGGTCAGCTGGTGGCCGATCAGCGGGACCTGGTTGGCCACGGCGTTGATGGCGTCCTGGCGGAAACTCGGGTTATAAGCGGCAACCAGGCCCAGGATCGTCACCAGGATCAGCAGCAGCGGGAACAGGGAGACGAACCCGGAGTAGGCGAGGTTGCTGACCAGCACGCCGCCGTTGTCGTCCCCGTACTTCTTGACCACGCCGAAGACGAACGCCGCCGGAGTGAACCGCCGCTGCCCGGCGTCGACCCGGCGGATCACCCGCTCGACCGGATTCATCGCGATCACCCCGCGCCTCGTCCGCGCCCGCCCGCGCTCTGCGCGTCTGCCTGGCACATCGCTGCCCGGCCGGGGGCCGGCCAAAACCCATGCGGCTCCTGATACGGCGGGGTTCGCCCGGTTCCGGGCCCTATGCGCCGGGCCGGCCCGCGGGGCCGGCGCCGCCTCGGCCGCCGCCCTCCTGCTCGGCGGACCGCCTCGGCCGCCCGGGCCCGGCGCGGCCGTCCCGCCATTGTCGTCCCGGCCGCTCGTCGCCCTCGTCGCATTGACAGCCAATGCCGGCGAGTTCATACTCGTCAGTAACCTCGAGGGATAAACCGGGCCGCGCGGTTTTCCGCACCGCCCGCGGTGCCGTATTCGCTTTTGTCGCAATGACGCGACACCGCCCATTTCCGTCAGGCAGGGGCGGGGGGTGCCTGGCCCGGCACTACCCAGCGAGGGACAATGACATACCGGCGATGGCACAAGCTTCTCGGCGCGCCCGCGCTCGTCGCGACCGTGATGGCCGTCCTGGCCGCCACCTCGGTTCCGGCCCAGGCCGCGGCCTCGCTGCCGCTGGAGGGCGAGGCGTCCGCCTTCATCAACTCGACGTTTATCTGGAACTACAGCGCACCGCCGCCAGGCGCGAATGAGCGCTGCACGCCGTCCGCGGCCCATCCCTATCCGGTGGTACTTGTCGAGGGCACCTTTTCGAGCATGTACAACAGCTTCGGCGCGCTCTCGCCCGACCTGGCCGATAACGGCTACTGTGTCTATGCGTTCAACTACGGCCAGACGATTCCGTTCACCGGGTTCTACGCGATGGGCAACATCGCCACGTCGGCGGCCGAGTTGTCCGCGGAGGTCAACCAGGTGCTGGCCAAGACCGGGGCCAGCAAGGTCGACCTCGTCGGCTGGTCGCAGGGCGGCATGATGCCGCGCTACTACATCAACGATCTCGGCGGGGCGGCGAAGGTGAACATGCTGGTCGGCCTGGCGCCGTCCAACTACGGCACCACGCTGGACGGCCTGGCCACCCTGATCTCCGACCTCGGCCTGCTCGGCGTCACCACCGCCCTGCTGTCCGTCGCCTGCGAGGCCTGCGTGCAGCAAGTGCAGGGATCGTCGTTCCTGACCAGCCTGAACCAGGCGCCCACCGCGCCCGGCGTCCGGTACGTCGTGATCGAGACCGCCGATGACGAGGTAGTGACGCCCTACACGAACGCGTTCCTGCCGGCCGGGCCCAACGTGGAGAACATCACGCTGCAGAGCCAGTGCCCGCAGGACGCCAGCGACCACCTGTCGATCGGCTATGACTCGAACGCCCTGCAGGACGTGATCAACGCCCTGGGCCCGGACGCGGCCGGATTCCAGCCCGCCTGCGCGGCGGTCGGGCCGTTGCTCGGCAATGTCTGACCGCCGCGGCCCGGCCTGACCCGCGGCCGGCCTGACCCGGCCATCAACCTAGAACAAGTTCTACCGGCGGGCAGCACCATGCTGGCCACGCTATCCCCGGCTTGTTGCCCGCCGGTAACGAAACATGTTTCACTGGAGAACCGTGAACCAGCCGCTGAGCGCTCCCCTGGAGATCGGCTTCGATTACACCCGCTCGCTCGGCCCGACGCTGAGCCGGTTCATGTCGGCCCTGGCCGAGCGGCGCATCCTCGGCGCGCGGGCCGCCGACGGCCGCGTGCACGCCCCGCCGTTCGAGTACGACCCGGTCACGCTCGCCCCGCCGGCCGAGCTGGTGCCGGTCGGGCCCGAGGGCACGGTCATGAGCTGGTCCTGGATGCCGCAGCCGATCGAGGGCCAGCCGCTGGCCCATCCGTTCGCCTGGGCCCTGATCCGCCTCGACGGCGCGGATACGGCGATGCTGCACGCCGTCGACGCCGGGTCGCCGGGCGCGATGCGGACCGGGCTGCGGGTCCGGCCGCGGTGGGCGGAGCGGCCGGCGGGCCACATCCGCGACATCGCCTGCTTCGAGCCCGGCGGCGGGCCGGAGCCGGCCGGGGCGCCGGCCCGCCGCGGCGGGCAGGCGGAGCCGACGGGGCAGGCGGGGCAGGCGGAGCCGGCGGGGCAGGCGGAGCCGGCGGGGCAGGCGGAGCCGGCGGGGCAGGCGGAGCCGGCGGGGCAGGCGGAGCCGGCGGGGCAGGCGGAGCCGGCGGGGCAGGGGGCGCAGGGAGAACAGGCCGGGCCGGCCGCCATCATGACGACGCCGGTACGGCTGCACTACGAGCACACGGTCTCCCCCGGGGAGAGCAGCTTCCTGCACGGGCTGGCCGAGGGGCGGCTGCTCGGCCAGCGCTGCCCGGCCTGCGGCAAGGTGTACATCCCGCCGCGCGGGGCCTGCCCCACCGACGGGGTGCCCACCATCGACGAGGTCGAGCTCTCCGACCACGGCATCGTGACCACGTTCTGCGTGGTGAACGTGGACTTTCCCGGGCAGCGGGTCGCGGCCCCCTACGTGGCCGCGGCGGTGCTGCTCGACGGCGCCGACATCCCGTTTCAACACCTGATCCTGGGCTGCGACCCGGGCGAGGTACGGATGGGCATGCGCGTGCGAGCGGTCTGGAAGCCGCGCGAGCAGTGGGGGACGACCCCGGAGAACATCGACCACTTCCGCCCGTCCGGCGAGCCGGACGCGCCGTACGAGATGTACGCGCACCACCTGTGAAGGCGGCCCCGTGACCTATCCGAAGGCGGTCCCGTGACCTGCCCAGCCGATGTCGCCGTCGTCGGCTTCGCCCAGTCCCCCGTGGTGCGCCGCGGCGAGAGCACCACGGGCGGGGTGGAGATGCTGGTGCCGATCTTCGCCGAGGTGCTGCGGGCCACCGGGCTGGCCAAGGGCGACATCGGGTTCTGGTGCTCCGGGTCCTCGGACTACCTGGCCGGGCGGGCGTTCTCGTTCGTGCAGGCGGTGGACGCGATCGGCGCCTTCCCGCCGATCGCGGAGTCGCACGTGGAGATGGACGGGGCCTGGGCCCTGTACGAGGCCTGGGTGAAGGTCCTCCTCGGCGAGGCGGACATCGCGCTGGCCTATGGCTTCGGCAAATCCTCGGCGGGGGACCTGCGCCGGGTGCTTGCTCTCCAGCTCGACCCCTACCTGCTCGCCCCGCTGTGGCCCGACTCGGTAAGCATCGCGGCGCTGCAGGCCCGGCTGGGCATCGAGGCCGGGCTCTGGAGCGAGGCCGGGATGGCCGGGGTCGCGGCGCGCAGCCGGGCCGCGGCCATGACGAACCCGCAGGCCCAGCTGTCCGGCGAGGTCGCCGCCGAGAAGCTGCTGGAGCAGCCGTACGTGGCCGACCCGCTGCGCGCGCACGACTGCGCGCCGGTCGGCGACGGCGCCGCGGTCGTGATCCTCGCCTCGGCGCGGCGGGCCGTCGAGCTGTGCCCGCGTCCGGCCTGGATCACCGGGTTCGAGCACCGGATCGACTCCGCCTCGCTGGGGGCCCGCGACCTGACCACCGCCCCGTCGGCGGCCGCCGCCGCCCGCGCGGCCGGCGCGGGCCGGGTGCCTGGCGGGCGGGACATCGACGTCGCCGAGGTGCACGCGCCCTTCACCCACCAGGAGATCCTGCTGCGCGACGCGCTCGGCCTCGGGGACGGGGTCCGGGTCAATCCCTCCGGCGGCGCGCTGTGCGGCAACCCCATGTTCGCGGCCGGCCTGGCCCGGATCGGGTGGGCCGCCCGGCAGATCTCCGCTGGCGGCGCGGACCGGGCCCTGGCCCACGCCACCAGCGGCCCCGCCCTGCAGCAGAACCTCGTCTGCGTCCTGGAGGCAGGATGAGCAAGCAGCCGGCCGCGGTGCTCGGCGTCGGCCAGACGCGGCACCGGTCCCGGCGCACCGACGTCTCGATCGCCGGGCTGTGCCGCGAGGCCGCGGACCGCGCGCTCGCCGACGGCGGTGTGGCCATGGCCGACGTGGACGCGGTGGTGGTCGGCAAGGCGCCCGACCTGTTCGAGGGCGTGATGATGCCCGAGCTGTACCTCGCGGACGCGCTCGGCGCGGTCGGCAAGCCACTGCTGCGCGTGCACACGGCGGGCTCGGTGGGCGGGGCGACCGGGCTGGTGGCGGCCAGCCTGGTCCAGGCCGGCCGGCACCGGCGGGTGCTCGCGGTGGCGTTCGAGAAACAGTCGGAGTCCAACGCCATGTGGGCGCTGTCGATCACGCCGCCGTTCAGCATGCCGCTGCTGGCCGGAGCGGGCGGGTACTTCGCGCCGCACATCCGCGCCTACATCCGCCGCAGCGGCGCGCCCGGGCACATCGGCGCGATGGTGGCGGTCAAGGACCGGCGCAACGGGAGCCTGAACCCGTACGCGCACCTGCAGCAGCCGGACATCACGCTGGAGTCGGTGCGCAACTCCCCCATGCTGTGGGACCCGGTCCGCTACGACGAGACCTGCCCGTCGTCCGACGGCGCGTGCGCGGTGGTGATCGGCGACCAGGCGGCGGCCGGGGCGGCGCGGGCCGAGGGCCGGCCGGTGGCCTGGATCCGGGCCACCGCCATGCGCACCGAGCCGACGATGTTCTCGGGCAAGGACCACGTGAACCCGCGGGCCGGCGCCGACGCCGCCGCGGCCCTGTGGCGCCAGGCGGGCATCACCGACCCGCTGGAGCAGATCGACGTGGCCGAGATCTACGTGCCGTTCTCCTGGTTCGAGCCGATGTGGCTGGAGAACCTCGGCTTCGCGGCCGAGGGCCAGGGCTGGCGGCTCACCGAGGCCGGCGAGACCGAGATCGGCGGCAGGCTGCCGGTGAACCCGTCCGGCGGGGTGCTCAGCTCCAATCCGATCGGGGCCTCCGGGCTGCTCCGGTTCGCCGAGGCGGCGCTGCAGGTCATGGGCAAGGCCGGGGCGCACCAGGTGCCCGGGGCCGCCACCGCGCTCGGCCACGCCTACGGCGGCGGTTCCCAGTACTTCTCGATGTGGGTGGTGGCGGCGACTCCCGGCTGACCGCGGCTCAGCCGTAACGCACCGGGAGCCGCTTGATCCCGTTCAGCCAGCCCGAGCGCAGCCGGACCGGATCGCCGGCCAGCGCGATCCGCGGCATGACGTCGGCGATCGCGCTGAAGATCAGCTCGATCTCCAGCCGGGCCAGGCTGGCGCCGAGGCAGAAGTGCGTGCCGTTCCCGCCGAAGCCCAGGTGCGGGTTGGGGCTGCGGCGGATGTCGAACCGCTCCGGGTGGTCGAACACCTCCTCGTCGAAGTTGGCCGACCGGTAGAACAGGCCGACGCGCTGGCCCGCCCTGATCTGCTGGCCGCCCAGCGTGGTGTCGGCCAGCGCGGTGCGTTGGAAGGCGGTCACCGGCGTCGCCCACCGGACGATCTCGTCGGCGGTGGCCGCCGGCCGCTCGGCCAGGAACAGCTCCCACTGGCCGGGATGGTCAAGGAACGCGAGCATCCCGTGCGAGATCGCGTTGCGGGTGGTCTCGTTGCCCGCCACCGCCAGCAGGATGACGAAGAAGCCGAACTCGTCGGGTGACAGGTGCCCGCCGTCGACCTCCGCGTGGACGAGCTTGGTGACGATGTCGTCCCGCGGGCAGCGCCGCCGGTCCTCGGCCATCGCCATGCTGTAACCGACAATCTCCGCGGCCGCGACGGCCGGGTCCCCGGTGAACTCCGGGTCGTCGTAGCCGACCATGTCGTTCGACCAGTCGAAGACCATCCGCCGGTCTTCCTGCGGCACCCCCATGAGCTCGGCGATCGCCTGCAGCGGCAGCTCGGCGGCCACGTCGGTGACGAAGTCGCCGGTGCCCTTGGCGCGAGCGCCGGCCACGATCCGCTCGGCCCGGGCCGTCAGCGCGGCCCGCAGGCTGCCGATCGCCCGGGGGGTGAAGCCGCGGGAGACGATGCCGCGCAGCTTGGTGTGCTGCGGCGGGTCGATGTTGAGCAGCACGAACCGCTGCAGCTCGATCTGCTCCCGGGTGGCGCCCGCCGCTTGCCGGATGATCGCGGTGTTCTCCCAGGTCGAGTAGTTGTCGCTGTCCCGGGAGATCGCCACGATGTCCGCGTGCCTGGTGACGACCCAGTAGCCCTCGTCGTCGAACCCGGCCACCCCGCGCGGCTGCGGGTTCCACCAGACCGGTGCGGTGCGGCGCAGCTCGGCGAACTCGCCGGCCGGCACGCGCCGGGCGTACAGGTCGGGGTCGGTGAAGTCGAATCCCGGCGGGATGCTCGGCTCGGCCACGGCTGCCTCCGCCCCTCGCCCGGCACTGAAACATGTTCTAGTTTGATTCAACCACGCCCGGTTGTCCCCGTGAACTCCGGCGCCGTGCCTGATCCGGTAACACGTTCTACGATGAAGATCGACCGAGGAAGGGGAGCGCGGTGGGCACTGCGGTGATCGTGGCGGCGGTCCGGACCCCGATCGGCAAGCGCGGCGGCGTGCTCGCGGGCCTGCACGCCGCGGAGATCCTTGGCTGCGCCCAGCGCGGTCTGCTGGACCGGGCCGGCCTTGACCCCGGCGATGTGGACCAGGTGATCGGCGGCTGCGTCACCCAGGCCGGCGAGCAGTCCGGCAACGTCACCCGCACCGCCTGGCTGCACGCGGGCCTGCCGTACGCGGCCGGCGCCCAGACCGTCGACGCCCAGTGCGGCTCGGCGCAGCAGGCCGTGCACCTGGTGGCCGGGCTGATCGCGGCCGGCGCGATCGAGGCCGGCATCGCGTGCGGGGTGGAGGCGATGAGCCGGGTGCCGCTGGGCGCTAACCGGGGCACCGGCGTTGGCACCCCCCGGCCCGCCGCCTGGGACATCGACCTGCCGAACCAGTACCTGGCGGCGGAGCGGATCGCGCAGCGGCGCGGGCTGTCCCGCGACGACCTCGACCGCTTCGGCCTGCGCTCGCAGACCCTGGCCCAGCTCGCCTGGACGCACGGACGGTTCGACCGCGAGACCCTGCCGGTCACGGCGCCGGTCCTGGACGCCGACCACCAGCCGACCGGGCAGACCGCCGCGGTCGATCGCGACCAGGGCCTGCGCGAGACCAGCCTGGAGGCGCTGGGCAAACTCAAGCCGGTGCTCGACGGCGGGATGCACACGGCGGGCACGTCCTCCCAGATCTCCGACGGGGCCGCCGCGGTGCTGCTGCTCGAGGCGGACCGGGCGCGGGCGCTGGGCCTGCGGCCGCGCGCGCGGATCCTCGCCCAGTGCCTGGTCGGCGCCGAGCCGTACTACCACCTGGACGGCCCGGTCGCGGCCACCGAGCGGGTACTCAAGCGCAGCGGCATGGTGCTCGGCGACATCGACCTGTTCGAGGTGAACGAGGCGTTCGCGTCGGTGGTGCTGTCCTGGATGAGCGTGCACCGGCCCGATCCGGAGCGGGTCAACGTCAACGGCGGCGCGATCGCGCTCGGCCATCCGGTCGGCAGCACCGGGGCCCGGCTGATCACGACCGCCCTGCACGAGATGGAACGGCGGGACGCCAGCACCGCGCTGGTCAGCATGTGCGCCGGGGGCGCGATGGCCACCGCCACCATCCTCGAGCGCCTGTAGGCGCGGCCGGGGGGCGGCGAGCGGCGCGGGGGGCGGCCGGGCCGGTCAGCGATCGCGCAGGATCGCGTCGATGGTGCGGGCCGTGGCCGCCGCCGGGCTCGCCTCCAGGCACACGCGCTCCATTACCGCCATGTAGTGGTCGACGGTCTCGCGCTTGTCCAGGTACAGGGCGCTGGTGAGCTGCTCGAGGTAGACGACATCCGGCAGGTCGCGCTCGGCGAAGCGCAGGATGCTGAACGGCCCCCCGGCCGCGGCGTGAGCGCCCGCGGCGAACGGGATGACCTGGATGGTCACGTTCGGCCGCTCGGCCGCGGCGATCAGGTGCTCGAGCTGGCGCCGCATCACGCCGGGGCGCCCGGCCGCGCGGCGCAGCACCGCCTCGTCCAGCACCGCCCACAGGTGCACCGGGCCGGGCCCGGCGAGCAGGGCCTGGCGGGCCATCCGCAGCCCCACCCGCTGCTCGATCTCGGCCTCCGGGGCCCCCTCGTGCCCGAGCAGGGTGACCGCCCGCGCGTAGTCCTCGGTCTGCAGCAGCCCGGGAACGAACTGGTTCTCATAACTCCGGATGCTGGTGGCGGCCTCCTCCAGGCCGACGTAGGCCTCGAACCAGGCGGGCAGCACGTCGGAATAGTCGTGCCACCACCCGTTCACGCTGGCGCTGCGGGCCAGGTCGCGCAGGGCCAGGCGCTCCTGCTCGTCGGTCACGTCGTAGAAGGTGAGCAGGTCGGCGATGTCGCGGTCCTTGAATCCGACCCGCCCGGTCTCCAGCCGGCTCATCTTGGAGCCGGACGCCCGGATCACGTCACCGGCGTCCTCCAGCCTGATCCCGCGCTCCTCGCGCAGCCGCCGCAACTGGGCGCCGAGCAGCCGGCGCAGCACGGTCGGGCCGCCGCCGGCCGGCGCGCCGATGCGGTGGACGACGGGACTCCCGGACGGGACACCGGGGCTCTCCCCGGGCTGAACCATGATCATGCGCGCCCTTCAACTGCCCACCAGACCCCCGCAGTTTCCCATGCGGCGAACGATTGTGCTAGCCGACCGGCACCGGATACCAGGCGTCCGGGTCGCCGGGCCGGGCGGTGAAGTCGTACCGCACCCCGGCGGTGCTCAAGGCGACCAGCGATACCGACGTCGTCCCCCAGATCCGCCCGTCGCCCAGGTCGCGCCGGACGATCAGCGCCCGCGGGTCACCGGGGGCCAGGCCGTCGCCGGTCAGCAGCGGCAGCCACGCGCCCCAGGCCCGGGCGACCGGGTCACCCGGCCGCGGCACCGGACGGGGCGCGTCGCGCAGCCGGGGGCCGAAGCGGGCGACCCGGGCCTGCTCATGATCGAGGCCGGGCTCCAGGCCGCTGTTCACCACCATGTGCAGGCCCGGGCCCAGTTCCCGCTCGGTGAGCTGCTCGCCGTCCCAGCTCCACAGCACGGCCACCCCCGGCTCCGCGCTCAGCAGGTGGAACGGGTCGAAATCGGCCAGCCCCGGCGGCTCCAGCTTGCCATCCTGAGCCGCCTGCAGCGGGAGCACGCCCCGCGAGCGCCGCGAGTCCGGCGACGCCATCCGGCCCCGCCCGTTCAGCACGCAGGCGGCCCGCCGCGCCGCGGGCGCCACGGCCAGCCACGTGCCGCCGGCCTTGAGGTCCCGGCCTCCGATCAGCCCGGGGTGGTCCGGCCAGTGCCGGGCCGGCGGCTGCCACGGGCGGTCGATCAGCTCGTCGCGGACCCCGGCCAGCAGCACCGGGGCGCCCGGCTCGACGCTCAGGATCGCGGTGCACATGTCCCTATTGGACCCCGGGCGCCGCTGCTGCGACGATGAGGGGCCGGCCGGGGACGCCGTCTACACCCCGCAGGTGCATCAGGGCCCCGACGACCAGGAACTGCCGCCGGGCCAGGCCGCCGACCGGGACTCCTGGCTCCGGTCCCGGGCGCGGATCAGGGCCAGCGGGGCGGCGCGGCTGCACTTCTGCCACCATCCGGGCGTGATCCATTCCTGACCCGCCGCCCCCGGGACGGAGCGTGCGGGACAGTGCCCGGTTCAGTCGCCCTTGACATTCACGATCTGGCGCAGGGTATGCCGGATCTCGACCAGGTCCCTGGCGTCCGCCATGACCACGTCGACCGGCTTGTAGGCGTCCGGGATCTCGTCGAGGAGCGCGCCGGTCCGGCGCCACTCGATGCCCCGCATGGCCGCGTCGAGCTGGCCCCGGGTGAACGCCTTGCGCGCCGCCGACCGGCTGTAGCGGCGGCCGGCGCCGTGCGGCGCCGAGTTCAGCGCGAGCCGGTTGCCCTTCCCGGTCACCACGTAGGAACGGGTGCCCATCGAGCCCGGGATCAGCCCCGGCCTGCCCTCGGACGCATCGATGGCTCCCTTGCGCGACAGCCATACCTGCTTACCGAAGTGAGTCTCCCTGGCCGTGTAGTTGTGGTGGGTGTTCACGGTCTCGGCCGCCTCGGCGGCCTGGCCGATCCAGGTGCCGAGGCAGCCGGCCACGCGGTGCATCATCTCCTCGCGGTTGCGCAGCGCGAAGTGCTGGGCCCAGCGCAGGTCCCTGAGGTAGGCCCAGAACTCGTCGGTGTCCTCGGTCAGGTAGGCCAGGTCGGGGTCGGGCAGCTGGATCCGCGACTTCCTGGCCAGCGCCTGGGCGATCTTGATGTGCCGCTGGGCCAGCTTGTTGCCCACCCCGCGCGACCCGGAGTGCAGGAACAGCCAGACCCGGTCCTGCTCGTCCAGGCTGACCTCGATGAAGTGGTTGCCCGAGCCGAGGCTGCCCAGCTGCAGCCGCCAGTTCGGGGCGATCTGCTCGGCGCTGCCGGCGCCGTCGTGCCGCTCGAGGTCGGCCACCCGGGCGGCGGTCTGGTCGTCGGCCAGCGTGGCGTTGTACCGGCCCGCGGACAGCGGGATCGCGCGCTCGATGGCCGTCCGCAGCGCGGCCAGGTCGCCGCGCGCGGCCACGTCCGCGGCGGTGAACCGGGTCCGCGCCGCGATCATGCCGCAGCCGATGTCCACGCCGACCGCGGCCGGGATGATCGCGCTCAGCGTCGGGATGACCGACCCGACCGTCGCGCCGCGGCCTAGGTGCGCGTCCGGCATCAGGGCCAGGTGCGGGTAGATGAACGGCATGGCGGCCGTGCGCTCCGCCTGCCTGCGGGCGCCGTCCTCGAGGATCGACGCCCAGCTCAGCAGCTTCTCGCTCAGCCTCTCCATGGGCTCAGCCTGCCGTTCGCGGCGCTCAGCCCGCCGTCTGCGGGGCGCGGCTCGGTCGCCGCAGCCGCGATGGGAAGCGCCGCAGGGCCGGGGGAAAGCGCCGCAGGGCCGGGGGGAGGCGCGCGCAGAACAGGGTCAGGGCCAGGCCCGCGATCATGGCCGTCCACCAGCTCCACGGCCCGCGCCAGTTGAGCTGGGCGGCGAACGAGATGGCCACGACGACGACCGACGTCGCGGCCAGGCGGACCCAGTTCCTGGCCGCCGCGATCAGCGCGACCGCCAGCACCGGCCACAGGTAGTAGGCGACCATGACCGACTCGAACACCGAGCGCAGGGCCAGCACGGCGGCCGTCCACCACAGCACGTCCTGCAGCGTGCCCGGGCTCCACGCGGCGCCGCGCGCGGCGCGCCAGCGCCGCCCGGCGATGAGCGCGACCACGCAGGCCACGCCGATGGCCAGGGCCCGGAACGGCCCGGCGGCGACCGCCCCGCCGGCCAGGTGCGGGGCCAGCGACGTCCACGGCGTGGGGTGGTCGACCTTCGGCCAGTTGGGCTGGTTGGTCACCGCGTGCACGGTGGCGGCCCGGTTCGCCGCCACCGCGGCGGCCAGCAGGACCACGCCGGGCGTGGCGGCCCGGGCCAGGAAGCCGGCCACCCGGCGTGGCTCGATGGCCACCAGGATCACCGGCAGCGCGACCAGCACCAGGGGCTGCACCGCGACCGCCGCCCCGACCAGCCAGGCCGACCGCGCGGTCCTGGCCCGCGACAGCGCCAGGATGCCGTACAGCAGCAGTCCCACCGCGACCGGGTCCTCGGGGTGGCCCCACTGGGACGCCACGCTCCACAGGGCCACCGCGCTCGCCGCCGCGAGCAGCGCGCGCCGGGGCCGGGTCACGCCCAGCCGCTCGGCCAGCGCGTCGGCGGCGAACAGCGCCACCGAGGCCACGGCGATCTCGTAGGGCCCGGCGAGCAGCCACGCCGCCGGGTGCAGGTTGTGCGGCCCCGGGTCCTGCAGCGAGATCCCCGCCGCGCTGATCAGCGCCGCGACCGGGATCAGGATCACGGCCGTGCCGGGGAAGCCGACCAGGCCGGTGGGCTGGGTGTACAGGCCGCCGAGGTCCAGGTGCGCCAGGCGCCGGGCCGCGACCAGCGTTCCCCACAGGTCGCCGGGCAGCGGCCAGCCGCGCGCGCCGGTGATCAGCGGCCCCCACCAGGTGCTCGATCCCATCGAGATCGCGATCAGCGCGGCGGTGGCGAGCAGCGGGAGCATCCGCCGGGCCGGCCACGGCACCCGGGCGGGCGCGGGCGTGACGGGCGCGGCCGGGCCGGCGACCGCCGCCGGGCCTGACGATGTCACCGCGGCCGCCCTCCCTTCACGCGTCGCGCCACCGCAACGCCAGCCCGCCGGCCAGCAGGGCGCCGGCCGCCCAGGCGGCGAGCACGCCCAGGCCCGCCCACGGGCTGATCGGCAGACTACGCAAGCCGGTGGTGGCCTCGATCTGCAGGCCCGCGGTCGCCGGCCCGATCTGCTCCAGGTGCCGCTGCCAGCGCGGGTTCGCGGCCACGGCGGCGACGACCGGGAACAGGTAGAGCAGGCCGAGCACGATCCCGATCGCCACGGCCGTGTCCCGGACCGCGGTGGCGATGCCGAGGCTGAGCAGCGCGATCAGCCCGAGGTAGAGCACCGACCCGGCCGCGGCGCGCAGCACCGGGCCGTCGGCCAGGGACAGGCCGCGGGCGGCCGTGAAGCCGTTGCCGGGCAGGATCAGCCGCCCGGCCAGCAGGCACCCGGCCACGGCGATGGCCGCGGCGGCCAGCACCGGGCCGGTGACGACCGCGGCCTTGGCCGCCAGCATGCCGCCCCGGCGCGGCATCGCGGTGAGCGTGGTGCGGATCATCCCGGTGCTGTATTCGCCGCCGATCGCGAGCACGGCCAGGATGGCCACGACGGCCTGGCCGAACACGACGCCGGTGAGGCTGAGCTTGGTGGTGTCCGCGAAGCAGGTGCCGCCCGGGCATCTGGTGGCGGCGGTCGCCGCGGTGCTCACGGCCACAGTCAACACTATGGTGGCGGCCAGCAGCCAGACCGGGCCCGGCACCGTGCGCAGCTTGGTCCACTCGGCATGAACCGCGCTGAAGGCGGGCCGCCGGGTGCTGAGCGTTGTCATGCGTCCCTCCGGCGCAACAGCCACGCGGCCAGGCCCAGGGCGAGCGCGGTGTAGCCGCACAGCACGCCGAATCCGGCCCACGGGGACAAGGGGAAGAACGTGGGCGGGGTATAGGAGGCCGTGACCTGCGAGTACTCCGGCACGCTCTGCTGGATCGCGAAGGCGGCGGCCGGGGTGACCCGCAGCAGCCACCCGGCGGCGCCGGCGGGCAGGACCTCGGCCACCCCGAGGATGAACGGCACCACGATCGCCACGATCGCGGCGGTGACCGCCGCGGCGCTGCGCCGCAGCATGGTGCCGAGGGCCAGCGCGAGGACGGCGGCCACGGCCAGCAGCGCCGCGGTCCCGGCCACCACCCGCAGCCAGGTCAGCCAGGACACCGGGAACACGAACGTGCCCTGGTCCCGGGAGAGCCGGACGCCGGCCGCGACCGCGATGACCGC